>Ga0307277_10001167_pt1 | contig 10203 bp, 16 predicted proteins | sample ER_DNA_116_FD_194473 | JGI IMG/M metagenome (GOLD analysis project Ga0307277, IMG submission 194473) | Bulk soil microbial communities from the East River watershed near Crested Butte, Colorado, United States - ER_DNA_116 | ecosystem: Environmental > Terrestrial > Soil > Floodplain | place...
ACGCGGGCGAGCAGATTCGTCGCAAAGAAGGCAAGACTGTTCAATAAGTATGGCGACGTTTCGTAAGGCAGCGCGGCAACGTGTTCATCGAAGGATCAGGAAAAAGGTCGCAGGTACCGCGGAACGACCGCGACTGGCGGTTCATTTCTCCGGAAAACATGTTTACGCTCAAGTGATCGATGATGATGCTGGACAGACGCTGGCCGCTGCATCGACGACGGAGCGTTCCGTGATTGGCAAAGACAAAGCCGCTGCAAATAGGACCGCGGCAGAATTGATTGGAAAGACAATCGCGGAACGTTCGCTGGCGAAGAAACTCGAGCGAGTCGTGTTTGATCGGGGCGGGTTTCTTTATCACGGAAAAGTGAAGGCCTTAGCAGACGCAGCGCGCGCAGGCGGCTTAAAATTTTAATTTCATGGCTCAAACAGGTTCAGGCAGACGTCCAGACTCGCGCAGGCCGGACAAGACTCCCGCGGCAAAGGGTGACACCACGGAGAAAGTTGTGTTCATCAACCGCTGCGCAAAGGTCGTGAAGGGCGGTCGTCGTTTTAGCTTCAGCGCGTTGATCGTCGCTGGAGATCACGATGGAAAAGTGGGATGCGGATTCGGGAAGGCGAACGAAGTCTCAGAGGCTATTCGAAAGGCCTCCGAGGCAGCGCGCAAGTCGATGGAAAAAGTTTCATTGAACGAAAACACGATTCCCCACGAAGTGATCGGTGAATTTGATGGAGCGAGAGTGTTATTGCGCCCGGCTTCACCGGGGACTGGGATTATTGCCGGCGGAGGCGTGCGAGCCGTAACTGAAGCGGCTGGGATTCGCGATGTGCTGGCGAAATCACTCGGATCAAGCAATCACGCCAACGTAGTAAAGGCAACCATCGCGGCGCTGCGATCACTTCGCCGCAGGGACGAGATTTTTAAGGTGCGTGGGATTAAGTTCGGTGATGGAAAGGGTGATCAACATGCTGCGTCTTCATAATCTGCGGCCGCGTCCCGGCTCGCGACATCGCGTTAAACGCCTGGGTTGCGGCGAAAGTTCAGGGCACGGGAAAACCAGCGGGAAAGGGCATAAAGGCCAGAAAGCGCGGTCCGGTGGGAGCATTCGCCTCGGGTTCGAAGGCGGGCAGATGCCGCTCATTCGTCGATTGCCGAAGCGTGGATTTAATAACGCGGCCTTTCACAAGCATTATGCAATTGTGAATGTCAGCGACCTTAATGAATTTGAAGCCGGAGCGGTGGTAAACGAACAACTGCTGCGTGAATCGAATCTCATCCGAGGCCATTTCGCAGGAGTAAAAATCCTGGGCGACGGTGAATTGAAGCACGGGCTGAAAGTGGAAGCCGATAAAGTCAGCGCGACAGCACGCGAGAAAATAGAGAAGGCGGGTGGAACGATTACGCTGCTCGAAAGAGGAGCAAAAGCGACAGGGCGCGCCGATGCCACTGCGGCAAATGAGATTTCGGCGGGAGAACGATCCGGCGAACGTGCACGAGGGGCGACCGGTAAGGAAGACTCGGCGAGGAAACCCTCGGCGAAAGCGAAGTCGCGGGCAAAAAAGAAAACATCGCGGAAGAGCTAGCTTCCCAGCACATGATGTTTCAAAGTTAGCGGATGGTTTCGGCGTTTCTAAACACGGTTAAGATACCGGAATTGCGCCGGCGCATTTTGTTCACGCTGGCGGTAATCGTGATTGTGCGCCTGGGCGCTGCCATCACTACTCCGGGGGTCAACCAAGCCGTGTTACAGGAATGGTTTCGCACCTCTTTGAGCCAGCGCACTGGCGGCGGCCTGGCGGCGCTCTTTAACTTGTTCAGTGGCGGCGCGCTTGAGAATTGCGCGATCTTCTCCCTGGGCATCATGCCGTACATCAGCGCATCGATCATGATGCAGTTGCTTACCGCGGTCATTCCGCAGCTTGGCAGGCTGGCCCGCGAAGATGGTGGGCGGCAAAAGATCATGCAGCTTACGCGCTATACGACAGTTGGACTGTGTCTTTTCCAAGGTTATCTGCTGGCGCTGTCGTTTCAGCACCCGGAATCGTATCACACCATGCTGCCGGGGATTACTGACACCATCAGGAACCTCGGAATTCCGTTGGTGGATGATCTTGGCTGGAAATTTCGAATTATAACCGTGATTTCCCTGACAACGGGCACGCTTGTATTAATGTGGATGGGCGATCAAATCACCGAGCGCGGCATCGGCAACGGGATATCCCTCATCATTACTATTGGCATTGTCGCGCGCTTGCCGGCCGCACTCGCGCAGGCATGGAAGACTTTTGTACCGTCGGCGCAGAGCGGATCGAGCCAGGTGAATCCGATGGTGCTTGTGATGCTGGTATTCTTCTTGATTATAGTGATCGCCGCAGTGATCACGATCACGCAAGGCGTGCGGAAAATCACCGTGCAGTACGCTAAACGAGTCGTAGGCCGCAAAATGTACGGCGGGCAGACGCAATACATGCCTTTGAAGGTGAATTATGCCGGCGTGATGCCCATTATCTTCGCCTGGGCGCTGCTTCTCTTTCCGGCGACGATTGTTCAGTACGGATTTCGAAACAGCCCGACTGCTGCGCGGATCGCAGCCGCGCTTTCCACCGGCTGGCCTCATTATGTCGCTCTTGCGGCAATGATTTTCTTTTTTAGTTATTTCTGGGTCGCCACGCAGTTCCAACCGACACAGATCGCGGACGACCTGAAAAAATACGGTGGTTACATTCCGGGCGTCCGGCCAGGGAAACCAACTGCCGACTTTCTTGATTTTACGATGACGCGCCTCACGTTTGCCGGTGCGATATTTCTGACGCTGATAGCAGTTTTACCAAGTCTTCTGAGCCAGTCGTTGAATGTGCCTATGATCACGGCGCAATTCTTCGGCGGCACCAGCTTATTGATCATTGTGGGCGTCATGCTCGACACGATGCGCCAGGTGGAGACACACCTGATCCAGCGACATTACGACGGCTTTTTGCGCAAGGGCCGGATCCGGGGCCGATCGTTTGATCGCGCTTCGTATGCTCGTGGCGAAGCGGCAGCAGGCGGCACGCTGATGTGGCTGTACGTGGGGATTGCCGCGCTTGTGATTGCCGGGGTCGCCATTTTTCTTTACGGGCGATAAGTGAAAAGGCGGCTTGTTCTTCTTGGTCCTCCCGGCTCTGGCAAAGGAACCCAGGCAGAAATGATTACGCGCCACTTCGGCATTCCTGTTACGTCTCCTGGCGCTATCCTGCGCCGTGAACGAGATCTCGGCACACCTCTCGGGCAGGAGACTGCTGAAGCGCTCCGAAGCGGCGGGCTCGTCTCGGACAAAATCATCATTCAATTAATCGAGGACTGGCTGCGCTTGCATGGAGGCCACGGGTTCGTCTTCGACGGTTTCCCTCGCACGCTGCCGCAGGCCGAGAGCTTAAATTCCATGTTGGCGAGGTTGCGCACTGCCTTGGATTTGGTGATCTGGCTAGAAGTATCGGAGGAGACTGTCAGGGACCGTATCGCGGGCCGGCTTCAATGCGGCGAATGTGGTTTTACCACCAGCTCATCGGCCGCACAGTTCGCCAATCGTCCCATATGCCCCTATTGCGACGGGCGATTGGAGCGCCGCAATGACGACGACTTGGGCGTGTTGCAGACGCGCTTGCAGGAGTTCCGGACCAAGACCGAACCGCTAGCCTCCTCTTATGAAAAAATGTCAGTATTGCGTCGGATCGACGGTAACCGGGATCGCGAAGCGGTCTTCGGCGATATCTCGCGATTAATTGAAGAGAAGAACGCGAAATGATCCCGATCAAGAACGCCAGGGAAATCGAGAAGATGCGGCAGGCGTGTCGCACGGCGAGCGACATCCTGGATCGCGTTCACGACTTGGTTCGCCCCGGCATTACGACCAAGGAAGTCGATGAAGCGGCAGCGGACTTCATGAACGAAGCCCACGTAAAGAGTGCATTTCTCGGTTATCGCCTCGGGCACCGCATTTTTCCGGGCAATATTTGCATCTCGCTCAACGACGAAGTGGTTCACGGCATCGGCAGCCAACGGCGCATTCAATACGGCGAGATTGTGAAACTGGACATCGGCATAATTCAGGATGGCTGGGTAGGGGATAACGCCACGACTGTTCCAGTCGGAATCATTGATGAACGGACGGATCAGCTGCTCCGCGCCACCGAAAATGCGCTCGCGCGTGCAATTAAGGTTGCCCGCGAAGGCCGGCGCGTCGGCGACATCTGCGCTGAAATCGAGGATGAGGCGCGACACTTTAGCTTTTCAGTCGTGCGCGAATTTGTTGGACACGGGGTAGGACGAAAAATGCACGAGGAACCGCAAATTCCAAATTACGGCAAACACGGCAGCGGTCCGAAGTTAAAAGCAGGCATGACCCTGGCCATTGAGCCGATGATTAATATCGGCACGTCCGACGTAAGATTGCTCGACGATGGTTGGACGGTGCGTACGGCGGATGGCATGCCCTCGGCACATTTCGAGCACACCGTCCTGATCACGAAGGACGAGCCAGAAATTCTGACATGGCGCGCAAAGACGCAATTGAAGTAGAAGGCACAGTGGTCGAGCTGCTGCCCAACACCATGTTTCGAGTCCAGTTGGCAAATGGCCATCGTGTTCTGGCCCATATCTCCGGGAAAATGCGTTTGCACTTCATTCGGATCTTGCCTGGCGACAAAGTTATGCTAGAGATTTCACCTTACGATTTGTCGAAGGGGCGAATTACTTATCGCCAAAAATGACAACGCGGAGACGTCCCGCGTTTCCATTTCGCAGATTATGAAAGTACGACCATCAGTAAAAAGACTTTGTGCCAGTTGCAGGATCGTGAAACGCAAGAACGTATTGCACGTGATCTGCAAAAACCCGCGCCATAAGCAAAGACAAGGATGACCGCTTCAACGCTTTAACGGTGGTGGTTGAAGCGATAAAAGCGTTGAAGAGTTAAAGCGAAAGAAGATTCAGTTAACACCTAAAGAACATGCCCAGATTACTCGGAGTTGAAATTCCAGCAGACAAGCGCATCGAGGCGTCTCTAACGTATATCTACGGGATCGGTTTCAGCACAGCGAGGCGCATTCTCGAGCAGACCAATATTGATCCCAACATTCGCGCGAAAAATCTTACGCCGCAGCAGTTGAACGAAATCATTCATGCCATCACGAACAACAAGATCAAGATTGAAGGCGATCTACGCCGCGACGTGCAGGGTAATTTGAAACGGCTTCAGGCAATTAATTCTTATCGCGGTATCCGTCACCGGAAAGGCTTGCCCGTGCGCGGACAGCGCACTTCGACGAATGCCCGGACGCGCAAAGGACCGCGCAAGACCGTAGGCGTGATCCGCAACCCCGAAGCGAAGGCCGGCAAAGTTTAGCGGCTAACTAAAATTTATGGCTGAGTCAGAGGAAGCAACCAATCCAACTCCCGAAGAACCGACATTGGAGGAGTCGAAGCCAACGCCGGCTCCGGCAGCTTCGCAGGAAAACGAAAAGGCGCCAGCTCCAAAGTCGCAGGAAGCTGAGAAGGCCCCAGCTCCAAAGTCGCAGGAAGACGAAAAGGCGCCAGCTCCAAAGTCGCAGGAAGCTGAGAAGGCCCCAGCTCCAAAGTCGCAGGAAGACGAAAAGGCGCCAGCTGCAAAGGCTGAGGCAGCAGCGAAGCCTGCCAAAAAACCAGCCAAACAAAAAAAGGAACAGTCAGCTCCGGCCGCGGGAGCTTCGGAGAATCTTTCGCTTTCAGCCAATGACGTCGACAAGCCAAAGGTCGTCAAAGCCAAAGGGAGCAAGAACGTTCATTCGGGCATCGCGCATGTGCTTTCGACGTTCAACAACACAATCGTGACGATCACTGACATGAAAGGCAACGTGATTGGGTGGTCGAGCGCCGGCAAAGTTGGTTTCAAAGGTTCGCGCAAAAGCACCGCTTACGCCGCGCAGATGGTTGCGCAGGATGCATCCCGGCAGGCGATGGGCCATGGGCTGAAAGAAGTGGAAGTTTTGGTAAAAGGACCTGGAGCCGGACGTGAATCCGCTGTGCGCGCCTTGCAAGCGATCGGGCTCGATCTCACCGTGATCCGCGATGTTACTCCTGTGCCCCACAACGGTTGTCGCCCGCCAAAACAACGCCGCGTCTGATTCCGCTTCAACGCTTTAACCCTTTAACGAATCCCAATGGCCAGATACACAGGACCCAAAACAAAAGTAAGCCGGCGTTACGGTGTGCCGATTTTCGGTTCATCTAAGGCGCTTGAGCGGAAAAATTATCCGCCTGGCATGCACGGCCCAAGAGGTTCGCGGCGCAAACAATCCGATTACGCAATTGCACTCGGCGAAAAACAGAAGCTGCGCTATCAATACGGACTTCTCGAAAAACAGTTCCGGCGCATTTTCCAAAGCGCCTTGCGCAAGCGCGGCGTGACAGGTGAAACCCTGCTCCAACTGTTGGAGACGCGGCTCGACAACGTCGTTTACCGCCTTGGCCTTGCTAATACGCGCAGCGCTGCTCGCCAGCTCGTGTCGCACGGCCACGTGCTGGTGAATGGGCGCACAGTGAACATCGCTTCCTACAATGTGAAGGCAGGCGACGAGATCACGATCAAAGACAAACCAAAATCCCGTCAGTTGGTGCTCCGAAACCTTGATCTTACACAAATTGTTCCCGTGCCCGACTGGCTCACAGTCGATCGCGACGCGCTCAGCGGCAAAGTCACGCACATCCCGTCTCGGGAAGAGATGCAGCCGATCGTCAACGAACAGCTCGTCGTCGAGCTGTACTCACGCTAAGGCACGGGCGCACACGCGCGACCCGACTGTTCGCCAGTGTGCCCTACCCTGCTGCGCGAGCGGTTCCCGTTTTTCGTCAACGCCTCAGTTCAGCGGACTCTTCACGCCAATGCCCGGCCTGTTGAGCGTGTGGGTAACGCGTAAAGCTTTGGCGCGTGAGCAACGCTTTTACGCGCTGATCGAGAAGCTTTTTTGGCTTGTTTCCCGGAACAGCCGCCGGTACAGATGCGGGAGACATGTGTTCGCTTTTAGTTACCCTCCCCAAAAACAACCGGATTATACAGATTTTATCTGTAATTAATTGCAGATTTTTGGCGCCGAATTCTCGTTAGATGTGAGGACACGCGCGTTCTTTCTGGTGCTCATTGTTTTGGCGCCGCTGCTGTCGGCGCAGCAGTTGCCTGTGCCGAATCGCGGCAAGCAGCTCTTCATCACGATCAAAGGACGTCCGTCTGGGGACGTCATCGTAGCGATGGCGCCTCACAGCCGTCCGGTTATCCAGGACTGGAGCCGCTACAATCCCACTTACAACTTCATCTCGGCTGTGGTTCGGCGCATGCCGGATGGCTGCCGGGTTACCTTCACCCGCTACGTGATGAGCGAGGACTACGTTCCACGCATCGAGCGTCTCGAGCTTTCATTCCCTTACTCGCAGCAGCCGCTTTACCGCTTCTTCGATGATCATGTCTACATTATCGGCTTCTACCGAAGGTCACCAACAGATATAGATCGCAATGAAGTTGTCCCCGGACCGCGCACCTAACCAGACGCTGCAGACATGTGGTTAGGTCAAGGGTAGCTTCGTAACACATAAAGTTTTTTCTTCACGAAGTCGGCTTTGTTGTGATAGCCGAGCGCGCTGAGCGCGGCCGGTCCCATTTCGGTGGCAAACTTGCTCAGCTTGGTCTCAAGCGTGTCAAGTCGCTCCAACGCGCCGACGATGTGTCCCATTAAGACGTGCCACACCGCGACGCAGAGTTTGCGCGCGACGGCGACGGCCGCTTTGTTGCGTCCGCGGTATCCGGGTGCACATCGAGCCCTACGACTCGACCTCTCTTCTTAATCATGATATTGCTCCTCTTAAGGTTGATTTTTTTATGCTTCACTATCTCGACGCAAGGCGTGGCCCACCCTTGACTGCAAGATGCTGGGTGGCTGAGCCTGTGTCTCGTTAGGCCTGTGAAACTTCCAATGGTGTGTATGCAGTGCGGTTTCCCGAAAGATATTAAACCGGATTTTACTACATATGACTGCGAGGTAAGGGACGATAGCGTTTACAAGTTTAAGTGCCGACACGGTCACGACAATATCGTTGTCGTGCAGGGGATTACAATGGCTCGATCGAAGACGCGAACGAGCTGTCACCATCAGACTCTGGGGCCCTATGCCACTTCGTGAAGGATTACGACGAGCTTCTCGCGTGGCCGCTGTTCACACATCAGCGCACGCGGTGGCAGTCCGGCGCGATTATCTCGACTACATGGCTTCGTGTCGAAATGAGGAGTTCAGGTTCGACGGTATTTCGGTGCGGTTGCCCGACACTTCACTTCTTTATCTTTCACTTGGTCGCGCTGTTGCACCCAAAGCGGTCTAACCAATCGATGAAGGTTCTTAATCAAGGAAAAAGAGAGCGCAGAGGGGTCAGTCCTCACTATTGACACAAGCTCGTGATTGGTCCGTCCATAGTTCCCCTGATTGAAGGACAGCGCACAACAGGTCCGCTGGGCGCACCGGCAAGATGCCTATGTTCCGTCGCGCGACGGCGCGGCTTCCAGATATTCGAGCGCTTTATCGTAGCTGCGGCGCTGCAGATAATGCGCCAGCCGCGGATCGACTGGCTGCGGAAGCGCCGCTTGCAATTTGTCGATCTTTTCTGAGACTGCGCGCAATCGCGCGATGTGCGTGTTCACGTCGCGACGACTTTCTTCATCTTGAATGATCGCGAGACGTTCTCTTAGAGCGTCTCTAAGACTGAGAAGCGCGTTGGATTCGGCGGACTGGAGACCGCCGCTCCTTGAAGTGACAATCGCGTTCTCCATTGGTTCAGCGCGGGCCTGTTTCGGAAAGCAGCTGTCGTTTCGCTTCGACCCAATCCGATTCTGCGTTACCTGGCAGCGCGAATCTGCGCCGACGCTCGGAGATGAAGTAAGCGCGGAGACGAATTGCGTCGTCCGACGGCTCCGTCATCGTTTCTGCTTCGGCAGGCATTGAGACTTTCCTTTTCCCTGCGGTCACACTTTTCTTTCCGGCGGGTGCGCTCTTTTGCCCCGAGGTCCGGCGGACCGCTGGCGTTTTTTTGACTTTCATTTCGGCAGGTGATTCGCCTGCCTCCGGCGGAGCGCCGCCGGCGATTTCGGCTTCGACAGTTTTCTTCTTTTTCGGCACAGATTTACTTGGTGTTGATGATTTCAATCCGTTTAACGCGCATCGGATGATTGGCAAGTTGTTTCTCAGGCGTGTTCGGTGCAGAGTCGTAGGCACTCCTTGGCATGAAACATTTCGTATTCCGCTGGGCTGCCACAACGATTTCCGTAATGGTTGCCTCGTCGATAATTCACGGCATTCGGTACGATACTGTCGCGGCGCTGATCGGCGCCTCGCTTTTGCTTGGTATTCTCAACGCGTTTGTTCGCCCTTTCCTGTTGATTCTCAGTGCGCCGCTCATTCTCGTTACGCTCGGCTTTTTCATTCTCATCCTGAACGGCCTGTTGCTGCTTGTCGTGCCGAGCGTTGTAGTCGGATTCCATGTGGATAGCTTTTGGAGTGCGTTCTGGGGCGCGATAGTTATCAGCATCGTTAGCTGGATTTTGAGCGCATTTTTCCGCGGGAGTGATGGGCACGTGCATGTGCTCACGCATCATGCGCAGATTAAGCGCGTTCGCGGCCGAGTGATTGAGCCGTGACGCGTGTATCGCGACGTTAAATCGTTAAATCGTTAAATCGTTGAAGCGTTGAAGCGAAGCCGATGTGACGATGTAACAATTCAACGAATCACGCGGGCCCGCCCAGATACTTGCTCAGGCGGGAGCGTAGTTCCGTGCGTGCGCGAAAGAGTACGCTTTTTACCGCGGGCACGGACAGCTCAAGAACCTCTGCAATCTGCTCATAGCTAAGCTGCTCATACCTGCGCAGCACCAGCGCCATCCGTTGGGTTTCCGGCAGTTGCAGAATTGCATCCTCGATCGTTCGCTGAAGTTCGGTCTCTAAAACCGACGCGTCCGGTGCGAGATTCATCTCATCCTTCAAAGGTGGGTCCTCTGCGCCCGGTTCCGGCTGAAGCGGAACATGCGCGTGCCGCTTGGTGCGGCGCATTTCGTTGAAAACGAGATTACGCGTAATTTTTAACAGCCACGTGGTGAATTTGGCGCGGGGGACATATCGGCGAGCGCTTTTCCAGACTCGAATAAAAACCTGCTG
>Ga0307277_10001168_pt1 | contig 10200 bp, 7 predicted proteins | sample ER_DNA_116_FD_194473 | JGI IMG/M metagenome (GOLD analysis project Ga0307277, IMG submission 194473) | Bulk soil microbial communities from the East River watershed near Crested Butte, Colorado, United States - ER_DNA_116 | ecosystem: Environmental > Terrestrial > Soil > Floodplain | place: USA...
CGTGTTTGAGCGAGCACCGCAGTCGTCAACGCACCCAGCGTCGTTCCTGCGCGACAGTCGTGGGCACAGGCACGCTCACCCCTCGGCGATGGCCTGCTCGACGGCTTCTTCGGCGCTCGCCTTGCCGGCCAGCACGAGCGCAGCTTCGGGCGGGAACGAGACGGTGACCGTGTCGCCGATCGTGGCTGCGGCCAGGCCCGGGTCGTTGAACGTGTCGAGCGAGACCGTGGCGCCCTCGCCGAGGCGGACCCGGGTTCGGACGATCGAGCCGAGGAAGCTGACGTCCTCGACCTCGCCGACCAGCCGGTTCGAGCCGCCTCCCTCGCCCAGCTCGATCGACTCGGGCCGCAGCGCGACCGTCACCCTTCCGGCCCCGGAGTCGGCGGGCTTCGCTGCCCGGATCTCCTGGCCGTCCACCGACAGGCGGCCGCTCGGACCATCGACGAGGCGCGCCGCGAGGAGATTGAGCGTCCCGACGAACGAGGCGACGAACGGGGTGGCCGGGAAGTTGTAGATGTCCGGCGGCGCCCCGATCTGCTCGATCCGGCCCTCGCTCATCACGACGACGCGATCAGACAGCGACAGCGCCTCCTCCTGATCGTGCGTCACGTAGACGGTCGTGATCCCGAGCTGCCGCTGGATCGACCGGATCTCCTTGCGCAGCGCCACCCGGATCTTCGCGTCGAGGGCCGACAGCGGCTCGTCGAGGAGCAGCACCTGGGGCTCGATCGCCAGCGCTCGGGCCAGGGCGACCCGCTGCTGCTGGCCACCCGACAGCTGCCACGGATAGCGGTCACCCCGGTCCGGCAGGTTGATCAGCTCGAGCAGCTCGCCGACTCGCTTCTTGACGTCGGCCGCAGGCCGCTTCCGGACCTTCATGCCGAAGCCGATGTTGCCGGCGACCGTCATGTTCGGGAACAGCGCGTAGGACTGGAAGACCATGCCGATGTTGCGCCGGTTCGGCGGGCGGTGGGTGATGTCCTCGCCGTCCACCGTGATTCGGCCGGCCGTGGGCTGCTCGAACCCGGCGATCATCCTGAGCGTCGTCGTCTTGCCGCAGCCCGACGGCCCGAGGAACGACACGAACTCGCCCCGTTCGGCCTCCAGGTTGAAGTCCTGTACGGCCGTCGTCGCTCCGAACCGCTTCTGGACGCCTGTCAGGGAGAGGAAGCTCATCGTGTCATCGCTCCATCAATGGGCGCCCGCGACCTGGATCCGGCTGCGCGAGCCGCGTCCGACCAGGCCGATGACGCCCATGGCGATCCAGGTCAGGCCGAAGCTGATCAGGGAGACGGCGGCCGGCTCGTAGGCCTTGTTCCCGCCGAGGAGGGAAATGTAGGGGCCGAAGGCAGGCCGGCCGAGGAAGGTCGCGATCGTGAACTCGCCGACGACGATCGCCAGGGTCAGGAACGCGCCGCTCAGGAGCGACACCCGGAGGTTCGGGAAGATGACCCGGACGAGAATCGTGAACCAGCCCGCGCCGAGGCTCTGGGACGCCTCGGTCAGGCTCCGGACGTCGATCGAGCGGAGCCCCGTGTCGACCGCCCGGTACATGTACGGGAACGACAGGACGACGTAGGCCGCAACGAGCAGGACGTCGCTGCCGGTATCGGAACCCGCGAGAGGCAGCGGGCCCCCGCTGTATGACCGGAGCAGGCCGAATACGAGGATGATCGGCGGGATCACGAATGGCAGGAGCGTGATGAACTCGATGTACGGCCGGAGGCGGGGCAGTCGCAGGCGCACCCAGTAGGCCGTCGGGACGATGAGGACGATGCTGACGAGGATCGTGATCAGCCCGACGACGAACGAGTAGAGGAGCGTCCTGGCGAATTGCGGATCGTCGACGACCACGGCGTAGGCCGAGAAGAGGGGCTGCGACCGCATCGAGAACGCGAATGTGCCGAGCAGCGGCAGGAAGAAGTACAGGAAGCCGAGGATGAAGACGATCCACCAGACGAGCGAGCCCGGCCGGCGCCGCCGCGGCGGCGGCGACGCGCCGATCGTCTCGAGGGCGCCCGGGGCCCGGCCGCTCATCGCAGCCAGCGCTCCGATCGTCGCTGGAGGAACGTGTAGGCCGCGATCGAGACGCCCATGATCACGACCATCCCGATGGCCAGCGCGTAGCCGACACCCGGGTCGTTCGCGACGTCGCCGCGGATCTGGCGGGTGATCGCGATCGTGACGATATTGATCGTCCCGCCACTCAGCTGGTAGGCCGTCGCCTGGGCCCCGAAGGCGTTCCCGAACAGCAGGATGATCGTCCCGAGCAGCGATGGCAGGAGGATCGGGAACGCCACGTGACGCCAGTACTGGAACGAGCTCGCCCCCATGTTCTCGGCGGCCTCGCGCCAGTCCCTCTTCAGGCCGTCGATGGCCGGGGCGATGATCAGGACCATGAGCGGGAACTGGAAGTACAGGTACGCCAGCTCGAGCGAGGTCTTCGAGTAGATGTTCAGGCTCAGCCCGAGGGCCTTGATGAAGGGCGTCAGGATTCCCGACGCGCCGAGGGTGAACGTGAAGGCGAGCGCCAGCGGGACACCGGCGAAGTTCGACGCGACGCCGCAGAACGTGGTCAACGCCGAGCGCAGGAACGACGGCAGGCCGCCCGCGATCACGGCGTAGGCCAGGAGGAACCCGAAGATCCCGCCGCCGATCGCGGTCACGAGGCTGATCTCGATGCTCGCCCAGTAGGCGTCTGCGAGGTTCGGCTCGGACAGGTGGGCGTAATTGCCGAGGGTCGGGTTGCCGGCCGAGTCCGTCAGGCTGTTGACCAGCAGGTAGACGGTCGGGAGGACGAGGAACGCGACCGCGAACACGAGGAAGGGCACGACCCCGAGCCAGGCCCAACCGAAGCGACGCTCATGGCGCGCCGGCGGCGCGCCCTGAGCGATGAGCGATGGCGAAGCGGTCATCGGCTCTCTCGCCGATGCTCGATCGTCGGACTTACTTGACGGTCACATTGACGGTGGTCGGCCAACCCTTCGAGATCACGTCGGTTGCCTTGGTGATCTGGTCGAGGGTCGGCAGCAGGGCGCCGGTCGTGTCCGGGAGCTTCGCCTGGGCGTCCTTGTTCACCACGCCCCGCTTGACCAGGTCGTCATAGCGGATCGGGTTGCAGTAGCCCTTGAGCCAGAGGTTCTGGCCTTCGTCGGAGTACAGCCATTCCATCCACAGCTTGGCGGCGTTCGGATGGGGGGCGAACTTGCTGATCCCCTGGACATAGACGCCGCCGAAGCGGCCCGACTTCGGAACGACGACCGTGATCGGCGGGTTGCCTTTGAGCGAGTCCTTGTCGGCCAGGGCGTTGTACGTCCAGGCGATCCGGATCGGCGCGTCGCCTGAGGCGACGTTCGCGGTCTTGGCGATGATCGGCACGAAGTTGCCGGCGTCGTTGAGCTGCTTGAAGTAGGTCAGGCCGGGCTGCGCGTTGTCGAGCGAGCCGCCGTTGGCGATGCCCGCTGCCCATACGCCCGAGATCGCCTGGTTGGATGCGGTCGGGTCGCCGGCGAGGGCGACCTGGCCCTTGTACTCGGGCTTCAGGAGGTCGGACCAGTCGGCCGGCACGTTCTTGACGGCGTTCGTGTTGACCTCGAACGAGAGGACGCCGTAGTAGTCGCCGTACCAGAAGCCGTCGGGATCCTTGTTCGAGTCGGGAATCGAGGCCCAGCCTGCGACCTTGTAGGGCTGGAGGAGATCCTGGCCCTTGGCGTCAGGTCCGAACGACAGGCCGACGTCGATGACGTCCGGCGCGGCCGGGCCCTTGTTGTCCTTGTTCGCCTTGATGGCCTCGACCTCGTCCTTCGAGCCGCCGTCGGGGTTCAAGCCGTTGATCTTGATCCCGAACTTGGACGTGAAGCCGTCGATCACCTCGCCGTAGTTGCACCAGCTGCGGGGCAGGGCGATCGTCGTGAGGTTTCCTTCGCCCTTGGCCGCGTCAATGAGCGATTGCTGCACGCCCGGCAGGCTCGCAGCGCCGCCGCTCGCGCCCGCTCCGCCACCACCGCTGGTGCACGCGCCGACCACGAGGGCCAGCCCGGCGACCAGGCTGAAGGCGCGGGCCATGGTCCGTTTCGAAGTCATGTTTCTCCTCCTCGATGCGCGGATGGCTGGTGCGGCCGACAAGAGGACTCCTCGTCCACCTCATCGCCCGGGCTCGACTCGCGCGCTGCCTGTGACGGGCCGGATCGTCGAGCCGCGCTCCCGGGCGCATTGTCGCCGTCCATCCCCAGCGCACGTCAAGATACGCTTCTGTTAACGGCTTGTGATCACGATCGTGTTCGGGTCTGGCTCTGGACGCCGCGACGGCCGGCGATGCGTCGGCCGGCCGTCGCAGCAAGGGTGGGCTACAGACCCGTGACGATCAGGGCATCCACGCCTGCCACGCCGCTGCGTTCGCGTCGATCCACTGCTTCGCGGCGTCCTCCGGCGACATGTTCTTGTTCGTGATCGCGTCGGCGACCGAGTTCTGGTCGGCGTTGCCCCACTTGAAGTTCTTGACGAACGTGGCCGCGTCGCCACCGTCGGTCGCGAACTTCGTGCGGACGATCTTGTTGAGGATGTACGGCGGGTAGTCGCAGGCGACCTTCTTGAGATCGGCGTCGCAGCCCGGGGTGTACGGCGGCAGCTTGACCTGGACGAGCTTGATCTCGCTTTGCAGCCACTGCGGGTCGTAGAAGTAGCCGATGAGCGGCGTCTTGTTCTTGTCGGCCTGCTGGAAGGCCGTGATCGTCGCGGCCTCGCTGCCGGAGAACACGTCCTTGTAGTTCAGGCCGAGGTTCGTGATGAGCGCTTCGTCGTACTGGACGAACGTCGGGTCGCTGCCGAGGAACTGGCCCTTGTCCCCGGACTCCGAGGTCTTGAACAGGTCGGAGTACTTGTTCAGGTTGTGCCAGTCGGTGATGTCGGGGTACTTGTCGACCATCCAGCCTGGTACGTACCAACCGATGATGCCGGTCACCCCGTTCGGGCCGTCGTCCTGGGCGAGCTTGTCGGTGGCGATGTACTTCTTCTCGAGGTCGGGGTGGCCCCAGTTCTCGAGGATGGCGTCCACCTCACCGGTCTGGAAGCCCTGCCAGGCGACCTCCTCGGCCAGCGTGCTCGTCGCGACCTTGAAGCCCATCTGTTGGAGAAGGCACTGGGCCACCGCGACGTTCGCAGCCGCTCCGACCCACTGGTTGATCATCAGCTTCACGTCGCCCTTGGTGCCGTCCCCCTTGCAGGTGGCGGCCGCGACGGCGGCGCTCGCGCCGGACGACGCCGAAGCCCCGCTGCTCGGCGCACCGCCGCTCGCGGCGGGGCTTGTCGGCGAAGGTGTGGCGCCCGACGACTTGGCACAGCCGAGCACGATCAGGCTGATGACGGCGACGCCGGCGACCCAGCGACCCCAACGAATCCGATCCATGACTGTTCGCTCCTCCTCTAGCCGGCTCAGCCGGCCCTCGCGGTGATCCGGCGACGGCTCCCCGCGCCCTGGGTGATCCGATCCAGCATGATCCCGAGCAGGACGATCGCGACACCCGCCGCGAGTCCCTTGCCGAACTGCTCTCCCCGGGCGAAGCCGGTGATGACGTCGAAGCCTAACGCGCCCGCGCCGACGAGTCCGCCGATCACGACCATCGAGAGGACCATCACGATGCCCTGGTTGGCTGCCAGGAGCAGCGCCTGCCGGGACATCGGCAGCTGGACCTTCCAGAGCAGCTGCCGTCGGGTGGCTCCGGACGCGACCGCGGCCTCGATGGCGGACGTCGGCACGGCGCGGATCCCGACCTCGACGAGTCTGATCACGGGGGGCGCTGCGTAGATGATGGCCGCAACGATCGCCGTGAACCGTGTGGGGCTGAAGAGGGCGAGGGCCGGGATGAGGTAGACGAACGCCGGCATCGTCTGGGCGGCGTCGAGGATCGGCCGGAGCACGGTCCGGAGCCGGTCGTGACGGGCCGTCTGGATGCCGATGGCGACCCCGATGATCAGCGTCAGCAGGGTGCCGACGATCACGTTCGCCAGCGTCGCCATCGAGTGGGCCCAGAGACCGAGGAGGACGATGAGCCCGAGGCAGATCGCCGCGACGATCGCCTGCCGGCGACCCGACACCGCCCACGCGATCAGGCCGACGATCGCGATGATCAGCCACCAGGGCGCCGATGTCAGGAAGCCCTCGAGCGGGTTGATGACGAGATTCGTCGCGATGTCCTTCGTCGGCAGCGTGATCCCCTGGAACGTGTTCGTCAGCCACGTCGTGAACTCGTTGACCGGTCCCCGGAACGAGAACGTGATCGCATCGGGGAACGTCGTGGCATCGACGAAGAACGGCGCGGCGAGACCGACGGCCAGGACGGCCAGTGGGACGCCGATCGTGATCCACCGGCGGTTGACCCGGCCAAGCCGGCGCGTCCGCGGGTCGAGCCATTCGCCGGCGGCGAACGTCAGCCGGTCCAGGATGATCGCCAGGATCACGATCGCGATCCCCGAGTCGAACGCCGAGCCGACGTCGTGCTTGTTGAGGCCCTGCGTGAGCGTCAGGCCGAGGCCCGGGGCTCCGATGAGCCCCGTGATCACGATCATCGACAGCCCCAGCATGATCGTCTGGTTGATCGCCAGGCCGACGGCCCGGCGGGCCAGCGGGATCTGGACCTTCCACAGGACCTGCGACTCGGTCGAACCGAGCGCTCGAGCGGCTTCCACGGTGGCGGCGGGCACGCCGCGAATGCCGAGTGAGGTGATCCGGATCGCGGCCGGCATCGCGAAGATGAGCGTCGCGATCGTCGATGGCGTCGCGCCGATCAGGAACAGCAGGGTGATCGGCGTCAGGTAGGCGAGCGTCGGCATGATCTGCATCACGTCGAGGATCGGCGAGAGGATCGCCGAGACGCGATTGCTGCGGCCGGCGAGGATCCCGAGCGGGAGGCCGATCAGGAGGGCAATGACGACCGCCGCGAGCATCATGCCGAGCGTTGCCATGCTCTCGTCCCAGAGACCGATGGCGCCGAGCGAGGCGAACCCGAAGATCCCGAGAAGGCCCACCCGCCATCCGCCGAACGCGACACCGAGCGCGCCCGCGAGGCCCATGACACCAGGCCAGCCGAGCGAGGCGAGCAGGTTGTTGAACACGTCGATGAGGGCCGCGACGGCCGCCCGGATCGGCTCCAGCATCGAGCGGTTGCTGGCCACGCTGTCCCGGACGCCGTTGAGGCTGCGGAAGAGCGGCTCATCGTCGTTGTGGGGGAGGGTCCATTGCCCGCGGAAGACGACGTAGACCAGCGCGGCGGCAAGGGCGAGGACCGCGATCAGGGCGCGGCGCGCGCTGCGCTCATCGAGCCGCGCCGCCAGGGGGAAGTTGACTGCCGTCACGGGCGCGCCTCGCGGTCCTGTCGGTCGATGAGGTTCTCGACGAGGAACTCGGCGGTCTCCTGGGTCGGCTCGTTGACCGGTTCGACCCGCACGGCCGGCGCGCCGCGCGGAGCCGATTCGGCAGCGCCGGCAGAACCCGGACGCATCGCCTCCGGTTCGCCTGCGACGGCCTCGAGGACATGGGCCCGATCGACCACGCCCATGAGCTGGCCGTCGTCGATGACGCGAATCGGCTTCTCGCTTGCGGCGACGGCGTGGATCGCGGTCCGGATGATCGTGTCCGAACGGAAGACCGGGCCGTCGAGCGCGTCGTCCGGCGTGGGCGCACGCATGACCCAGCGAAGCGTCAGGACATGGCTCTTGGGGATGTCCCGCACGAAGTCGGCGACGTAGTCATCCGCTGGTCGGGCGACGAGCTCCTCGGGCCGGCCGATCTGCACGATGTTCCCGCCCCGCATGATCATCACGTGGTCGCCGAGCTTCAGGGCCTCCGCCAGGTCGTGGGTGATGAAGACCATCGTCTTGCGGAGGTCGTGGTGGAGGCGGATGACCTCGTTCTGCATGTCGCGCCGGATCAGCGGGTCGAGGGCGCTGAACGGCTCGTCGAGGAGCATGACCTCGGGGTCGCCGGCGAGCGCGCGAGCGAGGCCGACCCGCTGCTGCTGGCCGCCGGACAGCTGCTCGGGATAGCGGTCCGCCATGCCATCGAGCCCCACCAGGCCGAGCATCTCCCCCGCCCGGGCGAGGCGCTTTGCCTTCGGCTCGCCCCGCAGCTCCAGCCCGAACGCGATGTTGTCGAGTACGCGTCGGTGGGGCAGGAGCCCGAAGTTCTGGAAGACCATCGAGAAGCGCCGCCGCCGGAGCTCGCGGAGTCGCTCCTGGCTCGCCTTCCGGATGTTCTCGCCGTCCAGGTCGATCTCGCCGAACGTGGGCTCGATGAGTCGGGTCAGGCAACGAACCAGGGTCGACTTGCCGCTGCCCGACAGGCCCATGACGACGAATACCTCGCCCGGCTGGACGTCGAAAGAAACGTCCCGGACGGCCGCGGTGCCGCCTGCCTTGGCGAGGGCGGCGTCCACGGTCGCGGCGTCCGGCGTCTTCGATCCGGCGCGGCCCAGGCGTTGCTCCGCCGGGCCGAAGACCTTCCAGAGGCCGCGGACCGAGATCGTCGGTCCGCCGTCGGCTCCGGGGCGAGCGACAGCGCCGGACGGTCGGCTGGCCGGCGGCTCAGCAAGGGTGGTCACGCAGCCTCCTCAGATGCGGGACGACGACGGTGACGCGTGCGGGGGACGGTACACCAACGGGCGGCACGCGGAACAGTCCCACCGCCGGTGCTTCGCGACCCGCGGATCGGGACCCGCCGAGTGGTGATCGGGCGGTACCATGTGCGACCCGGGATCCCAAGCGGTGCGGCCGCAGGTCCGGCCCGCGCCAGAGGGTCACGTCGGCGCGGCAACCAGCGCAGGGCGGAGACGCGAGATGAGTTCGGTCCCGACGCACGCACGCGTCGTCATCATCGGCGCCGGCATCGTCGGCAACAGCATGGCCTGGCACCTCGCCCGCCTGGGCTGGCGCGACATGGTCCTCGTCGAGAAGGGGATGCTGCCGAACCCCGGTGGCTCCACGGGCCACGCCTCGAACTTCATCTTCCTGACCGACCACAGCAAGGAGATGACGGCCCTCACCGTCGAGAGCGCGAACCAGTATCGCGAGCTGGGCGTCTACGACGAGACCGGTGGCATCGAGGTCGCCCGGACGCCCGAGCGGATGGAGGAGCTGAAGCGCCGGATGGCGTCGTCGACCGCGTGGGGGATCGAGGGGACCCGCCTGCTCACCCCCGCCGAGGTCAAGGCGATGGTCCCGTTCATCGACGAGACGGTGATCCTCGGCGGCTTCTACACGCCTGGCGTCGGGATCGTGGACTCCCTCCAGGCCGGGACGCTGATGCGCCAGAAGGCGCAGGAGATGGGCGCCCTGACGATCGCCGCCAGCGTCGAGGTCACCGGGATCGACGTAGAGGCGGGGCGCGTCCGGCGCGTCCACACGGAAGCCGGCACGATCGAGGCCGAGGTGGTGGTCATCGCCTGCGGCGTCTGGAGCCCGCGGATCGCCCGGATGGCCGGTGCGTCGATCCCCCTCACGCCGGCCGTCCACCAGATGATCGACATCGGGCCGGTGCCGCAATTCGAGCACACGACGAGGGAGGTCGGGTTCCCGATCGTCCGGGATATGGACACGAACATGTACGAGCGGCAGCACGGGACCGGCTTCGAGATTGGCTCCTACGCCCACCGGGCGATCCTCATGGACGCGGACGACATCCCATCGATCGCGGCCGCCGCCCTCTCGCCGACGATGCTCCCCTTCACCCAGGAGGACTTCGACCCCCAGCTCGAGGACTCCTTGGAGCTCTTCCCGGAGATCGTCGGGGACGAGTCCGTCGGGGTGAAGCTCGCCATCAACGGGCTCCTGTCGCTGACCCCCGACGGCAATCCGATCATCGGCGAGACGCCCGAGGTCAAGGGCCTCTGGTCCGTGGCCGCCGTCTGGATCAAGGAAGCGCCGGGGATCGCGAAGACGGTCGCCGAGTGGATGACGACGGGCGAGCCGGAGATCGACCCGCATGGCTCGGACATCGCCCGGTTCTACGAGCATCACCGGACCGATCACCACATCCGGGCCCGGACGAGCGAGGGCTTCAACAAGACGTACGGGATCGTCCACCCGTCCGAGCAGTGGGAGTCGAACCGGAACGTCCGGCTCTCGCCGTTCAATGCCCGCGAGCGCGAGCTCGGCGCGAGGTTCTTCGAGGCGGCGGGCTGGGAGCGGCCTTACTGGTACGAATCGAAC
>Ga0307277_10001169_pt1 | contig 10198 bp, 8 predicted proteins | sample ER_DNA_116_FD_194473 | JGI IMG/M metagenome (GOLD analysis project Ga0307277, IMG submission 194473) | Bulk soil microbial communities from the East River watershed near Crested Butte, Colorado, United States - ER_DNA_116 | ecosystem: Environmental > Terrestrial > Soil > Floodplain | place: USA...
CTCGTCAAGGTCGGACGGCTGCTCTACCTCGGACCGCTCGTGCCGCTCGTGGGGCGGGGCGAGGGCCTGCTCGTCGCGGTCGTGGGCCGCGAACGGGGCGATCTCTACCGGCTTCGGGCAGGCCGGCTCGAGGAGCTCGAGGAGCAGTTCGACGAGCAGCCCGGCCGGCACGACAAGGGCGGCTGGTCGCAGTCGCGCTACCAGCGCCACATCGAGAAGCTCGTCCAGGATCACTTCAAGGACGTCGCAGCGACCCTCGACCGGCGTCTGCGGCGTCTCCGGCGGCCACGCGTGATCGTGGTCGCGAGCGAGGAGACGCGCGCCGAGTTCGAGGAGGAGCTCTCCAACGAGGTCAAGGAGGCGGTCATCGGCTGGGCCGCCGCCGAGGCGCACGCGACTCCGGCACAGCTGCTCGCGACCGTCGAACCGCCGCTCGAACGCTGGCGGGCCGAGCAGGAGACGACTGCCGTCGAGCGCTGGCGCGAAGCCGCCGGCCGCAACGGCCGCGCCGCTTCGGGCTGGGCGCAGACGCTCGAGGCCGCCTCCGACGGGCGGGTCGAGCTGCTGCTCTTCCAGGACGGGGCCGACCGGCAGGTCTGGGAATGCCCGGCCTGCGGACGCCTCGCCGCCGAGGCGGGAACCTGTCCGCTCGACGGGACGCGCATGGAGGAGAGCAAGGACGGGCTCGACCTCGCCGTGCACCAGACCCTCGCCCACGGCGGGACGGTCTGGGCGTTGCGCCAGCGCCAGGACCTCGACCCCGTCGAGGGCATCGGCGCCGTGCTTCGCTACTGAAGCGACCCGACGGGCAAGCCCGGGGCCATGGCCGAAGGACTGTCCCCGGGACCGGTCCGATCGAGGCGGTGGGTGGCCCTCGGGTCCACGCGGGTCGGCGATCTCGCTCTCCAGGGCACGTCCGTTTCGGCCATGTCTGGGGGGCATTCCCTCGGACTTCGCCGAAAGGGGGCAGCCCGGCGTCGGAGGCGGCGGTTCAGGAATACTCTTCGTGATGGCCTCGCTTGCGCGCACGATCCTCGAAGAGCACCTCGAGCGCGGCGACCTCGTTCCCGGCCAGGAGATCGCCCTGCGCGTCGACCAGACCCTGGCGCAGGACGCCACCGGGACGATGGCCTGCATGCAGTTCGAGGTGTTCGGCGTCGACCGAGTCCAGGTCGAGACAGCGGTCGTATACGTCGACCACAACATCCTCCAGATCGACTTCAAGAACCCGGACGACCACCGCTTCCTGCAGGGGATGGCCGCTCGCTACGGCCTCTGGTTCTCGCGCCCCGGCAACGGGATCTGCCACTACGTCCACTGCGAGCGGTTCGCCGTGCCGGGCAAGACGCTCGTCGGCGCCGACAGCCATACGACCCAGTCCGGTTCCTGCGGGATGATCGCGATCGGCGCGGGCGGCCTGGACGTGGCTGTCTGCATGGCCGGGCACCCGTTCGAGCTGCCGTGCCCGAAGATCGTCGGCGTCTTCCTGGAAAACGAGCTCCAGCGGCCGTGGATCCAGGCGAAGGATGTGATCCTCGAGCTTCTGCGCCGCCGCGGCGTCCGGGGTGGCCGCGGGGCGATCTTCGAGTTCACGGGGCCCGGCGTCTCGACGCTGAGCTACACGGAGCGCGGGACGATTGCGAACATGATCGCCGAGCTCGGCGCCACCGGTGCGGTCTTCCCGGCGGACGAGGAGACGCGCAGCTGGCTCTCGGAGCAGCGGCGGGAGGACGACTTCGTCGCGCTCGACACCGGCGACACCGGCGACTTCGACGAAGAGGAGCACATCGACCTGGCCGAGCTGGTTCCGCTCGTGGCCAGGCCCTCGAGCCCGGGCAACGTCGTTCCGGTCGACGAGCTGGTCGGAACCGAGCTGACGCAGGTCTGCATCGGCTCGTCGGTCAACTCCTCGTACGAAGACCTGGCGATCTGCGGCGCGGTGCTGAAGGGCTCGCGGCTCTCCGAGAAGCTCGTGTCCGCGACGGCGACTCCCGGCTCGCGCCAGATCCTCGACCAGATCACCCGCTCGGGCACCTACGTCGACCTGCTCATGGCCGGCGTGCGGATGCTCGAGCCGGCCTGCGGACCGTGCGTCGGGATGGGCCAGGCGCCGCCGTCGGGCTCGAACTCGCTCCGGACCTTCAACCGCAACTTCCCGGGGCGGAGCGGCACGGCGGACGACCAGGTCTTCCTCTGCTCGCCGGCCGTCGCAGCGGCTTCGATGCTGACCGGCGTGATCTCAGACCCGCGCGAGCTCTCGGCTCCCGAGGTCCCCGAGCGACCTGGCGCACGCCCCGAGGTCGTGCAGAACCACATCCTCGAGCCGGTTCCGGACGAGGAGGCCGCGACGATCGAGATCCCCCGCGGGCCGAACATCAAGCCCCCGCCGGAGCAGAAGCCTCTGCCCGACGAGCTGAGCATGCGGGTCCTGATCGTCGCCCCGGACGACGTCTCGACCGGCGACCTCTCACCCGACGGCGCGACCGTCATGGCCTACCGCTCGAACGTTCCTGCGATCGCGGAGTTCACGTTCCAGCACCGCGACAAGCAGTTCCCGAAACGGGCGCACGAGTGGGGCGGAGGGTTCATCGTCGCGGGTGACAACTACGGCCAGGGCTCCAGCCGCGAGCATGCCGCCCTGGCGCCGGCCCAGCTCGGCGTCCGCGCGGTGATCGCCAAGGGCTTTGCGCGGATCCACCGGCGGAACCTGATCGCGCAGGGAATCGTGCCCCTCCTCTTCCAGGACCAGGCCGACTACGACAAGGCCGAGCTGGGGCAGACCTGGCGGATCTCGCGCCTCCACGCGATCGCCGAGGGGGAGGATGAGCTGGAGACCGAGATCGAGGGGGTCGGCACGATCACGCTTACGCACGACCTGCTCCCGCGCGAGCGCGAGATCGTTGTCGCCGGCGGCCTCATCCGCTACCTCAAAGAGCAGCAGCCGGCACCGGCCTAGCGGGACCTAGGCCGCGTCCACCGCGCGAGGGAGCTCGTGCGCCTCGGCGGGAGCCGACAGCTCGGCCGGAGTGTCCGCGGCCTGCTCGAGCTTCGTCTCGAAACGCCCGAGCCGCTTCCCCGCGTCGACGAACCTGTCGTGCGCGTTGCCGAGATGCTTGCCGACCAGCTCGAAGTCCTCCTTGAACTTCCCGAAGTCCTTCTGGAGCTGGGCGCAGTAGGCCATGACCTCCTGGGCGTGCTGCTCGATCTGGAGGCCCTTGAGCCCGAGCACGATCACCTGGAGGTAGGCGGTCAGCGTCGTCGGCGAGACCGGGAGCACGCGCTTGCCGTGCGCGTAGTCGAGCAGTGCGCCCGTCTTCCCGCAGGCGAGCTCGTAGTAGATCGCCTCGGAGGGGAGGTACATGAACGCGAAGTCGTAGGTGCCCTCGTCGGGCCGGATGTACTTGCCCGCGATCGCGTCGACGTGCGCCTTCACGTCGCGCGCGAAGGCCTTCTCGAACTGCTGCCGCTCGATGTCGTTCGCGGCGCTCAGCATCCGCTCGAAGTTGTCGAGGGGGAACTTGGAGTCGATCGGGACGATCCGGTCGACCTTGATGACCGCGTCCACGCGCTCGCCGCCCTCGAAGCCGTACTGGAGCGCGTACGCCGTCGGAGGGAGCCGGTCGCGGAGAAGCTGCCCGAGCAGGAGCTCGCCGAACCCTCCGCGTGCCTTCGGCGGCCGCAGGATCTGCTGCAGCTCGCCGAGCCCCTTCGCCTGCTCGGCAAGGTGCGCGGTCGCCTGCCCGACCGCGCCGAGCTGCTTGTAGAGCGCGTTCGTCTGCTTCGTGGCGTCCTCGAGCCGCCGGTCGACCTTCGTGTCGAGCTCGCCCAGCCGCCGGTCCATTGTCGACGTCATCGCCTGCAAGCGCTGGTCCATCTCCGCGTTTCGCGTCCCGAGTAGGCGGTCGAGGACGCGCGAGAGCCAGACGACGAGCGCGGCGCCGCCGGCCGCGAGGACGAGGATGATCGCCAGCAGTGTCATGGACCGACGAACGCTAGCGACCGGGTCGGACGGCACTCAGCGGAAGAGCGAGGGCGGCTCTCGCCGCCCTCGCAGAAGCAAGTCAGTCGGGCGCTCAGGTGGTGTCGCGCTCGGCCTGGTGCTCCGCCGCGCGCTCGCGCTCCTCCTGTGCCATCTGCTCCGCGCTTTCCGCGCGCTCCGAAGCCATGCCCTGCTGCTCCTGGTGCATGCCTTCCCGCTTCATCGAGCTGTCGCCTGTCATGTCGCCCGCGGCCTTCTTCCCGCGGCCGAGCAGCTTGTCGAGCCAACCCATTGGCGGCCTCCTTGCGATGTGTACGGCGGAGTATCCGAAAACGCCGCCGAAAACGCCAGATCCGGACGACCTCGCGGCCCTCCGGATCTGACCGGACGAACCTACTTCCCCCGGCGAGGCCTGTCAAGCGCCCGCGGGAGCTACTGCTAGCATCGCCCGCGCTCGTGGCCAAAAAGTCCCGCACACCGGCCCCTCCGAGGAAGGTCCAGGCACCGCAGCGGCGAGTCGAGCCGCGCCGCCGCCGCACCCCCGAGGAGCGGCGCACGCTCTGGACATCGGTCGCCTTCGCCGCCTCGGGCGTGGCCGCGATCGGGATCGTGGCGGCGCTCTTCTTCGCGTTCGGCCGGAACGACAGCTCCAACTCAGCGCCCTCGACCGTGAACCAGAGCCAGCTGATCGGTCTCCAGACGGGCCCCGCCCCGTGGAACCCCGGGGTCGACCACCTGCCCGACCGGATGCAGCCGCTCGGGCTCACCGAGCTCGGCGGCGAGGGGCAGGGTGTGGTTCTGCATATCCATCAGCACCTGGACATCTTCGTGAACGGCAAGCACGAGACCGTTCCGGCCCAGATCGGCATCTACGACGGCCAGTTCCTGACCGATCTGCACACCCACGACACGAGCGGGGTCATGCACGTCGAGTCACCCGAGAAACGGGAGTTTTCGCTCGGCGAGTTCTTCGGCGTCTGGGGGGTCAGATTGAACGCAACCTGCGTCGGCGGCTACTGCAAGCCAAAGACGCCCTGGCGGATGTACCTCAACGGGTCTCCCTATCCGGGCGACCCGAGCACGCTCGTGCTGAGGCGCCACCAGGAGATCGCGATCGTGATCGGCAAGCCACCGAAGAAGATCCCCGCGACTTATGCATTCGGCGGGCTTTAGACGGCCGCACGGGCAAAGCCCGCACGGCCTCTTTGACGGGCATCGCCAGCGAAGCCTTGTCGGCGGGCGTTAGACGGCCGCGCAGGCGATCCCTTGTCGGCGGGCTCTGGATCGCGCGCCCGCCCGGCTAGGATTTCCCGCGCCGGGGTGGCGAAACTGGACATACGCGCCTGACTTAAAATCAGGTGTGGGCATAGCCCGCATGAGGGTTCGAGTCCCTCCCCCGGCATCACGAGCCCAAGACCGGTTGATCTCCTCGAGCGGACGGGAGGTGCCCTACTGTCGGGGCGCCGGCTCACCTAGCGAAAGCGCGACCTAGACTCCGCTTGTGGCTGAGGTGCGGGAATTCTCACCAGGGTACGGGGAGCTCGAGTGGGAGACGCCGCTCTACCACACGGCGCTCATGCAGTACGAGCAGGCGCTTCCGCATGCCGACGTCGAGGAGCTCGTCGCCGAGCGGCTCCGCTACCCGGAGCGCTCGCTGGTGGTCAGCGTCCCGGTCAAGCTCGACTCCGGGCGCTGGACCGTCTTCCCCGGCTACCGCGTCCAGCACTCGACTGTGCTCGGGCCCACAAAGGGCGGGGTCCGCTACGACCAGGAGGTCTCGCTGGGCGAGTGCGCGGCGCTCGCGATGTGGATGACGTGGAAGTGCGCGCTGCTGCGGCTTCCGTACGGCGGCGCGAAGGGAGGCGTGCGCTGCAACCCGCGCGCGCTCTCCTCCGACGAGCTGCAGAAGATCACGCGCCGGTTCACCGCGGAGCTGCTCCCGATCATCGGCCCGCAGGAGGACATCCCTGCGCCCGACATGGCGACGAACGAGCAAACGATGGCGTGGATGATGGACACCTACTCGATGCAGGTCGGCCACGCGGTGCCGGAGATCGTGACGGGCAAGCCGGTGGCGCTGGGTGGTTCACTCTTCCGCCACGAAGCGACCGGCGCAGGGGTCGTGATGGTCGTCGCGCGCGCGTGCGATCGGCTCGGCTGGACGCTGGCCGGGCAGCGCTGCGCCGTCCAGGGCTTCGGAAACGTGGGAGGCGTCGCGGCCGGGGAGCTGCACGATCAGGGCGCGCGGGTCGTCGCCGTCTCGGATCTCTCCGGCGCCCTCCACGACGAGCGGGGGCTCGACGTCCCCGCGTTGCGACGCTACGCCGAGGAGCACGGCTCGCTCGAGGGCTACACGGAGGCTGAGCGTGTCACGAACGAGGAGCTGCTCGAGCTCCCGTGCGACATCCTCGTCCTCGCCGCACGCGAGGACCAGGTGACCGGCGAGAACGCGGGGCGGGTACAGGCGCGGATGGTCGCCGAGGGTGCGAACGGCCCCACCTCGCTCGAGGGAGATGCGATCCTCGGCGAACGCGGGATCGTCGTGCTCCCGGACGTGCTCACGAACGCGGGCGGCGTCACGGTCTCGTACTTCGAGTGGGTGCAGGACCTCGGGCGGCTGTTCTGGGGCCGCGCCGAGATCCGCGCCAAGCTGGCCGACCAGCTCGGCGACGCCTTCGACCGCGTCTGGCGCCTGGCCGAGGAACAGGGCCTGTCGCTGCGGAGCGCTGCGCTCGTGGCCGGGATCCGCGAGGTGGCGGGGGCGCTGACCGCTCGGGGGATCTACCCCTGAGTCGCTCACCTTCGGCTCGCTCGCGTGGGGAAACCATGCTTCCCCCACGCCGCCTCCACCTCATGAGCCGGTTGAGCGGCTCATGAGCGACCGCGTCCGCGACGCCATGATTCCCGAGCCGCGGACCCTCGAGACCTCGGCCTCGGCTCAAGAGGCGGGCAGGCACCTGACGCAACCCGACGTTCGTGCCGTCTACGTCTGCGACGAGGGACGGTTTGTCGGAGTGATCACGCGCAAGACGCTCGTGCGGGAGGTCGTCGCTGCCGGAGAGGACCCGCGGCAGACGGCGGTGGGCGAGATCGCCGAGCCGCCGCTCTGGACGCTCGACTCCGAGGTGCCGCTGGACGCGGCCTTCCGCTTCCTCGAGGAGCACGACGCCGAGCGCGTCCCGGTCGTCGAGGACGGACGGCTCGTGGGCGTGCTCTCGCGCAGCGTCCTCCGCCGGCGGCTCGCGGAAGACGACCCGCCGCCGCCGCTGGAAGAGCTCTAGGCGCGGCTCAAACGCCGACCTGGGCCTCGGCCATCGTCTCGAGGTTCTCCCAGAGCTGCGGCGTGTTGCAACGCTGCGCAACGAGGATCGGCTTGAGCCCCTTGCTTCCCGGGCGGGTACTTCTCGCGGAACTCGTCCGCGTCAGAGACGAACTGGTCGCTCCAGATCCAGCCGCATCTTGCCCTCCTTCAGCAGCAGGTGTACGCGCCGGGCGGTGCGTCGCCCTCCTCCGTCTCGGGCAACGCCGCGGCCTCGAGCGCTGCGCCGTGGAGGATGTCATGTTCGCTCACCTCGAGCTCGTCGAGGCCGTAGCGGCGAAGCACCTCGTCGACGATGATCGCGCCGGCGACGATCACTGGGGCGCGCTCGGGCTCGAGACCGTGGAGGGCGCGGCGCACGGCAAGCGGGATGGAGGCGAGACGCTCGAGCTGGGACTCGACGCTTGCCCGGGAGAGGCGGTGCCCGTGGACCTGCTCGGGGTCGTAGCGGCCGAGCTCGAGCGCGGCCAGGCTCGTGATCGTGCCGGCGACGCCGATCGCGCTCGCCGGCCTCAAGTCGGGAAGCGCCTCGCGGACGGCAGCCGCACAGCGGTCGAGCTCCTCACGCGTTGGTGGGTCGCCGGGGAGGAAGCGCTCGGTCAGGCGTACGGAGCCGAGGTCGAGGCTCATGCGGGTCTCGGCGGTGATCAGCTCAGTCGAGCCGCCGCCGACGTCGAGCACGAGCGTGCCCTCATCCAGCTCGCGCCCGTTCGCGACCCCGCGGCGGGTGAGCAGAGCCTCGTCTTCGCCGGAGAGCATGCGCGTGGCGAAGCCGTAGCTCCACTCGATCTCGCCGAGAAAGGCCTCGCCGTTCTCGGCGTCGCGGATCGCGCTCGTCCCGATCGCCAGCACGCGCTCGGCCCCGCGCGCCTCCAGCTCGCGCCTGAAGTCCGAGAGCACGTTGCGCACGCGCGTGATCGGGAGCGGCAGCAGCCGGCGACGCTCGTCCACGCCTTCGCCTAGCCGCGTGATCCGCGTGTCCCGCGCGATGTCGTCGACGTGCCCGTCGTGGACGTCCGCGACGAGCAGGCGCGTGGAGTTGGTGCCGAGATCGACGACGCCGACGCGCATGCCTCGATGCTAGCCAGGCCACGCTATAATCGCCCTCGCGACGCGGGGTGGAGCAGTCAGGTAGCTCGCCGGGCTCATAACCCGGAGGTCGCAGGTTCAAATCCTGCCCCCGCTACTGAGAAAGCCCTGCATACGCAGGGTTTTCTTTTGCTCACACGTTGTGTGGGGCTCGGACTTTTGCCCAACTTTTGCCCCGGCTCACGCGGGATGAGGCTCAAATGAGCGCTGAACGGCGGGTTGTGGTCACGGGCTTGGGCGCCGTGACACCGCTCGGCCCGGACATCGACACGACCTGGCGGCGGCTCGTGGCTGGAGAAGGTGGCGGCGGCCCTATCACCGCTTTCGCCGCTTCGGGCCATTCTGTCCGGATCGCCTGTGAGGCGGCGGAGTTCGAGCCGGAGCGCTGGCTTGACCGCAAGACGATCCGCAAGATCGACCGTTTCGCGCAGTTTGCGGTAGCCGCGGCGCGGATGGCGGAAGGGGACGCAGGGTTGGACATCGCGCCCGAGCCCGATCGGATCGGCGCCTCGATTGCGACGGCACAGGGCGGTGTCGCGAGCCTTGCGGCGTGTCTGCGCGAACTCGGTGAGTCTCAACGGATTCATCCCAGCCTGGTGACGGCGTTCATGCCGAACATGGCTGCCGGTTGGGTGTCGATGGAGCTGGGGACGCGCGGCCCGCTGGGCGCTCCCTGCACAGCCTGTGCTGCGTCGGCGATGGCTGTCGGCGAGGGGTACGACGCAATCAAGTTGGGGCGGGCAGAAGTGATGCTCTGTGGCGGAAGTGAGGCGGGGGTCACCGAATTGGCGGTTGCGGGCTTCGCAGCGATGCGAGCACTCTCACGCCGAAACGGCGATCCGGCTGGTGCGAGTCGACCTTTTGATGCCGACCGGGACGGCTTCGTGATGGGCGAGGGGGCAGCCGTCCTCGTGCTGGAGGAGTTGGAACACGCCCGTGCCCGTGGCGCCAAGATCTACGCGGAACTCGCCGGCTACGGCGTCAGTTCAGACTCCTTCCACATGACCGAGCCCGATCCGCTCGGAGCGGGACAAGCCCGTGCCATCGGCGCTGCGCTGGCTGATGCAGAGCTCGATCCGACAGACGTCGACTACATCAACGCCCACGCAAGCTCAACGGGCCTCGGCGACGCGATCGAGAAGCGCGCACTCAAGCTGGCGTTAGGCGAGGACACGGTCCAGACAATCCCGGTCTCATCAACGAAAGGCGCGACCGGCCACTGCCTCGGAGCCGCCGGAGCGGTCGAAGCGGCGTTCACTGTCCTCGCGGTCAACCGCGACATCGTGCCGCCAACGATCAACTACCAGACCCCGGATCCCGCTTGTGACCTCGACTGTGTCCCCAACGGAGCGCGGGAACTACCGGTGCGGGTCGCCCTGAGCAACAGCTTCGGCTTCGGCGGTCACAACGCCGTGCTCATCATGCGCAAGTTTGTCGATCGGCCGGAGCTGCAGATCGCATAACCCCGAGGTCGCAGGTTCAAATCCTGCCCCCCGCTACTGCAAGAGGTTCGCAAATGCGCCCCTTTCGTTTCCGGCAGCGGCGGCGCGAATGCGGGGAGTTCGTCGACTGTGAAGCTAGGGGGCTGGTGAACGAGCGACCGTCGAGGTCTTGCGCATCGGGTTGAAGAACGGCAGCTCCACCACCGTCCCCGCCGTCCGGCTGCGCCGCGCCTCCACCGTCCACTCGACGTCGATCCTCGTGCCCAGCTTGCTTTGGTCGGCAGCGACTGACGCCAGCGCAATCACCTTCTTCAGTGTCGGGCTCCAAGTCGTGCTGGTCGCCTTGCCGATCTGGCGGCCCCGCGCGTA
>Ga0307277_10001170_pt1 | contig 10192 bp, 9 predicted proteins | sample ER_DNA_116_FD_194473 | JGI IMG/M metagenome (GOLD analysis project Ga0307277, IMG submission 194473) | Bulk soil microbial communities from the East River watershed near Crested Butte, Colorado, United States - ER_DNA_116 | ecosystem: Environmental > Terrestrial > Soil > Floodplain | place: USA...
GCGGGCCGGCGCCGGCCCGGCCGAGCCCGAGCACCCCGACGGCTGCGACGATCACGTAGACATTCAGCAGACCGCGCATGACGCACTGCGCCACGAAGACGGTCACCACCGAGCCGACCGAGCGGTTGCCGAAGAGCGTGGAAAAGCCGGCGAGCGGCTCCAGCAGCCGCCTGAGCAGCTGGGCGGGCTCCCGGGCCGGTGCCTTCGCGGTCGTGCGGATCCGGACCACCAGGATCGCCGGCAGCGCGACGACGACCGCGGTCACCGCATAGACCGCCGACGTGGGCAGCGTCTGGATGAGGACGCCGGCGAGCAGCGGCCCGAGCAGGGTGCCGAGCGCCTCGAGCGTGCTGTAGAGCGAGTTCGCGGCGGTCAGCTCCTCCGGCCGCTCGACCACCTGCGGGATGAGCGCGCTCACCGCCGGGCGGAACACCGAGGAGACCACCGAGGAGACGCCGACCACGAGGTAGAGCGGGACCAGTGAGCCGGCCAGCAGGGCCAGCGGCACCAAGCCGACCAGCGCCGCCCAGGCCAGCTCGACGGCCACCAGCACCCGGGCCCGGGGCAGCCGGTCGATGAGCGTCGACCCGAGCGGGGCCGCCAGCGCCGCCGGCACCACCCGCACGGCGCCCACGATCCCGACCGCCGCCGCGCCGCCCCGCTCGTACGCGGTGACCGACAGCACCACCAGGAACGCCCACTCGCCGGCGATTCCCACGCCCCACGCGACGAGCACCCGGCGAAGCTGCGGGTTGGCCGCGACGAGTCGGGCGTTGCCGGCGACGAGACGGACCACCCGAAACGCGGACACGACACCGACTGTGCACGTGCTGAGACAGGGAGCGCAAGATGTGCCGCCGCGTTGCCAACCCCGTACAACCGCGGACGATCTGCCAGGCTCGGATATCTCGTCCTGGTGAGGAGTGGACCGTGCGTCAGCTGCGGATGACCGTGCGGTGGTGGGGCGCGTTCGCCCGTGTGCTGGCGCTGGCGGTGCTCGGCTGGGCGGCGTCCAGCGGAGCGGCCAGCCCGGTGGTGAGCGCCGGCTCCGAGTTCCTGCTGAGCGGTCGACCGACGGCGGGCAGACGACCGGATTCGTGACCGGCGGCCGGGGAGCGCTCTACACCGCGTCGTGGACCAACCAGAGCAACGCGACGCTGACCAACACGTCGATCTTCGTCACCCTGCCGCCGGGCTACGTTCCTGTCCAGCAACAAGAACCTGACCTGGAACAAGAACAGGCTCGCCGTCGCCGACTGCCCGGGTGCGACGCAGCTGCCGGACGAACTCGACGCCTGCGTGAGCAGCCGGTCCAAGCCAGGGTCGGGCGTGGTTTCGCTCGGCGTGCTGTGGCGGGGCGGGCCCGATCCGACCTGGACCGGTCGCTAGGGCGTCTCGGCGACCGAGATCGCGTCCAGGGCCGCGGTGGCCCGGGCGAGCGCGATGGCGTTGCCCTTCTCGGCGTAGAGCCGCTTCGCCTCGGCCGCGACGATCCGTGCCTCGTCCCGCCGGTCCGACCGGGCGAGCACCTCGGCCAGCTCGAGCAGCGCGTCCGCCCCCGGCCGCGCCCACGGCACCGTCTCGGTCCGCACTCGCCCGCAGCCCGTCAGGCCAGCCGACGGATCTCTGCGCTCGGAGCGGTTCTCAGCGCGAAGGTGCCGCTCGAAGGAGCGGAGCAGCGGGCTTAGCGCCGCGCGAGCCATGCGCCAGACGATGGCACAGCGATGCCTTCATCATGCGCTATGCGTTCTCTCCTGGCATGGCCCCTAACGTGAAGATGACCAGCGTTTCCGCTGGTCAGATGTAGTGTGGTGGGTTTGCCAGGACTTGAACCTGGGACCTCATCCTTATCAGCAAAATGCAGGGAACCGCTGTGCTAGGCGCCGTTCCCGCAGGTCGCGCTCAACCGTAGAGGCCGAAGTTATGTGCTCTTATCGCGTCCAGTTATGTGGTCTCGTGCTGCGCCCCGGTCTCTCCATTGTTGAACCAATCATTCAGCGCTCTGTCCGTTCTGCATCTTCGTGGCCATCTCGCCCGTCCGCCGCACCTGACGCGCACGGCAGCGGACGAGCTACAGAATCACTCCGCCGCGTGGTCGCCCGGAATCCCATAGCGGTCGAGGCCGTGGCGGGACGGCCGCGTCGGCCGGACCCTCAGCGAAGGGTCGTCGGTGTCGACTCCCATTCTGGTGACGTCGCCGCCAGACAACAGTGGCAGCAGCCGGTACTGCTCCCGCCACAGCCAGCGCAGCATGCTGCGCCCGTCCCCGCCGTCGCTGGAGGATCGTGCCCAGCGTTGCAGCGCCTCGACCGGCACGCTGAAGCAGTCCGCAGTGGCGTCGCGCCAGTCACCGTGGAACGGCGCGACCGATGAGACCCGCCGCGGATCCATCGCGCTATGCCCTCGGATGCCCGCGAAATCGATCGGAGGGCGGAACGGGTAGAGCTTGTCCAGGGGATAGGCGCGGCGGAACCCGAAGGGGACGAAGGGCAGCTCGCCGAGGGCGGCATGGCTCTCGACCACGTTCAGGTCGGGCATGCAGTCGCCGTCCAAGAGCAAGACCCGCTTCGACCTGACCAGCGGAAGCGCCTCCCGCCAGGCGCTCGAGCGTTCCAAACCCTGCCCTTCCCTCTGTGCGCTGCATCGGACAAGCTCCATCCGCTGACGCATGCTCTCGACGAGCGCTGCGACACTGGTCTGGTCTCCGGGGTCGACCACGATCGTCTCGAAGTCCGAGACCGTCTGGGCCGAGAGCGCCTCGAGCACCCACTCGAGCCGCAGGCCGGTGTCGCGCGGGACGACGACGACCGACAGGCACGGCGTCTTGCCGTCCCCAAGCCTACGGGGCTTCGGCCATGCCGTTCGTCGCCAGGTCAACGACCAGTGGTGCACGGCGTAGGCATCGGGGAACTCCTCGTAACGACGCCACCGCTCATGCCACTGGTACGGGTAGAAGAGCGTGGCCGGAAAGACCGTGACCTCCGGATGGCGTCCGAGCACCTCGGTGAAGAAGACCGGGCCAGACTGCGTCACCTCAGGGTCCGCATCGGGGAGGCGCCGCACGCGTTGGTCAAGGGAGGACACCAGTTCGCGAAGGAACGGATGATCCGGCGCCGCACCGAAGATGGCGTTGTTGGCCGAGCCCTTCCGCTCCCAGGCAGCGAAGCAGTCCACCCCCTGAAGGAGTGCCTCCAGGCTGCGCTTGCACTCGAAGTCGGTGTCGATGTAGACACCACCGAATCGGCGCACGATCTCGTACCTGGCGATGTTGCTCTTGGCAGCAGCCGACCTCGCCAGATCGAATGCCCGCTGGTTTTCCAGCGGCGGGAGGGTGGCGTCGGTCCACAGCTTGTGCTCCCATCCCGGATGTAGCCGCTGCCAGGTGTTCCGGAACTCCTGGAACTCGGCCGGCATCGGGTCCGGCCCGAGCCATATCTGGTGGAAGGTCCTCGGGATCGCCATCAGGAGTTCGCCTCCACCATGGCGCGCCCCCGGCGCAGCTGCCCCCCATTGCGGCAGAGTGGTTCAGCGGGATTGCCGTGCCACGGCCTCGCGCCAAGTTGGCGTGGCCGCCAGGCGTGGTCCAGGTGGGTACCGACCCCGATTCCCCACAGCGGATAGAGCGAGACGCCACTCCTGGTGAGACGCCAGCCTAGGTCGATGTCCTCGCCCCCCCATCCTTCATACCGCTCGTCGAATCCGCCAATGGCGCAGAAGATGTCTGCGGGAATGCTGCAGTTGCAGCTGTAGAAATGCCGGAACTGTTCCGGCCGCTCCCAGGTCGAGTACTGGGCGAGACGGGGATCTGGGTAGCTGGCGCGGCGCAGCGACGCGTAGTCGAGCGCACCGGCGAATCTCCGGACCAGGCCCATCGGATAATGGCGCCGGAACCCGAAGAACGCGATGCCGTCAACGCGATGCGCCAAGTGGGCCGAGACGAGGTCGGGATCGGGCACCATGTCGCCGTCCAAGAAGAGCAGCAGGCTTCCCGTGGAGGCGCGGACCCCGAGGTTGCGTGCCGCCGCCGAGCGCTGGTACTGCTTGGAGCCGCCGAAGTAATGGTACTGGACTGGCAGCCGTTCGCGGTAGGACATCACCAGCTCCCCGGTTTGAGCCGGTCCGGCGTCGTTGACCACGATCACCTCTGACGGCGGGACCGTCTGCCGGCACAAGCCCTCCAGCACCCACTCGAGCCGCAGGTCGTCGTCACAGGTGGGCAGGATCACCGAGAGAGACAAGGGCATTTCGCAGCTCCCCTCGACGCCGTTGGACGGATAAGTCCGAGATACGTTGGGACGCGCCTCATGCGATTGACGGAAACGGGCCAGTGGGTGCTGGAGTTCCGACGAACGGTGCCAGGACCTCCCAGCCCTCACCGCCAGGGATATCGATGATGAGGAGATCCGACGGTCGATGGCGGAAATGTTGCTGCACATCGGCGAGGTGTCGTAGATAGGCACGCTGGAACAGGTCCGCGTCGAATCGAGCCGTGTCATATACCCGGCGGTTTATGAACTGGATATATTGATGGTAGGGGTTCCTTGAGTTCGGCCTCAAGCTGGGCCGGAGCATCTGGCTCCAGTACCGTTCGCACGAGTTGAGCCAGGGGGCCATGTCGCGGGTCGTCAGGATGAACCTGCTCCCGGGATACCGCTGGTCCAGTGCCTTGTAAACGCAGGTGACGGGGGTGTCGACGACGGCGTCCACGAGGTCGAGCAGGGACAGGCGAAGCGAGGTGGCTCCCGCGGCGAAGTGCCGGTAGATCTCCTCCCGGGTCGCGCTGTCGCAGGGGAAGTGCACGCTTCTGAACCCGAGCGTTGTGAGGGCGCTGCCGAGGCTGTGGGTTCCGGTCCTGCTCAGTCCGATGCCAAAGATCTTCACGGCCAGCCCCCCAATTTCCCCGCCCTGGGCGGATTATGCAGGTGGGACTGATACGCGGCAAGTGTCAGGTGGGCTGCGTTCCTCAAAGAACGCGACAATCATCGCTAAGATTCCCATCGGCCCTCGTGTCCCCAGCGTTCCCGGAGTGCGGGAGATGACCGAAGACTGGAGTGAGGCGGTGCCCGGACGAACCGCGATTCTGATGGTGAACGGCTTCCACCGGCGGAACAGCAGTGCCGCCGAGGCGATCCGTTACCCTTGGATCGCCCTGGCGCTTCGCGAGGTGGCTCGCCGCTCCAGCGAGGCCGACTACCAGGTGCTTGTCTGGGACAACGCCAACCTGGGGCAGCACCGGCGCATCCTCGACGCCGACCGGCGCGTGCGGGTATGGCACGCCGATCCCCCCGGTCGCGACGTGCCCCATCCCAATGCGCTCGACCAGCTGGTGGCCCGGACGGGCAAGGATGTCGAGTTCCTGATCACCCTGGACACCGACGCACTGCCGATCCGCGACGGTTGGATCGAGACGCTGACGGGGCACCTCGACGCCGGGGCCGCCCTCGCGGGCGTGTGGCGGGACGAGATGACCGCCCGCCTGCGCCCCTTTGTCCACCCGAGCTGCCTCTGCATCCGCCGGAGGGATCTGCTCGGGCTGGGGGTCTCCTTCGCGAAGGGCATGGAACAGGACGTCGGCCAGAACCTCACCCAGGAGCTTCGCCGGCGTGGCCGCCGGATCGTACGGCTGCGCCGCAGCAACGCGCGCAACGCCCATTTCCTGATCGGCGGCATCTACGGCGACCTGGTGTACCACCATGGCGCGGGCAGCCGGCGAGCCGGCTTCTGGACCTCGACGGACCCGAAGGAGGACGAACGCATCCGGGTCCTGCTCCGCGAGGCCGCCTTCCGCGACATCGATCACCTGGTGGCCGTCCTCCGCGGGCACACCCCCAACGACATCTGGTGACAACGCCCATGATGAGTGCGGTGTCAGCAACGTCGTCTGCGAGCAAAGGGTGACCCGGGTCACGTCTATGTAGAACTACCGATAGTTCCGTTCCAACGGCGGCCCAAACTACAGATACCTCGGCCTGTCAGCGCTCTGTCGGTGAGGGGGGGTTCCGAGTCGTTCCGCGCCCGCTTGTCTGGCGCCATGGCAGGAGCAGATGAGCCTGGAGACGGCCGAGAGGCTAACCGCCTTCGCCCACTGAGGAGCTCATCGCCATGCGAGGACGTTTCTCTTCTCGTCTGCGTTGCTGAGTCAGCTGGCGCCATGGTACGGCGCACGCCTACCCGCATGGTGAGCGGGGACCCCGGCGTATCTGGAGGTGAGGCGAGTGGAAGACGACCTCGTGGCGGCACTCGCTGACCCACAGCGCTATGCCAGCCCGACTCGCGAGTGCGACATCGTCATGAAGGGCGGCATCACCAGCGGTGTCATCTACCCGCTAGCCGTCTGTGAGTTGGCTGGGGTGTATCGGCTTCGCAATATTGGTGGCACCTCGGCGGGGGCGATTGCTGCCACAGCGGCGGCCGCGGCTGAATTCGGTCGTCACAGTGAGCTCGGCGGCTTCCCGAAGCTCACCCGCCTACCGCATTGGCTGGGCGAGTCCGCCGGATCTGGCCGGCGGTCCAACCTGTCGGAGCTGTTCCAGACCAGCGGAGCGACCGCTCCCCTGCTGGCGCTGGTGAAGGCCGCAACACGCACCACTCCCAAGCCAATGAAGCTCGCCGGGACGCTGTGGCAGCTAGTACGCGGCGGCTTCAGCAGCCAGAGCATGTGGGTGGCACTGGTCGCCCTGGCGCCGGCCGCGCTGCTCGCAGCGCTCACCGCCCAGCTGTCTCCGAATGGACTGGCCAGCCGGATCGGCCTAGCCGCGCTGACCGCACTGTGTCTGCTGGTCACAGCCCTGACGTTGGTGATGGTGGGTGCCGTCCACCAGAAACTGGCGGTGGGCCTGCTGGGCGGCGCTGCCCTCATTGGCCTGGTGTGGATCACCGTGGCCGCGGACGACCGGGCGGCGTTGTGGCTGTGGGTGCTTGCCTGGCTGAGTCTGCTGCTCGGTTTGCTTGTCGGCTCGGTCGCGTCCCTGCTGCTGCATGCACGGCGAGCCATCCCAGCCAACCACTATGGGCTGTGTACCGGCTATGTGCCCAATGCCCGTCCGCCGGCCCTCACCGAATGGCTGGCTGGCGAATTGAACGCCTATGCCGGCCTGGCCGACCGCCAGGCGCCCCTCACCTTCGCCGACTTATGGACGGGCCCAGAGGGCCCGAAGGAGGGCGTGGACCGGACCCCGCCAGCCTGCCGAGACGAGCAGCTACCACGGTCCGATTCGCCGCCGCGCGTTGAGCCACCAGAAATCAATCTCGAGATGCAGACGACCTGTCTCAGCCAGGGCCGGCCCTACCGGCTCCCCAGCGGACTGGCCACCCCGTCGGATCGCTCGAGAGCCTTCTTCTATTCCCCTGGCGAGCTGGAGAACTTCTTCCCAGCCAATGTTGTCCAACATCTCGGAGCGCATCCGCCGGCTGCGCCCCGTGGGGCCAGCGACAGCCGAGAATGGGCCTTGCTGTGTGAGCTGCTGGCACCGCTGCGTCCGCTGCCCCCGCCAGCCGACCTTCCCGTGGTCGTGGCCGCCCGCATGAGCCTGAGCTTCCCGGTCCTGATCAGCGCGGTACCGCTGTGGACCATCGACTGGACACTGGAGGCCAACCAGGATGCCTGGGCTGCCTGGAGAACCTGGCAGCGACAGGGCGGCACCGGCCCCAAACCGCAGACCGTGCCACGGGCCGAGCGCTGCTGGTTTTCTGACGGCGGCATCACCAGCAACTTCCCCGTGCACTTCTTCGACCAGCCGCTCCCCTCCCGGCCCACCTTCGGCATCAACCTGCGGCCCTTCCACCCCGACCACCCCAGGAAGCCGCAGGAGTGCGATAACATCTGGATGCCCAAGACCAACCTCGGCGGCCAACGCGAGTGGTGGACCCGCTGGGACCAGGCCGCCGGCTTCGGACGCCTGACCGGGTTCCTGCACGCCATCGCCGACACCATGCAGAACTGGTCCGACAACACCCAGCTGGGGGTCCCCGGCTACCGCGACCGAGTCGTCCATGTCAGCCACACCGACAGCGAGGGCGGCATCAACCTCGACATGGACGACGGAGCCATCACCGCCATGAGCCAGCGTGGCGCCTGGGCGGGACGGCGGCTGGTCGAGTACTACACCACCCCACCCCAGCCCGGCCGGACAGTCTCGTGGGAGAACCATCGCTGGGTCCGGTACCGGTCGACGATGTCGATCCTGGAGGGCATGTTCCGCCGGCTGCACACCGCCTACACCCGCGACCAGCCAGTCGACGGCCTCGACTACCTTGACGTGAGCCAACTCCAGGACAGCGACATCCCGAGCTACAAGTGGGTCTCACGCCAACAGCGGACACTCTCGGTCGAGCTCACCGGCCAGCTCAGCGCCCTCGCCCAGCGCTGGGACGACGCCGTCCGGCAACAGCCGCACACGTCGCTCATCGAAGATGCACCCAGCCCGGTCCCTGAGTTTCGCATCACCCCAGGCCAAGGCTAGGCGCCAACACGTGGGCAACGAGCAGGGCGTTGGACGAGGCCATCAAGGTTAGCAACCGCGACGGTCTGCCGAGCTCTCGCGGCGACTCGATCGACACTGCCTGCCGCGGCTACGCGAAGGCTGAATGGGCATGGCAACCGCGGTGAAATCCTCGTCTAGCCTCTTACGAGGCGATCAGCTGGTCGAGGGCCCACGGGTAGGCCAGCACACGTCGGGGGTCGTCAGGCACTCCTCAAGGCGGCGCTACACGAAGACGTGTCTGACATAGGCTGAACACCAGTGATTGGCCACCACCAGCTCGCCCATAGGCTCGTGCGAAAGGGAGTAGCCGAGTGGCCGAAAGGGTGTTCGGTCCCGAAGCGGTGGCGACATGGCTGTGACTCGTCATACCGGTAACGAACTAATCAAAGGGGTACGGCACCTTGGCCGTTGTACTCGCCTAGGAGTCCGGGCCCATGGCCTATAAACAGACAAACTCAAAGGGCCAGAGCTACTGGCTACATCCGCTGGATCACCGCCTCGTAGCCGGGTTGCTGCTGGAGGCGGACCGTGGCGGTCCAGGTTGATGCCGGTTCTAGTGGTGCCGATGATATTCGGTAGGAAGCCGGAGACGAGGCGCAACTATTATAAGAGGTCGTTTCACAACTGCTTGAGCGTGCGGTCATTGACAGTCTCCTCACAGTTCCTCGTTGCCGGCGACCGATGTGCACCGCTTGGCCTGTGGGGAGCTTGTTCCGGATCGACCAGTCTGGTCAGGGCCCGTTATGCTCGGCCGGTGCTGACCGAGTCTGATCTTGAGCTGGGCGACGGCCGCAGGCTGCATGTCTACGACTCCGGGGATGGCCGTGACGCCCGCCGCACGGTGTTCTGGCACGACGGCACACCGAACCTTGGCGCGCCGCCCGAACCGCTGTTCCCGGCCGCCGCCCGGCTGGGCATCCGCTGGCTGTCCTATGACCGGCCTGGCTACGGCCGATCAACCTCGCAGCCGGGTCGGGACCTGGCCGCAGCGGCCGATGAGGTGGCCAGCGTCGCCGACGCGTTGGGCATCGGGCAGTTTGGGATCATGGGCCATTCCGGCGGAAGCAACCACGCCCTGGCCTGCGGGGCGCTGCTGGGCGAGCGGGTCCTGGGCGTGGTGTGCATGGCCGGGCTGGCGCCGTTCCACGCCGAGGGCCTGGACTGGTTTGGGGGTATGGCGGCGTCCGGTGCGGCGAGACTGCGGGCCGCCGCCCGGGGACGCGCGGCGCTGGAGGACTATCTCGCCTCCGCCGAGTTCGACCCTGAGGAGTTCACCCCGGCCGATCACGCCGCCCTGGCGGGGGCGTGGTCGTGGCTGGGCGAGGTCGCCGGGCAAGCCCAAGAGGGCGGCCTTCCGGGCGGGATGGTGGATGATGAGCTGGCTTATGTCGCCCCGTGGGGGTTTGCTCCTGGGCAGGTCCGGGCGCCGGTGCTGTTGGTGCACGGTGGCCAGGACCGGATCGTGCCCAGCGCCCACGCCAGGTGGCTGGCCAGCCGGATCCCCTCGGCCGAGCTGTGGCTGCGCCCAGAGGAGGGGCACATCTCGGTCCTGCACTCCGCCGAGGCGGCCTTGGGCTGGCTGGGGGAGCACGGCAGCCAGGGCTGACCTGGTGCGACGGTCAAGCCAGGCCTGACAACGGTCGGAGCTTGGCGGCGCAGATCAGCGCGCAGGCCAGATGGAGGAACGCGATCAGGACGTCGGCGCGGCG
>Ga0307277_10001171_pt1 | contig 10188 bp, 7 predicted proteins | sample ER_DNA_116_FD_194473 | JGI IMG/M metagenome (GOLD analysis project Ga0307277, IMG submission 194473) | Bulk soil microbial communities from the East River watershed near Crested Butte, Colorado, United States - ER_DNA_116 | ecosystem: Environmental > Terrestrial > Soil > Floodplain | place: USA...
GGTCAAGATCATCCCAGGACACAGGAAATGATACGGATACACCGGGCCGGATCCGTGGACTGTACGCGGCCACGACGGTGGCGCCGCCGGCACGTGTCGAGTCGAGGAAGACCTTGCCCTCCCGCTCTTCCTTGACAAAGGCCGTTGTTGCTAAGTCTGGATCGATCCGCTCGGCGCGTACGGCCACAGCCCTCGTTGCCGCAGCCGCATCCTCCGGTGAGGTCTGCGGCGCTAGCGGCACGAATACATGCACGCCCTTGGCGCCGCTTGTTTTGACCGCACCGGCCATGCCCGCCTCGTCCAGCGCTTGGCGGATCAGGTGGGCAGCCTGTACGACCACAGCGAAAGTCGCTCCCTCCGGAGGATCGAGATCAAGTACCAGATAGTCGGGGTGCATCGGATGGCTGACGCCGAAGAGCGTGACGTGGTATTCCACGGCGCGCTGGTTGGCGAACCACAGCAGTGTCCGGCGGTCATTGCACAGGGCGTACGAGACTTCCCGCCGAGAGGCATCGGCCCAGATCTGCGTTCTGGCGACCCACTCCGGCGTGTACTTGGGAAGGTTCTTCTGCATGAATGGCGGCTGACCGGGTCGGATGCGGATGACAGACAGCGGCCGGTCGCGTAAGCAGGGAAGGATGCGAGCGTCAACCGCACCGAAGTAGTCGACGAGGTCCCGCTTTGTCGCACCGGCACCATCGAAGAGTTCTTGATCTAGGTGGGTGAATGAGACGCCGTCGCGCTCTTCGTCTCCGGCGTTCATGAATTGATCATCACCGGAGGCTAGCTTCAGGACTGGTCGCGTTTACCGCCTGATCTGGATAGTTCTCGGGGAAGTGGCAGGCCACGTGGTGTCGGGGCAGCAGCTCGACCAGCGGCGGCTCCTCAGTCCGGCAGATCTCCTGCGCCTTCCAGCACCGGGTGTGGAACCGGCATGCCGGCGGGGGTGAGATCGGACTCGGCACGTCACCGCTTAGCAGGATCCGTTCCCGCTCCTGACGGCGTCGAGTGTCGGGGACGGGCACGGCTGACATCAGCGCGACCGTGTACGGATGCATCGGCGCCCCGTACAACGCCTCGGCATCGGTAAGTTCGACGATCTTGCCGAGATACATCACGGCGACCCGATCCGAGACATAGCGCACTACCGACAAGTCGTGGGCGATGATCACGTATGTCAGATCGAACTCGGATTGCAGGTCCTCCAGCAGGTTGATGATCTGTGCCTGAATTGAGACGTCCAGGGCAGACACCGGCTCGTCGGCAACGATCAGCCGAGGGCGCAGTGCGAGGGTCCGGGCGATTCCAATGCGTTGTCGCTGGCCACCGGAGAATTCGTGCGGATAGCGGTTGTAGTGCTCGGGATTGAGACCAACCGCAGCCAGCAGGTCCTGAACAGCCTTCTTAACTCCCCCCGGCGGATTTACGCCCTGAATGCGGAATGGCGCGCCTACGATCTTGCCCACCGTGTGCCGCGGATTAAGCGACGAGTACGGGTCTTGGAAGATCATTTGCAGGTCGCGCCGCAACGGCCGCATCGCCGCATCTTTGAGGTGGCTGATGTCGCGCCCCTCGAACGTGATCTTTCCGGCAGTTGGCTCGAGGAGCCGAGTCAACAGCCGCGCCGTCGTCGATTTGCCGCACCCTGACTCGCCGACAATTGAGAACGTTTCGCCTCGCTTGACGGAGAAATTCACTCCGTCTACCGCCTGCACCGCCGCCACTTGGCGGCGCAGGATCCCAGCGCGGATCGGAAAGTGCTTGATCAACCCTTCGACAATGATCAGGTCCGAGTCCTGCTCGGCACCCGCTTCCGCAGGCTTCTGAGTGGACGCGGTCATAGCTTCGGCGCAATCTCGTGTTCCCAGATCTGCTCGCGGTCGGTCTGGGATAAATGGCAGGCCACGGTGTGGCCGGGTTCGACCGGGATCAGTTCGGGACGGATGTCCTCGCTAAGACCGCCGTTTCGTGCGGCGTACGCGCACCGAGGGTGGAACGGGCAGCCCGGCGGCACATTGATCAGGCTGGGTGGTGAGCCCGTGATCGCGAGCAGCCGCTCGCTCCTGGTCCGGTCAAAGCGCGGCATCGATCCAAGTAATCCCCAGGTATAGGGGTGGGCGGGCCGATTGAAGAGCTGTTCAGCGCTGCCGTACTCCACAGCGCGGCCCGCGTACATCACCAGCACATCGTCGGCGATCTCGGCGACGACGCCGAGATCGTGGGTGATCAACACGACGGAGGAGTTGAATTCGCTCTGCAGGTCGCGGATCAGGTCCAAGATCTGCGCCTGGACAGTAACGTCAAGCGCTGTGGTCGGCTCGTCGGCCATGAGCAGGTCCGGATCGCAGGACGGCGCCATAGCGATCATGGCCCGCTGCCGCATTCCGCCTGAAAACTGATGCGGGTACGCGTCGACACGCCGGCTCGGCTCTGGGATGCCCACCCGGCCGAGCATGTCGATGGCGTGTTTGCGCGCCACCTTCTTGTTTACCGGATTGTGGATGCGGTAAGCCTCAATGATTTGCTGGCCGACCGTGTAGTAAGGATTCATGGCCGAGAGCGGATCCTGGAAGATCATGGCCATCCGCTTGCCGCGCAAGCTCCGGACATATTCCGGAGTTTTGCCCAACAACTCGTCCCCGTCGAGATAGATCTCGCCGCTCAGCTGCGCGCCGGGGCGAGTCTGCTCCGAAGCCGGCCGGGTATGCAAACCCATGATTGCCAAGCTGGTTACGCTCTTCCCCGACCCCGACTCGCCCACAATGCCAAGAGTCTTGCCGCGGTCCAGGGCGAAGCTCAGCCCATCGACCGACTTCACCAACCCGTCGTCGGTCGGGAAGTGCACGCGAAGATCAACTACCTCTAGGAACGGCTGTTCCTCGCCCTGCCCCGGATGCCGGATGACGAGGTCACGCAGCGCGGACGTCGTCATTGGAGTCGCACCCGTGGATCGATAACGCCGTACAGGAGATCAACGAACAAGTTCGCCATAATCACGAAGAACCCGGCGACCAGGGTGACGCCGAGGATTTTGGGCAAGTCGTTATTGAGGATGCCGTCGAGGGCGTACTTGCCGAGGCCGTTAAGCGAAAACGTCTTCTCAGTGAGCACCGCACCCCCAAGCAGCAGGCCGACGTCAAGGCCGAAAATGGTTAGGACAGGGGTCAGTGCCCCTCGGAGGGCGTGCTTGACGATAACCCTGCGCTCGGAAAGCCCTTTGGCCCGCGCAGTGCGAATGTAATCCTCGGTCATGGTCTCCAGCATTCCGGCCCGGGTCAGCCGGGCGTACTGGGCGGAGAACAGAAAGGCGAGAGTAATCCAGGGCAGCAGCAATGAGTACGCCCACTGCGCCGGGTTCTCGCTGAACGGAACGTAATGGCCGCCGGGGGAAGTGATGCCAAGCCGGTAGCTGAAAAATGCCAGCGCAATAAGTCCAGTGAAGAAGATCGGGAGCGATACTCCGGCCAGCGCGATCCCCATCGCGGACCGGTCGAACAACGTGCCCCGTCGGAGGGCTGAGATCACGCCAATCGTGACGCCAGCGACCAGCCAGATGATCGACGCTCCAATGACCAGCGAAATCGTCACGGGGGCGCGATCGAGCAACTCAGGCCACACCGGCTGGTGGGTGATGAAGGAGTATCCGAAGCAAGGGGCAGGGCAATGCTCCACGCCGGCGCCAAAGTCGTAGTCCGCGCCGACGAATATCCCCTTGAGCCAATTCCAGTACTGCACCGGTACCGGGTCGAGGAACCCGAGCCGTTCCGCGGTAAGGTGAACGGTCTCCGCAGTGGCGGCCCGCCCCACGTAACGCGTCGCGAGCGTTTCCGGGGTCGCTCCGCCCAGTCGCGGAATGAGGTAAAAGATGCCGAAGGTGACCATGCTGAGCACGATCAGCAGCACCACCGCCCACAGCAGCCGTCGCACAATGTAGGCGAACACGTCACCTCCTCAGCTGATCATGCGCGCTGAGCCTGTCGCACCCTTCGACAGGCTCAGGGCGCAGATGATCTTTGTTTCCTACTTCTGGGCTCCCATCCCCAGGTAGTCGTACTCACCGAATGCATCGGTGACCATGATGTTGGTGGCATTCTTGGACCGCAACAGCAAGGTCTTCGAGTACACGCCTGGGTAGATGACGGCTTCCTCCATGACGCGCTTGTCGATCTCTCCCCACATCTGGTTGCGCTTGTCCGTGTTGAGTTCGGTCAGGGCCTTGTCGAGCATCTGATCTACCTCGGGGATGCGGACACTCATATTGGATGAACCGCCGGTCTCGCGGATGACCCTGGAGTCGACGATCTGGGACAAGAAGCCGAAACCATCTGGCCAGTCGGCCCCCCAACTGTTGAGGCAGAGCCCCAGCTTGTTCTTCACCACGTATGGCGGGAGGCCGCAGTATTGGGCGAAGTAATCACCCTGCGGATACGGCTTTAACGTGAGCTTGATGCCAACTCGACCCAGCGCCTGCTGGAAAGCCTCCGCGGTGGCCTTCTCTTTTGGCCGCTCGGCGCGGTAGCCGATGTTGGTCTCGAAGCCGTTCGGCTGGCCGCAGGCTTCCAGTGACTTCTTGGCCGCGTCCAGGTCGCCCTTGTGGTCTTGACCGTTCGGGAACAGATCGAAGGCCTGATAGCCCGGAATGTTGGGCGGCAGGATTGTGGTTGCCAGGTCCCCACCTGCGAACGGGCCACCGTACGCGGCCTGATAGCCGGTCTGATCCATGGCGTACATGACCGCCTTACGGCATTCGATCTTGTCGAGCGGAGGGACTGTCGGAATGATCGAGGTGTAGTTGAGCCGCGTACCGAGCGGGTTGTCCGCATTCGCCTTCAAATTCGGATCCTGAAGGACCCGGCTTTGTGCGGCCGGTTGGACTCCAACAGCCGAGACATCGACGTCGAGGTCGCCGCTGAGGATTCGGTTGTCGACGTCGTCAGGATTCACATTGAGGGAAACCTCCATGCGGTCAGGGAGCGCCTTGCGATTGGGATCGGTCGCGGGATCCCACTGATCGTTGCGCACCAGGTTGAAGCTCTTGCCGGGCTGCAGGTCGGCAAACTTGTACGGACCACTGGAGACAACCGAGTTCCGGTACTTGGCGCCGGTGTCCTTGTCCTTGGGCACTGGCATCGTGTCGGGTTGCTGCGCCAAATAGTCGAAAGCTGCAAACGGCTGCTTGCTGTGGAAGACGATTGTGTACTTATCGGGGGTCTCAATGGCCGAATCAGTGTTGGCGTTCGGTGACTTGTAGGGGCCCTTGTAGCCATTCGGTAGATCGAGGATGGCCTCCCAATAAGCCGGTCCGTTGGGGAACGTTTGCTTGTCGGTGGAGCGCAGCACCGCGTATTTCACATCGGCGGACGTCACCTCCGTGCCGTCCTCGAACTTGACACCCTGGCGCAGCTTGTAGGTCCAGGTCTTAGCCCCGTCTGATGCCTGGCCAGGGCCTTCAGCGAGATCCGGCACCAGCTGGTTGCCCTCCTTGCCAGGCGCGGCCTTGAACATCATGAGCGAGCGGCCATAGTTTCGCGCGAAGTTCCATGACCAGGCGTAGTACGTCTCGCCGGGATCCAAGGTGTCCCAGTCACCGGGGTTCGCGAACTTCAGCGTGCCGCCTTTTTGGTCTGAGGGGGTGACGACGCTGGTGGATGCAGCGTTGAAGGCGGCCTGAGCGCCCTGACTACCAGACCCTTGCTGGCTACTCGCGCCGCCACCGCCGCCGCAAGCGGCCAGTAGTAGTGCGGCCGAAACCCCTACAGCGGCCAGGCCTCTAGCTCGCCAGGATCTCGAATGGTTCATTCCTGAATCCCTTCTTGTTCAGTCGGGGGGGTCACCCCGAGATGATTCCTATCGGTTGGCTCGTGGGTCGATGGCGTCACGTAGGCCGTCGCCGAACAGGTTGAAGGCCAAGACCGTGGCGAAGATCGCCATGCCAGGCCAGAACATGAAGTGCGGCTGCGTGTAGTAGACGACGGCGTCAGACAGCATGCCGCCCCAGCTGGGCGTAGGCGGGCGGATACCGACACCGAGGAAGGACAGCGCCGCTTCAAAAAGGATGTTGGTCGGGATCAACAGCGTCGAGTAGACCAGGATCGGCGCCATGAGGTTGGGCAGCATCTCGGTACGGAGAATGTAGCCGCGGCGCGCCCCAATGCTTTTGGCCGACTCGACGAACTCCCGTTCTCGGAGCGAGAGCGTCTGGCCGCGAATGATCCGTCCGATATAAGGCCAGTTGAAGAAACCGATGATGAAGATCAGCAAGGCGATCCGCAGCTGGTTGCCCTGGAGGCCGAACGCCTGATCCGGAAAGACTCCGGCCAGGGCGATGGCCAAAACCAGCAGCGGGAAGGCCAGGAATACGTCCATCAGCCGGCTGGTGAAGGTGTCCGTCCACCCTCCGACGAAACCGGAGATGATGCCAAGCGTGGTCCCGATGAGCACCGACAGCAGCGTCGCCAGGAAGGCGATCAGCAGAGAGATTCGGCTGCCGTACACGATCCGGCTGAAGATGTCACGACCGTTGACCGGCTCGATCCCCATGAGGTGATCCCAGCTCATCCCCCCGAACCGGCCGATGGGTGCCAGGGTGCCACCCGCGGTATCGATAAGCTCCTGGTGGAACTCGTTCGGCGGGTCCCCGAGGTACTTCACGATCAGCGGCGCGAATATGGCTACCAGGATGAGAAAGATCAAGAAGGCGCCGCCGGCAAGGGCGACCTTGTCCCTCTTGAGCCGCATCCAGGCGATTTGCCCGAGGGAGCGACCCTCCGTCGGCCCGGCGCCTGCCAGTACGGCCTCCGGTATGGCGGCTTCGGCCTCAGCGCCGGCCTCCGGCGGTAATGTCAACTTTTCGCCTCCTACCCAGAGGTAACATAGCCCCAAAGATCAGCTAGCGCTTCATTTGGGACCCGGTTGTGACCGCAGCGATATGCCTGTGGGAGCGCTGAATGCATGGCACAACCAGTTGCGCAAGGCATGTCGCCTGAATGATGATCATGTGCCCGAGCGGACACATCTGGGAGAGTGAGGCGCTTCTTGTCCGAGGCCGCTATTGATCTTCAGGTACCTGACCTGGCCACGCTGCACGAGCGGCGGAGCGAGAAGTGGTCCGGCGGCGAGGAGCATGTGCTTCCGTCAACGGTCGCCGAAATGGACTTTCCGCTAGCTCCGGAGATCACGGCGGCGCTGCACGCGGCGATCGACCGACATGATCTTGGCTATACCCCGCCGAGCGGAACTCAGCTTCCCGCGGCGTTCGCCGGCTTCGCCCGACGGCAGCTCGGCTGGACAGTCGACCAAGATCAGATCACGCTGGTCCCAGACGTCATGGCGGGACTGATCGAGCTATGCCGCGTACTGGTTGAACCAGGTGCGCAGGTGGCATTCTTCACGCCCGCGTATCCCCCCTTCTTCGATGAACTTCCGCAGGCGCGAGTTCACCTCGTGCAACTTCCTCTGGAAGCGGAGGACGTAATAGTCGATCTTGAATTGGAGGCGGCGCTGGCCGGCGGGGTACGCGCCCTGGTGCTGACCAATCCGCACAACCCGACCGGCCGGGTGCTATCGCGGCCAGAGTTGGAGCAGATTGCCGAGCTATGCGACAGCTTCGGCTGCTGGGTGCTCGCTGATGAGATTCATGCGCCGCTGGTCCTGAAGGACGCAACCCATACGCCTTGGTTGGGAGTTTCCGACGCCGCGCGGGAACGTGGCATTGCTCTCACCTCAGCATCCAAAGCGTTCAATGTGGCTGGGCTGAAGGCGGCGCTCATGATCACTGCCTCCGATCGAGCTAGGGATGCAGTGCGGCGCGTGCCATCGCTGACCGATCGCGTGGGGCTGCTCGGCGTCATCGCGGCCGAAGCGGCTTTTCACGTCTGGCGACCGATGGTTGGACGCCGTGCGTGATCAGCTGACCGGGAACCGCCAGCTTCTCGGTGATCTCCTGGCCGCCGAAGTTCCCAAGATCAATTGGAGTCCGCCACAGGCCTCTTACCTTGCCTGGTTGGACTGCCGGGCCCTGGGCCTCGGCGACAATCCATCCGAAATGTTCCTCCAGCGAGGAAGGATCGCCCTCAGTCGAGGGTTGGATTACGGCCGGGAGGGAGCCGGCTTCGTGCGGTTGAACTTCGGCACCAGCTCGGAGCATGTGACAGATGCTGTGCACCGGATGGCTCGAGCGATGTCGTGACCGGTGAGCGACATCTCGCAATACTGAGGTATGGCGCTCGCCGGCGACCCACGCAACTGGCTTGAGGACAAAGATCCAAGCCTTGTTGCCGTAAAACGCGCTGTTCGGGTGACTCTGGCCGCGTGCGTGGCGTTTTACTTCAGCCTGTACGTGCTGGATAACACCCAAATGGCGACGTTCGCCTCTTTTGGTTGCATCGCCTTTGGCGCATTTTCTGAGGTGACAGGCGAACCGTGGCAGCGCACCAAGACGTACGCCGTTGGGCTGATCGCCGGCATTGTCGTGGTGACGCTTGGCACGGCGCTCGCGGTCACCACCTGGGCAGCCGTTGCTGGGATGTTCGTGGTTGGTTTCGCGATCGCATATGCCGGCGTCGGCGGTCCGCGCGTGGCGGGTGTGGCAAATGGGCTGCAGTTGCTTTATATCTTGCCGAGCTTTCCGCCGTACCGCCCGGAGGCACTGGGATCGCGGCTATTGGGTCTGATCCTTGCGGTCGTACTACTTGCGATAGTCGATCGTGTGCTCTGGCCGCCACCTGTACCGACGCCATTCCGTCATCGGTTAGCCGAAGTCATCCGCGCTGTTCGGGATCGGCTGGTGTCGCTTTTGGAGTCAGCTGGTGATCGGCAGGCGTCTGCTCAATTCGATGGCGGCATTAGCCTCCGACTCAGTCGCATACCACCGCTCCAACGACCAACCGGGCCAGGCCGACGCGATCGAGCAGCCATGCATGCAGCCACGCTGCTGCGCGGCGTGGAGGGCCGAGTCAGTGCATTGGCTCAGCTAGCCGAGCAGCATTGTCCGGCAGTAGCCCATGGCGAGGGCGCGACATTGCTAGACGCAACGGTGCGAAGCCTTGGCGAGTCCGCGGAAGTCCTTGCCCGGCCTCTTGACGACCATGACGACCGGCGCAGCCCGGGTCCTGATCCGGCACCAGTAGAAGACGCGCTCACTCACTATGTGCAACGTCGGGAGGCCCGTGCGGCAAGTGTGGAAGTTGATCACGATCTCCCGACTCGGCTGCGCTCGGCCGTCGCTATAGAAGAGCTGGCTGTGTGGACCCGGGATCTTGCGGAGGCAACGCGAATCATGCAAGGCGAACACGTTCCGGAGCCGCGGGCACGATCTATGGCTGAGCCCTTCTGGTATGCCAACAGCTCCACGCTGTCACTATGGTTCGCGCGGTTTCGCGGTCATTTCACCCCGCGATCAGTGTTCTTTCAAAATGCCATCCGGTTGGCCATCGGGCTGGCCCTTGCTCGGTTAGTAGCCGGGGTGCTGGACCTGTCCCACGGGTTCTGGATGCTGTTGGCGACACTGACATTGATGCGCACGTCGGTAGCGACCACCCGTGCCGCCATCGTTCCAGCATTTCTCGGAACCGTCGCTGGTGGCCTTGTGGCGGCTTTGGTCCTGGCGTTAGCCGGTGGTAATTCTCTTGTATACGAGGTGGCCTTTCCGTTTGTCATGATCATCGCCCTGACGGCCGGTCCTCTGATTGGTCTGGCTGCCGGCCAGGCCGCGTTCACGTTACTTGTAGCGATGCTGTTCGCTCAGATGGCTCCCGTGTCTTGGCGGCTCGCCGAGGTCCGCGTACTCGACGTTGTGCTGGGTGGGCTGCTCGGTGCGGTGGTCGGACTTCTCGTTTGGCCGCGGGGGGCCCAGGGAGAGATGCGGCGGATCACCAAGGTGACATTGGAAACTGCAGCGAATGATCTTGAGTCAACCGTGGGATCGTTGGCACACCGCGACGTCGCTTCTTCGGATCGGCAAGGCACCGCCGAGGTGGCCGTACATTTCCTGCTGTTGACCGACTCGACCTATGCGCAATATCGGTCAGAGCTCAGAAGCGCGCCAGACGCGATCGACTGGTTGGGCGTCCTTGGGCTCGTTCATGAGGTCGTTCGAGGAGGTCAGGTCTTGCGTCGTACCCATGGCACGGCCGGGCCGCTGCCATGGCCGGGCGTTGCCGCTGACTTGGAGAATCTTGGATCGGTACG
>Ga0307277_10001172_pt1 | contig 10183 bp, 6 predicted proteins | sample ER_DNA_116_FD_194473 | JGI IMG/M metagenome (GOLD analysis project Ga0307277, IMG submission 194473) | Bulk soil microbial communities from the East River watershed near Crested Butte, Colorado, United States - ER_DNA_116 | ecosystem: Environmental > Terrestrial > Soil > Floodplain | place: USA...
GGGTTGGAATCGTGGTCCCTTCTGACCGGTGAAAGGACTGCCCGTGACCGCCACCCTCATCGTGCTCGTGGTCGTGGTTGTCGTGGTGCTGCTCGTCTCGATGCTCCTCTACAACGGGCTCGTGCGGCGGCGGAACCAGGTCGACAACGCCTGGAGCCAGATCGACGTGCAGCTCAAGCGGCGTTACGACCTGATCCCCAACCTGGTCGAGACGGTCAAGGGCTATGCCAACCATGAGCGCGGCACCTTGGAGGCGGTCACTGAGGCGCGAGTGCGGGCGATCAACGCCCAAGGCCCGGCGGACCAGGCCTCGGCCGAGAATGCGCTAACCAGCGCGCTGAAGAGCCTGTTCGCGGTGGCGGAGTCCTACCCGAACCTCCAGGCCAGCCAGAACTTCCTGGAGTTGCAGCAGGAGCTGGCGGCGACCGAGGACCGCACCGCCTACGCGCGCCAGTACTACAACGACGCCGTCCTGACCTACAACAACGCGGTCACGACGGTGCCGCAGAGCGTCTTCGCGGCCATCTTCAAGTTCCGGACCCGCCAGTACTTCCAGGCCGGTGGGGAGGAGCGGGGTCCCGTCCGGGTCCAGTTCTAGGTTCTGGCCCTGGTCAGCGCCTACGGGGGTCGTCGTCCTCGAAGCCGAGACGGGCCCGGCGGGCGCGTTCGGCGGCTTCCCGGTCGGCGGGGGAGATGTCGTCGGGGTCGGGGTGCTCCTGGCCTACTCCGACCAGGCGTTCCAGGCGGCGGCGGGCCCGTTCCAGGGGGGACCGCTCCTCGGGCTGGGCGGCCGCCGCGCGGGCGATCCGGTTCTGTTCGGCGGCGAGCTTCGCCTCGCGCCAGCGGTCGCTGGCGCCGGTGGGCGGGTCGGTGGGCGCATTGTCGTCGAAGCCCGGCGGCCAGCCGGCGTCCGTGGGCCGACCGGCCGGGTCGCCGCCGTCGCCCTTGTCGACGGTGGTCGGGACGGGACCGGGCGAGGCCGCGGTCGACCCGGGGAGGCCCGGTTCCACCGGGGCGGTGCGGGACAGGTCGGGGTCGGCCGCCGAGACCTGGGAAGGGTCGGCGCCGGGATCGGGTCGCGCGTCTCCGGGAGCGTCGGCCGGTCCCTCTTCCAGGTGGGACGCCGGTCCGGGCCCGCCCGGCGCGACCAGCGTGGCGTCGTCCGGCTCGGCGGTCCCCGGCTCGGCCGGCACCTCGCCGGTCGCCTCGCGGGGGCCGGAACCGTAGCGGGCTCCGGACTCCGCGAACGGTCCCGAGTCCAGGTCGGTCGACCCGGAAGCTGCCGGCTCGACCGGACCCTCGGCCGACCCTGGTTCCGCGGGTACATGCCCAGGATCCTCGGCGGACCCTGGCTCGGCGGGTACCGCGGATACCGGCCCGGGACCCTCGACCGACCCTGGCTCCCCGACGGACCCTGGCTCCGGAGCTATCGGCCCAGGCTCCTCGACCGACCCTAGCTCGGCGGGAACCGGCCCGGGACCCTCGACCGACCCGGGTTCCGCGGGAACCGGCCCGGGACCCTCGGCTGACCCTGGCTCGGTTGGGATGGCTCCGGGGCCCTCGAGCGGCTCTGATCCGGTTGGCGCCTGCCCAGGCGCCGACCCGCCCTCCGGACCTTCGCCTGGGGGGGCGACCAGGTCCGACGGCTGGTAGTCGACACCGTAGTGGGCGAACAGGGCGGCTTCCTCGTCGGGGCTGAGCTCGTCGTGGAGGTCGACGAGGGGGGTGTCCTTGATGTGGCTCTTCTCGTAGGGGACCTGGAGGCCGTCGCCGATCTCGGTGGCGTGGACCAGGGGCACGAAGGTCTGGGTGGCGCCGAACAGGCCGGTGTTGACCAGCGCCCAGGTCGGGTAGCCGGTCTCACGGTCCAGGTAGAACTCGCTGATGGTCCCGACCGTCGTGCCGTCCCGGTCGACGATCGCGAGCGCCCGCCAACGGTCGAGGGTCGCCGGATCGAAGGCCATGCTCGTCCTCCTTGCACTCGCCACTACGCCGCTGGGGCGGCGCCCGACCTCACTGCCCGTCGAGCGACCCGCCTAACCGGGCAAAGCCGCAGGACAGGAGCAGGATACGGGACGGCGGGCTTCAGTCGGGAGCCGACTGCTCCAGCTCCAGCCCGCGGGTCTCGGGCAGCCGGGCGAACAGGACACAGGTGAGGACCACCGGGGCGCAGATCACCACGGCGGCGGTCGCGAAGCTGTCCAGGGCGTCGGTGAGCAGGCCGAACGCGACCAGCCCGGCCACGGCGCCGAGCACCCCGGCGGCCACCAGCCAGCCGGCGGCGGTGGCTCTCGCCACGGTGGGGAACAGCTCGGCGCCCAACGCGCCGAACGACGGCGCATAGGCCGAGGCGACCAGGACGGCCAGCAGGTAGCCGCCGGCCACCGCGGCCCGCGAACCGCTGTAGGTGAGCATCCCGGCCAGGGCGACCATCGCCTGGGTGCCGGCGGCGGTGACCCGCCGGCCGAGCCGGTCGGCCGCCCAACGCCCGATCAGCAGCCCGACCAGGCCGACCGGGCCGGCGGCAAGGACCATGGCGGCGGTCGACGAGCGGGACATCCCGAGGGCGTTCTCGGCGTAGACGAACAGAAAGGTGTTCACCGGCCCGGTGACGAACGCGATCGCAAAGGCCAGGGCGGCCAGCAGCCACAGCCGGGGGCGCAGGCCGGGGGGGACCCTTCCCAGGACCGGCGGGCGGGTGGCCGCCAGCTGCGGGTCCTCGGCGGCCCGGATGCGCCGGTAGCGGTCGGGTTCCTCCAGCCGCCGGGCGAGCAGGGGCGTGGCCGCCAGGGGCACCAGGGCCAGGGCGAACAGCCCCCGGAACCCGAGCCCGTCGCCCGCCACCCCGCGGACCAGCGCGGTCAGCCCGGCGCCGATCCCGTAGCCCGCCGTCAGCAGGCCGATCGCCTTGGCCCGGTCGCGGCTCTCGGTCTCCTCGGCCGCGACCACCCCGGCGATGGCGTTGGTGGCCGACAGCATCGGCCTGCCAAGGGCGAACAGGGCCACGAACCACCAGTAGCCGGGGCTCAGGGCGGCCAGGGCGGTGACGGCCAGCCCGCCGCTGACGCAGCCCAGCAGCACCCGCCGGCGGCCGTGGCCGTCGGCCAGGGCGGCCAGGGGCAGGCTGGCCAGCGACGCCAACCGGACGACGGCCAGACCGACCCCGAGGGTGGTGCCGGAAAGCCCCACCTTGGCCACCGCCGAAGTGCCCTCGCCGGCCGCGCCGAAGGCCCGGGCCACGTCCCCGAGGGCGGTGGTGGCGCCGAACTGGGCGAAGCCGGCGGCGACGGTGGCCGCGGCCACGGCCACGATGGCCGGGTGGCGCCAGCCGTGCAGCCGGACCTGGCTGGAGGAGGGGTCGGCGCCGGGATCGCCGGGCGGCGACGGGCCGGACGCGCCGGTCGAGGTCAAGTCTCCGGTGGCCTTGGGTCGAGTTGCTGTCACGGCACTCTAGCGCCATGCGCCCCCGCCGATCGGCCGGAGCGCGCCGCTCGGGACGTCCACAGATGGTTCGGGAGTTCTTGACACTGTTTGCCCGGTAGGGAAGCGTTACCGGGTCTCCGGGTCCAGCTCTACCGCCTGCATTCAGCGCCGGTTCCAGGAAGGTGCCCATGCCCGCTCGCCGCCGCTCGTCCCGTCGTCTCCCCGCCCTCGTCCTCGCCGTGGCCGTGCTTGCCGCGCTGCTCGCGACCGCCGCTCCGGCACCGGCGAGCCCGTCGCCGGCCGTGGCCGGCGCCGCCGCAGCCCCTGCCGAGCGGCCGGCGATCCTGTTCGCGGCCGACGGCATGCGACCCGACCTGGTCGACCGCTTCGCGGCCAGCGGGGTCATGCCCAACCTTCGCGAGCTGCAGCGGCGCGGGGTCGAGGGCCGCAACGGCCTCACCCAGGGCTTCCCGCCCAACACCGGGGTGGGCTGGTACTCGCTGGCCACCGGGGCCTGGCCGGGCAAGCACGGCTCCACCAACAACACCTTCCACCAGACCGGCACCGACTTCTCCCGGAGCACCAGCTTCACCTCCCCCGGGGTGCTGCAGGCCGACTCGATCGCCTCGGCCGCCGAGCGGGCCGGCCGCCAGGTCGCCCAGCTGGACTGGGTCGCCGGCCGCCAGGCCAACATCGCCGGCCCGACGGTCGACTTCACCACCTTCTTCTCGACCAGGGGGGTGCTCGCCGCCCCGGCCGATCCCGACGAGCAGGCGGGCGCGGCCCGCTTCGGCCTCTCCTACCAGGTGGCCGCCTTCGAGCCGGCCAGCGGCTGGACCAACGTGCCCGCGGGCGACCCCGCGACCCCGCCCCAGCAGTCGACCCTGACCGTCGCCACCACCTCGGCCGCGCTCAACCCCGACCGGGTCTACGACCTCTACGTGTTCGACTCCCGGGCCGACAACCGGCGCGCCTATGACCGGGTGCTGCTGGTCCCGGTGGCCGCCGCCAAGGACGCCGGCCAGGCCGCGGCCACCCTGCGCGAGGGCCGGTTCGAGGAGGTCAGGCTGCAGGGCGACGACGGCCTGATCGGCGCCAGGGCCGGCCAGAGCGCTGGCTTCTACGTGAAGCTGATCGACCTGAGCGCCGACCTGTCCGGCTTCAAGCTCTACTTCACCTCGGTGGCCAGGGCGAACGCCACCTGCCGGACCGACGCCTGCGCGGCCCTGCCGGCCGGCGGGGCCGGCGAGGACCACCTGGAGAAGTACATCGCCGACAACCTGCCGTCGTGGATCGCGGCCGACTTCGCGCCGCTCGAGGCCCACGTCATCGACGAGGACACCTACGTCGAGCAGGCCCGCGACCTCGAGGCCCGCTACGGCAACGCGGTGGTCCGGTACGTGCTCGGCGAGCTGCAGCCCGAGACCGACCTGGCGATGGTCGGCTACCCGGCCACCGACGAGCTCAGCCACCAGTTCCTCGGCCTGATCACCCCGACCGACCTGGACGGGCGGCCCAACGAGTTCTACGACAACCTCGACGGCCAGGGGCCGCCCGACGGCCGGGTCGCGGTCCGCCGCGGCTACATCCGCAGCGCCTACCACGAGGCCGACGCCAAGCTGGGCCTGACCCGGCGGCTCATGCCCGACGACGCCGACGTGATGGCCAGCTCCGACCACGGGTTCGGCGCCGCCTGGGAGGCGGTCAACGCCGGCAAGGTCCTGGCCGACATCGGCCTGCAGCCCAGCGAGCAGCCGGGCAACTGCCGGCTCGACGCCACCGCCGCGGCCACCACCAAGGCCAAGGCCTGCTACGCCGGGGGCACCGCCCAGATCTACCTCAACCTCGCCGGCCGCGACCAGCCCGGCCTGGTGCCGCTGGCCGACTACGACAAGGTCCGCGACCAGATCGTCGCCGCCTTCGAAGGGCTCGAGGACCCGCGGGCGCCCGGCCGCCAGGTCGTCCTCAAGGTGCTGAAGAAGGAGGAGCTGACCGACGTCGACGGCAGCGACTCCCAGCACCCGACCCGCTCGGGCGACGTGGTCGTGGTCGCCCGGCCGCCCTACCAGTTCGACGCGGCCACCCCCGGGGTCACCATCGCCCCCTCGGAGTTCTTCGGCCAGCACGGCTACCTGCCCGATCTGGTCAACCTCGGGCGCAACCTCAACATGCACGGCACCTTCGTGGCCGCCGGGCCGGGCATCCGGCACCGCAGCCCGGTGGGCGGGATCAAGGCCGTCGACGTCGCGCCGACCCTGGCGTTCCTCATGGGCATCCCCGGCCCGCAGACCGCCCAGGGCCGGATCCTGTACGAGATCCTCGAGGGCGGCAGCCGCTACTTCGACGCCCACCTGCTGGGGATCAACGACTTCCACGGCAACCTGACCGGGGCCGGGCAGATCTACACCGACCCCTACAGCGGGTTCCGCGGCGCGGCCGGGGGCGCGGCGGTGCTCGCCCGCTACCTGCTGGAGCGCAAGCGGGCCAACCCCGGCACCACCCTGCTGGTCCACTCCGGCGACATGATCGGGGCCAGCCCGCCCGAGTCGGGCCTGCTCCAGGACGAGCCCACCATCCGCGTCCTCAACCAGATCGGCTTCGACGTCGGCACGCCCGGCAACCACGAGTTCGACGAGGGCCTGGACGAGCTGCTCCGGCTGCTCAACGGCGGCCCCTCCCAGTTCCCGCCGGGCAGCACCTTCGAGGGCCAGGACTTCCCGCTGGTCTCGGCCAACATCGTCGACGCCGACACCAAGGAGCCGATCTTCAAGCCCTACCTGATCAAGCGGATCAAGGGCGTCCCGGTGGCGTTCATCGGCGCCACCACCGTCACCACCCCGACCATCGTCGAGCAGGGCGCCGTCGAGGGCCTCGAGTTCCTGGACGAGGCCGAGGCGGTCAACAGCTACGTGCCCGAGCTCGAGGCCAAGGGCGTGAAGGCGATGGTCCTGCTGATCCACGAGGGCGGCACCCAGGACCGGTTCCCCTTCGGCACCATCTCGCCGCGGATCAGCGACATCACCCGCGCCCTCGACCCCGAGGTCGACCTGGTGATGGCCGGGCATTCCCACACCGCGCTGAACTCGCGGGTCGACGGGCGCCTGGTCGTGCAGGCGTCGTCGTTCGGGCGCGCGTTCGAGGACGTCCGCATCACCCTCGACTACAAGACCAGGGACATCGCGGCGGCCTCGGCCGAGCTCCTGCCGGCCTGGACCTACAACCCGCCCGACATCGCCGACCCGGCCCACAAGGTGGCCGGCGACCCGGCGGTCCAGGCGATCGTCGACGACGCCGTCGACCAGGTGGCGCCGCTGGTCAGCCGGGTGGTCAACACCGCGGCCACCGACCTGCTGGCCGGCCGCGACGGCGGGGCCAACGCGGCCGGCGAGTCGCCGCTCGGCAACCTGATCGCCGACGCCCAGCGGTCGGCGATGGGCACCCAGTTCGCGTTCATGAACCCGGGCGGCATCCGGGCCAAGATCGAGGCCGGCGAGGTCACCTGGGGCGAGCTGTTCGCGGTCCAGCCCTTCGCCAACGACCTGGTCAAGATGGACCTGACCGGCGCCCAGGTCTGGACCCTGCTCGGCCAGCAGTTCCAGACCCCGTCCAACCGGATCCTGGAGATCTCCGGCCTCCACTACCGCTACCACCTGACCTCGCCAACCACCGGCGTGATCGACGCCGTGTTCGCCGGCCCGCCCGGCGACGACTCCCAGCCGGTGCCCAACGACGCCAGCGTCACCTACACGGTCACGGTGAACTCGTTCCTGGCCGGCGGCGGCGACGGCTTCACCGTCCTGCGCGACGGCACCAACCGGGTCGTCGGCCCGGTCGACCTCGACGCCCTGGTCGACTACGTCGCGTCCCTCCCAACCCCCTTCACCAGCCAGATCGAGGGCCGGATCGAGCTCCCCTAGAACGCCGGTCGAGTATGCCCGACGCGCATGCGGAGGGCCTGCCGAAGCTGCAGCATATCCAGATGCGACGTCGATACCCGACCGGCGTTCTAGGGGAGGCGGAGGAACCAGGTGATGGAGGCGGCGGCGCCGAGCAGCAGGAGGATGGCGGCTCCGCCCATGAAGTAGGAGGTGAGCTCCCGCTTCTCCTTGACGTAGGTGAGGCGGGTGCCGAGGTCGCGGTAGACGGCGGTGAGCTGCTCGCTGGTGGGGGCGGTGAAGGCCGGGCCGCCGCTCACCTCGGCGACCTGCTGCAGCTCGGGTGGGGGCTGGGAGGCGAGGGCGACGGTGAAGACCGGGACCTTCTCCTCGGCGGCCTGCTGGGCGGCGGCCAGCGGCGAGATGCCGCTGCGGCTCTCGCCGTCGGTGAGGAGCAGCACGGCCGTCGGGGGACGCTCGTTGTTGACCGCGTTGCGGGGCCGGCTGGCCTGGAGGGCGCGGACCAGCGCGTCCCCGACGGCGGTGCCCTGGCGCAGGGGGGCGGAGCGCAGGGCGGACCGGATCGCGTCCTTGTCGGTGGTCGGCAGGGCCTCGACGCTGGGCGCCCCGGCGAAGGTGACCAGCCCGACCTGGAACCGGTCGGGGATCTCCTGCAGGAAGGCGTCGGCCGCCTTCCTGGCCGCCTCGATGCGGGTCGGCGACACGTCGGTGTTGAGCATCGACTGCGACGAGTCCATCACCAGCATGATGGTGGCCTGGTCGCGCGGCACCTGGGCGGTGGCCTCCGGCCGGGCCAGGGCCAGCAGGAGCACGGTGGCGGCCAGCAGGTAGAGGAGCACCGGCACGACCCGCCGCCAGCCTGGCCGGGCCGTGACCACGTTGGGCAGCAGCGCCGGGTTCCCGAACGCGCCCGCCCGCTGGGCGCGGCGTCGCTCGCCCCGCATCCACACCAGCAGGACCAGCGGTACCAGCAGCACCGCCCAGAGCAGCTCAGGCCAGCGGAAGCTCATGCGGGTTGTTGTCGGGCGAGGTCGATGCGGGGTGGGGGGATGGCGGCCAGGACCGCGGTCAACAGGTTGTCGGGGGTGACTTGTTCGGCCAGGGCCTGGTAGGTCAGGACCAGCCGGTGGCGGAGGACGTCGCGGGCCAGTTCCTGGACGTCTTGGGGCAGGGCGTAGCTGCGGCCCCGGAGCACGGCCAGGGCCCGGGCGGCCGCGACCAGGTTGATCGACCCTCGGGGTGAGGCCCCATAGGCCAGGTAGCCGCCCAGGTCGGGGAGGTTGTAGGTGGCTGGGTGGCGGGTGGCGTCACACAAGGCAACCGCGTATTCGGCGACCAGCCGGTCGACATACACCTGTTGGGTGTGGGCCTGCAGGGCCTGGAGCTGCTCCAACGACAAGATGGTGGTGATGGTGGGGGGGTCGACCAGGCTGCGGGCCACGATGGTGAGTTCTTCGGAGAAGTTGGGGTAGTCGACCACCACTTTCATCAGGAACCGGTCGACCTGGGCCTCGGGCAGGGGGTAGGTGCCGTCGGACTCGATCGGGTTCTGGGTGGCCAGGACCAGGAACGGCGCTGGGACCGGGTAGCTGTGTTTGCCGATGGTCACCTGCTGTTCCTGCATCACCTCCAACAGGGCCGACTGGACTTTGGCGGGGGCGCGGTTGATCTCATCGGCGAGCAGGAAGTTGCAGAACACCGGGCCCAGTTCGGTGTCGAAGCCGCCCTGGTCGGGCCGCCAGATCCGGGTCCCGACCAGATCCGAGGGGACCAGGTCGGGGGTGAACTGGATCCGTTGGAACGAACCACCCAGGACCTGGGCCAGGGTGGCGATGGTGCGGGTCTTGGCCAGCCCCGGGACCCCTTCCAGCAGCAGATGGCCACCGGCCAACAACGCCACCAGGACCCGTTCCAGCATCGCTTCCTGGCCGACGATCACCCGCTTGATCTCAAACAACGCCGCCTCAAGGGCGGCCGACGGGTTGGCGGGATCGGCGACGCTGAGGCGACGCGGGTCGTTCTCGTTCATCTGGGCTCCTTGCGGCACGAATTCAGCATGGGTCGATCAGGGGAGCCGGGCGCCACGGCGCAGCCGCAGCGCGCCGGCGGCGGCCAGCAGGAGCAGGCCGGCCGCGGTGAACGCGACCGTCACCTCCCGGTGCTCGAAGCGGAAGCCGATGCGGGAACCAAGGCTGTCGTACACGGCGGTGAGGTTCTCGCTGCTCGGCGCCTCGAAGAAGCGGCCGTTGCTGGTCTCGGCGATGCGGGCCAGGCTGTCGGGGTCGGGCGGGACCGGCTGGATCCGGGTGCCGCCGAAGGCGTTGGGCTGCCGCAGCACCCCGTTGGCCGTGCCGAGGGCGATGGTGTAGACGGGGACCCTCAGCTGCCGGGCCCGCTCGGCCTGGACGAACGGGTCGCCCCCGGCCGAGTTGGCGCCGTCCGAGAGCAGCAGCGTCACCGCCGGGGGCACGGCCGGCTGGGCGTTCCCGGCTTCCGGCGAGCCCGGGGCGGGGGTGGTGGTTCCCGGCGCGGCCGGGACGGTGGTGGTCGGCGGGCCGGCGGCGCCGTTCGCCTCCTGCCGGGCCGCCTCGATCACGTCGAGGGCCCTGGCCAGCCCGTCGCCCATGGCCGTCCCGCCGCTGGCGTTCAGCGAGCCCAGCGCGCTGCGCACCGCGTCCCGGTCGGTGGTCGGCGGCACCAGGGTCTCGGCCTCGTTGGAGAAGGTGACCAGCCCGACCTGGAACCGGTCGGGCAGGCGGTCCAGGAACCGGCTGGCCGCCCGCTGGGCCGCCTCCATGCGGGTGGGCTCGACGTCGTCGGCGTTCATCGACCCGGACACGTCGATGACCAGCATCACGGTGGCC
>Ga0307277_10001173_pt1 | contig 10180 bp, 9 predicted proteins | sample ER_DNA_116_FD_194473 | JGI IMG/M metagenome (GOLD analysis project Ga0307277, IMG submission 194473) | Bulk soil microbial communities from the East River watershed near Crested Butte, Colorado, United States - ER_DNA_116 | ecosystem: Environmental > Terrestrial > Soil > Floodplain | place: USA...
TCTCCCTTTCAACTCGTAAGCCCGCCGCACGGGGGTTTCGCTGTACGGATTCGCGCAGAGCCCGTAGACCGTGTCGGTGGGCAAGAGCACCGGCCGGCCCGAGCGCAGCGCCGCGACGGCGCGATCGACTTCCCCGTTACCGGCCCTCAGCGGCTCCATTGCGCCTCGATCACCCGCTCGCGTCCGGCCATGTCGGGGGAGACCCTGAGCTGCTCGTAGCCGAGGTCGCGGAGCAGCTCGGCAACGTTCGCAGCCTGGTTCTCGGCGATCTCGAGCACGACCCAGCCACCGGGCTTCAGCGCCTCCGTCGCCGCGCGGGCGACGGCCTCCGTGGCCCCACGGGCAACGAGAGCGATGCGCGGTTCCCAGTCGCGCACCTCCGGCTGCAGGGTCTCGATGTCCTCCGGCTCGACGTACGGCGGATTCGAGACGACGAGATCGAACTCGTCTCGGCCGAGGCCTTCGGTGAGGTCGTGCTCGACGAGTCGCACGCGGCCGTTGATGCCAAGCAGGTCGAGGTTCTCGCGGGCCAACGCCAGCGCGTCCTGCGAGGCGTCGATCGCCGTCACCTGCGCGCGCGGGTGCTCGTCCACGATCGCGAGCGCGATGGCGCCGGTGCCGGTCCCCACGTCGAGCACTGCCGGCTCTGACATTCCCTCAAGGTGGTCGAGCGCCCGCTCGACGACGATCTCCGTCTCCGGCCGCGGTACGAGTGCGCGGTTGTCCGTCTTCAAGGTCAACCTCCGGAAGCCCCAGTGGCCCAGGATGTACGCGAGCGGCTCCCGGCGCGCTCGGCGCGCAAGCAGCGCCTCGTACCCCTCCTCGGCTTCCGGGGAAAGCTCCCGGCGCAGCTCCATGTAGAGCAGGGCGCGAGCGCAGTCGTCGCAGGCCTTCGCGAGGAGGAGCTCGGCCTCGAGCCGTGCGGTGTCGATACCCGCTTCCGCGAGCACGTGCGTCCCGTGCGCGAGGGCTTCGCCGACCGTCACGTCAGATCGCGGCGGTCTCGAGTGCCTGGCGCCGTTCCTCGGCGGCCAGCGCCTCGGTGAACTCGTCCAGCTCGCCTTCGAGCACGCGGTCGAGATTGTGCACGGTCAGCTTTACGCGGTGGTCGGTAACCCGGTTCTCGGGAAAGTTGTAGGTGCGGATCTTCTCGGCCCGCTCGCCGGAGCCGATCTGCGATCGCCGCGTCGCCGCCTGCTCGGCCGCCTGCTTCTCGCGCTCGAGCTCGTAGAGACGTGCGCGCAGGACGCGCAACGCCTTGGTCTTGTTTTGAAGCTGCGATTTCTCGTCCTGCATCGCGACGACCGTGCCGGTCGGCAGATGCGTGATCCGCACGGCGGAGTCGGTTGTGTTGACGCTCTGCCCGCCAGGCCCCGTCGAGCGGTAGACGTCGATCTTCAGCTCGTTGTCGTTGAGCTCGACGTCCACGTCCTCCGCCTCCGGCATCACGGCCACCGTCGCCGTCGAGGTGTGGATGCGCCCCTGGGACTCTGTTGCCGGGACACGCTGAACGCGATGGGTACCGCCCTCCCACTTGAAGATCGAGTACGCGCCGTCGCCCTTGACCGCGAAGCTGATGCTCTGAAACCCCCCGGTGGGGTTCGGGCTCGCTCCGAGCTGCTCGAACTTGAAGCCGCGCCGCTCCGCATAACGAGTCAGCATCCGGAAGACGTCGCCGGCCCAGAGCGCCGCCTCGTCGCCGCCCGCCGCCTGCCGGATCTCGACGATCACGTCCTTGCGGTCGGCGGGATCGGTCTCGACGAGCGCGAGCTTCAGATCCTGCTCCAGCCGCTCGACCCGTTCCTCCAGCTCCGGAACGAGCTCGCGGAGGTCCCCGTCGCCCCGCGCCGCCTCGAGGTCCGAGGAGGCCGCGAGCCAGTCGAGCGCGAGCTTGTGCGCTCCTTCGAGCTCTTTCAGGCGCCGACCGACCTCCGCCGCCTCGCGGTGGTCGTTGTAGACGGAGGGATCCGACAGGCGCTCCTGCGTCTCGGCGTAGGAGCGCTCGACCTCCTCGACGAGGTCCTGCATTGCAGCCATGAGCGAAGAGGTTAGCCGTGCCTGCGGCCTGGTTACCGCAGCGAGCCGAGCGCGACCTGCGTCGTGTTCCCCGACGAGTCGGCCGCGAACAGGCTGGCCGTCCAGCCGCCTCGCGGAGCGACGAGCCGCGCCGAGCCGCGGAAGGTTTCTCTGCCGAGCGGGAGCGTGCGCACGGCGCCAGGCCGCCTGATCACGACCCTCAGGTCGAGCCAGGGCGAGGCATCGTCGGTCCCACGCCAGTAGAGGCGCCGCTTGGCGAGCGAAGCGCTGACCTTGGGCGCCTGCGTGTCGCGACGTACGTCGACCGACGCCAGCTCGGTGTCCGAGGCGTTGCCGACGACGTCGACCGCGCGCAGGTTGGGCGTGTAGCTGCCGGGGCCGATGCGCCCCGGGCTCCAGACGATCGAGTGCCAGCCTCGAGACACGACCACCGGCTTGCCGGCGCGAGCGATCTGCAGCCGGACCGTCGAGCGCTTGGAGACCCAGATCGCATACCGGGCGTAATCGCGGTAGCCGTCCTGAGGCGACGGGTAGATCGCGCCCGGGCCCGGCCCCTCCTTCACGACCGGAGGCTCTCGCAGGTCGTCGCCGAAATGCTGTGCATAGGTCGCGAGGGTGGGGTCCTGTGTCCGCCTGACCAGGATGGTCAAGAGCCGGACGACGTACTTGTGGTACCCGAGCGGCGCTTCGCCCCCACCGAGGGCGTAGAGCGACCAGTAGCCGGTGTCGAAGCGGGGCAGCAGCCCGGCCGCCGCGGCCTGCAACCTGGCGGCGAGGTTGACGGCGGTCTGGTCGCCGGTCTGCGTCGCGTAGTCCTGCAACGAGACGATCGTCTGCAGCTGCGCGTTCAGAACGGTGGCGTTGTTGAACGCATACAGCCGGATCCAGGGCCCGGTCTGAGCCGGACGGGTCAGCGAGGGAACGGTCCTGTAAACGCGCTGCGAGGCGCTGGTCAATGCCGGATCGCCGAGCAGGGTCCCCGCGCGCGAGAGTGCCTGCGCCGCGACCGCCTGGGCCATTCCCGACATCCACGGTGGGCGGCCGCCCTCGAAGCGGAAGTAGTACTCCCAGGCGAGCCCGCCGAAACGGACGACGCTGCGGTCCAGCAACGCCTGCGCCAGTTGATCGGCGCGGGCCGTGTTCTTCTGCGCCACGAAGTTGTTCAGCTTCCCGAAGTTTTCGAGCGGGTGGAACTGGAAGCCGATCCCCGGGAATGCGCGGTACCACGTGCCGTCGGAGTAGTCGACGACGTCCGTGCCCGCCTTTTGATCCCAGTGGCTCGCGAACCACCGCGTGTTGAAGGCGAGCATCTGGAAGAGAGTCCGCCCGCGCGACGAGTCGTAGCCCTTCCAGAAGCCGGCGACTTGGTGCACGACCGCGGCGAGGTTCTTGTAGCGGCTGCTCGGCAGCCTCGGTAGGACGGCTGCGGCGCGGGCGGCTGCAGCGCGGTCGTCGGCCGCTTCGGCGCCGTCGATGCGTCCCGCCGCGACGGCGCGATCGATACCGCGGTCGATCAAAGAGAGGTCCTTCGCCCAGGGCGGCTGTGCGGAAGCCGACCCCGAGAGAACCATGGCCGCGAGCACCAGCGGCGCAGCGAGCGAACCCCTCAGTCTCATGGATCGTTAGACGATAGAGATCTACCGGCGTTTGTGCGTTTTGGCGCGTGCTAACGGGCTCGCGACGCGGCGTTTCTCAGGCCATGACCTCGACGCGCTGCGCGTCGGGCGTGGCGCTTCGCCCCTCGCGTTCGAGCACCTCCCGCAAGGCCTGGATCGAGACCTCGAGCTGCTCGAGCGTCGGCTCGCGCGTCGTCAGCCGCTGCAGCCAAAGGCCGGGCGCCAGCAGCGTCATCAGGATCCGGTTGCCGGTGTGCTTGCCTGCGAAGCGGATCAGCTCGTAGGCGATCCCGGCGATCACCGGCAGCAGCAGGATCCGGGTTGCGATCAACCAGTACCACGTCGGCCGGCCGAAGAAGGCGAAGACGAAGATCGCGATCACCATCACCCAGAGCAGGAATGCGGTTCCGCAGCGAGGGTGGATGAGCGAGAACTTCTGGACCCGGGCGGGCACGAGCTCCTCGCCGGCTTCGTAGGCGTTGATCGCCTTGTGCTCGGCAGCGTGATACTGGAAGACGCGCCGGAGATCTGGAAGCAACGAGATCAACGCGAGATAGAGCACGAACACCGTGACGCGGATCAGCCCCTCGACGATCACGAACCAGCCCGCCTCGATCCCGATCCAGTCGGTCAGGAGGGCGGGACCGACCTTGAACAGCAGCACCGCGAAGCCGATCGCGATCGCGAACGCAAAGATCAGCTGACCACGCGTCAGCTCGGTCACGACCTCGCCGTCCTCGCCTTCCTCCTGAGCTGCGTAGTTCGCCGAGATCGCCAGCGCGCGAAAGCCGATCGCCAGCGACTCGCCCAGCGCAACGACGCCTCGGACGACCGGCAGGCGGAGCGCCCAGTGGCGCGTCATCGGCGAGACGATCGGCTTTGAGACCTGCGCGATCTCCCCGTCCGGCTTCCGGACGGCCACCGACCAGTTCGAGGGGCCGCGCATCATCACGCCCTCCAGCACGGCCTGCCCGCCGATCAGAGAAGACATCGCTCTCGCTAAGGCGACTTGGCGGGTTGCGCCCGCTCAAGCCGGCGCTGGAAGCGCTCCACCCGACCGCCGGTGTCGACGAGCTTCTGCTTGCCCGTGTAGAACGGGTGGCAGTTCGAGCAGATCTCGACGTGCAGCTCAGGCTTCGTCGAGCGCGTCTGGAATTCGTTCCCGCACGCGCAATGCACGCTCGCGAGGACGTATTCGGGGTGGATGCCGGCCTTCATCGCCCGGCCAGGATAGCAGCCGCGGTCTCGGCCGCAACGTTGCCACCCGAGACGACAACGGCGACTGCCTTTGCCCCTTTCAGCGGGACTTTTCCGGCCAGGAGAGCGGCGACTCCGGCGGCTCCGGCGGGCTCGCACGCGAGCTTGGCGCGGCCGTAGAGGAATCGGAAGCCTGCCTCGATCTCGCCCTCGCTGACCAGCACCGACTCGACCCGGCCCTGGCAGATGGCGACGGCGTTTTCGCCCGCGAACGGCGCGTTCAGGCCGTCCGCAATCGACTCCGGAGAGACGTCCACCGGCTTACCTGCGGCGAGCGCCTCGTGGAGCGCTGCAGACGTTTCCGGCTCGACCGCGACGACACGCCTGTCGACCGCGCTCACGACTCCGGAGATCAAACCGCCGCCGCCGACCGGGACGACGAGCACGTCCGCCTCGGGCGCGTCCTCCGCCACCTCCAGGCCGACCGTCCCTTGCCCTGCGATCACGAGCGGATCGTCGAACGGGTGGACGAGCGTTCGGCCGGTCTCGGCCAGCAGCTCGTGCAAGCGCTCGAAGGCGCCGCCGGAATCGCTCGCCTGGAGGTCGACCGTCGCGCCGTAGTTGCGCGTCGCCTCGAGCTTCTGCTCGCTGGCGCCCTGCCACATCACGATCAATGCGTCGACGCCCGCGAGCGCCGCGCCGTACGCGAGCGCCTGCGCGTGGTTCCCTGCCGAGATCCCGATCACGCCACGCGCTTTCTCCTCGGCCGACAGCGAGGCAAGCTTGTTGAGCACGCCGCGCGGCTTGAACGAGCCGGTGCGCTGGAAGAGCTCTGCTTTCAAATAGACCGGGACGCCGAGCTGCCGCTCGAGCAAGGCCGAGGTCAGCGTCGGCGTGCGATGAACCCGCCCGGCGATCGTCTTACGAGCAGCGAGCACGTCCCGACGCGTCACCGGGGGCGCGGCCATGACTGACCTTAGCCCGTCCATTTCGCTTACGTCCTCTTGAGAAATTCGTGTTTCACTCCGAAGCAGTACCCGTGAAGGTCCGACTTTCCGCTCTGGTCGCAGCTCTCGTCGTCGTCGCCCTCGGCGCAGCGGCGTCGACCGCCTCGGCGTCGTGGAGGGCGCAGTACGGAGTCCAGGACGACGCATGGCTCGAGGTGGGGACGACGAAGATGTCGTCGCTCGAGGAACGGCTGGCGACCCTCGACGAGCTCGGCGTCGGCGTCGTCCGCTACACCCTTCGCTGGGACCACATCGCCCGGCTGCGGCCGGCCGCGCCGGCCGACCCGGACGATCCGGCCTACGACTGGAGCTCGGCGGATGCGCTGCTTGCCGGCCTGCAGGCGCACGGGGTCGGCGCCGTCCTGACCCTCTGGGGCACCCCGCCCTGGGCGAACGGGGCGCAGAAGCCGAACTGGGCACCGAAGAGCCCGTCGGCGCTGGCGTTGTTCGCGACCGCCGCCGCGAAGCGCTACCCCTGGGTCCACAAATGGGAGATCTGGAACGAACCGAACCAGCGCGGCGGTCTGGACCCGAACTCGCCGCGCCTCTACGTCGAGCGGCTGCTGAACCCGGCCGTCGGAGCGCTCCACGCGGTCGACCCGCGCAACGTGGTCGCCGGGGGCGCAACCTCGCCGCGCGCGACCCGCACCGCGCTGTCGGCGGTCGCGTTCATGCACGGGATGCGCCGCGCGCGGGCACGGTTCGACGTCTACTCGCACCACCCGTATCCGCGCTGGTTCGGGCGCGGCCGACCCGAGACGCCCCTGCAGACGCTTCGGTGCACACGCTGGCTGACGATGGCCAGCCTCCAGTGCCTGCTTGACAACGTGGCGCAGAACTTCGGCCCGAAGCACGTCTGGCTGACCGAGTACGCATACAAGACGAATCCGCCCGACCGTTTCCGAGGCGTCACGCCAACGCTGCAGGCTCGCTACGTCGGCGAGGCCGCCCGGCGCGTCTACCAGGCCCCCCGCGTCGACCTCCTGATCAACTTCCTGATCCGCGACGAGCCGGTGATCGGCCGGTGGTCGAGCGGCTTCTTCACGGCCCGCGAGGTGGTGAAGCCGTCGTTCTATTCCTTCATGCTGCCGCTTGCAGAGATCGGTCGGCGAGGCGGTCAGACCACGTTGTGGGGGCAGGTCCGCCCGCGTTCCGGGCCGCAGCCCTACCTGCTGCAGCGCCGGTGGCGGGGCCGCTGGCAGTCGGTGGGCGCAGTCCGCGTCACCGGCAGCCAGGGCTTCTTCACTCGCCAGGTCTTCGCGGGCCCAGGCTCGAGGTTCCGAATCTGGTCGCTGCTGGACGACAAGTACAGCCCGGCGCTCCTCGTCAGGTGACCGTGTACTCGGGCCCCGAGCCGCCCTCGGCCGGAGTCAGCCGGCCTCCCTTCGCGGTGATGGCGCCGCACTGGACGCAGTTCGAGGGGGTTACTTCGACCCCGCCGTCCCGCGGCTCGTAGACCTGCGCCGGGCACATCCGCGCCCACAGCTCGCCGAGCTCCGGCGGCACCTCCGTCTGCACCCGGATGTGACTCGGCGCGTCGTCGCGGCTCTTGTTGCCGCTCAGGAAGACAGACGACAGCTTGTCGAAGGTGAGGTTCCCGTCCGGCGTCGGGTAGCTACGGGCCCGGTCGGTGCGAATCAGCTCCTGGTCGGCGTCCGGCTCGGTGCGGGCATCACCAGGGGGAAACTTGCCGCGGCTAGCCGTCATCGCGCCGGCGAGCGCACCGCCGAGCCAGAAACCGCGGCCGAAAGCCTGCCGCATGTTCCGGACCTGCTCGAGGTCGCGCCAGACGAAGCTCTGCTTAACCGCCTCGTCGTAGGACTCGAGGGCGCCGCGGCGGCCGACGGCCTCCCCGCGCTGGAGCGCCGCGAACGCTGCCTCGGCCGCGAGCGCCCCGGTTTCAATCGCGTAGTGGATCCCTTTCAGCGCCGGGACGTTGACGAAGCCGGGACCGTCGCCGGCGAGCAGGAGACCGGGCGCGTGCAGTCGCTTGGGCAAGGAGAGGAACCCGCCTTCCGGGATCGTCTTCGCTCCCCAGGCGATCCGCTCGCCGCCCTCGAGCAGCTTGCGGACGAGGCGATGCGTCTTCAGCTCCTGCAGCAGGTCGTGGACCGACAGCTCGGCGTCGCGGTAGTCGAGGCCGACCACCATCCCGAGCGTCAGCAGCTCGTCGCCCATCGGGTAGATGAAGGAGCCGCCGAACTCGCGGTACCTGGCGCCGGCGCGGAGTGGCCAGCCCATCGTGTGGATCACGCGACGCAGCGGCCTGGCGACCCGCCAGACCTCCTTGACGCCGAGCGCCCAGACCTGCGGGTTCTCGCCTTCGAGGCCGAATCGCTCGACCGCCGCGCCCGTCAGGTGGCCCTGCGTGCCCTCGGCGAGCACGGTGATGCGCGCAACGACGTCGGAGCCGGGCTCGAAGTTGGGCAGCTCCTCGCCGCTTCGCCCGCGCCCCTTGTCGCCGGTGCGGATCCCGCGGACGCGGCCGTGGTCGACGAGCAACTGCGTCGCGGCCGTCTCGGGCAGGATCATCGCACCGGCCTCCTCCGCCTCCTCCGCCAGCCAGCGCCCGAGCTCGGAGAGCGAGGCGACGCGGTTGCCGTGGTTCTTCATCGTCGGCGGCGTCGGGATGCGGACCGCCCGGTTGCGGGTCAGGAAGTAGACCGACTCCTGCTCGACCGCGGGGTACAGGGGCAGCTCGTCGAGCCGCCTGCGGCCGGCGAACAGGCGCCGGAGCGCGCGCGGGTTGACGACCGCGCCCGAGAGGAGATGTGAGCCGGGCTGCTTGCCCTTCTCGATCACGACGACCGGCACCTCGCCGAGGCGCTCGGCAACGGCGGGCGCCGACTCCAGGAGCTGTCCGAGCCGGATCGCGCAGGCCAGCCCGGCGGGCCCGGCCCCGACGATCACGACGCCGACGTCGATCCGCTCGTCCTCAGGATCCGTGGGTGGCCCGATCGCCTCGGAAACGTCGAACGGGGGCGGGTACTCAGACGGTTTGACCAAAGGCTAATGATCTAGATCACAAGGACTACGCGGCCTTGCGCCGGCGGACGAGCTCCGTGAGCTTAGGGACGATCTCGTGCAGGTCGCCGACCACGCCGAGGTCGGCGTACTCGAAGATCGGCGCGTTCGGGTCTTTGTTGATCGCCACGATCACGTTCGATCCCTGCATCCCCACCTTGTGTTGGATTGCGCCGGAGATGCCGACCGCGATGTAGAGCCGCGGCGAGACCGTCTTTCCGGTCTGCCCCACCTGCGTCGAATACGGATACCACCCCGCGTCGACGACGGCGCGGGTCGCCGCGACCGCGCCGCCGAGCGCCTTCGCGAGCTCCTCGACCAGCGCGAAGTTCTCGGGACCGCTGAGGCCACGGCCGCCGGCCACGATCACGTCGGCGTCTTCGATCGACGGCCCCTCGGTCTCCTCGTGTGCCTGCTCGATCATCGCGGCTCGCGTGGAGAAGTCCTCCAACTGCACGCCCACCTGCTCCACCTCCGCCTCGCCCCCGGTCTCGGCAGGCTCGAACGTGCCGGTGCGGATCAGCGCCAGCCGCGGCTCGCCCTTCCAGCCGACGTCGACGTAGACCGTGTCGTCGAGCGCCGGCCGCTTGCCGACGAGCTTGCCGTCATCGTTCGACAGGTCGACGAGGTCCCAGTTGAGCCCAGCGTCGAGACGCGCGGCGAGCCCTGCCGCGACGTCGGCCGTGAGGACGGTCGCTGCGAAGAGGACGGTCTCGATCCCCTTGTCCGGGACGAGCTTCGCCAGCACGTCTACCCGCGGCTGCGGCAGCGGTGCTTCGAGCGCGGGGTCGTCCGCCACGTAGACCTTTGTCGCGCCGAACCTGCCTGCCTGCGACGCCAGCCCTCCGACGCCGGACCCGGCCACCACGACCGAGACGTCACCCCCAAGCTGCGCAGCCTTGGCGAGCACGCCGAGCGAGTCCTTCTGCAGCTCACCGTCGTGATGCTCGAGGAAGACGAGCGTGCTCAAAGCGCTTTCCTCTCGAGCAGGAACTCGACGATCTTCTCCGCCCCCGAACCGTCGTCCTCGATCCGCCGCGTCTCGCCTCGCGGCGGCGGATCGCCGATCGCGTAGACCTCCGTGCGCGAGCCGGGCTCGCCGGCGCGGTCGGGCTCCGCGCCCAGGTCGCCGAGCGACACGGTCTCCTGCGGCTTCTTCTTCGCGCCCATGATCCCCTTCAACGACGGATAGCGCGGCTCGTTGATCGCATCCGAGACGGCGACGACAGCGGGAAGCGGCGCCTCGATCACGTCGTAGCCGAACTCCGTCTGCCGCTTTCCGCGCACTGCCCCGTCGGA
>Ga0307277_10001175_pt1 | contig 10171 bp, 9 predicted proteins | sample ER_DNA_116_FD_194473 | JGI IMG/M metagenome (GOLD analysis project Ga0307277, IMG submission 194473) | Bulk soil microbial communities from the East River watershed near Crested Butte, Colorado, United States - ER_DNA_116 | ecosystem: Environmental > Terrestrial > Soil > Floodplain | place: USA...
GTGTTGATCGCGGCTATCGCGTTTGCTGTTTACGACGCGTTATCCCCCTGGCCTCTTTGATCTGGTGGTTGGAATCGATTGGTGGGCTACCGGCTGGTGGTTTATGTGGCGGCCCAGAACAGAAGAGGGGCCGATTCGAACGTGACGTCTACCCATAACAACTCCAGCCTTGGCCCCTGGGACCGCTCGCGCGCTACCTCACTACGAACGCATTCCTTGCGGTCACCGCCATTGTGGGCGGGCTGCCCTCCAGGGCAGCGCCCAGCGACAAGGCGAAGGGGTGCCAGTCTCGGCATTCCCAAATGTGTCCTTGTGGGGATTTGGCTGTGGTGCTCGCGTTTCGACTCGGATGGTTGATCATCACGCATACCAGGGCCAGCCGCGACATTTGACCTATGGCTTGGGTCGGCTTCGCATCACCAGCCTGGCCGAGTCGCGGAGGTCAATGCCTTACGAGCACGGTAGCTCCCGGCCGCACGGATCATGACACGCTGAGCCGGTCGGCGGAACCGCCGTGCCATGCATCTCGGTGAAGCACATGAAAGTGAGCGGTCCGGTCTACCCATAACGCCGAAACGGTCACTGTGAAGGCCAGGGTGAGGGTGTACCAGATGGTGATGCCACCGTCGTTTAGAGCGGTGCCGAGGATGGCGACGCCTAGCGCCGCGACAGCGACCATGTGAAGTGTTGTGAACTCGGTGCGTAACGTGGGCAGCAGGCGGCGGAACAGAAGGACCCAGACGACCAGGCCCACAAACACAGAGCCGATCCCCAACGGGCTGAACACCGAGCCAGCGGCGGCGACTGCCTTGCGGATGATGATGCTGAAGGCGTCGCCGTCAAGAACCCGCTGAAAGAAGACCCCTAGATGTGTGCGGGCGGTAGGGCCGCGGCGCCAGTCCAGCCACGAGATCGCCGCGACGAGAACCAGCGCCGACCCGGCCGCGCCCACAAGCTTGGGCCAAGTGATCGGGATATCGGCCAGGACCAAGAGCAGCCAGAGAAGGGGTGGCGTTAAGGCGAGCACGCCACCGAAGTCTGCGCCCATCGAGGGCCAGCCTTCACAGAGCACCACACCGAACCCGATCACGGCGACTGACACCAGGGCAGCTCGCCGGTAGCCCCTGGCCCGGAGCCGGTGAGCTAGGTAGCCGACCAATACAAGGGTGGCTGCGGCGTAGACGGCGAAGGTGACATTGCCGAACCCGTACCAGCGCCCGCCGTTGACTGGTCTGGAGTTCAGCATTGAGCCGGGTTCCATCACCCCACCAAGGGCAGCGTCGACGGTGAAGGCAGTCACCGTCACCGCGGCACCCGCCACGGCGAACGGCACGTTAAGACGTTTGGCTCCTGCAAAGACGACAACAGTTAAGGCAATACCCCATCCGGCAAGTGCCACCAGCAGAACCAGGACGGGCCAGCGTGTTGCATTCCACGGCAGGGCGCCGGTGAGCAGCATCGCGGCCGGCAAGATCGTGCCCCACCCTAGGATCGGCCTCGCCACGGCGAACCTGCGCGCGGTGACGCTGACGATGAGAATCACGAGGAGGACCGCGCCGCAGACACCGAGGGCAGCATCGGCGTACACCGCCGTGTCGGACAAGGCGGCCACCGCTTGCAGGTGATCTTGCGCGGCTGCCGCTTTCACGATCTCGGTTCGCACCTCGAATGGGGAGCCGTCAACCGGCGCAGGCCTTCCAGGGACATCACGACGGCCAGCCGCGATGAGTGTGGCCGTCAGATCGGTCAGGTTGACGATCCCATCGCGCCGGGTGCTGGCCGAAGTGAGCCAACCAGCGGCCGTGAGGGGGAGCACGTAGAGAGCCTGGAGGCTCGGGTCGTCGGAGCCGGCGGGTGCGCCAATCCCGGTCACTACGACTGTGACGTGCGGTCGATCAACCAGTGCGGTGATGATGTGGTCGGATTGCTGGCCGGCATCGACCAGTGTCAGTGGGCAGGGTGTCGCCAGACCGTTGGCGAGGAAGTGGTCGACGGCGTCATAGTGCGCCAGGGTTCCGTCAGGCCGCGCTGCTGCGAGCGCCGCCTGCGGTCCTACCGCTGCGACGCAGCCGGGTATGGACGCGGCCAGCGTTCCGAGCGCGGCATCTCCGTGATGCGCGGCAGCGGCGGCGAGGCGCTGTGGCCAGTCGGTGACCTGCTGCCGCTCAACCCGCGGGTCGCAGAGCCCATTCACACTTGTCCTGCGACCCGCACCGAGAGTGGCCCATCCGGCGGCCGCACAGTCGCCGACATAGCGCGGTCTGACCGACACCGCCGCGAACTGAACTGTGCTGCTGTGGGAGTCAATCAGGACCCGGTCGCTCCACGTGAGGGAGCTGCGATCCGTAACGCCGACCACCACCACCGTGCCTGCCGGCATCGGGGCCGCTACCGGCTCGGACTGTAGGGCGCGCACGCTGCGAAGGCCGAGAAACAAGGCAAGTAGCACCATCAGCACCGCCACCCACCGCCAACTCAGCGGGCGCTGCTTGGGCTGGGCCGGGTCGCCTGGTTGGTCAGTCATGCTTACCAGAATCCTGCCTGCCGACTGCGCTCCTCGGCCGGCTGCGGCGATGTCGGCTTTGGCTCATTGAGGACGACCGCGCCAATGTGAACAGCGGGGTGTGCGACATGTTCACCTGTCGTGATCGCGGCGCAGCGTGACGGCCAGCAGCACGAGAGCTGTCAGCTGGGTTGCGGCCACGGTGGCGATCAGGGCGGGTAGGGATCGATCATAGAGCGCTCCGGCGAGCGTTCCACCGGTGATGGCTGCGGCGCCCTGGACGGCGGCAAAGAGCCAGAACGCGGTGGGAAGGGAACGGGCCGACCGCCAACGCCACTGTAACTGCGGCGCTTCCCGGACCGTGGTCGGGGCTGATGGCGCGCTGGCATTCTCGGAGGCGGCCGGGTCTGGCATCTTGCGACGGATCCACGCCAGCACGAGCAGGGCCCCCGGAATCGGGGTGAGCGGCTTCAGCATCAGGTGGCCACCCTGAACCACGATCTCTGGTCCGGCCCCCATCAGCGCCCTCAAGGACAGGTTGGTAACAGGACCCGGGGCCGGGCTGTACCACCCGCAGATTTCGCTCCAGGTTTCTGGGCGCGGGGCGATGTCGGTGCGGATTGGGTCAACGGAAAGGCCTAACCAGAGACGAAGGAGCATGGTGGCGAGGGGTATTGGCGCGCCACGACCGTCGAGGCCGCCGGTATTGCTGAAGACGAGGACCCCGATCCCTTCTTCGGGGGCCATGGCCATCGCCGAATGGAAGCCAGACACGATGCCGGTCTTGCCAACAGTCCGCTCACCTCCCTCCTCGCCGAGCTCGAACGCCAAACCCATGCCCGGCACGCGTGGATCCGGCTGGAAGTGTGGTCGGAACATGGTCGCGAGGGTTTCCGGCCGCAGCACCGAGCTGTGCCCTTTGGCGGCAATTCTCAGCAGGGCGGCGACATAGCGAGCGATGTCCGCCGGGGTGGAATACATCCCGCCTCCGCCGGGGGTCGGGACTTCGCGGTCGGCGACCTCTTTGAGACCGCGGGAGCGCAGCACGTATCCGGTGGCCAGGTGGGCACGGATCCGTTCCGATCGGATGAGGTCGGTGTGCTCCATGCCCAGGGGGTCGAAGATGCGGTCTCGCAGGTAGCGATCCAACGGCTCGCCGCTCACGTCTTCCACGATCTGCCCGAGCGCGGCAAACCCGTGATTGCTGTACGCCCACTTTGTCCCTGGCTCGATCTCTACGGGTAGCCCGCGGCGGTAGTACTGCGCAAGGGGAGGCGCTCCTGATCGTCCCGCCCGGTCGCCCGAACCGACGCCCGGCTGGAGGAGATCGGACAACCGCCGCCAGTAACCGACTCCGGCGGTATGTGTAAGGAGGTGCCGGACGGTGGCGGGCGACAGGCTCGGCTTCGCTGGGATCAGGCGGAAGGTGCGAAGGTAGTCGTTTGCCGGCGCGTCCAGGTCCACCAATCCCTGCTCCCACAACTGCATCACAGCGACTGCGGTGAAGGTCTTGGTGAGCGACCCGATGCGAAAGACGGTGTCCTCGGTTATCGGCGTCTTCGCCATGACATCGCCGAGGCCATGCCCGTGGAACCACGCGAGACTTCCGTCAGCGATCACCGCGACGGCCAGTCCGGCGCACGGCCAGCGATCGAGGACCTGAGCGATCGTGGCCTTCAGGTCGCGGTCGTCGATTCGTCCAGGTGCGTACGTGGTGTGCTCGCCCTCATCGGGCTGAGTGGGAGACATAATCATTGGTTGTGCTCCTCCTTGCCTGATCGAACGATGCGCATGTGGCTACCTGGGATCGATCGGAGTGATGATGCCTACCTGGTCCTCCAGGGCCAAAAGCGGCATCGAGGCATAGGTCCTCGCGGTACCGAGGAGCGATTAGCTGCACTGCTTGCGGGAGACCGTCGCGGATTCCGACTGGGAGCGCTACAGCAGGGAGCCCGAGCGCGTTGACGGCCATGGCCATGCGCGTGATCCGCAGGTCCTCAGCTACCTGACCTTCGTCCAGATCGGTCCCCGCTTTGCGGGGGATATCGGTGGCGATCGGGGGACGATCAGTGGATGGTCCTCCTGGAACTCGCTCCACGATCGCAGTAGTGCCTGTCGCATGATGAAGGCCTGCTCGGCCGCAAGCGCGTCAGGATTCCCGGCCGCCTCAAAGAACGACGACATAAATCGTCGGGTCGCGGTAGGCAGTGATGCTGGCATCACTTGCTGCCACACCGCACGGATGCCTGGAGTGGCGTACATGATCACCAGGCCCTTCGCCCCGGCGTCGATTCCTGGCGGCTCGAGCTCCTCGACGGCGTAACCGGCCTGCTCGAGGGCGTGGGCAGCCCTTCGAACGCCGTCCTGCACCTGCGTCGCAGTTCCCTGGCCGGCTGGGTCGAGCACCATAGCGTGTGGGATGCGTCCCAAGGTGGGCTTGAGTGCGCTGACCCCGCAGCATTGCGCTGGGTGGCGGAGCGATCTCATTCCCCAGACCCAAGGGACTCATGCCGGTCGCGATGGCGGCAGCCTCGCCCGCGCTCGAGGCGCCGGGGGTTCGAGAACGGTCCCACGGGTTAACAGTCGCTTCCCGATAGCTCGCTTTCGCAGTGCCAGCGAATGGCGCCGCTGGGAAGGTTCGTACGGCCGATCGGGATCGCTCCGGCAGCCTTCAGGCGCTCAACGATGGGAGCATCTCGACTGGGATAGGCGTTCGTCAGTGCCTTGAGCCCTTGCGTGGTCGGCGTCCCGGCGACATCGATGTTCTCCTTCACGGTGAAGGGCACCCCGTGAAACGGCCCCAAGTCAGCACCGGCGGTAACCGCACGATCAGCCATCCTGGCCGCCTCAACCGCCTGCCCGGCCAGCACAACGACAACCGCGTTGATCGAGTCGTTGACCATATCGATCCGCTGAAGGTGCGCCTCGATGACTTCCTGACTGGAAATCTGTCGAAATCTAATCGCTTCGGCCAACTCCGTTGCGCTCATCCGCCACAGTTCGGTGGCCGTTGTGATGCTCATGTCGCCCTCCTCGCGTGCCGCTGAACCTGCGGTGTCAAGCGTGCTTCTCGGCTGACATCAAAACCCCGTCCAGGTGGACTCCTGTGGCGGCTCCTGAGGGGTCGCGGCTGAAGACGACCCTGGCCGTGTTCAGGCCGTACTTGGAGAGGTCGATCCGGAAGACGTACGGGTCTTGTTTGTCGTCGGGGTGCAGCTGAAAGCCTCGGTATGCCGCCGGTATCGGACTGAGGGTCCGGAGGATCAGCTGGCCGCGCCGGACGCGGACCTCAGCTGCTGCGCCAAGGATGCTCCACGCCTGCATGTCGGTTCGCTGGGCACGGGGCCGGTACCGACCGCAGAGCTCACCCCAGATCTCAGGGTGCTGCGGAACGTCGCTGCGGATACCCTCCTGCGAGACCCCGATCAGTCCGCGGAGCAGCTGTTCCATCTCCCCCCTCAACCAGCTCGCCGCGTTCCTGGACCCGTTCGTGAACGCCATGACGCCGACGCCGTCGTCTGGCGCCAGGAAGATTTGTGAGTTGAACCCCGGAACGACCCCCTGGTGCTCCACCGCAGCATGACCGCTGAGGCTGACTCGCCAGAACGCGAGGCCCATACCCGGTATTCGCGGGTCGGGCTGGTAGTGCGGCTGGAACATCAGCGCGACGGTGTCCGGCCGCAGAATCGAACCATGCTCACCGGCGCCACCGGCGAGGAGGGCGGCGATGTAGCGCGCCATGTCCTGGGGTGTGGAGTAGATCGAGCCGGCCGCCGGTGTCACCCCTTGACGGTCTATGACCGCCTTCGCACCGTCAGAACGGATGCGGTAGCCAGTGGCCAGCCGCACTGCAAGCCGTGGCGATCGCAACAAATCGGTATCGGTCATTCCGAGGGGCTCGAAGATGCGCTCTCGGAAATAGCGGTCCAGCGGCTGCCGGCTTACGTCTTCTACGATCTGGCCGAGCGTGGCGAACCCATGGTCGGTGTAGGTCCAGATTGTGCCCGGTTCGGCGGCCAGCCGCAGGGAGCCCTGGTAATACTCCGCGGGCGTGGGCACTCGCTGTTCAAGAGGGAAGGTTTCGGCGAACCAGCCGCTGTTGATCATGCGTGACGGGTGCAGCCACTCGGGCACGCCGGCGGTGTGGGTCAGCAGATGCCGGGTCGTGGCAGGGCGCCAGCCTTCCTTCGCGGGCAGAAGGCGGAATGCGCGCAAATAGTCGTTCGCGGGAGCATCCAGGTCGATCAGGCCTTGCTCCCACAGCTGCATCACCGCAACTGCGGTGAAGGTCTTCGTGATGGAGCCGATCCGAAAGACCGCGTCCTCGGTCACCGGTATCGCCGACTCGATGTTTGTGATGCCGTGACAGGAGAACTCGAGCGCTCCATCGCGAACCACACCCACCGCCAGACCCACAGCAGGCCAGCGATTCAAGATCGCATCGATCTTGGCGTCTATTTCAAGTTGATCGATCTGTGGCATGGCTGGTTGTTCGATTCAAGTTGGGGCCGGCTCTTCAAGGCCTGATGTTGCCCAGGCTCCGCCGTGGCTTGCGGGGCCACGACGAGCGGGCGATCTCGTTCGTCATTCCGCACCTCGACGTGCCGGGCTAGCATCCATAGCTCCGACAGTGGTGGTGTGGTCGTACGCGCACAACCGCCAATGGTCGTCCCTTAGTGAGGACCTTCGTCCTCCGAAATCTGTGCTGGCCGATTGAACCGCGTCTACGCCAAACATGACGTTGGACTCTTCCAATATTGGTCAGTCGCCCGTGCAATAGACCTGTGGCATTGAGGATGCGTGACATGCAGAGAATCGAGATGCTGAACGAAGAGCGGCCGATCATCGAGCGTGCCAGTTCGGCGGACCTGGCATTTCTGGCGATGGACACCGGCAAGGTTCCGCAGCAATTCGCGGTCATCTTGATCTTGGACCGCCCGGGCAATTTCGACCTGTCACAACTCCGCTCGCTGATCTCGGACCGCATCCTTGCTCTGCCACGGATGCGGCAGCGGTTGATCAACTTACCGCCGGCCTTCGGGCGTCCGATCTGGGTGGATGATCACGACTTCCGAATTGATCACCATGTCCGGGCTGTCTCGTGCCGAAGGCCAGGGGATCAACAAGCGCTTCTCGACACTGCGCTGTCCATGATCATGGAACCGCTGCCGCGGCGAGCACCATTGTGGTCGATAGCTTTGATCACTGACCTTGCCGATGGCGGAGCCGCGGTGGTGGTCGTATTGCACCATGTGCTCGCCGATGGCCTGGGCGGGCTGAATGTGCTGGCGGCGCTTATCGATCCGGGTGCGCGGCCCGCCAGCGTGACCTTTCCAAGGGCGCGGCCCGCGTTATCAAGTCTTGCTCAAGATGCATGGCTGACTCGGCTGCACGGGCTGCGCCAGACGGCCATGACGTGGCGGTCGCTGCGCCAGTCGATGTTTGCCGGGGGAGGCTTTAGGCCGATGCGCGCGACCCCCTGCTCGCTCGTACAACGGACGGGTCCGCGGCGCCGCATGGCGGTCGTCAGGTTGGATCGCGCTTTGCTAAGAGCAGCAGCACATCGGAATGGGGCCACAACGAACGACGCGGTACTGGTCGCTGTGGGCGCCGCGCTGCATCAGTATTTGCTGAGCAGAGGAGAGTCGGTCGATCCCCTGGCTGTCACCGTGCCGGTCTCCGGTCGTCGACCGGGCGGCGGGCCAGCGGTGGGCAATCTGGTGAGCCCGATGCTGGTCGACGTCCCAACTAACGGTGGCGTGCGCGAACGTCTTGCGCAGGTTGAGGCGGCGGTGCGTGCTCATAAGGAGGCCGCGACCGGCCCGCCGCCCATCGCGATTCTTGGTGGATTCTTCCGAATCCTTGCCAAGCTTGGGGGCTACCGCCTCTACATGAACCACCAACACCGATTCCACACGCTGGTGACACATGTCCGCGGTCCCGTCGAGCCCGTGACGCTTGGCGGGCAACAGGTCACCGCCGCCATCCCGGTCGGTGTGGGCGAGGGTGGAAATATGACCGTCTACTTTGAGGTCCTGTCGTACGCCGGCGTACTTACCATCAGCGTGATTGGCGATCCCGATCACGGGCCAGACCTCGACGACCTGACCCGGCTGTTGGAGAACGAGCTCGACGTGATCATCGCGTCACCCGATCGCTGACCGCTGATCTACGATCGACGATCAGGGCGGATCGAAGGACAGGGTTCCGGGCACGTCACTAGATCAATCAGTCTCGCGTGGACATTCCCGTCTGTGATCATTAGGGTTCGAGCTGGTTACTTCGCGCGACGGTCGAGTACCAGGAGGCGGATGCCTTAGGGGGTGCGCTGGAGGGTGTCGAAGTCGACTCGGACAAGCCCCCAGCGCTGTGTGTACCCGGCGGACCATTCGAAGTTGTCTAGGAGAGACCACGCGTGGTAACCCGTGATGCGGCAGCCGTCTGCAATGGCCTGGTGCACAGCGCGTAGATGTTGATCAAAGAAGTCGAGCCGAGCGTGGTCCGAAATCGGCAGACTGCTGTCACTGGCGTCATCGGGCACGCCATTCTCGGTGATCACGATCTCGGGCGACGCATAATCCCGTTGGATCCTGGTCAGTATGTCGTAGAGCCCACGCGGATAGATCTGCTGCCAGCCTGCAGCGGAGAGAGGATGGCGCTGCAGCGACTGGCCGTGCCCGTCGACAACCACAGGGGTGTAGTAATTGACTCCAAGAAAGTCGACCGGGGCGCTGACGGCGGTCAGGTCACCCTCCCTTACGGCCGCTCGGCCTACCGGCTGCCAGCGAGCAGTCATTACTAGGTCGCTCGAATTGCGAGACTCCGGAAGTACGCATCGGGTTCGTCCGCGGCTGGCCGCAGCTTGAGCTTGACGTCGAGAGCCGTAACCGCAGATGGGACGGCGACCACGGGATTCAGGTCGAGCTCTGATACTTCTGGGAAGTCTTCTGCGAGCCGGGCAACCCTGAGCAGCAGTTGCTCGAGCATGTCAGTGTCCATGGCTGCCATGCCGCGGTAGCCGGTGAGCAGCGGTGCCGCGCGGAGTTCCCGCCACATGGCCGCAGCGTCGCGATCAGTCAAGGGCAGTGATCGAAATGTGCGATCCCCCAGCAGGTCGGTTTGTACGCCTCCCAACCCCACCATGACCAGGGAGCCGAAGAGGGAGTCATGGGCCACACCGACGACCAGCTCTACGCCGGCCTGGGCCATGCGCTGCAGCGCAACCTGCGGCTCTGCCTCGTCAAGTGATCTTGCGATTTCTTGGTATGCCTCGCGTACGGCCGACTCATTCGAGAGTCCAAGGCGTACCGCGCCAAGTTCGCTCTTGTGTATGAGTCCAGGCCTGGTCGCCTTCATCACGACTGGAAAACCCAGCTCCCGAGCCGTCTCCTCCGCACTCTCGACAGTGGTAGCGAGCCGGGTCTCCAGCAGCGGTATGTCGTAGCAGGCAAGGAGGGCATGAGTGACGGCGACAGGCTGCCACCCAGCGCCGTCAGCCAATGCCGCAGCGATTATCCGCTGAGCAGCCTTGCGGTCAATTCAGGCAAGAGCAGGCTTGCGGCCGGTCGGCTCGCGACGCCAGCGCGCGTACCGGCAGGCATGCCCAACCGAACGGACCGCGTCCTCCGGCAACTTGTAGACAGGAAGATTTCCCTTGCCAAGCGTGAG
>Ga0307277_10001176_pt1 | contig 10171 bp, 6 predicted proteins | sample ER_DNA_116_FD_194473 | JGI IMG/M metagenome (GOLD analysis project Ga0307277, IMG submission 194473) | Bulk soil microbial communities from the East River watershed near Crested Butte, Colorado, United States - ER_DNA_116 | ecosystem: Environmental > Terrestrial > Soil > Floodplain | place: USA...
GCCCGAGAAGAACGAACACAGCCTGGCCCTGGACGAGGCGTCTCACATTCCTGACCTACGGCCCGCCCTGGACACAGCGGGGCTCTATCGATTGTCCGATCGTCGCGCAAAAGCAATCGTTGCCGAAATTCGCAGTGCCGTTGAAGGCTGGCGCGAGGTGGCTATAGACGCTGATGTACCGACAGATGACGTTGACGCCTTAGCGGGAGCCTTTGAGATGGCGCCCGCCTAGCATCACCCCGTGCTCGTTCGGTCGCTCGATGAGCTGACCGCCGCGGATCTACCTGAGGCCGGCGGAAAGGGCGCCAACCTCGGCGAGCTGCGGCGCGCGGGCTTTCCGGTCCCCGACGGCTTCGTCATCACGACCGCGGCCTACGCGCTCGCCGCCGAGGCCGCGGGCGTCACCGGGGAAACGCCGGCGACCGCGCGCGTGCGTCTCGCGGCGTCGCCCGTCCCCGCCGGGATCGCCGATGCGGTCCGCGAGGCGTACCGGGCGCTCGGCACGCCGGCGGTCGCGGTCCGCTCGTCGGCGACGGCGGAGGACCTCCCCGACGCGAGCTTCGCGGGCCAGCAGGACACGATCCTCGGCGTGACCGGCGAGGACGCGGTCCTCGATGCGGTCCGCAAGTGCTGGGCCTCGCTGTGGAACGACCGCGCGGTCGCGTATAGACAGACGCATGACGTCCCGGCGCATGGGCTCCGCCTCGCGGTGGTGGTGCAGCGGATGGTCGATGCAGAAAGCGCGGGCGTCCTCTTCACCGCCGATCCAATCACCGGGCGACGCCGCCGCGCCGCGATCGAGGCGGTCCGTGGCCTCGGCGAGCAGCTCGTATCCGGAGCCGTGAATCCGGACCACTTTATGGTCGACACGCGCTCGGGCAAGTTGCTGGAGCGTCGGGGCGACATCCTGAGTGACGTCCAGCTGCGCGACCTTGCTGCGCTTGGGGCGCGCATCGAGGAGCACTTCGGGCGTCCGCAAGACATCGAGTGGGCCATCGACAAGGCCCGGAAGATCTGGGTCGTTCAATCGCGTGACATCACGACGCTGTACCCGATCCCGCCGAGCGCGCCGGCGAACGAGGACGACCTGCGCGTGTACTTCTCGGCGAACGTCGCGCAAGGCGTGTTCGATCCGTTCACGCCGATGGGCCTGCAGACCTTTCGGCTTATGAGCTCGGGACTCGCGGCGGCGATCGGGCGCCCGGTACGCGATCCCATGGTGGGCGCGTCGCTCTACGCGGAATCGGGGATGCGCGTGTTCATCGATCTCACGCCGGTGCTCCGCGATCCGTTCGGCAGAGAGGTGCCACCTCGAATCATGAGCGCGATGGAGTTCCGAAGTCAGGCCATCTTCACGAAGCTCCTCGACGACCCGCGACTCCGGCCGCGCGGTTCCGCGTCGCGTTCGCGCCTCCGCACCATCCGCGCGGCGCTCCATACCGGCGCGCCGCAGAACGCAGTCCGCGCGATGCTCCGCCCGGACGCGACGCGAAAGCGAGTGCTCGGTGGGCTCGACCGTGCCATCGCGGACGTGCGCATCCCCGAGACGTCCGCCGAGCGGCTCGAAGCATACGAGCGCCTCATCCTCACGTTCCCGCCGAGATTCTTTCCGCGGCTCGTGGGGATCGTCGCTGCGGGAGTCCTCAGCTACGCGCTCGCAAATCGTGTGGTTGGCGCTCGGGCTCGGCCCGGCGAGATGCAGACCGTCCTCCGCGGTCTGCCGCACAACCCGACGACCGAGATGGACCTCGCGCTTTGGGACATCGCGCGAATGGCGCGACGGGACTCGGCGTCGCGCGAAGCGTTGAGTGCGCGCAGTCCCGCCGACCTGTCAGCGCAGTACCGGGCAGGAGCGCTCCCGCCTCTGCTCCACCGCGAGATGACGAGCTTCCTCGAACGGTACGGCCACCGCGCGATCGCCGAGATCGATCTGGGAATCAAACGCTGGTCCGAGGATCCGGCGCACCTGCTCGGTGCGATCGCCAACTACATTCGGCTGGGGGACGACGCGACCCCACCCGACGTGCAGTTCGCTCGCGGCGCGCGAGAGGCCGAGGCGATGATCAAGACCCTCACATCGCGCCTGCACGGCCCGCGGCGCGTGCTCCTTCGCTTTCTTCTGGGGCGCGTGCGACGGCTCGCCGGGCTACGCGAGCAGCCGAAGTTCCAGATCATGCGCGTGTGGGCGCTGGGTCACGCTCTCATCGCGCCTGTCGGCGCGGAGCTCGCGGATCGCGGTCTGCTCGACGGCGCGGATGACGCGTTCTTCCTGACGCTGCCGGAGCTGCGACGCGCGATCGCCGGGGAAGACCTGCGCAAGGCCGTCGCGGAGCGCCGCGAGATCTATCGGCGCGAGCAGAGCCGTCGTCACATCCCGCGCGTCCTGCTCTCCGATGGCACCGATGCCGAGACCGAGCTCCCCCCAGCTACGGACGGCGGCATCCGCGGGACGCCGGCCTCGCCGGGGATCGCGCGCGGGATCGCGCGGGTGATCCTCTCGCCGGTCGGCGCGCGTCTCGAACCCGGAGAAGTGCTCGTCGCGCCGTCGACCGATCCGGGCTGGACCCCGCTGTTCCTCACGGCGGGTGCGCTCGTGATGGAAATGGGCGGGATGATGTCGCATGGCGCCGTCGTCGCACGCGAGTACGGCATCCCCGCCGTCGTCGGTGTGCCCGACGCCACCGGTCGGATCGCAACCGGCGAGCACGTCACGGTCGACGGCTCCGCGGGGACGGTGGCAAAAGAAGTGGCTGCGGTCTAGGCGGCTTTGCTGCCCCAGCCGGCGTGGCGGTGCTCGCCGCGAGAGCATTCGAGGCAGTAGTAGGCGCCGTCCATATACCGCCCGAAGGGAACAGTCTTGTCGCAGCACGCGCACTGGTAGTAGAAGAGTCGCTCCAGGACTCTGAACATCGTGAGACCTCCGCGCTGATCACGCAGAGCCGGCGAGGTTAGCTGTCGGGCTCGGGCGGCGTGCTTAGCGCCCGTCCTGCTTGCGCAGATTCGCCCCGGTGGTGGTTTCCCCGCTCCTGGTGGATTAGGCCGTAGGCCAATGGTAGTGGGGCCAATCACGGCGACCACATCGCCCGTTACTGATTGAGACGATTTCCCCCATAGAGGGGAGACCGGCCACCCCTAAACTCACGCGAGCGCTAAGCAGACGAGCGGGAGTGTTGAAAAGATGGCATTACTGGAGCGAGTGCCCCAAATGGCGCCGACCGCGACGTCATCCGCGGAGGCTCCCGCCCCGATCGCTCCGGTCGCGATCGAGGAGACCGGTCTCACCCAGCAATTCATCGCCGACCTCGTTCTGAAGATCCTCTACCAGAAGGGTCAGGCCACCGCCGCCGATCTCGCGGATGTGATCTGCCTCCCGCTCCCGAAGATCCTCACCGGCATCCTCGAGTTCCTCAAGACCGAGCACCTCGTCGAGGTCAAAGGCAGCTCGGGCATGGCGGCCGCGACCTACATCTACGTGATCTCCGCGAAAGGCCAGGAGCGCGCGCGTGAAGCGTTCGCCAAGAACGGTTACGTCGGGGCCGCACCGGTGCCGCTCCCCGCGTACGTCAATCGCGTTCGCGCCCAGTCGATCGGGAGCATGCAGGTCACGTTCGACGAGATCCGCAAGGCGCTCCATCATCTCGTCCTTCCCGAGAAGACCCTCCGCCAGCTCGGCCCCGCGATCAACAGCGGGCGCTCGATCTTCCTGTTCGGACCTCCAGGCACGGGGAAGTCGTCGATCGCGGAAACGCTCGCGACGATGCTCCGCGGCAGCATCGTCCTGCCGTACGCGATCCTCGTCGGTCAGCAGATCATCCGGGTCTTCGACCCGTCGCGGCACCGTCCGCTCGTCGCGCTCGACGCGCGCTTCGACCGCCGCTGGGTCCCGATCGCGCGTCCGTTCGTGGAGGTCGGTGGAGAGCTCACTCTCGAGGACCTCGACCTGACGTTCGACGCCAACTCGAAAGTGCACGAGGCGCCGTTTCAGATGAAAGCGAGCGGCGGCGTGCTGCTCATCGACGACTTCGGACGGCAGCGCGCCTCGCCGGAGATGCTCCTCAACCGTTGGATCGTCCCGCTCGATCGCGACGTCGACTTCCTCACGCTCTCCGACGGTCGCAAGATCGAGGTCCCGTTCGACGTGCTTCTTGTTTTCGCGACGAACCGCACGCCTTCTTCGCTGGTGGATGAAGCTTTCCTGCGGCGGATCCAGTACAAGATCGAGGTCAAGCCGCCGACCGAGCAGGAGTTCGCGGAGATCCTGCGTCGCGTCTGCGAGACGCAGAAGATCACGTTCTATCCGAAGGCCGCCGAGTGGATCGCCGCCTACGCGCGCGAACGCAACATCCCGCTCCGCTCGTGCCACCCGCGCGACCTCATGCAGCACCTCGGCGCCGCATCGCGGTTCCTGCTGAAGCCGGCGGAGCTCACGCCGGAGCTCGTCGAGCTCGCCTGCGAGACGTACTTCGTTCCGATCTAGGCGTTTCGCTCTGCTCGTGGGCGCGATTCTGCTCTTCGGTGCCGTAGTCCTACTTGAGGACCGACTTGGTCCGATCGACCCAACTTCTCCCGGGTGGCGCGCTCTCGTCCTAAATGACACGAATCGGCCCGTCCACGTCACGAGCAGGGGGACCGGCTACAACCCGCTCGTTCGGCCAGGTCGGAGCGACATATTTCACGCGCCTGGGCCTGGGCAGGTGGATCTTGTTCTAGTCGTTACGGATGAACAGGGTCAGACCGTCGGGTGCATTCCGGTCGCGCTCGACAAACGGAAAGACGTCACGATCAGCGCGTCCTCCGTCGGTCCTTGCCAATAGGCGGCCCACCGCCCAGCTAGGTCTTTTTCTTGGCCTTCGTTGCGGCTTTCGCGATACGGCTCCGTCGCCGGCGGGCGCTGTTCTTGTGAATGGAGCCGCGCTTGGCGGCCTTGTCCAGGGCGCTCGCGGCCGCCGAGATCATCTCGCTGGCCTTCTCGCCACCCTTGCTGATGGCATCGCGTGCCGTACGCACGGCGGTACGCGCGGCCGAGCGGCCGATGGTCCGCATCGACGTCCGTCGCTGCGTCTGGCGGATGCGTTTGAGGGCGGAGCGCTTGCGTTTCTTTGCCGGCATAGGTGCGAACGATACCCGATGCCTCAAAATCATCCGGTTGCCGATGTCGATCGCGCGCGCCTCGGCGATCATGATCGTCACCCTCGTTGCGAGCCGGGTCCTCGGCTGGCTGCGCCTGTCGGTCATCGGGGCGCATTTTGGCGAGACGCCCGAACTCGATGCGTTCTGGGCGGCGTTCAAGATCCCCGATGCGATCTTCGGTCTGGTAGTCGCGGGCGCACTCGCGTCCGCGTTCATCCCGGTATTCACGAGCTACCTCGCGCGGGAACGCGAGGACGAGGCGTGGCACGTCGCCTCGAGCGTCATGAACGTCGTCCTGCTTCTGCTCGTCGGCTTCTCGGTCGTCATGTGGATCGCCGCGCCGTATGTCGTGCCGACATTCGTCGCGCCGTTCCACGACCCGAAGCAGATCGCGCTCACCGTCGACCTCACTCGCCTCATGCTGCTGTCGCCCATCTTCATGGGCCTCTCGTCGCTCACGACCGGCATCCTCAACTCGTATCGCCAGTTCCTCTCGAGCGCGACGGCGCCGCTCGTCTACAACCTGGTGATCATCCTGTTCACCCAGTTCGGGTACCCGTTCCTCGGCATCCACGCCGTCGCGATCGGCGTTGTCGTCGGTGCGCTGGTGATGTGGCTGGTGCAGCTTCCGGAGCTCACCTTCCGGCGGACGCGTTACTCGTTCTCCCTCGATCTCTCGCATTCGGGCGTCCGCGATGTCCTGCGCTTGGCTGGTCCGCGCACGCTCGCACTCGGCGCCGTGCAGATCGTGTTCTTCGTCGACACCTATCTCGCCGTTGGCATGCCCGAGGGCTCGCTCACCGCCCTCGTCTACGCGAACCAGTTGCTCCTGCTCCCGCTCGGCGTCTTCTCGATCGCGATCAGCGCCGCGGTGTTCCCAACGCTGTCGCATTACGCCTCGCTGGGTCAGGTTGGCCGCATGCGCGACACCGTGCAGCAAGCCATCCGGTGGATCCTGTTCCTCACGCTGCCGACGGCCATCGTGATGATCGTCCTGCGCCGGCCGATCGTGAATCTTCTGTTCCAGTACGGCAGCTTCGGGCCGGAAGCTCGCGAGCTCACGCAGGCCGCGTTCCTCTTCTATTCGCTCGGCCTCGCGGGTCACGCGCTCGTGCAGATCCTCGCGCGCGTGTACTTCGCTTCGCGCGACACGACGACACCGCTCGCGCTCACGCTCATCTCGATCGGCGCGAACGTCGTCCTCAGTGTGACGTTGGCGCCATTCCTTGGGATCAATGGCCTCGCGCTCGCGAACTCGATCGCGACGCTGCTCGAAGCCGCGCTCCTCTTCATCCTGCTCGCCTCGCGTGCTCGGCTCCGGCTCGTGGGCCTCGGCGTTTCCACGCTTAAACAGCTGAGCGCAAGCCTTCTGATGGGCGTCGCGATGTTCGGATTCATTCGCGTCACGAACTTGCCCTTCGACCTCTTCGTCGATCCCCCAAAGCTCGTGCTGGCGCTTCAGACGATCCTCGCGGCGGCGGTCGGCGGGCTCGTGTATCTCGCGGCCGCATATCTGATGCAGATCGGGGAACTACAGGAAATCGTCGGGGTCGTCCGAGCGCGACTTAGGCGAGGATCGGGTCCACAGTCGCCCGCCTAGGTTCGCGCGCGTTCCCATAGGGTTATTGGTCTGACACAGCAGAACGCTTACGTGATCGAGACGGCCGACCTGACGAAGCAGTACGGCGAGGTCACCGCCGTCGACCGTCTGACACTTCGGGTGCCGCGCGGTGGCGTCTTCGGATTCCTCGGTCCAAACGGCTCTGGCAAGACGACGACGATGGGCATGCTGCTCGGGCTCGTCCATCCGACCTCCGGCGATGCGCGCATCTTCGGCGATCCCGCCCGCCACCCGGCGACGCTCCGACGAGTCGGCGCGATGGTCGAGACACCCACGTTCTATCCATACCTGTCGGGGCGGGCGAATCTGCTCTACTTCCAGGGCATCGGACAACGCGGCGCGCCGGCCGACGTCGATCGCCTGCTCGACCTCGTCGACCTCGGAAAGCGCGCCGTCAGCAAGTACGCGACGTACTCGCTCGGGATGAAGCAGCGCCTCGGGATCGCGTGCGCGCTCCTGGGCGACCCGGAGCTCGTCTTCCTCGACGAACCGACGAACGGGCTCGACCCCGCGGGCGTCGTCGAGGTGCGCGAACTCATCCGCGATCTCGGCAAAGGCGGACGGACCGTCGTTCTCTCGAGCCATCTCCTCGCGGAGACCGAGCTCGTGTGCGACAACGTCGCGGTGCTGTCGCGCGGCAAGCTCATCGCGCAGGGCTCGATCCAGGAGCTGCTGCGGCAGCACGACGGATTTCGCATGCGCACGACCGACGACGCGAAGGCCAGGGCGGCGCTCGCCGACATGCGTTGGGTGCAACACGTCGAGCACCAGGACGGCGGCCTGATGGTCACGGCTCCGCCGGCGCGGGCGTGGGAGATCTCGAAGGCGCTCGCGCAGCGCGAGGTCTACATCAACGAGCTCATGCCGGTGCACCGTTCGCTTGAAGAGTTCTTCATGGAGATCACCGGGACCGACCCGGCGACCGGGAAGGAGCGGCTGTGATCGGCAACGTCGCGAACCTCTCGCGATGGGAATGGTTCAAGCTCCGACGACGCTGGATGCTCTGGATCCTGCTCGTCTTCGCGATCCTGTTCGCCCAGCTCGCGGTGTGGGGTCAGTTCTTCTCGTACCGAAATCTTCAAACGACCGGCGGCGAGCTCACGGTCCCCGCATCTCTGCAGCAACAGCAGGGGCGGGCACCGCGAACCGTCGCCTGCAACGACCTGCTCTCGGGCGATCCCGCGCGGCAGCCGGCCGATCTCGATGCGCAGGTCGTCGCCGGGCTCGCGGCGCAATGCCGCCAGCAGTCGGCCACGCTGCCGGCCCGCCTGGCGCGGGCGTATCAGAACTTCACCTTGCCGGGCAGCGTGCCCACGGCGCTCGGGATCGTGCAAACGCTCGCCCTCATCCTCATCGCGATCCTCACCGCGTCGGCGATCGGGATCGACTATGGCGCCGGCACGCTGCGATCGGTGCTCACGCAGGGTGTCGGACGCTGGCCGTATTTGACGGCGAAGCTCATCACGCTCGCGGTCATCGCATTCCTCGGACTCGTCGTAGCGCTCGCGACCGTGGCGATCAGCAGTCTCATCGCGACCGGTATCGCCGGCGCGCCGCCTGATGGCGCGACGACGGCGACCTGGTCCGATGCCGGACTCGCCCTCTGGAAGGCATGGAGCTCGACGCTGCCGTATCTCGCGCTCACGACCTTCGTCACGGTGTTCGCGAGATCGTCTGCCGCGGGGATGGCGATCGGACTCGGCTACTACTTCGCGGAGCAGCTCATCGTCGCGCTCTTCTCGAACCTGTTCAGCTGGTTCACGAACGTCGCCAATTTCTTCCTCGTCCGGAACATCTCGGGGTGGGTCGGCGGCTCGGGCGGCCTCGCCGGCGGAGCGCTGCCGGACCAGACCCAGGCGCTCGTTATTCTCGCGATCTACACCCTCGTCCTCGGCGGCATCGCGTTCTGGGTCTTCGAGCGGCGCGACGTCCAGGGAGCGACTGGCGCAGGGTGATCGCGCGCGACTAACCCTAGTCTGAGCGCGATGGCCGAGCTCGCACGCATCCGCAACTTCTGCGTCATCGCGCACGTGGACCACGGCAAGACGACGCTGTCCGATCGCCTGCTCGAGACGACCGGTACGGTGCCGCTGCGCGAGATGCGCGATCAGATGCTTGACTCCATGGAGCTCGAGCGCGAGCACGGGATAACCATCAAAGCGCGCGCGGTCCGCATGGCTTGGCGCGAGTGCGAGCTGAACCTCATCGACACGCCCGGCCACGTCGATTTCACCTACGAGGTGAGCCGCTCGCTCGCGGCGTGCGAGGGCGCCGTGCTCCTCGTCGACGCGTCGCAGGGCATCGAGGCGCAGACGCTCGCGAACGCTTACCTCGCGGTCGAGCAGGGCCTCGAGGTGATTCCGGTCATCAACAAGATCGATCTTCCGAACATCGACATCGACATGATCCGCGAGGAGCTCCGAACGACGCTCGGCTTTCGCGATGAGGAGATCCTTCTCGTCTCGGGCAAGACGGGCGCGGGCGTGAACGAGCTCCTTGACGCGATCATCGAGCGGGTGCCGCCGCCCGTGGGCGCCATCGATGCGCCGCTCCGCGCGCTCATCTTCGACTCGCACTACGACGCGTACAAAGGCGTCGTCGCGCACGTCCGCGTGATCGACGGCTCGCTCACCGCGCACGACCGCATCCGCCTCTTCGCGACGGAGAAGGAGAGCGAGCTGCTCGAGCTTGGCGTGTTCGTTCCCGACGCGCGGCCGATCCCGCGCCTCGAGACGGGGGAGACCGGGTATGTCGCGACCGGCCTGAAGGCGGTCGCGGATTGCCGGGTCGGCGACACGCTCACCCTCGCGTCGCGACCCGCGACCGAGCCGCTTCCGGGCTACCGGCCCGCGAAGCCGATGGTCTTCGCGGGGTTCTACCCATCGAACGCGCAGGACTACCCGCTCCTCAAGGACGCGATGGAAAAGCTCCGCCTGAACGACGCGTCGCTCATCTACGAGCCGGAGACGTCTCAGGCGCTCGGCTTCGGGTTCCGTGCCGGTTTCCTCGGTCTGCTCCATCTCGAGATCGTGCAGGAGCGGCTCGAGCGCGAGTACGACATCGACCTCATCGCCACGTCGCCCTCCGTCGAGTACCGCGTGATCACGCAGAAGGGCGCGGAGGTCGCGATCGACAACCCGGCGCTCCTGCCGGACCCCGGGACGATCGTCGAGATCCGCGAGCCGTGGATGAAGGTGACGGTCATCGTACCGACCACGCACGTTGGCCCGGTCATGGAGCTCGCACAGACCAAGCGCGCGTCCCTCGCCGACATGAGCTACGTCGACCCCACGCGCGCGATGCTCAAATACGACATGCCGCTCTCCGAGGTGATCGTCGATTTCTACGATCAGCTGAAGTCGAGCTCGCGCGGCTACGCGTCGCTCGACTACGAGTTCGCGGAGTACCGCCCGGCGGACC
>Ga0307277_10001178_pt1 | contig 10162 bp, 10 predicted proteins | sample ER_DNA_116_FD_194473 | JGI IMG/M metagenome (GOLD analysis project Ga0307277, IMG submission 194473) | Bulk soil microbial communities from the East River watershed near Crested Butte, Colorado, United States - ER_DNA_116 | ecosystem: Environmental > Terrestrial > Soil > Floodplain | place...
CACGTGCTACCCCCGAGGGCTCCGGCTCCTCATTTCACCATGCCCCCACAACGCTTGACCCGACACCGAACTTGCCAAACTTCTTAGATCTGCGCCTCCGGGGGAGCAGCCCGATAGTCCTTCCTACCGTGTTCGCCGTCCTCCTCCCGGCCAGTGGTCCGTGCCGGCCTTCGCGATTCCGCGACTGACGATGTAACCGGTCGCGACGATGGCGACGTAGAGCCATGCACGCCGGTCACCGAAGCTGTCGGAGACCGCCGAGGCGATCAGGATCGCGCCGATGATGATCAGCATCGCCCAGAACTCCGTGGTCAGCGGCGCCCACTTCGTTTCGTCGTGCGACCCGGTGGCTCGCTCGCCGATCGCCTCCGCCCGAATACCCGGGTCGTCTGCTCGTGCTCGTGTTGCCATGACCCCTCCTCGTATGAGTTTGCGCGGCCCTCCTCCCCCTGCCTGGATCCCTCAAACACCTCTCGGACTTCACACCGCCACAAGGGGACTTACGTGGCTTCGGGGAGCGTGTCTGGCTCTGGGAGGCCGCCTGGGAGCGCGCTGACGGAACAGCGCAGGAGTATGTCGTCGTTCCCGGGAGTCAGGTCGTGCGCCTACCGGACAAGGTACCGTTCGACATCGGCGCAAGCCTCGGAATCCCGCGCTGACCGCACACCGCTGTCTGACGGTCTCGGACCTCGGCCCACGCACGTCGCGGCGGACGTCACTTTCGCCGCTTCAGAGGGCGCGCTCGCGGTTGGAGAAGACGCCGGGCTACCGCTCCACCGTTTCCCGCTCGAGCAGACGGCCGACGCTCATGCCGCGGTCGAAGGCGGCGCGGTCGGCAAGGTCCTGATCGACGTCAGCTGACGCCGGGACCGGGGAATCCGGCGACTGCCAGCCTCCGGCGACGATCTTCCGCCCGGTTCCACTCACGCGGAAACAGTGGCGATTAAAGAAGGGAGGAGGGCGAGTCCAAAAAGTCAGGGCAGTTCTAAAAAAGCGGCGGGAAGCGCTTGAGAGGCGCCTCTTGGTCGGACCTGTCCGCCGAGAGCGCCGACCTATTCGCCTGTTCAGTGGATCGGCCTGAGGCTAAGCCGAGGGCAGCCCACCGATTTGCTTGACAGCTCCGAGGCCATGCCAGGAAGATGAGTCGCGGGTTTCGCTTCGATCAAATGGAGGTGCGCCATGAAAAGAGGCATCCCTCGAACGACGGTCGCGGTTTTGGCCCTGATGATTCTCATTCCGCTGGCCCCCGCGTCCGCGGGACCGTACACGGCCACCGCGGTGCATCAGGCTTCGGGCACTCCCAGCCCGCCAGCCAATGGGGACAGCCCCTTCGCTTCGTGCGACATCTCCGGTTTCTTGATCCCCGGGGAGACCAACTACGTGAACACCGAGCTGGAGCCTTGGGTGAGCGTGAACCCCACGGACTCCTCCAACATCATCGGCGTCTACCAGCAGGACCGGTACACCTTCGGCGGGGCCCGCGGACTCGGGGCGGCCGTCACCCACGACGGCGGCGCGACCTGGAGCTCCACATATCCGCCATTCAGCGCCTGCGCTGGCGGAACGGAAGTGAACGGCGGCGACTTCCAGCGAGCCTCGGACCCCTGGGTCACATTCGCCCCCAACGGTGACGCGTACTTCATCAGCCTTTCGCTCACCTTCCTCGGGCCCACGACGTCGACGGGAAGCGGGGTTCTTGTGAGCAAATCCACCGACGGCGGGGACCACTGGAGTGACCCGGTGACGCTCGTTCGAGACACCGGTGATGCGGATGTGGCCCCTTTCTTCTTCAACGACAAGGAGTCGATTACCGCCGATCCGTTCGACTCGAACTACGTCTACGCGGTGTGGGACCGGCTCCGGAAGCCGGGCGAGGCTAAGAGCATCAACGCTGAACACTCGTTTGCCTTCCGTGGCGACACGCTCTTTTCGCGCACGACCGACGGCGGCCAGACTTGGGAGCCGCCGCGGACCATCCTCAAACGGACCAGCCTCACAGGCACGATCGGGAATCAAATCGCTGTGCTCCCGGACGGGAGTCTCGTCGATATCTTCGACTTCGCCCAGGGCTCGGGCAAGAACTTCCCGGGATTCGACATCCAGGTGCAGCGCTCGACAGACCATGGGGAGACCTGGTCGGAGCCAATCGAAGTGGCCCCCGAGCGGGCCGTGCGGGTGTTCGACCCGGAAACCGGTACGTCCGTGCGCGCCGGTGGTGGCTTGCCAGACATCGCGGTCGACCTCAACCCGAGGAGCACGGGCTACGGCAACCTCTATGCCGTGTGGGGAGACAGCTTCGGCAGCGGGAAAACCAAGCCGAACCTGCACAGCACCATCGTCTTCACGGAGTCCACGGACGGCGGGCTGACCTGGTCGCCGCTGTCGCGGATCGACCAATCGCCCGGCGACGCCCAGGCTTTCACGCCCTCGGTTCACGTGGCGAGCGACGGCACGGTCGGCGTCACCTACTACGACTTCCGCAACAACACCCCGGCCCCCGGCCTTCCGACCGACCAGTGGTTCATCCATTGCCATCCCGCCTCTGACTGCACCGACCCGGCGAATTGGGCGGAGAACCACGTGGACGGACCGTTCGATATCGAGAACGCTCCGCTCGCAGGAGGCTACTTCCTGGGCGACTACGAGGGCCTGGAGTCGATTGGCACGACGTTCACGTCGTTCTTCTCCAAAACGACGGCGACGGACAAGGACAACACCTACCTAGCCAGGATCTCCCCATAACCGACGGAGCGTTGGCGGCCCGGCCGAGTGCGAACGGCCGGGCACGCGCAACATATGAATTCCCGGAGCAAATGGACTGCCGGGAGAAGAGAAAGAGGCGAAGAGAGAGAGAAGGAGCGGATGATGGGACTCGAACCCACGACCTTCTGCATGGCAAGCAGACGCTCTAGCCAACTGAGCTACATCCGCGCGGAGGCGCAAGTATAGCCCGACCTACGCCGCGTCTAAGGCCTCGTTCACAAGCTTGTCGGCCAGCTCGTTGTGCTCTCGCCGGACCGAGGTGAACTTCACCTTCGGAAGCCGGTCCGCCAGGTCTTCCGCCGCTTCCTTCAATGCACGCAGCGCCTCGTTCTTGACCTTGTACTCACCCGTCATCTGGCGGACGATCAGCTCGGAGTCCGAGACCACCTCGAGCTCGTCCACGCCGAGCTCGACGGCCTTGCGCAGACCGGCAATCAGGCCGCTGTATTCGGCGACGTTGTTCGTGGCGACGCCGATCGTCTCGCCGCGGGCGTCGAGGACTGTGCCGTCATCGCCCTCCAGGACGTAGCCGTAAGCAGCCGGGCCGGGGTTGCCGCGCGCGCCGCCGTCTGTCGACAGCTTTGCCTTCATGCGAGCGGATACAGGTCGTAGGCGAGCTCTTCGTACGGATGCGCCGCGGCCAAGGCGGCGACGACCGCCTCGACCCGGTCGCCCGGAACGACCGTCTCGACTCGCAGCTCCGGCGTCCGCTGTTCGCGTCCGGCCTCGCCGATCGTGGGGTCCGTTCCCTCGCCGCCAAGGAACGTCCCGGTGCCCGCCGTGTACCAGGAGCAGCGCTCGTAGTCGCCGATCCGGCCGGCGCCGGCGGCAAAGACGGCGTCCCGCGTCGCGTCCAGCGCCTCTTCCGGAACGAACCAGACGAGTTTGTGCCGCCGCTCGGTCACGTTTGCGCGGGCCGTCCGCCGGAAACGCAACGGGCGTGCCGATTCTCGAAGTCCTGCCGCGCCCAACGCCCGCCGAGCGCTACGACGCGGCCGTCGAGGTCGAGGTCGACGAGGGCCTGACCGTTCACGCCGCGACTATCGAGGATTGGGTCGTGCCGCGGCAAGCGTGGGAGCTGACGCTCCGCGAGGGCACCGACTTCGACCGGCCGAACAACGTCGAGGCGGTCTTGCTGTTTGCGATCGGCGAGCAGACATCCTCGCTGACCTTCCGGCTCGATCAGATCGACCGAGTCGACGACGAGGCCGAGGCGCTCGCGCTGATCTTCGAGGAGCGGGACGGGATCGCGAAGTTCGCGCGCCTGACGGCGAACGGGCTCGACGTCGAGCTCTTCCACATCCTCACCTATACGTAATCGGATTATTCGGCCGTGTCGATCTGGGCGCGCTGCAGCTTGCCCGAGTAGTCGACGTAGATCGACTTCCACTCCGTGAAGACGTCGAGCGCTGCCTGGCCGGCCTCTCGGTGACCGTTGCCGGTGTCCTTCGTGCCGCCGAAGGGAAGGTGGACCTCGGCGCCGATCGTGCCGGCGTTGATGTACGTGATGCCTGTGTCGAGGTCGCGCATCGCACGGAAAGCCTTGTTGACGTCGCCCGAGAAGATCGACGACGAGAGGCCGTACTTGACGCCGTTCGAGACCGCGATCGCCTCCTCGAGGTCGCGCACGCGGATCAGGGCAGTGGTCGGGCCGAAGATCTCCTCCTGCGCGATCCGCATCCCCGACTCGACGTCCCCGAAGACGGTCGGCCGGTAGTAGAAGCCCTTCTCGAGCCCGTTCCCGTTGGCCACCTCGCCGCCCGTGAGGAGCTTGGCGCCCTCGTTCTCGCCGATCTGCGTGAATGAGTGGATCTTCTCGAGCGCGCTCTTGTTGATCACCGGGCCGACGTCGGTGTCGTCTTCCCAGCCGGGACCGAGCCGCATCTGCTCGACGCGCTCGACCAGGCGTGAGGACAGCTGGTCGTACACAGCCTCGTGCACGATCACACGGCTCGCGGCCGTGCAGCGCTGCCCCGAGGTGCCGAACGCCGACCAGACGATGCCGTCGACGGCCAGGTCGAGATCAGCGTCGTCCATGACGATGATCGCGTTCTTGCCGCCGAGCTCGAGGTGAACGTGCTTGAGGTTCTCCGCGGCCGCTTTCGTGACAGCGACGCCGGTCTCGCGCGAGCCGGTGAAGGTGATGATCGGGACGTCCGGGTGTTCGACGAGCCGCTGGCCGACCTCGCTGCCGCCGCCGTGGACGATGTTGAGGACGCCCTTCGGCAGCCCGGCCTCCGCGAAGAGCTCGACGTAGCGCTCGCCCAGGGCGGGCGTGTCGGTTGCGGGCTTGAAGACGACCGTGTTGCCGCAGACGATCGCGGGCAGCGTCTTCCAGGAGGGGATGGCAATCGGGAAGTTCCACGGCGTGATCGCGCCGACGACGCCAACCGGCATCCGCACTGACATCTGGAACTTGTCCCGCAGCTCTGACGGCGTCGTCTGGCCGAAGAGGCGCCGGCCCTCACCGCCCATGTAGTAGGCCATGTCGATCGCTTCCTGGACGTCTCCCGCCGCCTCGGCCCGGACCTTCCCCATCTCGTGCGTCATCAGCTCCGTGACGTCGTCCTTGTGCTCGGCGAGGAGCTGCGCGAAGCGGAAGAGCACCTCGCCGCGCTTTGGCGCCGGGACAAGTCGCCAGTCCTCGTAGGCCGCCTTCGCCGCGGCGACCGCGCGGTCGACATCCTTGGGGCCCGACTTCGGGAAGACGCCGATCGTCTCGCCGTCCGCGGGGCTCGTCGACTCGAAGGTCTCGCCGGAGGTCGCGTCGACCCACTGGCCGTCGATGTAGTTCTGGTACGTCTTCGCCCCGAGGATCGCCATCGGCGCGATTCTAATGACGTGGCGCTAGCTGGCTTCGGGAGGGTCCGTTTCCGGGAAAGTGCCAGGGTGCGCGCGGCGCCGGTCGCGCGTCAGCCGCTTCTCCTTGAACTCGTCCGCGGGCTTGCCTCGTCGCCGGTCCGGCCCTTCGCGCCGGTCGATGATCACTTCGACATTCGGATTGTCCTTGTAGTACTCGACCATCTTGTCGTAGAGCTCGTCGGCGAGCTCACGCGGGATCACGCAGTAGATCATCGTGCGTCGGATTGTAGGGACGGCCGCGGGGGTTTCTAGACGCGCGCGATATTCGGCACGACTCTTCCGTGCTCGTCCAGATGCGCGTTCCAGTCCTTGTAGAGCGGGTCGAGCTCTGCGAGCTCGTGGCCGCGTTCCTCGAGCCGCACCGGCTGGGCGAGCTCGGGCGTGACGCGGTACTGGTACCAGGAGATGTCCCACGCGATCGTGATCACGACCTCGCCGCTGACGCCCGAGAGCGGGCGGATGCTCGCTCGCGGCTCGCCGAGGCTCTTCGCGATCCCGGAAACCGTGCGGCGGAAATCGGTCTGGTTGAAGAGATCGGCCGCTTCGACGACCTCGCGCTCGGGCTCGGACAGCCGGCGCAGGATCGGCTCGTCGGCCACGGGCGCCTCCGAGACGGCGGCCTTCCGCGCCTCGAACAGGCTCGAGAGGCTGAGGCGCCGGCGCGGCCGGTCGGTCGAGACGGTCGGCGTGGACGGGCTCCCCTCCTTTAGCCACCCGTACTCGTGCGCGATGTCCTGGCACAGCGGACAGACGTCGACAAAGTTCTGGCCGTCGGGCGTGAAGCGCGTCGAGCGCTCGCCCATCAGCAAGGTGCGCTCGCACACCGCGCAGCTGCGAGCCACGGATAGCCGCGTGATCCGCATCCGCGCGACTATAACGACGCTACTGCGCTAGACCGCGGCCTCTTCCTGGTCGTGCTTGGCCTCGGCGATCACCTTTTGCGCGATATGCGTCGGTACCTCCTCGTACCGCGCGAACGACATGTGGTGATCGCCACGACCGCCGGTCAGCGAGGTCAGGGACTGCGAGTAGGTGAGGATCTCCGCCATTGGCACCTCGGCCTTGATCGTCGTCATCCCGCCCTTCGGTTCCATGCCCTGAAGACGCCCGCGGCGTGAGTTGAGGTCGCCGTTGACCGCGCCGACCGACTCGTCGGGAACGGTCACCTCGACATCCATGATCGGCTCGAGCAACACCGGGTCGGCCTGTTCGTAGGCCTGCTTGAAGGCCATCGAGCCGGCGATCTTGAACGCCATCTCGGAGGAGTCGACCGAGTGGTAGGAGCCGTCGACGAGGCGGACGCGCAGGCCCTGGACGGGCGCGCCAGCAAGCTCCCCGTGCTGCATCGCCTCCTGGATCCCCTTGTTGACGGCCGGGCGGAAGTTCTGCGGAATGACGCCGCCGACGATCTCGTCCGCGAACTCGTAGCCCTGGTGGCCCTCGAGCGGCTCGAGCACGATCACGGCGTCGCCGAACTGGCCGCGGCCGCCGGTTTGCTTCTTGTAGCGGCCCTGGGCACGAGACTCCTTCCGGATCGTCTCCAGGTACGGCACGCGCGGCTGGTGAAGATCGACCTCGGCGCCGAACCGGCTCTTGACACGGTCGACCGCGACCTCGACGTGGATCTGGCTGAGGCCCGACAGCAGCTGCTCGCCTGTCTGCTGGTCACGGCGGATCACGAGCGTCGGGTCCTCTTCGGAGAGGCGCCGGAGGGCCGTGCCGACCTTTTCCTCGTCGCCCTTCGCCTTCGGCGTCACCGCAAAGCTCATCACCGGCTCGGGGAAGCCGAGCTCCGGCGTCTCGACCTCTCGCTCGGCGTCGAGCAGCAGGTCGCCCGTAGTCGTGTCCTTCAGCTTCGCCACGGCGCCGATGTCGCCCGCGCCGAACGCCTCTTCCTGCGTGTGCTCCTTGCCCTGCAGGGTCAGAAGCTGGCCGACGCGCTCCTTCGAGTGCGAGCGGTGATTCGAGAGCGTCGAGTCGGACTTGACCTCGCCGGAGATGACCCGGAGAACGTTGATCCGGCCGGCGAAGGGATCGGCGATCGTCTTGAAGACGAACGCCGCCGTGCCGTCGCCTTCGACGCCGAGGTCGATGTGCTTCTTCGCAGGCGAGGGGACGCCTTCGACCAGGAGGTCGAGCAGGGCGGTCGTGCCGAGGTTCTTGGTCGCGACGGCGCAGGCGACCGGGAAGATCTCCCCGCGCGTGACCGCGTCCTTGAGCGCGTGCGCAACCTCCTCGTCGGAAAGCTCCTGGCCGTCGAGGTAACGCTCCATCAGCGCCTCGTCGGTCTCCACCACGGAGTCGAGCAGCTTCTCGCGGTACTCGGCGACCTGACCCTCGAGCTCAGCCGGGATCTCGCCTGGCGCGCCTTCGCGCTCGGCCTCCGGGCTCGTGTAGGCCTTCATGTGCAGGAGGTCGACGACGCCGGTCAGCTCGTGCTCGGAGCCGATCGGCAGATGGACGGCTACGCAGCGCGGCGAGAGCTGCTCGCCGAGGGCGTCGAGGGTGCGAAAGAAATCGGCGCGTTCGCGATCGAGCATGTTCACGACCACGACCCGCGAGAGGTCGTACTCCTCGGCGCGCTGCCAGGCACGGGACGTCTGCACCTCGACCCCCATGACCGCGCTGACGACGACGAGCGCGCCTTCGACGACACGCAGGGCCGCGATCATGTCGCCCTGGAACCCGGGGTCCCCTGGTGTGTCGATCAGGTTGATCTTGCGGCCCTGCCACTCGAGGTGGCAGAGGGCCGCTGCCAGAGACATCTGCCGCTTTTGCTCGTCGTCATCCCAGTCGCCGGTCGTGTTGCCGGCCTCGATCGTGCCCAGCCGGTTGATGGCGCCGGCCTGGAAGAGCATCGCCTCGACGAGAGACGTCTTGCCCGTGGAGCGGTGACCGACGACGGCGACGTTGCGGATCTTTCCGGGCTCGACGGGCATCTGGCGGGACTCCTCCTCGGTCGTTGGCGCGGTCGATCTTATCGCTGCACCTTGCCCGGGACCTGGTCCGCGGACATGTCTGGGGACCGGGTCCGGGGACAGGGCCGGGGGACCCGGTCGCGCGGTGAGCCGCCGCAATATCCTCCGCGGCCATGCCCTGGTGGGAGCACGCAGTCGTCTACCAGATCTACCCCCGGTCCTTTCAGGACTCCGATGGCGACGGCATCGGCGACCTCCGCGGGATCGCGCAGCGGCTCGACCACCTCGTCTGGCTCGGCGTCGACGCCTTCTGGCTCTCCCCCATCTACCCGTCGCCGCTCGCCGACTTCGGCTACGACGTCTCGGACTACACGGCCGTCGACCCGCAGCTCGGCTCGCTCGACGACTTCGACGAGCTCGTCTCCGCGGCCCGGGAGCGCGACCTGCGGGTCCTGCTCGACCTGATCCTCTGTCACACCTCGATCGAGCACCCGTGGTTCCGCGAACACCCCGACTGGTACATCTGGTCGCCGGTTGACGGCCCGCCGAACAACTGGGTCGCGGCCTTCGGCGGGCCGGCGTGGAGCCGCGACGAGCAGACGGGCCGGTGGTACATGCACTCCTTCTACCCCGAGCAGCCCGACCTCAACTGGCGGAACCCGGAAGTCGTCGAGGCGATGCAGGGCGTCGTCCGCTTCTGGCTCGACCGCGGCGCCGACGGGTTCAGGCTCGACGCGATCGACAGGTTGATCAAGGACGATCGCTTGCGCGACGACCCGCCCGCGACCGGCGAGTTTCCGCTACCGCAGCGCGGCGAGTCCGCGACGCTGGAGCACGTCTACTCGGCGCATCGTCCGGAGGCGATCGATGCTCTCGCCGCGATCCGGGCCGCCGCCGGCGACGCGCTGCTCGTCGGCGAGGTCTTCCAGCCGACGCGGGCATACCCGCCCTACCTCGAGGTCCTCGACCTCGTCTTCGCGTTCGAGTTCCTCTTCTCGCCGTGGGACGCCGAGCGGCTGCGCGCCGCCATCAGGCCGGCCGCGGAGCTCCGCCGGGTCGCCTGGGTGATGTCGAACCACGACTTCGACCGGCTCGCCACGCGCGTGGGGCCCGACAACCTGCGCGCAGCGGCGTTGCTGCTGCTGACGCTCCCGGAGGCGGCCTTCGTCTACCAGGGCGACGAGATCGGGCTCGCCAACGGTCCGGGAGCCGACCCGCCGTACGATCGCGCCGGCCGCGACCGGATGCGCCACCCGATGCAGTGGGACGCCACCCCCACCGGCGGCTTCACCTCCGGCCGGCCGTGGCTTCCCGCGGTCGATCCGGCGCAGCGGAACGCCGACGCGCAGCGAGAAGACCCGGAATCGCTGCTGCGCCTGTACCGCAGCCTGATCGACGTACGCGCGCAACTGGGAGGCGGCTTCCGCCTGCTCGACGCGGCCGAGGGTGTGGTCGCCTACGAGCGGGGCGAGCACGTCGTCGCGATCAATACGACCGCGAGCTCGCGGCCTGCACCCCCCGCCGGAGAACAGGAGCTGACGACCCAGCCGGACGCCCTCGTCGACGGAGTGATCGCGCCGCACGCCGCAGCCATCGCTCGCAAATCGGGTTAAGCTCGC
>Ga0307277_10001179_pt1 | contig 10161 bp, 7 predicted proteins | sample ER_DNA_116_FD_194473 | JGI IMG/M metagenome (GOLD analysis project Ga0307277, IMG submission 194473) | Bulk soil microbial communities from the East River watershed near Crested Butte, Colorado, United States - ER_DNA_116 | ecosystem: Environmental > Terrestrial > Soil > Floodplain | place: USA...
GCCGTCCTTGGCGCCGAAGAAGTTCACGAAGGCGCCAAAATCCATGGTCTTGACGACCGTGCCTTCGTAGATCATCCCGACCTCCGGATCGGAGGCGATCGACTTGATCCAGTTGATCGCGGCCTTCATCGCGTCGCCGTTTGCGGATGCCACCTTTACCGTGCCGTCGTCGGAAATGTCGATCTTCGCGCCAGTCTTTTCGACGATCTCGCGTATCACCTTGCCGCCGGAGCCGATCACCTCGCGAATCTTATCGACCGGAATGTTGAATACTTCGATGCGCGGTGCGTGCTCGCCGAGCTGGGCACGGTGTTGGACCAGGGCCTTCGCCATTTCGCCCAAGATGTGCATGCGCCCCTCCCTCGCCTGGCTGAGCGCAACCCGCATGATCTCCTCGGTAATGCCGGCGATCTTGATGTCCATCTGTAGCGAGGTCACGCCTCGCTCGGTGCCGGCGACCTTGAAATCCATGTCGCCGAGATGGTCCTCATCGCCGAGGATGTCGGAAAGCACGGCATAGCGCTGATCTTCGAGGATCAGACCCATCGCGATGCCCGCGGTGGGGCGTTTGACCGGGACGCCCGCATCCATCAGGGCGAGCGAGGTACCGCACACCGTCGCCATCGAGGAAGAGCCGTTCGATTCCGTGATCTCCGATACGACGCGCAGCGTATAAGGAAATTCGTGGTGCGCCGGCAGGATGGGATGGATGGCCCGCCAGGCGAGTTTGCCGTGGCCGATCTCGCGGCGGCGCGGCCCGCCCAGCCGCCCGGTCTCGCCCACCGAGAATGGCGGGAAGTTGTAATGTAGCAGGAAGGTTTCCTTGTAGGTTCCCTGCAAGGCGTCGATCCACTGCTCATCTTCGCCCGTGCCGAGCGTCGCGATCACCAGCGCCTGGGTCTCGCCGCGGGTGAACAGCGCGGAGCCGTGCGCACGGGGCAGCACTCCGACCTCGCAGGCGATGGGACGCACCGTCTTCACGTCGCGACCATCGATGCGATGACCGGTATCGAGAATGTTCAAGCGCACGATCTTGGCTTCGATCTTTTTGAAAACGTCGGCGACCTGCTGCGTGGAATAGGGCGGGTTGTGCCCGCCCTCCGGGCAGAAGTGCGCCATCACCTTGGCCTTGGCGGAATCGACTGCCTGGTGGCGCTCCATCTTGTGCGCAATCGCATAGGCCGCGCGCAAATCCGGCTCGACCAGAGCGAGCATCTCTTTTTCCAGCGCCGAGATATCCGCAACCCGCAGCTCGCGCGGCTCTTTAGCCGCCTTTTCTGCAAGCTTGATGATGGCGTCGATCACCGGCTGGAAATGGCGGTGGCCGAACATCACGGCCCCGAGCATCACCTCTTCGCTGAGCTCCTTTGCCTCGGATTCGACCATCAGCACGGCGTCCTGGGTGCCGGCGACCACGAGGTCGAGCTGGCTCTCCGTCATCTCGTCGAGCAAGGGGTTGAGCACGTATTCGTTGTTGACGAAACCGACGCGAGCGGCGCCGATCGGCCCCATGAACGGGGCACCCGAAAGCGTCAGCGCCGCCGAGGCGGCGATCATCGCCAGAACATCGGGATCGTTCTCAAGATCGTGCGATAGCGTGGTCACGATGATCTGGGTCTCGTTGCGCCAGCCGTCGGCGAACAGCGGTCGCACCGGACGGTCGATCAATCGCGAGACGAGCGTCTCCTTCTCGGTGGGGCGGCCTTCGCGCTTGAAATAGCCGCCAGGGATACGGCCCGCGGCGTAGAATTTCTCCTGGTAGTCGACGGTGAGCGGCAGAAAATCGATGCCCTCCCGCGGCTCCTGCGCGGCGACCACCGTCGCCAGCACCTTTGATTCCCCATAGGTGGCAACTACGGCACCCTCAGCTTGTCGGGCGATCTTGCCGGTCTCTAGGACGAGCTTGCGCCCTCCCCAGTCGAGTTCAACACGATGGATATCGAACATTGCAGTCGTCTTTCATGGTATCTGCGAAGGGGCGAAAGCCATGAGCAAGACGGCGAGAAGCTGCTGTCTGCGGCCATGCCGCAAACCGAGACAGCGTCCAGCGATCCTGCCATGGCCTTCGAGCCTTCCGTTAAACGACGGGCGATCATTCGGCCCGTCTTCCTAGCCCGGCAGCGACCTCGCTGCCGGATGAACAGCGGATTTGTCCCGGTATCCGCTTCAAACGCGCGACATGCCGCGCAGAATCGTCAACGGCGAATCCCCAGCCGTTCGATCAAGGATTTGTAACGGGCTGCGTCGACACGGGCGAGATAGTCGAGAAGCTGCCGCCGCTGGGACACGAGCTTGAGCAGTCCACGCCGCGAATGATTGTCCTTGACGTGGGTCTTGAAATGCTCGGTAAGGCTGTTGATGCGCTCCGAGAGGATCGCCACCTGCACTTCCGGCGATCCGGTATCGCCGGCCTTGACCGCATAGGTCTTGATGACTTCGGCCTTCCGGCCGGGCGTTATCGACATCGGTGATTATCCTTTTCCTGTGAGGGGCATACGGCGGCCGGGCCGGGATGTCGTCCAGCGCGGTCGCCAGAAGTAGGTTGCGCGGGCCAATGCCCGCGCAAGGGGGGCAATAACGCAAAATGCGCTCCGACGCCAGCGGAAATTGCGGCAGCTCGCACCGTCGCCGGGACGAGCCGCGCACCAGATTTGAAGGCCTTGTCCAGTCTTCGTCCCGGCTATGGGCGCGGCAGATTGAAAATGCGCCGCGGGCGCAATTCTCCTTTCTCCACCTCCGCCAGGGCGATCAGCGCTCCCTGCGAGGAGACCGCCACCCAGCCTGCCATGACGGGCGCATCACGCCCGCGCAGCAGTACCGCTTGTCCACGCGTGAGCCGTCCTGCGTCAGCGGAGCTAACCCGCAGCGCCGGCAATGCCGCCAGCCCCGCTTCGACGGGCAGCAGGGCTGCTAGTTCCGCGGCGGCAGTTTCATCAGGGCGCGGGCGGTGCAATGCGTCAAGGCTCACACCGACATCCTCGTCGAAGGGGCCTACCGCGGTACGGCGCAGGGCCGCGACATGCCCCAGGCAGCCCAGCAAGCGACCGAGGTCACGGGCGAGCGCGCGCACATAAGTCCCCTTGCCGCACTCCGCCACGAACTTTGCGTGATCTTGATCAGCCGTCCCGATCAGTTCGAGGCGATGAATTTCCACCGGGCGTGCCGCGATTTCCACCGTCTCGCCGTCGCGAGCGAGATCGTACGCGCGCTCGCCGTCGATCTTGACCGCCGAGAACCGCGGCGGCACCTGGGTGATTTGGCCGACGAAGCGCGGCAATGCCGCCCCGATTGCGTCCGCGCTGGCGCGTTCGGCGCTCACGCCGGTGATACGGCCCTCGGCGTCGTCAGTGTCGCGCTCCTCCCCCCAGCGCACGGTGAAGTGGTAGACCTTGCGTCCCTCCATGACGAAAGAAACGGTTTTGGTCGCTTCCCCCAGCGCGATCGGCAATACCCCGGAGGCGAGCGGATCGAGCGTGCCGGCATGGCCGGCGCGCTTCGCCTGGAACAGGCGCTTGACCACGCTGACCGCATGCGTCGAGCTCATGCCTACAGGCTTGTCGAGCACGACCCAGCCGTGCACGTCGCGCTTCTCGCGCTTGCGCGCCTGCGGCGGTGACGGTTCAGTTTCGACCCGCGTCAATTATCCTCATCCTTGTCGTCGAGGTCGCGCTGCACCGCAGGCGTTCGCAACAGCCTTTCGATCCGTTCGGCCTCGTCGAAACGCTCGTCGAGCTGGAATCGAACCTCGGGCGCAAATTTCAAGTTGATGTGCCGCGCAATCTCGCCGCGCAGAAAACGCTTATTGCGCTCGAGCGCGGCGAGCACCGCGTCCGCATCACGTCCGCCGAGCGGCACGACGTAGATGGTCGCGAGCCGTAGGTCGGCCGCCATTCGGACCTCAGGAACGGTAATTACGTGGCTTTGGATCACCGGATCGTGCACCGCACCGCGCGCGAGCATCTCCGCGAACGCATGGCGCACGAGTTCGCCAACCCGCAGCTGGCGCTGCGAGAGCATGTGGCTCGTCTCGGGATCGCGCTGATGGCGTCGACGCGTCATGATCGTTCTGAATGCTCTTCATGCACGGGATCGATCCGTGCATCCAAACATCTTGCGAAAAAATCGTCCTGGTGACGGGCTAAGCGCGCGAGACCCGAGCTCAGAGCGTGCGTTGCACCGTCTCCACCCGGTAGCACTCGATGACGTCGCCGGCCTTCATGTCCTGATAATTTTCGAAGGCCATGCCGCACTCCTGTCCGGCAATCACTTCGCGCGCATCGTCCTTGAAGCGTTTGAGCTGGGAAAGCTTGCCCTCGTGCACGACCACGCTGTCGCGGATGAGACGTACATTGGCGCCGCGCTCCACCACTCCGTCGGTGACGCGGCAACCGGCCACATTTCCGACTTTGGAAACTTTGAAGATCTCCAGGATGGTCGCGTTGCCAAGCATCGTTTCGCGGACGGTCGGCGCCAGCAAACCGGACATGGCCTTTTTGACGTCGTCCACGAGATCGTAGATGACGTTGTAGTAGCGCAGCTCGATGCCAACGCGTTCGGCGGCTTCGCGGGCTTCCTTGTGGGCGCGCACGTTGAATCCGAGAATCGGCACGCCCGAGGCCTCCGCCAGTGTCACGTCGGATTCCGTGATGCCGCCGACGCCGGAATGAATGACCCGTGCCCCGACTTCGTCGGTTGCGAGCTTCTCGATGGCGCCGATCACCGCCTCCAGCGAGCCCTGCACATCGGCCTTGATGATCAGCGCCAGATCCTTGCGCCCGGCCGTTTTGAGCTGGCTCATCATCTGTTCGAGCGAGCCGCGCATCCCAGTCGCGCGTGCAGCCATTTTGTCGCGCCGCTGCCGGGCACGGTAGGCAGTGACTTCTCGCGCGCGCGCCTCCGACTGCACGACTGCCAATCGATCGCCTGCCTCGGGGGTGCCATTGAAGCCGAGAACTTCGACCGGCGTCGAAGGTCCCGCCGCTTCGACCGGCATTCCGGTGTCGGAGACCAGCGCGCGCACTCGGCCCCACTCGGCCCCGGCGACGACGAGGTCACCGCCGCGCAACGTGCCACGCTGCACCAACACGGTCGCGACCGGTCCACGGCCGCGGTCGAGCTTGGCCTCGATCACGGTGCCCTCGGCCGCCCGGTTCGGATTGGCCTTCAGATCGAGGATTTCCGATTGTAGGCCGATCGTTTCCAGCAGTCGGTCGATGTTGAGTTTCTTGGTCGCCGACACTTCGACATCGAGCACTTCACCGCCCAACGTTTCGACCTGGACCTCGTGCTGCAGCAACTCGGTGCGCACCCGTTCCGGCTTGGCGTCGGGCCGGTCGATCTTGTTGATCGCGACGATCATCGGCACCTTGGCAGCTTTGGCGTGGTTGATCGCTTCGACCGTCTGCGGCATGACGCCATCGTCGGCAGCGACCACCAGCACCACAATATCGGTCACCCTGGCCCCACGCGCGCGCATGGCGCTGAAGGCGGCATGGCCGGGCGTGTCGATGAAGGTGATCTTGTTGCCCGATGGCGCGGTCACCTGGTAGGCGCCGATGTGCTGGGTGATGCCGCCGGCCTCGCCCGCCGCTACCTCGGTCGAACGAATGGCGTCGAGCAGCGAAGTCTTGCCGTGGTCGACGTGACCCATGACGGTGACGACCGGCGGGCGCGGTGCCAGCGAGCTCGGGTCATCGGCGACGTCGAACAAGCCCTCTTCGACATCCGACTCGGCCACGCGTTTGACCGTATGGCCCAATTCCTCGGCCAAGAGCTGGGCGGTATCGGCGTCGATCACGTCATTGATCTGCGCCATATGGCCCTGCTTCATGAGCAGCTTGATCACATCCACGCTGCGCTCGGCCATACGGTTGGCGAGTTCCTGGATGGTGATGGTTTCCGGAATGATGACTTCGCGGACGAGCTTCTCTTTCGGTTCGTCGGCGGCGTGCCCCTTGAGCCGCTGCACGCGACGGCGAAATGCCGCCACCGATCGTTCGCGCTCTTCATCGGCGCTGAGCGCGGTAACGAGTGTGAGCCGGCCGCGATTCTTCTGTACGCCGCTGCGCGTGGGTTTGGGCGCCGGCGCGGGTCGCGCCGCCCCGGGACCGCGGCGTGTGCGGGGGACGTCCTCCTCGTCGGGCTCGAGCGCCGGCCGCGCGCTGGGCCGCGCCGTCAGGACTGCGTCCTCGCCGAAACGCTTCTTCGCCTCCTGCTCGGCCTTGAGTTTGGTTTCGAGGTCGTGCTTGCGCCGCCGCTCTTCGTCGACCTTGCGCGCTTCGGCCGCCTCGCGCTCGGTTCGCTCGGCGGCTTCCCGCATGGTGCGGACGAACGCTTCTTCTTCAGCAATCTTGCGCTGTTCCGCTTCGCGCAGCCGGGCGTCATTGAGCGCGTGGACGCGCGCCTTCTGCTCCTCCTCGGTCAAGCTCCGCAGCACCATGCCGCCGGTCGGTTTGGCGGCAGGGGGAGGTGTGGTCTGGGTCGTCATGGTGGGCGGTGCTGTCGCTGCCTTCGCGGCGGCCGGACGCTTGCCGGCTGTGGCAGGCGTCGCCGCATCGGCTTTCGCGCGCGTCGGGATGCGGCTTTTCACCTTTTCCACGACGACCGCCTTGGTGCGGCCATGGCTGAAGCTCTGGCGCACGACACCTTGCTCGACGCCGCGCCCTTTCAGGCTCAAGGTCTTGCTCGGGGTAACGCTCAGCTTCTTTTCGCCAGCTTTTTCCGTCGTTTCAGCCATTCCAGTCCCAATTCCTAGGGCTTGCGCCCCGTTTCACGTTCCTACGTTGTGCATCGGCCGACTTGCCGTGACGGCGCCTTCCGACAGGGAACCCGTCCGGAAACGCTCAAGACGCGCGCTGCGCGCCAGAAACGTCGCGCTTTCAGGACCCGCGAGCAGGGCTGCATGTACCACATTTGACCGCCCCAATGCCAAATCCAATTGCGCCGAGGTAAATGCATCGAAGACCGCGATTTCCGCGATATCCGCGCGCCGGCGAACTGCGGCCGTGAGCTTTCGCACGCCGTCGGCGGCGGCTTCTGCAGCATTGAGAACCGCCACGATCGGCGCGCGAGCGAGCGCCGTTTCAACGTTGGAAAAGCCGATCGCGACCCTGCCCGCCTTGTGACACATCGCCAGAGCGTCCAGCGCGGCGCGTTCGATCAGGCGCTCCGTCGTCTCGACCAGATCAGAGGCGACACGCACCTCACGTTTGAAGCCGCGCGCAAACGTCTTGCGCGCCATCGCGACACGCAGCGCCTGACGTGTCGCCGTGATCCAGATGCCACGTCCGGGCAAGCGGCGCTTGAGGTCTGGCACCGCGGTGCCGTCCGGCGCGATAACGAAACGCATCGGCTCCTCGACAGGCCTGACTGCTCCCGTGACGGCGCAAAATCGCTGCGTGCCGGGCGCGCGCTTGCGCGTCCCGCCATCGAGTGCGCTATCGTGCAGTCGAGCAAGCATTCGGTGTCCTCAGGCCGATGTCGCGGTCGCCTCGGCAGTAGCATCTTCCTCGGCAGGAGGTGGCGCCAGATCCTCCTCCTTGATCCAACCCGCCTTGAGGCGCGCCTGCATGATCAGCGCTTCGGTATCGTCGCGCGACAGATCAAACTCATCGAGGACGCCCGGATAGCGGACCGTCTCGCCGTCCTTACGCTCGCTCCATCCGAAGAGGTCGTCGGTGGCGCAGCCCGCCAGATCTTCGACAGTCTTGATGTCGTTTTCACCCAACTTCACCAGCATGGCGGTGGTGACGCCGGGGACCTCTTTGAGCGCATCCTCGACGCCCAGCTCTTTGCGTTTGTCATCGAGCTCGGCCTCCTGGCGAGCGAGATAGTCGCGGGCGCGTGCCTGCAATTCACGCGCGGTCTCTTCATCGAAGCCCTCGATGCCGGCGAGTTCCTTTTCGTCCACCACGGCAAGCTCTTCCACCGAGTTGAACCCCTCGGAAGCAAGCAGCTGGCCGACGACTTCGTCGACGTTGAGAGCCTCGATGAACAGCTTGGTGCGTTTCTCGAACTCGGCCTGCCGGTGCTCCGATTCTTCCTGCTCGGTGACGATGTCGATGTCCCAGCCGGTGAGCTGTGAGGCGAGCCGAACATTCTGTCCGCGCCGGCCGATGGCAAGTGAGAGCTGCTGGTCGGGAACGACCACTTCCATCCGATGGCGGTCCTCGTCGAGCACGACCTTGGCGACTTCCGCCGGCGCAAGCGCATTGACCACGAAGTTGGCGGGGTCGGCGGTCCACGGGATGATGTCGATCTTCTCCCCCTGCAGCTCGTTGACCACGGCTTGCACGCGAGAACCGCGCATGCCGACGCAGGCCCCGACCGGATCAACCGACGAATCTCGGGAAATCACCGCTATTTTCGCGCGCGAGCCTGGGTCGCGCGCGACCGCCTTTACCTCGACGATTCCGTCGTAAATCTCCGGCACTTCTTGCGCGAACAGCTTGGCCATGAATTGCGGGTGGGTGCGTGACAGAAAGATCTGCGGCCCCCGCGGCTCCCTGCGCACGTCGTAGATGAAGGCGCGGATCCGGTCGCCGTTGCGGAAGGTCTCTCGCGGCAACAGTTCGTCGCGGCGCACGATTGCCTCGCCGCGGCCGAGATCGACAACGACATTGCCGTATTCGACGCGCTTGACGATGCCGTTGACGATATCGGAAATGCGATCCTTGTACTCTTGATATTGGCGATCGCGCTCGGCTTCGCGAACCTTTTGCACGATCACCTGCTTGGCAGACTGGGCGGCGATGCGGCCGTATTCGAGCGGCGGCAAGGCCTCGGCGATGTAGTCGCCGACCTGAGCGGCGGGGTTGCGCTTTTTTGCATCTTCGAGCGCGATCTGTGTCGCCTCGTTTTCGACCTGATCTACCACCAGCAGCAGGCGCGCCAGCCGCATCTCCCCGGTCTTCGGATTGATCTCGGCGCGCACCTCGGTCTCGCTGCCGTAGCGCGAGCGCGCCGCCTTCTGGATCGCATCCTCCATGGCGGCAATGACGATGCCGCGGTCGATCGCCTTCTCGCGCGCGACCGCGTCAGCGATTTGCAACAATTCGAGCCGGTTGGCGCTCACGGCCATCGGTCATTCTCCTTCGTTCTTGCCGCCGTCCCCGTCATCGACCGGGGTTGGCCGGACATGGTTGAGCCGGGCTTCGGAGTTTCGATGCCCCGCGGCTCGGTGCTCTGCATTCTGCCTCTGCTGCCGCCGAGCGGCACGTTCCGCAGCCTTGCCGCGCCTGAGCGACTCGGCGATCAAGGCGTCGGTGAGGACGAGCTTGGCCTCCGCCATTTCCTCGATCGGCAACACAAACTCGTCTGGTTGATCGGGCACGGCATCATCGTGGCGAATACGCGCCGACGCGCCGTCTACACCCAGTAGCACCCCGCGAAACCGCCGACGGCCGTCGATGGCAATCGCCATTTCGACCTTGATGCGGTGGCCGGCGAAACGCTGAAAATCAGAGCGCCGCACCAGCGGTCGATCCAATCCCGGCGAGGACACTTCGAGCCGATAGGCGCGATCGATCGGATCCGCCACGTCAAGCACCGGCGAGAGCGCGCGGGAAACCGTCTCGCAATCCTCGACCGTCATGGTGCCGTCCGGACGCTCGGCCATAATCTGAACCGTGCAGCCGTCGAGCCCGGAAATCTTGACGCGCACAAGGCGGTACCCCATGCCGCCGAGGACAGGTTCGCTGAGGGCGGCTACGCGCGCGGCGATGCCCTGCTCCGCGATAAGGCGTGGCTCGCCATTTTCCTCGAGCGTGTCGATCGCTGGCGCCATTCGCTTTCGCCGTGCAACCTCTCGTCAGAATACCGTCTCGGTGCGACCGGGCGCCTCGCCCGTTTCGGTAACAAAAAAGAGCGGGTCCCGGGGGGAACCCACTCTCAAAAACCGACCGGACTACATCCGATCGCTATGAGACATCCAAAAGCTTGGACGTAGCAAATATAGCAATTTGCGGCGGCCGCGCAAGGGCCGGCGGGCGCTCACCTCGATTGGCAGCTAACCTTTCCCCCCTTAGATTCTCTCGTCTATCAGTAGCCATCCCGGTGTCGAAGGCCGTCGTCCGTCCTGCGGAAAGTCAGATAGCAAGGCACGCGGCCTTCACGCTTTGCTTTGGCTTCGTAGCGCGTCCCTGAAAAACCCGGCCATGGCCG
>Ga0307277_10001180_pt1 | contig 10160 bp, 9 predicted proteins | sample ER_DNA_116_FD_194473 | JGI IMG/M metagenome (GOLD analysis project Ga0307277, IMG submission 194473) | Bulk soil microbial communities from the East River watershed near Crested Butte, Colorado, United States - ER_DNA_116 | ecosystem: Environmental > Terrestrial > Soil > Floodplain | place: USA...
CGCGGCGCCAAGGCAATCGTCAACGTCGGCGCGCTGCAGGGAGGCTTCGGCTGGCGCGTCTCGCGGACACCGCACCGCACCGACCTCTTCCTCGACGTTCGGGTGCCGCCCGGCAAGCCGATGCCCGTTGCGCGGCGTCACGTCCTCGACTTCGTGCGCGGACTTGCGGAGCGCTTCCCGGACTTCGGCATCGAGGGCGAGGTCTACGTGACCGCCCCGGGCTCCGAGATCGCGGAAGACCATCCGCTGGTCGCCGCGATCGACGAAAGCCACGCCGAAGTCTTCGGAGAGCCGCCGGAACGGGACGTCACCCGCTGGTTCTCGGATGCCTCTGTGCTGACGCGGTACGGCATCGAGACCGTCAACTACGGGACGTCGACCGGCCTCCTCGACACCGAGTACGGCGAGAATCTCGAGATCGACGGACTGGTGAAGACGGCGGATGTCTACGCGCGCGCGGCGCAGCGTGTTTGCGGGGTGGCGGGGTGAAGCTCGTCACCTTCGACGAGGGCCGGGTCGGCGAGGTTCGCGAGGACAGGGTCGTCGAGCTCGAAATCCCCTCGCTGCGCGCGTACTTCGACGCCGGCCAGACGCCGCGCGAGACCGGCCAGGTGCTCGGGCTCGATGCGGTGCAGCTCCGCGCTCCGATCGTGCCCAAGAAGTTCTTCCACACCGCCGGGAACTTCCGGGAGCACGAGGAAGAGTCGAAGCGCGTCGCCTGGTCGCACGAGATCGCGCCTTGGATCGTCTTCTTCCAGAACGTCGACGCGATCGTCGGCCCCGATGAGCCGGTCATCTACCCCGAGCACCTGACCGAGGAGCTGGACTACGAGCTCGAGCTCGCGGTGGTGATTCGGAAACCCGGCAAGTGGTTCTCTGCCGAGGAGGCGATGGACTATGTCGGCGGCTACGTGATCTTCAACGACATCACCGCAAGGGACATCCAGCGCCGCGAGATGCGCTCTGGCGTCTTCTCGTTCTGCAAGGCGATCGACACGTTTTGCCCGCTCGGCCCCTGGATCGTGACGCCCGACGAGATCCCCGACCCCCATGACCTGGCGATGGAGCTGCGGGTGAACGGCGAGACGCGGCAGACGTCGCACACCGGCCGGATGTCCACGACGATTCCCGAGATCCTGTCCCACTACTCCGCGCTCGGCTACAGCGCCGGGGACGTCGTCTCGACCGGGACCGTCTCGGGGGTGGCCGGCTTCAGCGAGGACCCGGCGTCGCTCTACCTGAAGCCTGGGGACGTGATGGAGTGCGAGATCGAGCGGCTCGGCGTGCTTCGCAACCCGGTCATCTCCTGGCAGGAGGGGCACGGGGAACCGGCGCCCCCGCGCGTTCGCTGGTAGCGGTGCGCTGGCCCCGCGACGACGCGAAGCTCGACCGCGTCCGCGCGGCGATGGAGGAAGCGGAGCTCGACGCGGTGGTCGTGCGCGCGCCCGACAACGTCCTCTACCTGACCAACTTCTGGGGCATGAAGGGGTACGACGCCGCGATTTTCCCGCGCGAGGGTGAGCCGACGCTGATCACGCTCGGGACGTCGGAGGCGGACGTCGCCGAAACAGCGTGGACGGCCGAAGTCCAGTTCTTCGACCTCTACGACGCCGGCGATCCGCGCCCGCCCGCGTCGCGCACGCTCGATCTCGCTCGTGAGGCCTCGCACGGCTACGAGCGGATCGGCCTCGAGCTCTCGCTTGGAACGCAGGCGTCCGACCGAATGGTCGGCGAGCCGACCACGTTCACGAAGGCCTGGTTCGACGCGTGGCCCGGCGCGGCGGACGCGACGGTTCTCCTCAATGCGGCGCGCGCCGTCAAGACCCCGCAGGAGCTCGAGCGCATGCGCATCGCCAACGAGATCGCTGCCGCGGCGATGGAGCACGTCAAGGAGCAGCTCCGCCCGACCATGAGCGAGAGCGAGGCCTCGGCCCTCTGGCAGGGCCACGTCCACGGCCAGGGCACGAACCGTGATGACGTCGACCTCGCGCTTGCGTTCTCGCTTGTCTGGTCGGGCGAGGGAATCCGCACGTTCACCGCCACGGGAGACCGGCCCGTGCAGGAGAACGAGCCGACGCTCTTCGAGATCTGGGTCTGCGCGGACGGTTACTGGTGCGACCACACGAAGAACCTTTGCCCCGGCGAGCCCCGCGCCGAGTACGCGGAGCTCGAAGAGCAGCTGCTCTCCGTCTACGAAATCCTCGTCAACCTCTGCCGGCCGGGCCAGAGCCTGGCCGAGCTCGACCGCGCCGGGCGGGAGGCGATCGCGGCGTTGGGGTACGCCGGGCAGCCGAGCCATCCGCTCTGCCACGGCGTCGGCGCACGCGCGCACGAGCCGCCGTATGCCCACCAGGCCGGCGGAGGGGAGCTCGCCGAAGGGATGGTGCTGGCCGTCGAGCCGGGCATCTACTGGGAGGCAGGCGGCGGCTTGAGGGTCGAGGACAACTTTCTCGTCACGGCCTCCGGACCGGAGAAGCTGTCGTCCTTCCCCGACGGAATCGTGAGGTGCGGATGATCTGGACCGGCTCCCTGAACGACGAGCACCGGCTCGGCGGCGCGGTCGGCCTGTACGACACGACGCTCAGAGACGGTGAGCAGACCGTCGGGGTCGTACTCGACTCGGGCCAGAAGCTCGAGGTCGCTCGCGCGCTCGACGGGCTGGGCATCGACCGGATCGAAGCCGGGTTTCCGCGCGTCTCCCAGGACGACTGGGACGCTGTGAAGCTGATCGCGGCCGCCGGGCTCCGCGCCGAGATCTGGGGCTTCTCCCGGGCCGTGCCCGCGGATCTCGAGGCACTCGTCGAGCTCGGCGTCACCCACTCGGTGATCGAGTCCCCGATCTCGGACCTGAAGCTCGAGGCGATCGGCGTCTCGCGGGAGAAGATGCTCGGCCGCATTACCTCGGCGATGGCGTTCGCCGCCGAGCACGGGATCCACGCAGCCTTCTTCGGGGTCGACTCGACGCGGGCGGAGCCCGACTTCTACGAACAGGTCTACGCCAGCGCGATCGAGGCCGGCGCCCGCGAGGTCTGCGTCGTCGATACCCTCGGCATCGCCTCGCCGGAGGCCGTCTCCGAGCTCGTCGGGCGTACGGTCGCGCTCGCAGGCGCCGACGTGCCGGTCCACTTCCACGGCCACAACGACTTCGGGCTGGCGACCGCGGCGGCGGTGGCCGCGGTTCGCGCCGGCGCGAGCTGGATCCACGGGACGATCAACGGGATGGGCGAGCGGGCGGGAAACGCCAACCTCGGCGAGGTCGCGCTGACCCTGCGCGCGCTCTACGGGGTCGAGTCGAATCTCCGCCTCGACCGGGTCCGCGAGGTCTCCGAGCAGGTCCGCGAGCTCTCGGGCTACGTGCTCGAGCCCTGGAAGCCGGTGACCGGGGAGACGCTCTTCCGTCGCGAGAGCGGCGCCGTTGCGAGCCAGTTCCACGACCCGCCGTCGATCGAGCCCTACTCGTCCGAGCTCGTCGGGGCCGAGCGCGGGATCGTGCTCGGCAAGAAGAGCGGCCTCGACTCGGTACGGATCAAGGCCGAGGAGCTCGGGATCGAGCTGCCCGAGGAGCGCCGGGCTTCCGTGCTTACGGCGGTCAAGGAGCTCGGCGAGCGAAAGCGCGGTCTCGTCACCGACGACGAGTTTCGAGAGCTCGCGGGTGGCTGACCACGACGCGGTCGTCATCGGCAGCGGGATCAACTCGCTCGCCTGCGCCGCCCTGCTCGCCCGCGGAGGCTGGAACGTGTGTGTGCTCGAGCGGAACGACACCCTCGGCGGGGCGATCCAGACCGAGGAGCTGACCGAACCGGGGTACCAGCACGACGTCTTCAGCGCCTGGCACCCGCTCTGGGTCAGCGGCGCGGCCCACGCTGAGCTCGGCGACGAGCTCGCCGCGCGCGGACTCGAATACCTGAACACAGAGCTGCCGACGGCGACCCTCTACCCCGACGGGGAGGCGGCCTTCTTGCTCCGCGACGCCGATGCGAACGCGGCCGAGCTCGACCGCCACGCGGCCGGCGACGGTGACGCCTGGCGTCAGGTGCTGGCCGGCTTCTTTCCGAACGCCGATCTCTCGTTCGGGGTGCTCGGGACCGAGCTCTGGTCTCGCCAGGGCCTCGCGCTGGGAGCCAAGGCCCTTCGCCGGCTCGGGCGGCGCGGGCTCGTCGAGTTCACGGGCGACGTGCTCGCGACGAGCCGCGACTGGCTGACGAGCACGTTCGCCTCGGAGCGTGCCCATGGTCTGCTCGCGCCCTGGGTGCTCCACACGGGGCTTGGCCCGGATTCCGCCGCCTCGGGGTTCATGACGCAGGTGATCGCGGTCGCCATCCAGGAAGGAGGAATGCCGATCCCGCGCGGAGGCGGCGCTAGGCTCGTGGACGCGCTCGTGGCGCTGATCGGCGACCACGGCGGCATCTGCGAGACCGGCCGCGACGTCGAGCGGATCCTCGTCCGAGACGGCGAGGCCGCGGGCGTGGTGCTGGCGGGTGGGGAGACCGTGACCGCCGGGCGCGCCGTGATCGCGAACGTGACGCCCACCCAGCTCTACGGCCGGCTGCTCGACGGCGAAGCTCCAGCGGCTATCGCCCGGCGCGGTCGGCGCTTTCGCTACGGCCGCTCTGAGATGCAGATCCACTTCGCGCTCTCCGAGCCGGCGCGCTGGGAGGGAGACGAGCGCTTGGGTAGGACCGCAATCGTCCATCTCACACCCGGGCTCGACGGCGTCTCGCGCGCGGTCAACGAGGCCGAGCGTGGGTTGCTTCCGGCCGAGGCGACGGTCGTCGCCGGGCAGCCGCTGACGATCGATCCGTCGCGTGCACCGGATGGCGCGGGCATGCTCTGGATCCAGCTCCAGGAGCTTCCCTGGCAGGTCAAGGGCGACGCGGCAGGCGAGCTCAATACCGGCGGGGGCGAGTGGACCGAGGAGCTCCGCGAGCGCTATGCCGACCGGATCCAGGCGCGCCTCGCGGCCCACATCCCGAACCTCGAGACCTCTTTGCGAAAGCGTGTCGTGCTCTCGCCGGCAGACCTTCAGGCCGCGAATGTGAACCTGCAGCACGGGGATCCGTACTCGGGCTCGCTGGCGCTCGACCAGAACCTGCTCTGGCGTCCGTTCGGGGCGAGCCCGGGCCACGCGACGCCGGTTCGGCGCCTGTGGCAGACCGGCGCCAGCACCCATCCCGGCCCGGGGCTCGGTGCGGGCTCGGGCACGCTCGTGGCGAAGCAATTGCTCAAGAAGAAGCGCTTTCGGGGATGAGCGAGCGGGTCTCGATCTCACAGATCACGACCGCGAACGCGTCGTTCGCCGACGATCTCGACGCGTACCGGACTGCGGGCGTCGACGGGATCGGGGTCTGGGAGATGAAGCTCGCCGACGACTCGCTCGGGCGCTTCCGAGCGAGCGGCTTGGAGGCGGCGACCGCGGTGCCGGCGGTGCCTTCGATTCTGCCGGTGCCGCTGATGCCGGGCCCGGAGGCTCCCGGCGCGCGAGTCGAGGCGATCTGCGCCGGCATCCGGCGGCTTGCGCCCTTCGAGCCGCCGTGCATCCTCTTCCTGACGGGGCCGGGCGAGGATCGCGACTCAATCCTGGACGGCCTGAGGGCGATCGCCGATGAGGGAGCGCGCTCCGGCGTCCGGGTTGCGCTGGAGCCGATCCAGCGCGAGTTTGCAGACCTCTGGTCGGTCGTCAGCTCGCTCGACGAAGCGGCCGCGCTGATCGCCGAGTCCGGCGCCGACGTCGGCCTGATGTACGACGCCTGGCATCTCTGGCAAGAACCGGTCGAGCAGATCGAGCGGCATCGCGAGCGGATCTGGGGCGTTCACCTTTCGGACTGGCGCGAGCCGACGCGGAACACCAACGACCGCGTGCTGCCGGGCGACGGCGTCATCGACTTCGGCCCGATTCTCGACGGCCTCCGCTGGGACGGGCTCTACGACCTCGAGATCTTCTCGGATGCGGAACTGCCCGGCTCGCTGTGGCGGGAGGACCCGCATGCGCTTGCGGCCCGGGGGATTTTTCAACTTCGGGAGGTCCTGTCGAACGCGTCTGCATAGTCGGCGCCGGCGTGATCGGCAGCCTGTTCGCGGGGCACCTCGCTCGTGTCTGCGAGACCTCGATCCTCTGCCGGCGGGCAGAGCACGCGGCCGCTTTGAACGAGCGGGGCCTAGAGGTCACCGGGCGGCACGACTTCGTGGTCGCAGTCAGGGCGGCGATCGAGGCCGAAGAACTTCCCGAGCCCGAGCTCGCGATCGTCGCGACGAAGACGACGGAGCTGGACGCCGTGGCCGGGCGTCTGGCCGGACAGTGGCCCGGCGCTGCGGTCATGACCGTCCAGAACGGGCTAGGCGCCGAAGAGGCGTTCGCCGCGCGGGGGGACTGGCCCCTGATCTCGGCGGTCACCTTCATGAGCGGGACGCGCCATTCGGACACCGAGGTCGAGTACATCCTCGACACGGAAACCTGGCTGGGGCCCTACGGCGAGACTCCCTTCAAGCTCGTCGAAGACGTGACCGCGCTGCTCGTCCGGGCGGAGCTGAGAGCGCGGGCCTTTCGCGACCTGCTTCCCGCTCAGTGGTCGAAGCTGATCTTCAACGCGACGGTCAACTCGGTCGCCGCGCTCACGGGCCTTCCGCACGACCCGCATTTCGCCGCCCGCGAGCGGCAGCAGGATCTCGGCCATCTCGTCTACGAGCTCGTCGAGGAGGGCAAGCGCGTCGCCGTGGCGGCCGGAGTCGAGCTGCACGAGGATCCCTGGGAGATGAACGTGCTCGCGACGCAGCGTGGCAGCCGCCACTACCCCTCGATGCTCGAGGACGTGCAGGCGCACCGGCCGACCGAGGTCGACCAGATCAGCGGAGCGCTGGTTCGCGAGGCCGAACGACTCGGCATTCCGGCGCCGCTGCACACAGCGCTCTGGCGGCTCGTCAAGGCGCGCGAGGCGTCCTGGTCAACCGAAGCTCTGGCTCGGCCGTAGTAAGTTCTACTCGCAAGGATCGGGGAATCACGAGAGGAGGGCGTAGTGAAGGGGACGACCAGGTGGAGCGCTCTGATGGCGCTTCTTGCGGCGGCGATCGGGATTGCCGTCCTCGCAGGAACGACCGGCGGGCACGCCGCGACCGAGGCGAAGCAGCCGATCGTGATCGGCTGGGCCTTCGACGCGAAGGGGCAGATGGCGCCATTCGATAATCCGGCGCTGGCCGCCGCTCAAATCCGGATCGCTTCGATCAACGCGAAGGGCGGAGTCGGCGGCCGACGTCTTCAGATCAAGACCTGTGACACACAGAACAACAATCCGACCAAGGCCAAGTCATGTGCGGTCAGCCTGCTCGGCCAGGGCGCCAAAATCATCTTCACGACATGCGACGTCGATTTCGCGACGCCCGTCGTGCAGGCGGCGATCAACCGCGGCGTGCTCGCGGTGGCTCCCTGCATCGGCACCGATCAGATGGGCCCGAAGCGTTTCGGAACGAAGGGGAAGCTCGCGTTCAGCTTCGGCAACGTCGCCCAGGACGAAGGCTCCGCGATGGCCGAGTATGCGCACAGGCGGGGCTGGAAGACGGCGGCGCTCGCGACCAACACGCTGCTCGTTTACTTCAAGAACGTCGTCCAGGCGTTCGACAAGCGCTTCCGGCAGCTCGGCGGCAAGGTCGTCGACCGCGAGTCGTACGCCACAGGGGCTAACAACGTCCAGAGCGCAGTCACCCGCCTGAACAGCCACAAGGCGAACGTGATCGTCACATCGACGTCGTTCGGGGAGCTCCCTGCGCTCGTATCCGGCCTTCGCTCGCTCGGGAACAAGACGCCAATCATCAACTCCTGGGCCGGTGACGGCACCTACTGGGTGACGAATAACCCAAAGGTCACGAACTACTACTGCGTGACTTACGCGTCGGTCTTCGGAGATGATCCGTCGACTGCGGTCAAGGCGATGATCTCGGCGCTGAACAGGGCTCACGCCGCGCCGGCCACCGGCGGCTTTCTCGGGGGCGCGGACGCGATCGACGGCGTCGTCACGGCAATCAAGCGCGCTCACGGCTCGACGAAGGGGTCGGCACTGGCGGCCCAGCTCGTCAAGTTCCATCGCGTTCCGGTCCTCGGCGGGAGGATCAGCTTCTCGACGAAGCTGCACACCGTCTTCGGACGCGACTATCGAGTGATTGGGATCCAGAACAACAAGGCCAGCTTCAAGGGCCTGGTGCGGGCCAAGGTCATCCCGAAGCTGTAGTTGGGGGATTCGGCGCCGGCCAGCGGGATCGAAAGGAGGCCCGAAGAGACCCTTCGGGCCTCCGCCGTTTCCCGTTCCTTCGAAGGCGTGAGGGCGCTGCAGGAAGTCACCCTCGAGCTGCACCGCCACGAGGTCGTGGGCCTCGTCGGACCGAACGGCGCCGGCAAGTCGACGCTCGTGAACGTGCTCACCGGCTTCGACCTGCCGACCTCCGGCGCCGTCGAGCTCCGCAATCGCGAGATCACCGGCTGGAGCGCTCATCGACGGGCCCGGTCGGGACTCACCCGCACGTTCCAGCACAGCCGGTCGTTTCGAGGGCTCTCTGTCCGGGAGAACGTCGAGGTCGCGGCCCTCGGGGTCGGCGTGAGAGCCCGCGAAGCGCGGCGGCGCGCCCAGGAGCTACTCGAGCGGCTCGGATTGACAGGACTGGCCGACGTACGCGCGGGCTCGCTCGCCCAGGGCGACGAGCGCCGGCTCGGAGTGGCGCGCGCACTCGTCACCGAGCCTGCCTTCGTGCTGATGGACGAGCCGGCTGCGGGCCTGCCCGAGGCGGAGGTGCCCGAGTTCGCGGACGTGGTCCGTTCGGTCCGCGACGACCATCGGGCGGGGGTGCTGCTGATCGACCACAACATGGCGCTCGTGATGGGCGTGTGCGACCGGATCCACGTGCTCGATCAGGGCCGAACCCTTGCAGCCGGGACACCGGAGGAGATCCGCGGCGACCTCAACGTCGCCGCTGCCTACCTCGGCGAGACTGCGGTGGATACCGATGCCTGAAGCGGCTGCGCTGGAGCTCGACGACGTCGAGGTCCGGTACGGCAGCGTCTCGGCGGTCCGCGACCTGTCGCTCCGAGTCGGTCGTGCCGAGATCGTCGGCCTGATCGGCCCGAACGGGGCGGGGAAATCGACCACCCTGCACGCGATCATGGGCTTGCTTCACCCGCATCGCGGCGAGATCCGGCTGCATGGGCAGTCGCTGCGGGGCCGCTCGGCGGAGTCGATCGCGCGCGCCGGGATCGCGCTCGTGCCGGAAGGGCGGCGGATCTTCGGCGACTTCACGGTCGAGGAGAACCTTCGTCTCGGGCTTGCGGCGCGCCGGAGGGTCCACATCGGCGAGCCGTTGGCGCCCGCGTTCGAGCTCTTCCCGATCCTGGAGGAGTTCCGGCGACGTCAGGCCGGGGCGCTGTCGGGCGGCCAACAGCAGCAGCTCGCGATCGGGCGGGCGCTCGTGTCGCGCCCGGACATCCTGCTCTTGGACGAGCCTTCCCTCGGCCTGGCACCCCTCGCCGTCAACGGGATCTTCAAGGCGTTCACGGAGATCCGTGAGCTCGGAACGACAATCCTGCTCATCGAGCAGCGCGCCCAGCGGACCGTCGCGCTTGCCAATCGCACGCACGTCCTCGTGGGCGGCGAGCTGCGGATGACGCTCGGGCCGGCCGACTCGGAAAACACCGAGAAGATCATCGGCGCCTACCTCGCCTCGTGAGCATCCTCGCCTCGATCGATCTTCAGACGCTCGGCGACGCGCTCGGGCAGGGCGCGATCTACGCGCTGATGGCGGTCGGGATCGGGCTCGTCTTCGGAGTGCTGCGGCTCGTCAACTTCGCCTACGGACAGCTGATCATGGCGGGTGCGTACACCCTCGCCTACACGTCTGGGTGGCCCGTGGCGGCGAGCATCGTCTCCTGCTTCGCGGTCGTCGTCGCCCTGTCGCTTGCGATGGACAGGCTCGTTTTTCGCCCGCTCCGATCGTCGTCCCCGGCCGTGATGCTCGTGACCACGTTCGCGGTCTCGTTCTTGTTGCAGGCGGTGGCGCTGATCGTCGATCTTCGCGACGGGACGCTCGGCCAGATCGCAACCTCGGTCGCGCCGCTGAACCAGGCGGTTACGGTCGCAGGCGTCGACGTCCGGAAAGTGACGTTTGTTGCCGTCGCGGTCACCCTG
>Ga0307277_10001182_pt1 | contig 10152 bp, 2 predicted proteins | sample ER_DNA_116_FD_194473 | JGI IMG/M metagenome (GOLD analysis project Ga0307277, IMG submission 194473) | Bulk soil microbial communities from the East River watershed near Crested Butte, Colorado, United States - ER_DNA_116 | ecosystem: Environmental > Terrestrial > Soil > Floodplain | place: USA...
CAAAAGACACTGTCTTATCTCTAGCGGGACCCCAACTTCACTCAGTCAAGACAGGGCTGGCAGCCAGTGATCGGAAGGCATAATCGGTTGCCTCCTCGATGGACATCGCCTCGGCGGCAACCTGCAGTCTGGCGAGCTGCTCAGGATCACGCTGCTCGCTGAGCAGCGTCTGCGTTTCATCATGGGGCTCTTTTTCTGTGCGAGCGAGTTGGCTGCCTGCGGCCGCGAGGAGTCGATCGACGATGGTTCCCAGGCATGCTCCCTCCTCGGGCTGCGACCTTTGGATTAAAAGTCCTGGCAGAACAGCTGCGGCGTGGTGCACCTGACCGAAACGTGCTGCAACTGGTTCAGGTCGCTACCGCAGCAAGCTGCAACGAACTGCTGACACGTCTGGCTGCCGGCCACCTCATCCCCGCGGTGGCGAGGACGAGCGCGACCAAGAGCAGCGCCTCGAGCGTCGGCACCAACCAGCGCGGCCCGACCGTCAGCTTCTCGGGCAACGTCAAATACAGGAGGACCGCGCTGCGAGCTGGGCCGGCCAATGCGGATCCGTCGCTCCAGATCTGCCCGAAGGGTGGCGCATGATCGAAGGCACGTAATCGCCGTCTGTCTCGCATCTCCGCTTTGGCGCGCCGAGGACGAGTTCCGCCGATTGCGACCAGGACCGTCGCGTATTGCCCCCGGCGGCCCGCGTGGAGTGGCGGTGGAAACCCGCCAGAAACCCGGCCCTGAAGTTGCCTGTTTTCCGCCTTCCTTCTGCCCGGTCGGACGTGCGACCGTTGGCGAGGCCCTCGTTGGCGCAGCAGGTAACCGACCCATTGTTGACTGATCAGTAAAGGAGATCTGATGAATGAGCTTCCTGCTCGGACGGACGTACTGGTCGTGGGCGCGGGGCCGGTGGGGTTGGCGGCTGCAGGCTCACTGGCCGGGCACGGCCATGACGTGACGGTGGTTGATCAACAGGCGGCAGGGGCGCATACCTCACGCGCCGCCGTCGTGCATGCCCGGACCCTCGAGATGCTCGAGCGAATCGGCGTCTCTGAGCGACTGGCAGCCCTCGGTATCCACGCTCGTCAGTTCAGCATCCGCGATGGGGATCGCGAGCTCGTGTCCGTCCGGTTCGATCGGCTCCCGACGCAGTATCCGTACACGCTGATGGTCCCGCAGAACATCACCGAGCAGGTTCTACTCGCCCGCCTCGAGGAACTCGGCGGCCGGGTCCACCGCCCGTATGTCGCCACCGGGGTGAGCCAGACCGCGGACGGTGCCGAGGTCACGCTGAACAGCGGCGACGTGATCAAGGCCCAGTACGTCGTTGCGGCCGACGGCATGAACAGCACGATCCGCGACCTGGCCGGACTCGGGCACAACGGCAACGATGCGCTGTCGCTCTCCTTCACGCTAGCTGACGTCCGGGTGGACGGCGGCCTGCCGGCGGACCAGGTGCTGCTGTTCTTCTCGACACCCGGCATGTTGGTCGTGGCGCCGCTCCCAGGCGGATCGTTCCGGCTCGTTGCCGAAGTCGACGATGCGCCGGAGCAGCCGGACGTCGCCTATGCGCAGCAACTGCTCAACACCCGGGGGCCGCGTCGGACGACGGCCAGGGTGACCGAAGTGATCTGGGGATCCAGGTTTCGGATCCACGAGCGGGTGGCGGACCAGTACCGGGCCGGGCGGGTACTCCTCGCCGGCGACGCCGCACATACGCACAGCCCGGCAGGTGGGCAAGGCATGAACCTCGGCCTGCGTGACGCGGTGACTCTTGGGGACGCGCTGTCGGTTGCGCTGCGCGAAGGTCGCGAGGACAAGCTCGACGAGTATGCGGCCGGTAGTCGGGCCGAGGCCATGCATGTGGTCGCACTTGCCCACCGGCTCACCCGACTGGCTACTGCCCCGCCGGCGGTTCGCCCGCTGCGCAATGTGGCACTACGTCTCCTCGCACTCGTGCCCGCCTTCCGCCGCGGCCTGGCCGAGCAACTCTCCGCCCTCGGCCACCGCTGAGGCCGTACGGAGCTCACCCGCGGGCTGGGGCAAGTCGGTGGCCTGCGTCCGGTCGCGAAGCCCGACGGGTCGGCGCAAAGGACGTCGCACGACCGTACCCGACTCTCGACGTAGCTCCAAGGGTCGCGAGGAACAGCCTCCTTTAGTGGGCCGGGCAGGGATCGAACCTGCGACCTTGGGATTAAAAGTCCCCTGCTCTACCAACTGAGCTACCGGCCCGATGCCCCCGACGGGATTCGAACCCGTGCTACAGCCTTGAAAGGGCTGTGACCTAGGCCGCTAGTCGACGGGGCCGCAGCCAAGGATAGCCTCGCGCCACTATTGAGCTTCGTGCGGGCGGTTAGCTCAATCTGCCGCCCCCTTTTGGGTTGCCGTTGCGGCAGCTGACAAGCTCCGCCCCAGGCGACGTCGACCAGCTCGCCCGGCCGCTTCGCCTCGACGCGCCGCTCCGGCTCCGGCCAGCGCGGCGGGCGGCTGCTGGGGCGCCGCGTAGCCGGCGACCAGCGAGAGCCACTAGTCCACTCTAAGCGCCGCGATCAGTCACCGACCCAAGAACGCGAATCAGCTTCTCGGCCTCGATCTCGCCTCGATTGGCCGTGAGAGCAGCGACCTGCGCCCTTCGTTGGCGCTCGCTCAGCAGGTGCGCGGAGTGAGCCGGACCTGACCATCGCGAAAGGCTTTGCGGCAGTCCACGACCTTCAAATGCGAAGCTCGAGAGGCCCTGCTGGTGGGGAATCTCTAGTGACATTGCTCGCTCCCAGAATCGGTGAATGTCATGCCTGCCTCCGGAACGGATTGCCAGTCGTAGCTCGTCGGGTGGAGCGTCAGCTTCAGGATCCCGAAGGAGGTGACATCCCTCGCCTCGCTGTTAGATCGGATGGTTCCCAGGCCGTAGTGTTCGGCGCCGCCGATGCCGACCGTGATCTGGCGCGGCCCGGTTGCGTCGTAGAAGCCGCTCGCGTCCTGAGGGGCGAAGCGCTCGTAAATATGGTCCTCGCCGTTCAAGACGAGATCACCTCCGAAGTCGTCGAAGGCCTGCCACCAGCGTGACTCTCCGGCGTTGCTGCCGTGGACGCCGCCCGAGCTGAACCGCGGCACATGCCAGATCGCCAGCGAGCACGCCGTTTGGTGGGCGGCCAGATCGGCTCGGAGCCATTGCTCCTGCAGGTTCGCGTCGCAGTTCGGCGCGACGTTGCACGAGGTGTTGAGAACGACGATGTGCCACGTGCCGAGGTCGTAGCTGTAGTAGCCCTTGCTGGGATCCGTCGCGGTCGGGCCGTAAGGTGCGAGCTGGTTGTGGAAGTAGTTGAAGTACCCGTCGCCTCCGCTGAAGACTCCCGTGCCGTTATCGCCGTAATCGTGGGGGCCGAGGGCAGGGTGCGTGCGCGCCTTGGCGCGGCCCCAGCTCGGGTCGTAGCAGTTGGCGAAGTCGTCGGCCGTGCCCGCCGAGTAGGCGTTGTCACCGACCGTCTGCACTGTCGCGTTGGGGAACTGGTCGAGTAGCGCCCCGGTGGCTTCGTCGCCCGGGGAGTTGCACGCGGCGATATCGCCGGCGGCCAGGAGGACGGGATCGGACGAGGACGGGAAGTTGCCGAGGACGAACGTCTTCGGAGCGCTGCGCCCGATGTTGCCCGACGTGTCCATCTGCTCAGCCTGAGCCGTGTAGGTCCCGGGCGAGAGTGCGGGCGAGGCGTTGACGCCCCACGCTCCGCTCCCGAAGCGCCTTGTCGAGAGCGTCTGGATCGGCGTACCAGACGCGCTCGAGCCTGTGTACACCTTGACGGTCACAGTTGCGGAGTCCCGGCTCGTGGTCCCCGCCATCCCCGCGATCGCGGGCGTCGTGTCGAGCGTGAGCGACGGGGGAGTCGTCAGCGTCACAACCGGGGCCGTCGTGTCGAATGCGGCGTTGTAGTGCGCGGCCACCCGCGCCCCCGAGAGCGCGGTTCCGTAGACCGCGACCTCGTCCTGCTGACCTCCGAAGAAGTACGTCGAGGAGCCACTCTGTGACCGCCCGATGTCCAACGGATCCGAGTTCGCCCTCATCTGGACCGTCGAGTTGACCGACGCCTTCAGCGTTCCGTCGACGTAGAGCCTCGCGGTCGCATTGTCGTACGAAGCGTCGAGGAGATGCCAGTTGGTGTCGAGCGGAGTCGGCGAGGTGACCGAGGCGTAGGCCGTCGTGCCGTTTCCGAAGTAGGCGACGACGTTGTTCGTCGAGTTGAACCACAGCGCGTAGTTCTCGAACTTCGACTGTCCGTTGCCCGGCTTGCCGACGATCACCTGCCAGCCGGACTTACTTCTCTTGACCCACGTCTCCAGCGTCACCGCGGTCGTCACACTCAGAGAGCTCGAGCTCGGAATTGAAACCGAATCGTTGACAGCGTCGAAAGATGCAGCTGTGTTCGACTCGGTGCGAATGGCGCCTGGCTGACCGAGCGTGATCCCGCCCTGATAGGTGCCTGAGTTGGTGCCGGCGGAATCGCCCGCCGTCGTCCCGCTCGCCTCGCCCAGACGCCAGTACCCTGCCGGATTGTCGCCCAGAATCGTGTCGCGGTAGAGCGTTGAGCTGACAGAGAACGTCACGGCGCTGCTCGTGCCGGTGTTCTCCACCAAATCGCTTTGCACCGCCTGGGCCGTATACGTGCCTTCGGGGAGCGGCACCGAGACGGGGATCGAGTAGACACCGTTGCTGGCAGCGGTCGTGGTCAGAACCTGGGTCGGAGTGCCGGTCGCCGACGAGCCGGCGAAGATGTCGATGTCAACCGTCGTCGAATCGCGCGCCGCGGCGCCGGCCGTCCCCGCAAACGTCGGCTTCTCGGACGTGGAGGCGCCGGCAGCCGGTGAAGTCATCGTCGGTGTCGGCGCGGTCGTATCGACGACGAAGGTATTGGCCGAGCTTCGGCCGGTGTTTCCCGCCGAGTCGGATTGCTCGGCCTGGGCCGTATACGTGCCTTCTGAAAGGGTCGTCGTCGTCTCGATCGAGTACGAGCCTCCGGACTGCGTCGTCGTCAGGATCTGAACCGGCGTTCCGGTTGGCGTCCCACCGCTGTAGACCTTGACCGTAATCGTGTTCGAGTCGCCTGCGGCCGTGCCGGCATAGCCGGCGAACGTCGGGGTCTGGTCGCTCGTCGCTCCGCCGTTCGACGGAGACGTCAGCGTGACTCCCGACGCAGTCGTGTCGACCGTCCAGGAATACGTGCTGGCCGTGCTCTCGTTCCCGGCGGCGTCCCGCGCTTTGACCCCGAAGACGTGATCGCCGTCGCTCAACCCGTTGTAGGTTTGCGGGCTCGCGCAGACGCCGAAGCTTCCGGCATCGACTTGGCAGCGGAAGCTGACGCCGGCCTCGGCGTCGGAGAAGCCGAAGGTCGCGCTCGACGAGCCGCTGGGGCTGGCGGGTCCGGACAGAACCGTCGGCGCCGGCGGCGCGGTGAGGTCGATCGTCCAGGTGTAGCTTGCCGCGGGGCCGGTGTTTCCGGCAGCGTCGGTCGCATTCACCTGGAACGTGTGGGAGCCTCCGCCGCGCCCCGAGTAGCTGGTCGGGCTCGTGCAGGCTGAGAACGCCCCGCCGTCGAGGCGGCACTGGAACGTCGCCGTCTCGTTCGCCGAGAAGCTGAAGCTGGGGCTCGTCGAATTTGTCGGGTCGGCAGGCTTCTGCGTGATCGAAGATGTCGGAGGCGTCGTGTCGACGCTCCACGAGAAACCGGCGGGCTCGCCGGTGTTGCCGGAAAGATCGGTCGCCCTGACCTGGAACGTGTGCGAGCCGTCCGTGAGGCTGCTGTAGACAGTCGGGGTCGAGCACGAGGAGAAAGCGCCGTCGTCGATTGAGCACTCGAAGCTCGCGGATTCGTCCGCCGTAAAGCTGAAGCTTGCGTTCGTCGACGTCGTCGGATCCGCCGGATGCTCGGTGATCGTCGAAGTCGGCGGAGTCGTATCGCCGGACGTCGTGACCGTGAACGTATTCGCCGACGAGCTGCCTGTGTTGCCAGCGGCGTCCGACTGCTGAGCCTGCGCGGTGTAGGTGCCGTCGATCAGCGAGGGCGAAGCGACGACGCTGAAGGCCCCATTGGCCCGCGTCGTCGTCAGTGTCTCGACCAGCAGGCTGCTGACGTCGGGGCCGGCGTAGACGCGGACGGTGATAGTGGACAGGTCACCCGGGGCCGTACCGGCGGCACCCGCAAAGGTCGGCGTGCCAGTGCTGACGGACGCGCCGTTGGCCGGGCTCGTCAACGTCACGACAGGCGGAGTGGTGTCAGGGGTCGCAGTGCTGACCGTCCACGTATAGGTGGCGGCAGCGCCGGTGTTTCCTGCGAGGTCGGTCGCCCTGACCTGGAACGTGTGCGAGCCGTCGACCAACGCGGAGTAGCTCTTCGGGCTCGTGCATGCCGAGAATGACGCGCCGTCGAGTCGGCATTGGAAGCTCGCCGTCTCGTTGGCCGAGAAGCTGAAGCTGGCGCTCGCCGAATTGGACGGGTTGGGCGGTTGGTCGGTGATGGTCGTGGTCGGCGCAACCGAGTCGACCGTCCACGTGTACGAGGCCGCCGCGCTCTCATTGCCTGCGGCATCGCGTGCCGTGACTTGGAAGGTGTGACTGCCCTCCCCGAGGCCGCTGTATGTCCTCGGACTCGTGCACGCGCCGAACGCCGCCCCGTCGAGCGAGCAGCGGAAAGTGACGCCGGCTTCGGTGTCGGAGAAGCCGAAGCTTGCGCCGGTCGAGCTCGTCAGCGCCGGCGGCTTCGAACCAAGCGAAGGTGTCGGCGGCGCAGCCGTGTCGACCGTGAACGTATTCGCGCTCGAAAGACCAGAGTTGCCGGCGGTGTCTTGCTGGACCGCCTGAGCCGTGTAGGTGCCGTCGGCCAGCGCGGCGTTTGCGCCCGCGCTGTAGGAGCCGTCGCTCTGTCTCGCTGCGTTCAGGATTTGCAGGGGCGTCCCGGCGGTTGTCGTGCCCGAGTAGAGGTTGACGAGGACGAGCGAGCTATCTCCGGCCGCCGTTCCCGCAACGCCGTTGAACGTCGGCAGCGCAGCATTTATCAGACCCCCGTTCGCCGGGCTCGTCAGGACGATCGAGGGCGCTGTCCTGTCGACGACGAACGTGTTGGCGCTCGACAGCCCGATGTTGCCGGCGGAATCCGCTTGCTGCGCCTGCGCGGTGTACGTGCCGTCTCCGAGCGACGAGGACGAAACGCTGTACGACCCCGCCGAGTGCGTCGTGCTCAAGGTCTGGATCGGGGTGCCGGTCGCGCTCGTCCCGCTGTAGACCTTGACGGTGACCGTCGACGAATCGCCGCCGAGCGTGCCCGCCGAGCCGCTGAAGCTCACGCTCGTGCTTCTCGTGGAGCTGCCGTTTGCCGGAGCCGCCAGGGTGACGGCCGGCGGTGTCGTGTCCGCCGCGCCTTTCGCATAGTGCGCCTGGACCCGGGTCGCCGAGAGCGCGGTGGAGTAGACAGCGACCTCGTCGATCTGGCCACCGAAAAAGGCAGTCGTCCCGGTCGAGCGGCCGATGTAGAGCGGGTCGGAGTTCGGCGTCAACTGGACGGATGAGCTCGAGGAGGCGTTCAGCTGTCCGTCCAGATAGAGCTTCGCGCTCGCGTTGTCGTACGTCACGACCAGGTAATGCCAGTTCGTGTCCAGCGCGACGGTCGATGTCACGCTCGCGTAGGTCGTGCCGTTACCGAAGAAGGCCTGCGCCTTGTTCGAAGTGTTCAGCCAGAGCGAGTAGTTCTCGAGCTTGGACTGGCCGTTGGCGGCCTTGCCAAGGACGACTTGCCAGACGCCGGATCGACTCCTTTTGACCCAAGCCTCCTCCGTCACCGCCGTCGCCATGCTGAGCGAGGGCGAGGAATTCACCTTCACATAAGAGTCCGTGCCGTTTAGTGAGGGCGCGGTGTTCGGGTCGTTTGCAATCGCGCCGGCCTGGCCGAGAGTGACGCCGCCGAGGTAGCTGCCGGCGTTGGCGCCGAGCTCGTCCGGCGCGGCCGACGCGCCGGGAGCTTCACCGAGCCGCCAGTACGAGACGGGGTTGTCGGCGAGGACTTCATCCCGATACGACCCCGGGGCCGCGGACGCGACCGTGCCCCCGCCGAGCCCGAGCAGAATCGTGGTTGTAGCGAGCAAGGAGAGCGCACGAATGCAACAGTGAATCCCCCTCCTTCGAGGCCCTGAGAAGGCCAATCGGTTCGACAATCCTCTCCCCTTCGTCGGCGCTCTGCCGTCCTGCCGTCCTCCACGCCGCAGCGGACGCCAATCCGGCTCGGCGAAGCTCAATCCTCGCGCAGGTGGAACGCGGGCTCAATAGGCCGTTCGGCCTATTCCGGGTCGGAATACCTAGCCGTTCGGATGGTCCGGGCTCAGCGAGCAGGTCTAGGCGTCATCGCCGCGGCGAGGACGCCTAGCGACCGCTCAGTGGCAGGCCTCGCTGCCGGAATCCGTGAAGCTCTTGCCGGCCTGCGGGACGAACTGCCAGTCGTAGCTCGCCGGATGCAGCGTCAGCTTGATAATGCCCCAGGCGCCTGTCTGTCGGACCTCGCTGTTCGGCTGGGTCGTGGTGAACGTGTATTCCTCCTCGCCCCCTGTGCCGACAATGAACTCCCGCACCCCGTTTTGCGGGTCGGCGTTGCCGTCTGCATCCTGTCGTGCGAACCGCTCGTACAGATGGTCCTGGCCGTTGAGCACCACCTCGGCGCCCCAGTCGTAGGCAGCGGCCCAATATCCACCCTCGTCGGGGTTGTTCCCATGAACGCTGCCGGAGCTGAACCGCGGGTCGGCCCACATTACGAGGGAGCATTTGGTCGGGTGCGACGCGAGGTCGGCGCGCAACCACTTGACCTGGGAGTTCACATCGCAGCCCGGCGCGACCGTCTTGCAAGGGCTGTTCACGACCGCAATGTGCCAGGCGCCGAGGTCGTAACTGTAGTAGCCGCGGACGGGATCCGTTGCACTGGCGCCGAAGGGGGCGAGTTGGCTCTGGAAGTACCCCATGTAGCCGGCCGCGCCGCTCGTGCCGTAATCGTGCTCTCCCAATGTGGGACGCGTGCGCGACTTGGCCGCACCCCAGCTCGGGTTGTAACAGTTGCTGAACTCGGTCGAGGTGCCGTTCGGGTAGACGTTGTCGCCCAGCGTGGCGACGTTTGCGTTCGGGAAGTTCGCGAGCAGGGCGGCGGTCGCCTCGTCGCCCGGGGAGTTGCAGTCGGCAATGTCTCCCGCCGCCAGGAGCGAGCGATCCACCGACGGCGCGGGGGCGTTGACTCCGAAGCTGTTTGCGGAGCTGTAGCCGATGTTCCCGGCGACGTCGCCCTCCGACGCTTGCGCCGTATACGTCCCCGCGGAGAGCGCCGCGGCGTCGACCGCGTAGGAGCCGTCGCCCTGGCGCGTGGCCGTCAGCGTCTGCACCGGCGTTCCCACGGCGTCGAGGCCGCTGAAGACCCGCACCGTCACCGTGCTCGGGTCGCCCGAGGCGGTGCCCGCCGTCCCGGCGAACGTGGGGCTCGCGTTGGTTGTCGAGCTTCCGTGGGCAGGGGCCGTTAGCGTCACCTTCGGCGGCAGCGTGTCGACGGCCAAGTTGTAGCGCGCGAGAATCCGCTGAGGCGAAAGCACGGTCGGGTAGACGGCCACTTCGTCGATCAGGCCACCGAAGAAGCTGCCGTTCGAATTCGAGCGGCCGATGTTGAGGGGCTGCGTGTTCGCGGCCATCTGCACGGTGGAGGGCTTCGCGAGGCTCAGCGCTCCGTCGACGAAGATCCTGGCCACCGAGTTGTCGTAGCTGGCAACGAGGTAGTGCCAGTTCGTGTCAAGCGCCGGCGCGGCGACGGACATGAAGGTCGAGCCGTTGCCGAAGTACGCGACGGGCTGGTTCAGTGTGTTCAGCCACAGCGCGTAGTTCTCCAACGCCGATTGGCCGTTGCCGGGCTTGCCGACGATCACCTGCCAAGTGCCAGACCGGCTCCTCTTGACCCAGGCCTCGATGGTGACCGCGCTCGCCAGGTCGAGCGAGTTCGAGTCGTTCACCTTCACGTAGTCGTTGACGCCGTCGAACGACGCAGACGTGTTCGGATCGGTCGGGATCACCCCGGGCTGCCCGAGCGTGACCCCGTTGGTGTACGTGCCGAGGTTCGCGCCCGTCTCGTCGGCAGCGGTCGTACCGCTGGACTCGCCCAG
>Ga0307277_10001183_pt1 | contig 10150 bp, 9 predicted proteins | sample ER_DNA_116_FD_194473 | JGI IMG/M metagenome (GOLD analysis project Ga0307277, IMG submission 194473) | Bulk soil microbial communities from the East River watershed near Crested Butte, Colorado, United States - ER_DNA_116 | ecosystem: Environmental > Terrestrial > Soil > Floodplain | place: USA...
GGCCGGCGGACGGCTCCTCGAAGCCGGCGATCATCCGCAGGGTGGTCGTCTTGCCGCAGCCCGACGGTCCCAGCAGGGAGAAGAACTCGCCCTCGGCGATCCTGAGATCCACGTGCTCGACGGCGCGCACGTCGTGGCCGCCGGTGGCGAACTCCTTCTCCACCCCGACCAGCTCGATCGCGGCCAGGCCGTCCTCGTCGGGGACGGCCTGGCGGGCACCGGCCTGCACCCTCGTGTCTGCCATCTTCTTCCCCTGACCTAGGCGGCCGACGCGCCGATTCGACCACACGGGCACGAGAGGACGCTAACACCAGAACTGCGGGCGTCCATGTACGAACCGGCGCCACGCGCCACCGAGACCCGCCAGATCGTCACCGTAGGTATCAGCCTCCCGCCGAACCCCTGCCCCGCAGCACGTCGGCAGCCTGGAGGGCGAGCCAGAACTCGACCCGGTCAGCGGCCGCGTCCAGGTCGCGGCCGGTCAGCTCGGCGACCCTGCGGATACGGTAGCGCAAGGTGTGCCGGTGCACGGCCAGCGCCCTCGCCGCCGCCTCCCAGTTGCCGTTGTGCTCCAGGAAGGCCCGCAGGCTGGCCACCAGGTCGCCGTGCTGGCGGCGGTCGTAGTCGAGCAGGGGGCCGAGCAGGCCGCGGGAGATGGCCTCGAGGGCGGCGTCCTCCTGCCTGGCCAGCAGCAGGCGGTGGCTGCCCAGGTCGGCGACGGTCGCGACCCGGGCCGCCTGGCCGTCCGCGGGCCCGGCCGCCTCCAGCGCGAACCGGGCCTCCTGGTAGGCCCGGCGCAGCCCGCGCGGGTCGGCCTCGGGCATGCCGAGCCCGAACCGGGCGGCCACGCCCCTGGCCCGGGCGGCCGCGGCCACCGCCTCGGCGGTCTCCCTGGCCTCGGCCGGCCCGGCGGCCTCGAACAGGGCGACCACGGCGGCGTCCTGGACGCTGCAGAGGTACGGCGCCGGCCGCCGGGACAGCCGGTCCTGGACCAGCAGCCGCAGCGCCTCCACCGCCGGCTCCGAGCGGTCGGGCTCCCCGCCCCTGGCCACCAGCACGGCGATCGCCGGGGAGGCGCCGAGGCCGAGGAAGCGCAGCCGCCGCCGGATCTCCTCCGGCGACAGCTCCCCCTCGAGCAGGGCGTCGAGGAAGTCGCCGACCAGCCGGCGCTCGGTCCTGGCCACCGCCTGGGCCTTGGACAGCTCCAGGGCCACCGCGGTGGCCAGGTGGTGGACGACCACCTGGTGGTACGGCTCCGGCCGGGGCCCGCGGTGCAGCACCAGGAAGCCGGCCGGGCCGCCCCCGACCAGCACCGGCAGCAGGGTGCGGCTGCCGCCCTCGTCCGAGAGGCTGAGCGAGAACTCGTTGCCCTCCGGCCGCAGGGCCTGGATCTCGGCCCAGAGGTCGCGCGGCGGGAGCACGGCGGCGGCCCCGCGGGCCGCGGCCATGACCTCGCCGCGGACGTCCAGCAGCAGCGCCCTCGTCCCGGTCATCCGGGCGTAGGCCTCCAGCAGGGCGTCGAGGCCGGCGCCCTCGACCAGCAGCCGCGACAGCGTCTGCTGGACCGTCCCGGCCCGCTGCAGGAGCACGTACTGCTCGCTGACCAGGCGCGAGAACAGCGCCTCGGTGATGGCGATGAACGGCACCTCGAAGGGGACCTCGAACACCGGGAAGCCGGCCCGGTCGGCGGCCTCGCGGACCGCCGGCGGGGCGGCCTTGAAGGCGAACCCGAGGCCGATCCCGAGGGCGGCCAGGTCGGCCGTTGCCAGCTGCTCGACGTAGGCCGCCTGGACACCGGGGCCGCCGCGCAGGCCGAGCCCGGTGGTGAGCAGCACCTCGCCGCCGCGCAGGAAGCGGGTCGGGTCGCGCAGCTCGGACACGTGCGCCCAGCGGATCGGCCGGTCGAGCCCCTTGGCGCCGGCGACCAGCTCCAGGCGCAGCTCGTCGATGCCCAGCAGGTCGGCAACGGTGGTGGCCACGGCCCTCCCTTCTGCGCCGAAACGTACAACAGCGTACCCGCCAGCTGGACGCGAGGGCACTACCCCCGAGCTTCTCACGGCTGACAGCCTGCGGGTTCCGGGGGCCCGCGGCTCATGTAGCCGAAGGCGGTAGCCCCGGCGGAATCGGTCGGAGGTCGGGGGATGCGGGTCGTGGTGGTGGGAGGCGCGGGCGCGATGGGGCGCTGGACGGTGCGCGACCTGACCGAGTCCGAGGGCGTCGACGAGGTCGTGGTGGCCGACCTGAACGGCTCGCGGGCCCGGGAGGCGGCCGGCTGGGCGGCGGCCCGGTCGGGGAGCAACGGCAGCGCCCGGGTCGGCGGCGTGGCCCTCGACGCCGGCGACGGCCAGGCCCTGCGGCGGGCCTTCGACACCGCCGACGTGGTCTGCAACTGCGCCGTCCACGCGACCAACCTGGCCGTGATGGAGGCCTGCGCCGACGCCGGCACCCACTACGTCGACCTCGGCGGCCTGTTCCACACCACCAGGCGCCAGCTCGCCCTGCACGACCGCTTCGTGGCCGCCGGGGTCACGGCCGTGATCGGCATGGGCGGCAGCCCCGGCACCACCAACGTGCTGGCCGCCCTGGCCGGCCGCGACCTGGAGCTGGTGGAGGAGGTCGAGATCCGCCTCGGGGTGGCCGACTTCGCCCCGTCGTCCGCGCCGGTGCCGGTCCCGTACGCCATCCAGACCATCCTCGACGAGTTCGCCGCCCCGGCGATGGCCTTCCGCGACGGCCGGCTGGTCGAGGTCCCGGCCATGAGCGAGCAGGAGGACCTGGACTTCCCGGCGCCGGTCGGGCGGGTCCGGGTCGGCCACACCCTGCACTCGGAGCTGGCCACCCTGCCGCTGCACTTCGCCGACCGCGGGATCCGCTCGGTGTCGTTCAAGGTCGGCTTCCCGGCCGCCTTCATGGACAAGCTGGCCCTCCTGACCGCCCTCGGGCTTGCCGATACCGAACCGGTCGAGCTGCCCGGCGGCCGGGTGGTGCCGCGCCAGCTGCTGGTCCACTGCATCACCACGACCGCCACCATGCCCGGACCCGAGGCCGCCCCGGACGACGCCGAGGCGATCTGGGTCCGGGTGCGAGGGCGACGGGCCGGACCTTCGGGGGATCCGGCCCTCGCTCCTCGCGAATCCCTCGATCCACCGGGGCACCCCCCTGGGGTGCCCCGGACCCCTCCGGCCGTGGAGCGGCTGGCCGAGTGCCTGGTCCGGCCGCACCCGGGCTGGCAGGCCGGGGCCGGGCAGCTCGACACCGGCGTGCCGCCCAGCATCGTCGCCCAGTTCCTGGCCAACGGGGTGATCGACCGGGCGGGCGTGCTCGCCCCCGAGGACGCCGTCCCGCCCGAGCGCTACCTGGCCGAGCTGGCCGCCCGCACCATGGAGGTGACCCTGGTCACCCGGGAACCGGCCGTGGCCGCCTCGGCCGATGAGAGGAGCCCGTCGTGAGCATGCCCCAGGAACGCAAGCTTGCCGCCGAGGTGCCGGGCCCGGGGAGCCGGGCGCTGGAGGAGCGGCGCCGCAAGGCGGTGGCCAGGGGCGTGGCCACCATGACCCCGGTGTACGCCGCCGCCGCCCACGGCGCGGTCATCGAGGACGTCGACGGCAACCGCTTCATCGACTTCACCGGCGGCCTCGGGGTGCTGAACGCCGGCCACACCCCGCCGTCGGTCGTGCAGGCGGTCAAGGACCAGGTCGAGCGCTACCTGCACACCTGCCAGCACGCGGTGATGAACGAGCCCTATGTGGCCGTGGCCGAGGCCCTCAACCGGATCACCCCCGGCGACTACGACAAGCGGACCCTGCTGGTGAACTCCGGCGCCGAGGCCACCGAGAACGTGGTCAAGATCGCCCGCGCCGCCACCGGCCGCCCCGGCGTCGTGGTGTTCGACAACGCCTTCCACGGCCGCACCCTGCTCGCCCTGGCCATGACCGGCAAGGTCGCCCCCTACAAGCAGGGCTACCACCCGTTCCCGAGCGAGATCTACCGCATGCCCTTTCCCTACTGCTACCGCTGCCCGTTCCACCTCAGCTACCCCGACTGCGGCCTGGCCTGCGCCGACTACATCGAGGAGGAGATCAAGGTCCACGTCGGGCCCCAGAACGTGGCCTGCCTGATCGTCGAGCCGGTCCAGGGCGAGGGCGGCTTCATCGCTCCCCCGCCCGGCTGGCTGGAGCGGATCGCCGAGATGTGCCGGCGGCTCGCGATCCCGTTCGTGGCCGACGAGGTCCAGTCCGGTTTCGGGCGCACCGGCACGCTGTTCGCCACCGAGCAGCACCCGGGCGTGGTCCCCGACTTCACCCTCTCGGCCAAGTCGATCGCGGCCGGCCTGCCCCTGGCCGCCGTCACCGGACGGGCCGAGCTGATGGACGCTCCCGGCCCCGGCGGGCTCGGCGGCACCTACGGCGGCAACCCGCTGGCCTGCGTGGCCGCCCTGGCCACCATCGAGCTGTTCGAGCAGGGCGACCTGCTGGAGCGGTCCCGGCGCATGGGCGAGATCCTCGGCTCGCGCCTGCGCGAGCTGGGCGAGCGGCACCGGGTCGTCGGCGAGGTCAGGGGCCTCGGCGCGATGATGGCCATGGAGCTGGTCAGCGACCCCGACACCAAGGAGCCGGACAGGCAGGCCGCGACCCAGGTGGTCGCCGAGTCGGCCCGCCAGGGCCTGCTCACCCTCAAGGCGGGCATCCACGACAACGTCGTGCGCATCCTCGCCCCCCTGGTCATGGAGGAGCAGCTGCTGTCCGAGGGCCTGGACATCCTCGACCGGGCCCTTGCCAGCACCGGCCAGCCGTGAGGACCGCCATGGGGGTCGTGGTGGTATCCATACGGTCAAGAGGGATAGCCTGAGGGACCGCATCAAGCAGACGGCCTGTCCGGCCGATGGAGGCGGCATGTTCACACTCCGGTCCCCGGAGGTCGGGCGCTGAGCCAGACCATCCGTGTCCAGCCCAGCCGCGTCCAGCGCATCCACGGGCGCCGGGCCGCGGCCAGGCGGACCCGCCGCCGGTTCTTCGCCGAGCTGCCGTTCCTGCTCGCCGCCGCCCTGATCCTGACCATCCTGGTCAAGGGCTTCCTGATCCAGGCCTTCTACATCCCGTCGCGGTCGATGGAGCCGACCCTGGACGTCGGCGACCGGGTCGTGGTCAACCGGCTGGCCTACCGCCTCGGTGACCCCGGGCACGGCCAGGTGGTGGTGTTCCTGCGGCCGACCGGCGCCGACCAGAGCTCGTCGGCCGGGCCGGTCTCGTGGGTGCGGCGGGCGGTCGCCCAGGGGCTCGGCGGCACCCCGCCCGGGAGCGAGGACCTCATCAAGCGGGTGGTCGGCCTGCCCGGCGACGTGGTCGAGGGCCGCGACGGCGCGCTGTGGCGCAACGACCGCCGGGTCGACGAGCCGTACCTGCGCCCCGGCACCTTAACCTCCGACTTCGACAAGGTCCGCATCAGGCCGGGCCACTACTGGGTGATGGGCGACAACCGCGAGGACTCCGCCGACTCCCGGGTGTTCGGCCAGATCGACCGGTCGGTGCTGGTCGGGCGGGCGGTGCTCACGGTCTGGCCGGTCCCGCACGCCGGCGGCCTGTAGCGCGTTCCGGTTCGGCCCCGGCCGCCGTGACCGGCGGCTTTTTTTCTTGTGGGGACAAAGGGGCAAGATTACCTGTGACCGGCCGGCCGGCCGGGGCGCGGGAGAGGAGACGGCGGGATGGTCCTGGCAGCCCACAGGAACGAGATCACCGAGCGGGGACGGCGGCGCACGATCGGCGCGCTGCTGACCGGCGCGGCGCTGCTCGCCTGCTACTGGGCGGCCTGGCTGCTGGACCGGTCCCTGCTGGCCAGCGACACCCGGCCCGCGTACTACGAGTTCGAGGCGGCGTTCTTCCTGGCCGACGTCTGGCTGGCCGCCTGCCTGGTCGCGGGCGCCCGGGCGCTGGCCGCCCGCCGGGCCGCGGCCCTGCTGTGGCTGCTGGCCGCCGCCGGGGCCGGCGGGTTCCTGTTCGGCGTCGAGCTGCTCTACAACCTCCAGCACGGCGTCTGGTTCGCCAGCGGGCGGGGCCTGGTCGAGCTGCTGCGCAACCTGGTCACCGGGGCCGGGACGGCCGGGCTGTTCGCCTGGACCTGGCCACGGCGGGCCGAGCTGCTGGCCGGCGACTGAGCACCGCCGTGGACCCGCTGGCGACCCCGGACCGGCCGGTCGCCGGTCGCGACTACCCGGCCGACTGGTCCCAGTTCCTGGCCTTCTTCCCCGACGAGGCGGCCTGCCTGCGCTACCTGGAGCGGCTCAGCTGGCCCCACGGGTTCCTCTGCCCCGCCTGCGGCCAGGCCCGGCCGCCGTGGCGGGGCTCGCGCCAGCGGCTGGTCTGCCGCGGCTGCGGCCACCAGACGACCGTTACCGCCGGGACCCTGTTCCAGGGCACCCGGACCCCGCTGCGGCAGTGGTTCGCGGCCGCCTGGCTGGTGGCCACGGCCGAGCAGGGGGTGTCGGCCCGCCAGCTGGCCCGGGCCCTCGACCTGGGTAGCTACGAGACGGCCTGGACGATGCTGCACCGGTTCCGCCGGGCCATGGTCCGCTCGGGCCGGCCCCGGCTCGAGGGCCGGGTCGAGCTCGGCAGCGTGACCGCCCCCGGCCGGCCGGACCCGGCCGACGGGCCGGTCGCGGCCACGGCGGCCATCGCCCTGGAGGACCGCGGCCAGGCGCCGGGCCGGGTGCGCATGCAGCGCCTCACCGAGACCGGGCCGGGCGCCCTGGCTGCCTTCGCCGGACGGGTGGTCGAGCCGGGGACGCTGGTCAGGGCGGTCCGCCTCGACGCCTGGTACCCGCTGGCCGAGTCCGGCTTCATGACCGAGCGGGCGCCGCGGCTGACCCACCTGCCGGCGGTCGAGCGGGCGCTGGCCGGCTGGCTGCGCGGCACCCACCAGGCGGCGATCTCCCCGGCCCAGCTCGACTGGTACCTGGACGAGTTCACCTTCCGGTTCAACCGGCGCAGCTCGACCCACCGCGGGCTGCTGTTCTACCGCCTCCTGGAGGAGGCGGTGGTGACCCCGCCGCTGCCCTACCGCCAGGTCGTGGCCGGCGCCGCGCCCTAAGGACCGCAGCCGCCAGGCCCTGCCGCTCCTATCCCCTCCGCTCCACTTGACGACCAGGGGAAAAGGAGCGAACATACGTTTGATTCGAACATTTGTTCGACTCGGCTCTGCAACGTTCACGCGAAGGGGAAGCCGTGGACAGGACCGCCGTGCGCAGCCGGGTCGGGTTGACGGACGGCGCCACCCGCATCCCGGCTGCCGTTCCGCTCGACCGGGGCCAGGTGCGCTTCCGCAGCCTGCTCTTCCGCTACCTGGCGGTGGGGTTCATCCTGCTGGCCACCGTGGTGGTGGCCAGCCCGGGTGCGCCCGACGCCGGGGCCGACCCCGACCCCTGGGACTACCAGCGCGAGCAGGTCGACGTCCAGGGCAGCGGCGCCCTCAACGCCTACGCCAGGACCGCCGTCCGGGCCACCGCCTGGCTGGCCAAGTCGTCGATCGAGCGCCAGCGCGACGTGCTCCGGCTCAACCTGTTCGACGTGCTGGTCGGCGACGGGGCCGCCCAGTCGGTCGGCGGCTGGCGGGCCGGGCACGCCGACCTGCTCGAGGCCGCCACCAAGGCCGCCCTCCTCGGGCTGATCGCCTGGGGCGTGGTCCGCCGCCCGGCCTGGCGCAGCCTCACCGTCGCCGCGCTGCTGCTGCTGGTCGCGACCGTGGTCGTGACCCGGCCGCAGACCACCGTCGAGGCGGCCGCCCGTCCCGGGACAGTGGTGCCCAGCGCCATGCTGGCCGTGGTGACCAGGGTCGCCCCCGACGGCGGCGGCCAGGGCGGGGCCGAGCCGACCCAGCGCCGGCTGCTCACCGGCTACTGGAGGTCCTACGTCGGCAACCCCCTCTCGCGGATGCAGACCGGGACCGCGGTGCTGGCCGACGCCCCGCCGGGCAAGAAGGCTGGCGTGCTGGCGGCGCTGCGCAAGAACGTCTCGGCGGTCAACGACTGGGCGGTCGGGCACCGGGGGCCGGAGCGGGCCTTCATCGCCACCTCGGCGCTCGGCTACGTGCTGCCGTTCGCGGTCGGGCTGGGGGCGCTGGCCATGGTGGCCGCCTGCGCCCAGACCCTGCTATTCCTGCTCTGCCTGGGCGGCCTGTTCGCCTGGCCGCTGGCCGTGGCCGGGCGCCGCCAGCGCCGGGCGCTGGTCCGCTTCCTGCTGGCGCCGCTGCTGGGCTCGGTGGCGGTGCTGGCCGGGGCGTCGCTGCTGTCGTTCGTGGTCGTGCGGGCGGCCGAGACCCTGCACGCCTCCGACGAGTACGTCGGTCTGCTGCTGGCCGGGTCGACCTGGCCGGCGCTGGCCGCCTTCCTGATCGGGCGCTGGCTCACCCGCCGCCGGCGCCAGGGCCCCGGCCTCCCCCCCGACGGCCAGGGCCCGTTCGCCAGCGCCCAGAGGAGCTGATCCATGAACGCCGAGTCGACCGTCTTCCGCGCGTCCCGTCCCGCCGTCGTCGTCGCCCCTGGGGGTGAGGGCGCCCGGGCCGCGGCCTGGCTGCTGGCCTGGCCGATGCGCCTTGCCGCCACCCCGATCGGCCGCCGGCTGCTGGTCGCGGCCGTCCTCGCCGTGGTCGCGGTCGCCGCCGTCGGGTACCTCTACGACTCGGCCGACCAGCCGGCGGCGGCGGCCGCCTCGCGCCCGGCCGGCGGCCTGGCCGCGGGCGCCCCGGCCGGGAGCGGCGACGCCGGCCGCCAGCTGGCCGCGGCGCCGGTGCGGGCCAAGCGCGCCGCCACCCCGGCCGAGGCGGCCGCCGCCTGGTGGGCGGGCCGCCAGCGGGTCGCCGTGGCCAAGGTCCAGTCGCTGCAGCAGCGCAAGGTCAGCGCCAGCGAGGTCCAGGTCCTGGTGGTCGCCGAGGCCGGGTCGCGGATGCCGAGCCGGTACGTGACCGTGCGCAAGGGACCCTCCGGCTGGAAGGTGCCGTGAACCGGACCATCGGCACCAAGGCCGGTGCGGTCCTGGTCGCGCTGCTGACCCTGGCCGTGCTGAGCAGCCGCGCCTCGCCCGGCTTCCCCCTGGCCGACGTGCCCATGGCGGTCGGCAAGACGATCGCCAAGGCCCTGGGGGCCAAGCCGAAGCCTCCGGCCACCCCGAAGGGAAGCGGCGGCCAGCGCGGCGCCAGCTCGTTCGCGCTGGCCGACATCCCCCGCCGCTACCTGAGCTTCTACAGCGACGCGGCCGCCGCCTGCCGGGGCCTGAGCTGGCAGGTGCTGGCGGCCATCGGCAAGATCGAGTCCGACCACGGCCGCTCCTCGGCCCCCGGGGTGCGCTCGGGGGTGAACCGCTTCGGCTGCTGCGCCGGCCCGATGCAGTTCAACATCCGCAACGGCCGGCCGAGCACCTGGGACACCTGGGGCACGGGCGTGGTCGCCCAGGTCTACGACCCGGCCCACGCCGTCCCCGCGGCCGCCCGCAAGCTGTGCGCCGACGGCCTGGCCCAGCCCGACCGGATCCGCCAGGACCCCTGCCCCGACGTGGTCGGCAGCGCCGCCCTCCACGTGGCCCTCAAGCGCTACAACAACGCCTGCTGGTACGTGCACGAGGTGGTGACCCTGGCCGGCCGCTACACCTCCTCCTCGCCGCCGCTGCCGCTGTCACGCGACCCGTTCGTGCGCGCCCTGGTCGCCAACAAACGGATCACCACCACCACCAGCCACGGCTGCAACCCCAAGGCCGACCTGGCCTCGGGCAAGCTCGACCTGCGGGTCCAGTCGCTGCTGGCCGTGCTGGCCGAGCGCCACACCATCCGCCTCAGCTGCCTGCGCAGCGGCCACTCGCGCTTCGTCAAGGGCACCACCCGGGTCTCCAACCACAGCGTCTGGCGGGCGGTCGACATCGACGTGGTCGACGGCCAGCCGGTGTCGAAGGCCAGCCGGGCCGCCCGGACGCTGGTCATGTGGCTGGACGGCCTCCAGGGCCCGCTGCGGCCGTCGGAGATCGGCTCGCCGTTCGAGATCGGCCGCCGCCCCTACTTCTCCGACGAGGGCCACCAGGGCCACGTGCACGTCGGCTACCGGTTCGAGGCCTGAGCGGGGGCGGCGGCCACCATGGCCGCCTCCCTGGCCGCGGACAGGACCCGGTCCACC
>Ga0307277_10001184_pt1 | contig 10143 bp, 9 predicted proteins | sample ER_DNA_116_FD_194473 | JGI IMG/M metagenome (GOLD analysis project Ga0307277, IMG submission 194473) | Bulk soil microbial communities from the East River watershed near Crested Butte, Colorado, United States - ER_DNA_116 | ecosystem: Environmental > Terrestrial > Soil > Floodplain | place: USA...
CATCGTTGGCTCTCGCTGGGGAAACCTCCCGGTTCCCCCAGGCCCCCTCCACTGGTCCGCTGACGCGGACAGGCGGCTTCACCGCCTCCCACAACAATGCGGCGCCCATGCCCATCCCGACGCACAACGCAGTCAACCCGTAGCGCACATCCGGTCGTTCCTTGAAGCCGTACGCGAGCTGCGCCATCAGGCGCACGCCGGTCGCAGCGAGCGGATGCCCGCAGGCGATCGCGCCTCCGTACGGGTTGAGGCGGGGGTCCTCCGGGTCGACGCCCATGCCGTCGCACCAGGTCAGCACCTGCACGGCGAACGGCTCGTTCAGCTCGAAGAGGCCGACCTCGTCGAGCGTCAGGCCCGCCTGGTCGAGCACGCGCTTCGTCGCCGGGATGGGGCCGATGCCCATCAGCTCCGGCTCGACGCCCGCAAACGCAAAGCCGACGAGTCGCATCCTGGGCTCGAGCTCGAGCTCGGCCGCGGTTTGCTCCGCGGCGAGGAAGGAGGCGGTTGCCCCGTCGGTGAGCCCCGCAGAGTTCCCGGCTGTGACACGGCCCCCGGCGCGGAACGGCGTGCGCAGAGCCGCAAGCGCTTCGAGCGTCGTGTCCGGGCGGAGAAACTCGTCGCTGTCGGCGAGCTTCCAGCCTTCATCCGTGAAGACGCTCATCGGGACAACCGTCTCGCGCCTGACGCCGTTCGTCCACGCGGCCCCGGCACGTTGTTGTGACCGCACGGCGTAGGCGTCTGCGTCGTCCTTCGTGATCTGTGGGAAGCGGTCATGCAGATTCTCGGCGGTCGCGCCCATGGTCACCGCCGACGTGTCGACGAGACGTTCGGACACGAAACGCGGATTGAAGTCGACGTCCTCGCCCATCGGATGATGTCCCATGTGCTCGACGCCGCCGGCGAGCACGATGTCGCATGCCCCGTACGCGATCTCACCGGCGCCGGCGGTGACCGCCGTGAGCGCGCCGGCGCACATACGGTCAACCGCGAAGCCGGGAACGGACTGCGGGATGCCGGCCAGCAACGCGACGTCGCGCCCGAGAGTCAGCCCTTGATCGCCGACCTGGGCCGTGGCCGCATAGATGACGTCGCCGATCCGTTCGGGCGGAATCCTCGGGTTCCGTCGCAATAACTCGCGCACGACCTTGGCCGCCATGTCGTCGGCGCGCGTCTTCCAAAAGACGCCCTGAGGGCCCGCGCGGCCGAAGGCCGTGCGCACGCCGTCGACGAACACGACCTCCCGACGTTCCATCTTGACGAGTCTACGCGGAGGCTTCGAGCTGCTCGCGCAAGTCTTCGAGCTCCCAGCAGTTCGCTGCGAGCGCGTCGCGGTGGAACTGGATCAGGAGCGTGCCGCCCGTCTCGAGCTTGCCGTCACGGCAAGCGTTCAGCAGGCGCCGGTACGGATCCAGCCCGTCGCCCGGCGCGTAGACCGCCTCGGGCGGCTCGTTCTCGTAGCGGGGGTCGGGCTCGCTCGCCGGGAGGTACGGCAGGTTCGCGACGACAAGGTCAACCGGCTCCGTGAGCGGCTCGAGCAGATCTCCCTGGACCACGTGCACGCGATCTTCGACACCGTGGAGCTTCGCGTTCTCCCTCGCGAGCTCGACTGCCGCGGCGCTCGTGTCGGTCGCCCACACCTCGACCTGTGGACGATTGACGGCGAGCGCGATCGCCACGGCGCCGCCGCCTGTGCCGACGTCGGCGATGCGCATCGGCACTCCGTCGATCCGTTGCAGGGCCTCGTCGACGAGCCTTTCCGTCGACGCGCGGGGAGTGAACACCTGCCCAGGCGCAGTCAGCAGCGGGAGGTCGTAGAAGGACGTTTTCATAGGCTCTTGCTGTGGTGGACTGGGCTGAGCACGCACGGCGTCAAGACGCACGCTACCGGGACGGCGAGGCGCGACTGCCGGACGTGGAGGATCAGGATGCCCGTCAGCGCCAGCTAACCCGCATGGGCAACGCCGCTGCGGGCGTGGGACTCGCCCGGCTCATGGGTGGCGATCCAGAGGAAGCGCGGGAGTGGTTCGCGAGGGCCGTCGACCGTTACCGGGAGAGTTATCCGCTCGCGCCTCCCGGAAGTTGGGGCCGGCCGATCGCGATCCTCAAGGCGCGCATCCTCAGCGGCGACTGGGACGGGGCAGAGACCGACGCGCACTGGACGCTCGAGCAGGGCGCGCCCGACGCGGAGTCCCCGATCGGGCGCTATGCCGGCGCACTAGCCATGCTCGTGCTCGGCCGTGACGAGGAAGCGCGCGTGCTCGCGGACGGGCTGCGGACGCGCGAGGACTTTCCCGCTCCTGTGGCGGATTCGCTTGCGTTCATCGCCGCCGAGGATCCGGTCGCGTACGTCGAGGCGATCGAGGCCGTGCTCGAATCCTTTGAGACGCGCGAGGAATATCTCGAGGATCTGCCGGCCGCGGACACCGTGGTCGTGCTGCAGGCGCTCGCGGCGCGCCGCGACATGGCCGCGCAGCTCAGTTCGCCGCTGCTCCCTTAGTGCGCGGGTGGGTGAGCGAACATCGTCAGCACGATCTTGTCCGCGTCCTCGTCTTCGAGGTCTCGCGCAGAGCTCAGGAACGTCGACATCAGCTCGAGCGCACGTTCGATCGTCAGCTTCACCTCGAGCTGCGCGCTCCGGAACGTGCCGTCGGCCGAATAGAGCGCGTGTGCACGCTGCACCTGGTCGATCATCGCCGCCTGGATGTCCCTGGCGCCGCCTGCGGCTAGCAGTTCGGGCGCAACGCGGAAGACCCTGGCCACGGCGCGGTACGGCTTTTCGCGCCCGCGTCCGTTCTCCTCGGCAAGCTCGATCAAGCCCGCCTTGAGCAGCATGCGCACGTGAAAGTGCAGATGGCCGGGATCGACTCCGAGTCGCTGGGCGAGCTCTCGGTTCGTAAGCTGCTGCTCGCCTTCGGCGCCGAGCATCTCGAGCACCCGGACCCGCAGGGGGTGGCCGAGTGCCTTTAGTTGTTCAGGCTTGTCGAGTACCAGCTCTTGCAAAGAACAGCCCGCCCCTTTTGTGTTCCGGGGCACTTCTACATATAGAGGGGGGCCTGTCAAGCTCGAAGCGCGGCTGCAGCAGCGCGATCGAGGATTGCAATGGTGCTGCCGTTCCGCGCCCGAACGAGGCTGGCTGGCGTCTCGGGGCCCGGCTGCGTGGCGAAGGCACGGCGTGCGGCGTCGGCCTTGTCGGCGCCGGAGACCGCAAAGACGATCTCCCGCGCGCTGTTCAGGACGGGAATGCTGAGGGTGACCCGGTCGACGAACGGCTCCAGCCCCGGTGCCGCCGGAAGCACTCGCTTGCGTTCGTGCAGCGTCGGTGCGTTCGGGAACAGCGATGCGACGTGACCATCCTTGCCGATCCCAAGGAGCTCGAGGTCGAACACGGTGTCGCCGAGCTCTCGCTCGTAGTCGGCGGCGGCTTTCTCCTTCCCGAGCTCACCCTTGATGCGGTGGAGGGCGCGCGGCTCGCGCTCGAGCCGGTCGAGCAGCGCGCGTTTCGCAAGCGCGTAGTTCGAGAGGTCGTCGCCGGGAGGAACGCAGCGTTCGTCGCTCCACCAGATCTCTGTCTCGCTCCAGTCCGGTTCGCGCCTCGCTGCATCCTCGTACGCCTGCTCGGGCGTCCTGCCGCCCGTGAGCGCGATGTTTCCACCTGCGCGCGCCGCGCGCGCCAGTCGCTCCGCGACCGCTGCAGCTACTTCGTTCGCGTCGTCAAGGATGACGAGCTCGACGTCGTCGCTCACGAATCGCCGGCTGCGAGCTCTTTCGATCTTTCCATTGCCGCTTGAATGGCGTTGAGGAAAGCAGCGCGCACCCCTGCCTGTTCGAGCTCGCGGATTGCATGAATCGTCGTCCCGCCGGGCGAGGTCACCGCTTCGCGCAGCTCGACCGGATGCATCTCCTCGTCGCGCAGGAGCTTGGCAGTGCCGAGCATCGTCTGAACGACGAGCTGCGTCGACGTCTCACGTCCGAGACCGAGCAGGATTCCCGCGTCGATCATCGCCTCCGCGAGCAGCGCGAAGTATGCGGGTCCGGAGCCGGACACGGCCGTGACAGCATCCATGTAGCGCTCCGGCACGCGCACGACCCTGCCCAGATGTGAGAGCACGTCCTCGGCGAGGTCGAGCTGCTCGTCGTCGGCGTGTGCGCCGGCGCAGATGCCAGCGATGCCCTCGTGAACGAGAGCGGGGGCGTTCGGCATGGCGCGCACGACGGGAACGCCCGGTGCGAGACGTGCCTCGATCTGCGCAGTCGGAATAGCGGCGGCGATGGAGAGGATCGTCTGCTCGGGCGTGAGCAACCCGCCGATCTCGCCGAGCAGGACGTCGAAGTCCTGGGGCTTGACCGCGATCACGACCAGCCCGGCATCGGTGACCGCCTCAGGGTTGGAGAGAGTTGCCCTGACGCCGTGGCGATCCGCGAGCTCCTTCAGCCGCTCCTCACGCCGCCCGGTGACGACGATGTCTCCCGGCTTCCGCCAGCCCGAGCTGAGCAAACCTGCCAGCAGGGACTCGCCGATCCGCCCGGCGCCGAGAATGGCGATCTTCCGGTTCGCAGCCATGTCCGCAGTCTAAGAACCCAGAGCGGTGAGGTAGTGGCCAAGCGTCTTCTCGTCGCGGAAGACGAACCGCACCAGCTCGACGGAGGGATGCGCGGCGAGGGCGGTCTTGGTCGCCGCGATTGTGACCGGCGCCGCGAGCTCCACCGGGTAGCCGTACGCACCGGTCGAGATCGCGGGGAACGCGACCGACCTGCAGGCGAGCTCGTCTGCGAGCTCGATCGCGCGGCGGTGGCAGGACGCGAGGAGCTCGGCTTCGTCTTCGCGGCCGCCGCGCCAGATCGGGCCGACCGCATGCAGCACGTGCCTCGCCTGCAGAGCCCCGCCCGACGTGGGCTTCACATCTCCGGGGTCGCAGCCGCCGAGCAAGCGACACTCCTCCAGGATCGAGCTCCCACCCGCGCGGTGGATCGCGCCGTCGACTCCGCCGCCGCCGAGCAGGCTGGGATTCGCGGCGTTGACGATCGCGTCGACCTCCTGCTCCGTGATGTCGCCGAGGGCGAGCTCGATCACGCGTACGTCGGCCGTGGAAAACGGACGGGCCGCTCCTCGGGCAGCGGAATCAGCCCGTGCGCGAAGCCCATTGTGAGGTACCGCCCGGCCAGGCCGGCCCATTCGCCGTAAGGCTCGAGCAGCTCGGCGGTTTCGATCGCCTCCACCCAGCGGCCGCGCAGTCGTGACATCAGCTTCACCAGCGCGAGGTCGCCGACGAGTCCGTACTCGTTGCGTCCGAGCCCTTCGAGGCAGACCACGCCGGCCGACCACGGTCCCAGCCCTCTCTGCCGTTCGACGAAGGCTGCAGCCTTCGCTGTGGGCAGCGTGTGCAGCCGTTCCAGATCGGTGGAGCGGCAGATCCGGACGAGGGCCGCCGCCCGGCTCGCGTGCAAACCGAGCTGCCGCAGCCGGACCGGCGCGAACCGTGCCAGCGATGTGCACGTCGGCGGCGCATGGAGATCCGTCCCGTCGATGCGAGCCTCGACGGCGCGGACGACAATGCGCTCGAGCTGTCGCGCTCTGCGCGATTCGATCAGCTGCCCGCAGAACGCACGCAGCAAGCTCTGCGCCACGGTCGGCAGCCGCAGCTGCCGCATCCCCTGGAACTGTGAGGTCGTCGGGCCGATGAGCGGATCGCGCGCGAATCGGCGGAGGAACTCGGTGTGATCGGCATCGACCGCGAGGACGAATCGCAACCGTTCCAGCCCTTCCTCGCTGGCGGCGCTCAACACGAGGCTCCCGTCGAGCGTCTGCCTCGCCGTCGCAACCTCCACGCGTTCGCCGACACGCAATGCCGTCGTCAGCGTTCCGTCCCGCACGTGCCGCGTTGCATCGCTCGCGTGCTTCAGGCAGAGAGCGAGCGTGTACGGGCCGGCGGGGCGAACGACCCGCTCGAGGATCAACGCTTGGTGTGTGCTGCGGTCTCGGCGTCCACGCCGAGATCGTACGCGCGGCGGAGGATCGGCTCCGCCTCCTCGCCGCGTCCTTGTGCCTGCAGGTGCGAGGCCCATTCAAGGGACGCCTGGCCGGCGCTATAACGCCGACCGTGAACGGTCAAGAGGTCGATCGCGCGGCGATAGGTTGTGTCGGCCGTCCCCACGTCGCCCTGCAGCGCCAGGCCTGAAGCGAGCGCCCAGCACGCTGCTCCCTGCTCGTCGCCGTGCGAATCGCCGAAGATCGTGATCGCGTCGCGCGCTGTCTCGACCGCCCGCTCGCCGTCGCCCTCGAGCGCGGCGAGGCGCGACTGACCGATCCGCAACATGCCGATGTCCCGCGACTCGGCGTGGGGCGCGAGCAGGCGCTCCGCCGTGCTCAGAAGCTCGCGGGTTTCGTCGGTCCGTTTCTCGCTGGACTCGATACCGGCAGCCAAGAGGTAGCCGCGTGCCAGCTGCAATGTGTCGTCTGTCGCCTCCAGCAGTGCCATCGCCTTGCGGATGTGCTGCAGCGCTTCCGCAGACCGCCCCTCGATTGCTGCAACGCGGCTGACTGCCCAGAGTAGGCGAATTCGGCTGTGCGGGTCTTCGAGCGAGCCCGCCTCCTGCAGCGCGTCCATCACGACGCTTCGTGCCCGGTCGTACTCGCCGGCGTCGCTCAATGCGTAACTGAGGAGGGCTGCGAATCTGATCCGAACCGCGCGGTCCGCAGGCGCAGCTTCTTTCACTTCTTCGAGACAGCGTTCGAAAAGTCGAGCGGCGCGGTCCGCCGCGCCGAGCGCCGCATAGGACTGACCGAGCGTGGCATACACGTCGGGCCGCATCTGCGGGGATGGCGGCTTCTCGGCGAGCGCGGTTTCCAGGCGCTCGACTGCGTCGAGATGGTTGCCGCGGAACGCCGCAGCGAAGCCCAGGCCAATTGCCGCGCGCGTCGCGGACGCACGATCACCGGCCGCGCGGGACTCGTCGAGAAGCTTTTCGAGCTTCTTCTCCGCGTCGCGCGTGTCGCCCTCGAGCCGCAGCTCGAGCTCGGCGTCGCTGAGTCGAAGCTCCCGATCGTCGATCTCGCGAATGTCCCGCCCCGTCTCGAGGTATTCGACCGAGACACCAAGCTTCTGCGACAGCTTCCTCAACGCCTTGACGGACGGCGTGCGAGCACCGGCCTCGATGCGTGAGATGTAGGCGTATGAGACGCCTGGGGATGAGAGGTCACGCTGCGACAACCCGCGCTCCACGCGCAGGCGCTTCAGGCGCGCGCCCACGCCCTCCATCGGGTTGTCCTCGGACACGGACGGGATCATTAGGAGTTTTCGGACATAAGTCAATTCGTTGTAGGCTCGTCCTCTAGTCAATCGGCGCTTCCTCATGACAACATGACCCCCTGTCTGCGGGAAGAAGGGGAGGAGGTACCCATGCATCCGTGGGGCGAATAAGAGTTCCTGATCGTGGCGGGGGCGCCGCTGCGTCCCCGCCTCGCTTTACTCTCGCCTGATGGCTTCGGGGCTCGCGCTGGCCGTCTACGGGCTCCTGCTCGTGCCCGGCGCGGCCCTCGTCTGGCGAAGACCTGTTGTCGCGCTGTACGCGTGGATCGTCGGCCTGGCCGCGCACAACGCCGTGATGGCGGCGCTCTACGGCGCCGGCGTCCGGGGCGGGGCGCTGACCGCACTCCAGGCGTGGAAGGAGATCCTGCTCGGCGTCGCGCTTGCGCGGGTCGCCTTCGATGTCTTCCGCACCCGCCGGCTTGCCTTCCGGATTCACCCCGCCGACGTTCTCGCGCTCGCGTTCGCAGCACTCGTCTGCGTGTACGCGGTCCTACCTCAAGACTGGCTCGGCGGGACGGCCGACCGGTCGGCCGTCGGCCTTGCGCTCAAGCACGATCTCGTCCCCGTCGGCGCGTACTTCCTCGGTCGTTCCGTGATCGTCCGCGGCGAGGAGCTCGTCCGGCTCGTCTGGACCATCGTCGGTACGGCAGCCGCGGTCGCCGTGCTCGGGCTCCTCGACGACTTCCTCGTGCCGATCTCGTGGTGGCGCGACTCCGCGGTCGTCGACTACTTCCACAAGCACCTCGGCTACGACTACCACGGCACCGGCGGCCTGCCGGAGAACTTCGTGTTCAACAACGGCGGCGATGCGGAGGGGTTCTACCGCCGGCTCGTGTCGACGTTCCTCGGTCCGCTCGCGAGCGCGTACGCCTTCGTCGTGGCGCTGTTGCTCGGCGCGGCGTTCCTCCGCCGGCCGCGCATCCTGATCACCCTGAGCGCGGTGATCTTCGCGGGCCTGCTCTTCACTTTCTCCCGTTCATCGCTGCTTGCGCTCGCCGCCGGCTTCGTTGTGCTCGCGTTCGTCAACCGGCGCTGGTGGCCCGTCGCTGCTGCAATCGCAACACTGGCCGTCAGCGTTGCGTGGGTGCACGTCTTCCCGCAGGTCGCGCCTCCAGGGAAATGGACGCAGCAGGACCTGGTGCACCAACGCAACAACGCGAAGCAACAATCGGGCGCTAGCGGGAGCGCCGGCAGCATCGACGAACCTTCGATTCACAGCCACTGGATCAGCCTCCGCGAGGGTGTGCGCACCGTCGTCCACCACCCTCAGGGCTTCGGTCTCGGCAACGCGGGGCAGACGGCGTCACGCACCGGCACGCTGATCAAGGCCGGGGAGTCGAACTACACCGAGGTCGGCGCCGAGACCGGCTTGCTCGGCGCTCTCCTCTGGATCGCTTGGGGGCTCGTGATCTTCGCGGCGCTCGTCATCACGGCGCTTCGCACAGGCTGGTGGGCGGCTGCAGGCATGGCGGCCGCGTTCGGAGCGGCGCTCGTGCTCGCCGTTCAGACGGATGTGATCGGCGACCCCTGGATGGCGTACTGCCTGTGGGCTCTCGCCGGCATCGCTCTCAGGCCGCTGCCTATCCTCCGAGAGTGAGCTCGCCCGCGCAGGTCCCCGAAGCGCAGCAACAGCGCGTGCGGGTGATCTTCGGGGCACTGATTCTCGTCTTCCTGCTCGCATCGCTGGACCAGACGATCGTGTCGACCGCGCTGCCGACGATCGTCGGCGAGCTGGGTGGCCTGCAGCACCTGTCGTGGGTCGTCACTGCGTACCTGCTCGCGTCGACCGTGACGGGACCGCTCTACGGCAAGTTCGGTGATCTGTACGGAAGGAAGATCGTCCTGCAGACCGCCATCGTCATCTTCCTCGTCGGCTCTGCACTCTGCGGGCTCAGCCAGAACATGGCGGAGCTGATCGGCTTCCGTGCGCTGCAGGGTCTCGGCGCCGGCGGTCTCATTGTGACCGCGATCGCGGTGATCGGCGACGTGATCCCGCCGCGCGACCGCGGCCGCTACCAGGGCATCTTCGGGGGAGTCTTCGGCGTGTCGACGATCATCGGGCCGCTCCTCGGCGGTTTCTTCGTCGACAACCTCTCCTGGCGCTGGATCTTCTACATCAACCTCCCGCTCGGCGCGGTGGCGTTCGCCGTCATCGGCGCTGCCTTCCGCGTTCGCCCAGCGCCGAAGCAGCACAAGGTCGACTACCTCGGCGCAGCTCTGCTCGCCGGCGGCCTGTCGGCGATCGTCCTCTTCACGAGTCTGGGCGGAAGCACTTGGCCGTGGGGCTCGTCGCGGATAATCGCGCTGATTGTGATCGGCATCGTCGCGATCGTCGGGTTCGTGCTCGTCCAGTCGCGCGTCGCTGAGCCGATCCTGCCCTTATCCCTGTTCCGAAACCGAACGTTCGCGGTTACGAGCGCCGTCGGCTTCATCGTCGGCCTCTCGCTCTTCGGCGCAGTGACGTATCTTCCGCTCTATCTACAGATCGTCAAAGGTGTCAGCCCGACCAAATCGGGCCTTCAATTGACGCCGTTGATGCTTGGACTGCTCGTGACCTCGGTGGTCAGCGGCCAACTGATCACACGCTGGGGGAAGTACCGCGTCTTTCCGATCGTCGGGACGGCGGCCGTTACCGTCGGAATGTTTCTTCTCTCGCGCCTTGGGATCGGAACAAGCCTCTGGGTGGCTGCGCTCGACATGGTCGTGCTCGGGCTCGGACTCGGGCTGGTGATGCAGGTCTTGGTGCTCGCGGTCCAGAACGCCGTCGACTACAAGTACCTCGGCGTCGCCACGTCCGGGTCGACGATGTTCCGATCGATCGGCGCCTCGATCGGGG
>Ga0307277_10001185_pt1 | contig 10141 bp, 11 predicted proteins | sample ER_DNA_116_FD_194473 | JGI IMG/M metagenome (GOLD analysis project Ga0307277, IMG submission 194473) | Bulk soil microbial communities from the East River watershed near Crested Butte, Colorado, United States - ER_DNA_116 | ecosystem: Environmental > Terrestrial > Soil > Floodplain | place...
CCATGGAGTCATCACCAATGCCTAGCGCCGCTGCCGAGCCGATCCAGGTCGGGGCTCTCACCGTCCGTTTTCACGTCGACGCAGACGAGTCCGGAGGCAGCGTGAGCGTCTTCGAGTGCGATGTCCCCGCTAATGCACGCATGCCCGCGCCGCACAGCCATGACGACTTCGACGAAACCGTGTTCGGGCTGGACGGCGTAACGACGTTTACCGTCGGCGAAGGGGGCACCGACCTGAACCCTGGCCAGGCACTCTTCATACCTCGGCGCGTGATCCACGGATTCAACAACGGCGGCGACGTTGACGCCCGTTTCCTCGCAGTCATCAGTCCGGGTCTGCTGGGCTCGAGCTACTTCCGGGAAGTCGCCGACGTCCTTGCTGGCGATGGCCCGCCGGACGTCGAAATGATCGGCGAAGTCATGCGCCGTCATGGTCTGACTCCTGCACCACCGGCCTGACCGGCTAGACCGGTCACGCTGGCCGGTCGTGTACGAAACAGGCCGGACCACGCCCGCGACGCAACGCGGCCCGGCTATCGCTCTGTCTAGACGCCTACCAGCGTGCCGCTTTCGACCTCGTCAAAGTAGGAGATCTCAACAGAGTCGGCATTGACGCCCGCCTTGCTCATTGCTTCCTTCAACTCAGGCATTGCGAAGAAGGCGCTCGCGGCCTCGCGTGAATCGAATGTGTGAGCGACGATGACGTCGTTGGGGTTCTCGATCGAGCGCAGCACCTGATGCCCGTGGACCCCGTGCTCGGCTTGGATCGGCGCGAAGTCGTCGTACGCCTTCTTCCAAGCATCGAAGTCGGCCACGCGGTGGCGGACAAGAGAGATGGTGCTCGTCATGAGGGCTCCCTTCCGGAGCGGATGCCCTGCTGCGAAAAACAGGCTTCAGGAGAAGCGCGCAACGAAGGCGACGCTCAACACCCTACTCCTCAGCAGCTCGCAGCACGAGGAGCGAGATCCTGAGTGATCCTCGTTTGACATTCCCGAATGGCCTATGCGGCTGAGTTGCCGCCGCGATCGGTAGGCATGCTCTGGGTAGATGGGCGGGCAAGGACATTGATCGACTTTGATGAGGCTCGGCCCGGCGAGCGCCTGGAAGATGTGGGTTACTTCGCTTGGAAGGGACTGCGCCTGGTAGCTCACGGGCCGTCGGTGTCGGAGCAGCGACGACGCCTAGCGATCCTCGCTGAGGCTTACGGTGTTCACGTAGACGGCGACTTGTTTGACGCGATCGAGAGTGCCGTCGCCCTCCGGGTCGCGGCTTTCGTCAGTTCGCCGTAAGCCCCTCAAGCACGAGCGCGACGCCGTCTTCGTCGTTCGACGTGGTGACCTCGTCCGCGAACGCGGCGACGTCGGGGTGCGCATTGGCGACTGCGACTCCCCGGCCTGCCCACGTCAGCATCGGCACGTCATTCGGCTGATCCCCGAAAGCAATCACCTCATCGGGAGGAATGCGCCGTTCCTCGCAGACCTCGGCCAATGCCGACGCCTTGTTCACGCCGGCAGCCGAGATTTCGACGTAACCGCCGCCCGAGGTCGAGACGAACGCCGACTCTCCGGCGATCTCTTCTGCGACCGCGGTTAGCACCTCGACCTCGTGATCGGCGTGTCGGAGGATGAGCTTCGCAGCCGGCTCTTTGAGCAGGGCGACCGCATCCGAAATCGGAGTATCCGCGGGCAACGGCCAGTCCGCCTCGAAGCCCGGCTCGTGGGCGAGGCGTTCCCGCTCGACTGCGAAGACGATTCCTGGGAGGCGCTTGCGCAGCGCATGCACAAGCGCTAGTGCCACCTCGGTTTCGATCGTCCGCATCCGAATGACTTCCCGTCTGGCCAGGTCGAGAACGATCGCACCGTTCGAGCAAATGGCCTCGCCACGGACGCCCAACTCTGCCGCGAGCTCGCCCACCGAGCGCGGGCCACGAGCGGTGATCAGGACGATCTCGATTCCAGACCTCATCGCGCGCTGAATCGCGGCTCGGCTCCGCTCGGAAACCGTTCCGTCGTTCCGGACGAGCGTACCGTCGAGGTCGATCGCCGCGAGGCGCACCGGCCCTAGTACAGCATTCTCATGTTGACTGGGGTGACGATCCGATCGTCCCTGCGGCTGGGTCAACCCACCGGTCGAACGACGCAGTGAGTCGCGGGACATTCCGGAACACTGGCCACGCCAGCGCGTCCCGCAGGTGAGGGGCGAGCCCGACGAATCGCTGGGCTAGCCGGCGCATCAACACTGACCTCACCCGCGAACCTGCTTGCCTGTTTTGCCGGGTTTGCTCCAGATGGCCCTGGGCAGAGAGAACCACCACCGACGGAAAGGGGTCGACATGGCTGATGAAGAGCGCCAGGATGAACAGGATCAGGAGGGGACCGAGCAAGAGGAGCAGTCCGGCCAAGAGGACCAGGAGGGGACCGAGCAAGAGGAGCAGTCCGGGCAAGAGGAAGGCGGGGGCGGGACTGTCGGCACCGCGGCGAAGGGCGCGGCCGCAGGAGCGGCAGCGGGTGCCGCTATCGGGGCAGCCGCCACTGCGGGGCGCGAGATGCTGAAGTCGCGTAAGAAAGACGAGTCCGAGGGCGAGGACACTTCCGAGCAGGGTGAGAACTCGGAGGGTGAGGATCAGCGAAGCGATAGTTGACGCTGAGCGTGCGATCAGCTCCCGCTGGCGCCAAGCGACGCAGGAACGTTTGGGCCCCACTCACCACCCATACTTCAGACGTGAATGACGAGCGCCCGCCGATCTGTCCAACTTGCGGCGTCACCTTGGTTCCGGCCTCCCTTAGCGCACGGGAGGAACGCGTCGGCGACTGGATCTGCCTCGAGTGCGAGGAGACCAGCGAGCCGGAATGACCTGAAGGTCGGGGGACATTCCCGGACACTGGCCCACGCCAAACCAGTACCGGTTTGAGTGGCCCGCACGGCGACCGATTGCCTTGTCCCTGCCTCGTGAGAATGTGACAATCGTTCCCCTGTGTCGAACAGAAGGAGTGCAACATGAGGCGCAGAGTCTTCACCGTCGTGGTCGCTGCGCTCCTCGCCGGCGTCGGAGCAGGCGTTTCGCGGGCAGATCAGCCGCCGGTCGACTTGGCTGGACAACCGTTTTACTTCAGCGCAACCTGCACGGGTCTCGGACGCGTGATCCTGGTGAATCAGTCGCTCGCGCGCACCGCCGCACTACACGTCCTGGGAAGGAACACGGTCATCATCGCCACCTTCGGCAGCATCGGCGCCGCACGAGGGACGCAACAGCAGTCCAACGGGACCTGTACGTTCACGGGGGGCGGTTTCACACCAACGACAATCGAGCCGTTCGACGAACCATTCACTGAGCCGGTCTTTCTCGTCAGCGGTTCGGCGTCGTGATCTAGCGGCAGGTAACGGAGGTTCCTACCGGGCTCTCCGCGAGCGACTGCCTCCAGTCGAGAGTCTCCAGCTCAAAAGGAAAAGCAGGCCCTCGCCTGGAATGATTTGATCGAGCCGACGAGAGGAGCCTCGTGAAAGGCCAGCAGAAACCGAAGCAGCTAGCGAAGAAGGCGCCGCAGAAGACGCTGAAGGAAAAGCGCCAGGAGAAGAAGGCCAAGAAGAAGGCCGGCGGCGGCTTCGACCACTGATCGGCCGCCGGCCGAGCCTCAGCCCGGGTCTGCTTGCTCAGGCTCGATCTCGAGCCCGGTTGCCGAGCCGGGCACTTAAGCCGGCGCAGCGTCCCGCTCGCGCTTCCGCCTGGAAGTTTGCGACTGGCGCTTCGACGCCGACAGCTCCACCTTCCGCAAGCGGATGCTCTTCGGCGTCACCTCGACGCACTCATCGTCGCGGATGAACTCGAGCGCCTGCTCCAGGGACAGCGGCCTAGGCGGGATCAGCCGCACGAGCTCGTCGGCGGTAGCCGAGCGCATGTTCGTCAGCTTCTTCTCCTTGCTCGCGTTCACGTCGAGATCCTCGGCCCGCGCGTTCTCGCCGACGACCATGCCTTCGTAGAGCTCTTCGCGCGGGGCGACGAACAACAAGCCTCGCTCCTGCAGCGCAGCGATCGCGAACCCGGTCGCTTGACCGCGCCTGTCCGCAACAAGAGATCCAGTAGGCCGTGTCCGCAGCTCGCCATGCCAGGGCTCCCAGCGCTCGAAGACGTGGTGCATGATCCCCGTCCCGCGGGTCTCGGTCAGGAATTCCGTGCGGAAGCCGATCAGGCCGCGGGCCGGCACGAGGTACTCCATTCGAGCCCAGCCGGTGCCGTGGTTGACCATCTGCTGCAGCGCGCCCTTGCGCAGCGCCAGCATCTGCGTGACGACGCCGATGTACTCCTCGGGCACGTCGATCGCGACCCGCTCGACCGGCTCGTGCTTCTTGCCGTCGATCTCCCGCGTCAGGACTTCCGGCTTGCCGACGGTCAGCTCGAAGCCCTCGCGGCGCATGATCTCGACCAGAACCGCCAGCTGCAGCTCGCCTCGGCCCTGGACCTCCCAGACCTCCGGCCGCGCGGTCGGCTGAACGCGGAGCGAGACGTTGCCGACGAGCTCCTGCTCGAGCCGCGCGATCAGCGCGCTCGCGGTCACCTTGTCGCCCTCGGTGCCCGCGAGCGGCGAGGTGTTGATCCCGAGCGTCATCGCGAGCGCCGGCTCGTCGACAGTAGTCACGGGCAGCGGGCGCGGATCCTCGGGATCGGCGATCGTCTCGCCGATCGTCACCTCCGGCAGCCCGGCGAGCGCGACGATCTCGCCGGGGCCCGCTTCCTCGGCCGGGACGCGGTCGAGCGCCTCGGTCACGTACAGCTCGGTCACGCGGGCGTTCTCGATCGTGCCGTCGGCGCGACACCAGGCGACCTGCTGGCCCTTGCGGATCGTCCCGTGCTGGACGCGGAGCAGCGCGAGCCGGCCGACGTAGGGCGAGGCATCCAAGTTCGTGACGAGAGCCTGGAGCGGGTGCTCGGGGTCGTACGAAGGCGCCGGCACCGTTGCCAGCAGCGTCTGCACGAGCGGGCCGAGATCGTCGGCGAGCTCGTCGGGCGCGAAGCCGGCGCGGCCCTCGCGGGCATTCGCGTAGACGATCGGAAACTCGATCTGCGACTCGTCCGCGTCGAGGTCGAGGAAGAGCTCGTAGACCTCGTTCACGACCGCCTCCGGCCGTGCGTCCGAGCGGTCGACCTTGTTGACGACGAGCACGACCGGGAGCTGCGCCTCGAGCGCCTTGCGCAGGACGAAGCGGGTCTGGGGCAGAGGCCCCTCACTCGCGTCGACGAGCAGCAGGACGCCGTCGACCATCGTCAGCCCGCGCTCGACCTCGCCGCCGAAATCGGCGTGGCCCGGGGTGTCGACGATGTTCACCTTCGTGTCGCCGACTTGGACGGCCGTGTTCTTGGCCAGGATCGTGATCCCCTTCTCGCGCTCGAGGTCGAGCGAGTCCATGACGCGCTCGGCCACGTCCTCGTTGGCCCGGAACGAGCCGGCCTGCCAGAGCAGGGCGTCGACGAGCGTCGTCTTGCCATGGTCGACGTGCGCGACGATCGCGACGTTGCGAAGGTCGCTTCGCTTAGCCGTTGCGGCCATACCTAGTGGCGGGTTACCACTTCGACCGCCTGCCGCGGCGGCTGGTGTAGAGAAGCTTCGCGGGAGCCGATTGCATCCCGGCCTGCGCGAACTGCTCGTGGTGCCCGAGCCGTCGGGCAACGCGGCTGGTTTCGGCCTGCTGGTCCGGAAGCACGAAGGTGATCGCGATCCCACTGCGGCCGGCCCTGCCGGTGCGGCCGGTGCGGTGGACGTAGCCCTTGTCCTCGTCCGGGGGGTCGAAGTTGATCACGTGCGAGATGTCGTCGAGATCGAGGCCGCGGGCGGCGACGTCGGTGGCGACCAGCGTCGCGACCTTGCCGGTCTCGAAGCGAGACAACGCCCGCTCGCGGGCGCCCTGCGACATGTCGCCGTGCATCGCGGCGGCGGTAACGCCGTGGCGGGAGAGCTTCTGCACGAGGCGGTCGGCCCCGCGCTTCGTCCTGACGAAGACGAGCGTCGACTCGGAGGCGCGGATGTGCTCGATCAACGTCTCCACCTTCGTGTCGTTGGTGACCGAGACGAAGTGGTGCTCGATCTCGGCAGGCTGGGCGTTCGAGAGCTCGCCTTCGATCCGCGACGGGCTGTTCGTGTACGCGCTGGCGAGCTCGCCGACGCGGCCGTCGAGCGTGGCCGAGAAGAACATCGTCTGGCGGTTCCGCGGCAGCCGGCGCACGATCTTGTCGACCTGCGGCTGGAAGCCCATGTCAAGCATCCGGTCGGCCTCGTCGAGGATGAGGATCCGAATGCTCGAGAGGTCGATCATGCGCCGATCGGCGAGATCCTGGAGGCGCCCCGGCGTGGCGACGAGGATCTGCGCCTTCTTGGCGCGCTTGGCCTGAGCGCCCATCGGCTTGCCGCCGTAGACGGACGCGACCGAGAGGCCCTTCGCCTTTGCCAGTGGCTCGATGTCCTCGGTCACCTGCGAGGCGAGCTCGCGGGTCGGGACGAGCACGAGCGCCGAGGGGCGCGGATCGTCGGTCGTCGTCCGCTCGACGATCGGCACGGCGAACGCGAGTGTCTTGCCCGAGCCCGTGGGCGACTTGGCGAGCACGTCGAGGCCGGCGAGCGCGTCGGGCAGGACGAGCTCCTGAATTCGGAACGGTTGGTGGATCGAGCGAGCGGCGAGAGCGTCGACGACAGGGCGTGACGCGCCAAGCTCGCAGAAAGACTGCTGGGACATATGTTGTTCGACTCCTTATGGGTTCGAGACTTGCCGACCTCGAAACACCCGAAGGAGGAACGAGAAGCTCATCTCACCGGGCGGCAGGATTGCCAGCCCGTGTTGTCAAGGTAGCAGTAGTTCATCGGCACTCCGGGCCTCAATGGTGAGCGCGAGCCCCCGCGCCGTCTTCGACCGTGCGTACCGGGTCCCGGGCCATGTCTGCCGACCGGGTCCCCGGACCTGTTTCGGGACCAGGTCCCCTGAGAAGCGCCGCCGACGAACGGTGAGCCCGCCCGCCCTAACAACCGCAGCTCGGCCTCGGTCCAAACGTCTATGGGGACGGCTTTCGCGACGGTGACCGAGGATGAGGGCGTCTCCGTCACTTCCGCGGAGGTCAACGGCTTCACGCTCTCGGAGCTCCGGTTTCCGCAGAGCTACGTCCAGGCGCCGTTCGACCCCGAGCTGCCGTACCTCGCGGTTGTGCTCGAAGGCGCGCTAGTGAAGTCGTTCCCGCGCCAAGCGCTCGAGCTCGGGAGTGCCTGCGCAGTGGCGATGCCGGCCGGCGCGACGCACGGTGCACGCTTCGGGCCCGAAGGCGCCCGGATTCTGATCGTCAGACCGCTCAGCGCCTCCAACCCCGCCGCGGGCTGCTTCGACCGTCTGGTCGAGTTGCGCGGGCGCGAGCTCACCTGGCTCGCGTGGCGCCTCGCCGGCGAGCTGCGCGCCTCGGACACGGCGGCGCCGCTTGCAGCCGAGGGATTCGCGCTCGAGCTGCTCGCCGCCACCACCCGGGAGGCTCGCGTCGAGCGCTCGCCGGGCCGGCCGCCTGCTTGGCTCCGCTCGGCGGAGGAGCTGCTGCGCGCGCGCCTCGCCGACCGGATCGGCCTCGGCGAGCTGGCTGAGACGGTGGGCGTCCATCCCACTTACCTCGCGCGCGCCTTTCGCGCCCACTACGGGCTCTCGGTCGGCGAGTACGGTCGCCGCCTGCGGCTCGCGTGGGCGGCAGGGGAGCTCGCCCGCGCCGAAAGACCCCTGGCCGAGATCTCCGCGAGCGCGGGCTTCGCCGACCAGAGCCACTTCACGCGTGTCTTCAAGAGGCACGTCGGCACGACGCCGGCGCGGTATCGCGAGCAAGCGCGGTCACGCCCGTTCCAGAACCGGTAGCGCGCGTTCAAGACACACGCGCGCGCGAAGCGAAGACTCCGACCGCGGGGCAGACCCTGCCCGCGTCACCACGTCGGAGGAGGAATCAATGCGCCTGCCCAACATCTTTGCGCTCGCCGCGATGGCCGGTCTGCTCGCGGTCCCGGTCGCCACTGCATCCGCGTCCGGCAACGCCGTCGTCGAGTCCGCGAGCGGTGGCATCCACTGGACGATCCCGCTGCCGAACGCGTTCGGCGTCGAGGTCGTCAGCCAGCCACTGGCGTTCACCGCGACCAAGTACGCGGACGGCAGCGTCAGCGGCCACTTCGAGTACATCCAGAAGGCCGGCGGCGAGACCTTCAGGTTCGGCGTCGAGGTCACCTGCATGAACGTCTACGGAGGAAACCGCGCCAAGATCGGCGGCATTGTCACGCAGAGCAGTGACCCGACGATCGCGGTCGGGAGGTACGGCTGGTTTCAGGTGTTCGACAACGGCGAGGGCGCCGATGCGCCTTCGGATCAGTCGAGCTTGATCGGCTTCGGCGACGAAGCCGCGAACGAGGCGTTCTGCAACAGCCCGAATCTGCCGCGTTTCGGGCCTTGGGACGTCCAAGGAAACGTGCAGGTCCGCACGAGCTGAGCTCCTCCCGGTCGAGCGGGGCGTCCGCAGAAGTGGGCGCCTCCGCTCGCTTTGAGCCCTTTCATGATGAGCGGCGTCGCCGGGGCCTGAGCGAGATTACGCGTGCGCAGTCGCTTGAGGTCTCGGCCGAGTTCGAGTAAAGACATTTTCGCGCGCGGCCTGGAGGCCCACGGCCAGAGCTCCGGTCAGGACGGCGGCCTCTCCCAGCGTCGAGACCTCGACCCGCGGCGGAAACGGCAGCCATTCCGCCAGCAACCGCCCGACCGGATCAAGCAAGAGGTCGCCGTTCGCCGCGATGCCGCCGCCGAGCACGACAAGCTCGACATCCGCCACGGCAGCGATCGGAGCGACGTGCAGCGCGATCCGGCGCGCGACCTCGTCGACGACCTCCCGACCGACGGGGTCGCCATTTCGTGCGGCGCCAAAGATCGCCCGCGTGTCATAAGGCGACGCAAGCTCCGTCTCGCGACCGCTGCTTGCCAGCCGAGAGGCGAGCGCCGTGACGGCGGGCGCGCAGGGATCGTCGTCGTCGCTCCGCGCGCCGAGCGCGAAGTCGAGCTCCCCGGCCGCCCCGTTACGCCCGCGATGAAGCTCGCCGCCCAGGACGAGCCCGGCACCGAGGCCCGTACCCACAGAGAGGAACGCAAAGTTGGCGACCCCGCGCGCCACGCCCTGCCAGAGCTCTCCGATCGCCGCGAGGTTGATGTCGTTCTCGAGCTCCACCGGCACGTCGAGCGCGCGCTCCAGCTCACCGGCGAACGCCCTCCCCTCGAGGCCTTCCACGTTGCCCGCCAGTCTGAGCACACCGGTTCCGGCTTCGACGACTCCGGGAACGCCGACGACGGCGCCGTCGACGAGCTCGGGCGAGAGCCCTGTCGCCTCCGTGAGCGAGTCGCGCAGCCGGACGATCGCCTCGACTGCGCCGCCGGCTTCCGCGTGGGCGAGCTCGACATCCTGGCGGGCGCGGACTGCCCCGCTGAGATCACAAATTGCGCCGCGGACGAAACGCGTGCCGACGTCGAATCCGAGCGCGAGCGCGGCCTCCGAGATCGGCTCGAAGTAGACGGCGCCGTAGCTCGGGCCGTCAGGTAGGCGCTCTGCCTCGCGGACCAGTCCCGATTCGCGCAGCGATTGGAGCGCGAGCGAGACGGTCGGCTTCGAAATGCCCGCTCGCCGGGAGATCTCGGCCCGTGAGATTGGGGCGCCCGCCCGGATGGTTTCCAGAACGGACCGCTCGTTGAGATGTTTCAGCAGCGGGGGACCGGCGGGGCCTTGGTTTGTCATCTCGTTAGCAACATTAACCCAAAGGCTGACAAAATCCATGCACATGCCCAACTTGACTTCGCAAGGGGAGCCGTTTTAGAGTCACTTTGTAAGGAAGGCTAACGAGGCGGGCCTATCGTCCGCCTGGAAGGCAGGGCGTTATCGTCCACCCACAGCCAGGAGGCTTGTCCATGAAACGCTTCGCCACCGCGTGTGTTCTGCTCGCCGCGACACTCCCACTGACCGGGTGCTTCGGCGGCGGCGGTTCAAAGGAATCGAACAAAGCTTCGAATCCCGTCACGATCACCGCCTGGGTCGGCTGGAGCGCCGCCACCCATGAGCTGAAGGAGTTCAAGCGTCTCGTCGCGGAGTACGACGCGAAGCATCCGGA
>Ga0307277_10001186_pt1 | contig 10141 bp, 7 predicted proteins | sample ER_DNA_116_FD_194473 | JGI IMG/M metagenome (GOLD analysis project Ga0307277, IMG submission 194473) | Bulk soil microbial communities from the East River watershed near Crested Butte, Colorado, United States - ER_DNA_116 | ecosystem: Environmental > Terrestrial > Soil > Floodplain | place: USA...
GACCGGTACAACACTGGCGCCCGCGACCGCTACAACCCGACGCAGCAGCCGCAGTACAGTCCAACATCGCCGACGCCCGAAGAGCTGAGCAAGTGGAACGCGCCAATGGTCGTTGCCTTCCGCCGCAAGCTCGCGCCGTACCTCGCGGTGAACGCGATCCTCGTCCCGATTTCGCTCTTCTCGAATCACGACTTCATCGCGCTGACCGTGATCTGGACTGTGGCCCTGGCGTTCAAGTACTCGAAGTTGTGGGCAGCCGGTTACGACTGGCGGGACGTGTTTCGCCAGCCTCGCGACCGGCTCATCTTCGACGTTGCGGCCGAGACCATCGACGATGCGCGAGCGCTGTTCGACGATAAGAAGCGCGCCGAGGTTCGCGCCCGCGCTCGCTCGCGCGGCCAGGGACTCTTTGCGCCGATTCCCCCGCTCCCTTCGATGCAGCCGTTCCAGCCTTATCCACGGATCGGTGGTCCGACGACGAGCCTGAGTCCTATTCCGGCCGGCGCGCCGGCTCCGTACGCGGATTCCCGTTTCGGCTCGGCGATACGCGAGGCGGAGTCGGATCATCGGGAGATCCATAGGCAGCTTCTGAATATGCCGCCGGACGAGAGGGAGCAGATTCCCGAAGTCGCGACATCGGCTGACGCGGTTTTCAGGAAGGTGCAGCAGCTTGCGCTCTCCCTCTCCGACATGGACCGCGGAGCGGGGGATGACACGCCGGAAGTGGTGGAGAAGGAGATATCGACGCTCGAGTCGCAGGCAAATCCCCTCGATTACCGCGCCAGTGAAGAGCGCGTCCGCCGCCTCGCCTTCCTTCGCCGCCAGCGCCGCGCGCTCGCCGAGGTTGGTCGCAAGAGAAAAGAAGCCCAGGAAAAACTCGACAACTGCCGTCAGCTCCTGAGGTCGATGCGGCTCGAGCTCGTGCGCTTCCGCACTGGCGGACTCAACGCGCAGCCGACCGGGCTGACCATGGTCACCCAACAGGCTCAGAGCGTAGTCAGAGATATGGGCTACCTCTCAGACGCCAACGCCGAGCTGAACGCTCTCTGATACCGGACGCCATTTGGCGTCCAGGAATCGAACAATCATGATCACACCAGCGCGGATCGGAACGATCGCGTTCCTGGGGGTTTTGCTGGGCTGCCAGCATCAAGGTGACGCGTCGCTGCAGCCGGGCGCGGTAGACATCGCTATGCAAGGCGGGCCTGGCGCTTCGTCGACGGCGCGCACCAGGGACTCGATCGCGCCGCGGGTCATCACTCGCGTCCCGACGCCTGACACGCTTCGCGGTCTTTACGTAAACCGGTGGGCCGCGCTCGGCCGGAAGCTCAACGATCTCATCGGTGTGGCAAAACGCACCGAGGTCAACGCGCTCGTGATCGACGTCAAGGACGATCGGGGATTCGTGCTCTATCGTTCCAGTGTTCCTCTCGCGCGCGAGATCGGAGCGGACACGGCTGATGGGCACTGGATGTCGGGCGCGAAGCTGCGGGCGGTTCTCGATACGATGGCCGCGCACAAGATCTATCCGATCGCGCGGATAGTCGTTGCAAAGGATCCCCTGCTGGCGCAGAAAAAACTCGATCTTGCCATCAAGCGGAAATCGGATCTCAAGCCGTGGCTCGACAAGAACGGCAAACCATGGCTCGACCCGCACCAACGCGTCGTCTGGCAGTACGCCGTCGATCTGGCGCGCGAGGCGCACGAGCTGGGCTTCAGCGAAGTGCAGTTCGACTACGTGCGATTCCCGGATGAGAAGCGTCTCATTTCCGAAACCATCTACCCGCTAGCAAACGGCCGCACTCGTGCGCAAGTGATTCGTGACCAGCTCGGGTTCGTTCGCAGCGCTCTCAAGCCACTCGGAATGCGGGTTACTGCCGATGTCTTCGGATTGACCGCGACGGATACAACAGACATGGGTATCGGTCAGCGCTGGGAGATGTTCGTCGATCAGGTCGATGTCGTTCTTCCCATGATCTATCCGTCCCACTTCGCGCGCGGAACTTACAGGCTCCGGAATCCGAACGCGCACCCATACCAGACCATCGATCACGCGCTCAAGGATGCAATCGCGCGGAGCGATTCCGTCCCAAACGCGGCGAGCGTGATCCCGTGGTACCAGGACTTCACGCTCGGCGCCCCGCGCTACGGCGCGGCGGAGATCCGCGCCCAGAAGAAGGCCGGATACGACAACGGGTTCCAGAGCTGGATACTCTGGAACCCGAAGAGCAACTACACGCTCGCGGCTCTGGAGCCGCAAACGTAGCAGGAGCTTAGCTGCTGCCCTTGCGGCGCTCGTCCATCTTCTCCTTCAGCTCGTGCAGATTGTGGTCGAAAGTCTTCTGCTGATCGGGAGTGAGGATCGCGCGGATCTCGGCTGACTGCTGGCTCTGGAGCTCCGTCATCTTGGCGCGAGTCGCCTCGTCCGGCGGGCCGCCAGTTGCCTGAACCGCCTTGCGCAGCTCGAGCTGCTTGGGCACGTACTTCTCGCGGATTGTCTTGATCTGATCCTTCTGGGCGTCCGTCAAGGTGATGTCCTTGAGGAGCATTCCCCCCATTCCGCCGCCACGGCGCATCGCGCCCTGGGCCTGCTGGTTCTCGGGCTGTCCCTGCGCTGCCGCAACCGAGGTCATGCCAGCGCAAAGGGCAAAAGCCAGCGTGGCGATGCGAATAACCTTCATCCTGCTCTCCTGGAGATGTGTGTTTGACGCGCCATCGGCGTCCGGATGTTATACGCCACAAATGGCAAAAGGGTTGGGACAGATTCAAACTGCAACTGAACAAGATGTTGGGTGCCAGAAGTACAGCTTTCAGGAGGCAGTAGGCACGTCCCGAGGTTTGTACCTGCCTCTTGGTGGCTGCGCATCTCTGGCCGCTGAGATCTTGTTCAGTTGTAGTTGTCGTCCACACACTAACTCGTTAAGCCACAATGAGTTAGGCGGCTCCCCCTAGCTTCCCGGTGAAAACGTGCTATTCTTCCCCGCGCTGTCGGCGCCTCATCTGCGCGCCGCGGCTTCCAGGGTTGGCTCCTTTACGCGTGCCGAGCGCCGTTAGTGACCGCACCAAGTACCGCCCCCGAACTAGCCCCAACGATACCGATGCCGGCCCCGGAGCCGCTCACGTTCCCTCTGAGCTGGATCCTGGAGCACGCATCCGCGCCGGTCAAATATCGCGCGATGACGGACGTCGCCCACTTGAGCGAGCCGGCACCTCGCGACGTCGACTGGCTCCCGTATTCTCACCGGCCCGCACTCAAGCTCGCGGTCGCCCAGACCCGCGACGGAATGTGGAACCATTCCGTTCTCTCGGTCCCCGGTCGGCACGCGTCGGATTTTGCCAATATCGGGACCATTCCGGCCGTTCGCCGCCTCGCGGAATACGGCTGGAGCGCCGAATCTCCTCCGCTCATACTGGCGCGTCGGCTCCTTTTCAGGCTCCTCGCGGAAGACAACGACCCTGCGTTCACTTTCGAGCTCGGCACCAAGACCAAGGATGACGACCTCGTCCGACGCACGCGTGGACTCTTTCGCGAAGCAGCCGCGGCGACGCTCGCGCAGATCGGCTATGAGAACGATCCGCGACTTCGCGGGGCCGCTCGGCGCATTCTCGAAAGAAACGTCACTTACCTGAACTCACCGCTCGGCGAAAAGCCGTGGATGCGGGTGGGCAATACCCACGTGCTCGCGCCGGAATCGGCGCCTCCGTCGATTTACACGCTGACCATGCTCGCGCACATGCCGATTTTCCGCCACGAGCATTTCTCGGAAGTCGAGCGGATCTACGACTGGATCACCCAGCCCCTCCCGCGACAGGAAGCGATCCAGCTGTTCGGCAAGAAAATGGTACCGCAGCCCCACCTGATCATGGGCGATGTGCTGCCGCACCGGAATGCCGTAGAGGCCGACGTTCCGTTCGCCCTCATGTGGCTCGAGACGATGGCGCGGCTGAATTTTCTGCGTCGCAACGATGGCTGGATGAAGCTCTACGAGCGATTCGTCGACGACCGCGATCGCACCGGCGTCTGGCACCCGCACAAGGGAACGGACCGTCCTGTCACCACCAGTCCGTGGGCGTGGTCCACCTTTCCTCTCGACGACGGCGCGGGTCAGGAATCCAAGTGGGCCGATGTGACTTTCCGCATTGGCCTGATCGGGAGACTTCTCGGCAGAGAAATCGAATTGATCTGATCCGATGATCAGATTCAGTCGCCGCGACAACCTCAGTCCCGGCGAGATGTTTCCGGCCGGCGATGTCGCGTATCGCGTCAGCTTTCCGGTATTGTCCTCAGGAACGAAAATCCGGGTGGTAGAACGAGGCGAACGAACGTCACCGCCCGTGTTGCTCGTGCATGGGTGGGGATGCTCGGCGTTCGTTTTCCGCCGCAACATGCCCGCTCTCGCCGACGCGGGATTCCGCGCGATGGCCGTGGATCTCAAGGGTCACGGCCTGTCCGACAAGCCTATCGAGTCCCACGAATACACGATCGACGCGCTCGTCGAGCATCTCCGGGAGATCCTCGATGTGCTCGGCCTCGAGCGTCCAGGTCTCGCCGGCCATTCGCTTGGCGGCTCGTTGATCTACCATTTCGCATCGAAGTATCCACTTCGAGCGCGGTGCCTCGGGATGTTGTCGCCAGTCGGCCTGACGGGGGTGCCGCGCATGCGGATCTACCGCTCCCTCACTCCGAAAGTGCTGACTCCATTGCTCAGGAAGATCAAGCCGCGACTGGTCGTGCGGCTGGCGCTAAAGCGAGTCTATGGAAAGCGGGGGCGTTTCACCGAGCGCGATGTGGAGGAGTTTGTCGCGCCCTCACAATTCCCGGAGTTCTCGGTCGCGATGAGGGAACTGCTCCACACCTACGATTGGACCGCGGCGAAGCACAGGCCATTGTCCGTTGTCGATCTTCCAGCTGTCGGTGTGTGGGGGAGCCTCGACCACATGATGCCGCACGACGGAATGACGATCTACCGGCCGCTCATCCCGCGCATAGCTCTCAGCGTTATCCCGGATGCTGGACACCTTATCACGGAAGAGACACCCCACGAAGTGAACAATGCTTTGTTGGAGATGCTTTCACGATTCTAGGAACTGAACGGGCGTTGCCCGTTACCCGTTGCCCGTTACCTGTTGCCCGTTACCTGTTGCCCGTTACCTGTTGCCTGTGTCATGACCCGCGCCGGTAACGTCCCGACGTAGCGAGGCTCTATGCTGCCAGCTTGGGGCTGCCAGCTCCCAACCCGTTCGGTTGCAGTTGTTTTATCCCTCGTGGGTATATTCCGAATAAATGATTGAAGAGAAAATCGACGCCGGGCCGTCCGGCGTCTCGTTTGCGGAGCTCGACCTCGCGCCTGAAGTACTGCATGCCGTACTGGATGCCGGGTACACGCATCCCACGCCGATCCAACAGCAGGCAATTCCATTGGCGCTCGAGGGCCGGGACCTCATCGGTCTGGCCCAGACGGGTACCGGCAAGACCGCCGGGTTCACGCTTCCGATCGTACACAATCTGATCAGCGCCCCCATCACCGACGACAAGGGTGTCCCGGTGCACCGCGTGCGCGTTCTGATACTGACACCAACCCGCGAGCTCGCCGCCCAGGTGGAAGAGAGCTTCCGCAAGTACGGGAAGTACACGACGCTCCGCGTCGTTCCGATCTACGGCGGTGTCGGGATCGAGCCGCAATCCAAAGCGCTCCGCGCCGGCGTCGATGTGGTGGTCGCAACTCCGGGCCGCCTGCTCGACCACATGGAGCGACAGAACGTGGTCTTCGACGACCTCGAGGTTCTGGTTCTTGACGAAGCCGATCGAATGCTCGATATGGGCTTCGCGCCGCAGCTCAATCGCATCGTGGCCGAGATCCCGCCGTACCGGCAGACACTTCTCTTCAGCGCGACGATGCCACCCGAAGTCGAGGCGCTGGCCCGGACGTATCTCAGGAAACCGGTGGTTGTGCAGATCGGACGTCGTTCCGAAGCGGTCAGCACTGTCACGCACGCCGTATATCCCGTTCCGCGCGAGCGAAAGACCATGCTCCTGGTCGAGTTACTCAAGGAAGCGAACATGGATTCCGTTCTCATCTTCACTCGCACCAAGCACGGCGCCGATCGCGTCGTGAGGCATCTCGAGGACGAGGGAATCAACGCAACCGCGATGCACGCCGATAAATCTCAGGGAGAGCGCACGCGGGCCCTAGAGGATTTCAAGTCAGGGAAGATCCGCGTGCTCGTCGCCACCGACATCGCGCAGCGCGGCCTGGACGTGTCCGGCATCAGTCACGTCATCAACTACGACGTTCCCCAGCAACCGGAGGACTATGTCCACCGGATCGGGCGCACTGGTCGGGCCGCAGCCACCGGCGACGCGTACACCTTCATGTCGACGGACGAGATTGCGATGGTCCGGACAATAGAGCGCATGATCGGCCAGCAGATTCCGCGGATTTCAGTACCCGGCTACGATTTTGGGACCACCGCCGATACCGGCGACACGATCGCGACGAACGGCGAGCCGGAGCCGGTTGGCGCGGTTGCGGTCAGTGCCTCACCCGACCCAGCCGGGACACAAAAACGGTATCGACGGCACGGTTCCGTCGCACGACGACGCTGAGGTTGGCGGCGCCGTATCCTATTCCAGTCGCCGAGTAGGACATTCGCGTCCGGGTTGCGGAAAGCTGAACACCATGGGCGGTGCCAATCTCGCGCTTTCGGATAGTGTCACTTCCGACACTCACATTGATGGACCGCGCAACCGTGTCTATGTCGACGGTCGCGTGCGCTGCGCGCGCGATCGCGATGTGCCGGGCTGCGCTGAACAGCGATTCGATCTCGACCGCCGCGCTCATCACCTGGACCCTGTCGAGAATGCTTCCGGCCCATGGGATCGCGATGGCCGAGAGTATGCTCAGGATGCAGAGCGTGACGGTTAGTTCGATGATGGTGAAGGCGTGTCGCATCTATCCTTCCGCCAGGTTGGCTGGTTAGATAGCATAATGATCGACCTGCCCTTCGCTGCAGTCCCGAATCATCCGGATGCACTCATCCTGTCCCCGCGAAAAATGAAAGGCTTTCTGCGCACGGGCGCAGTTGCTTGCCTGATCGCCGTCTCGTGCGCTCCGCCGCCCGCGACAAACCCACGGCCGGTGTCGACGATTCCGAATCCGACCCCGCCCCTCGTTCTGCCACCGTTCCAGATGGACACGGGCCTGACCGCCGACAGAGTTCCTCCGTTCCAGCCAGCGCCCCTCATCGTGTGGGGCCCGCCTCCGGCCGGAGTCTCCCACGCTGAGAGGACGAAAACCTACGATCTCCTGCACCAGTCGACTACGATCCGATTCGATTGGCCTCGGCAGGCTGTGGTTGGAACGACCACCCTGGATATTGCTGGACTTTCCGGCGCGGCGCCGCGGTCCACGATCTCGATCGATGCCGGCGACATGACTTTCAAGCGCGTCGCGAGCGGAATGACACCGCTCAAGTACGATTACGACGGCAAGGCCCTCGTGGTCCGTCTCGCCACGCCCCTGCGCAGTGGGCAGAACACTTCGATCACAATCGACTACGACGGCGCCAATCGCTCCAAGGGCGCGTACTTCAGGCCCGCCAGGCACATCGTGTGGACCCAGGGTGAGACCGAAGACAATCACTTCTGGGTTCCTACCTACGATTTTCCAAACGACAAGGCTACATGGGAGTTCTACATCTGGACGGCGAAGGGCGAGCGTGCCCTCTCGAACGGACGCCTCGCCGGATCGAGGACTGTCGGAGACAGCATCGAATGGCACTGGGTCCTGGACAAGCCTACGTCCACGTATCTAATGACCGCTGTCGTCGGCAAATACACCGTGCTGCAGGACAAGCCATGGCGCAAAGTGACCGTCGGCTACTGGACCTATCCCGATTCGATTCAGGCAGCGTGGCGTGGCTTTGCGAACACACCACAAGCCGTCGATGTGTTCTCGCGCAAGACGGGTGTGCCGTACCCGTGGAACAAGTACGACCAGATCGTGATTCCCGAGTTTCAGTACGGTGGGATGGAGAACGTCACGGCGACATCGCAGAACGATGATGCCATACTGCACCCCGCCTGGTCGGAGCCGCAGGCCAACTCCGAAGGCCTGATGGCGCACGAGCTGGGGCACCAGTGGTACGGGGATCTGCTCACGACCCGACGCTGGGGGGATGTCTGGCTCAACGAGGGTTTCGCAACGTTCATGGAGCAGATTTTCCGCGAAGAGGCCAGGGGAATCGACGAAGGCGCATTCGACCGGCTCGGAGCGCAGGAGCAGACCATCGATGCCGATCGTCGAGCGCGGCGGCCGATCGTGTGGGACAAATGGGTCAACGATCCAATCGAGGTTTTTTTCAGCGGACACATCTACCCCAAGGGTGCCACCATACTTCAGATGCTTCGTCACCAGCTCGGCGACGCAGCTTTCTGGAAGGCGATGAACCGCTACACCACGACCAATGCCTACGGCACCGTGGTCACGGACGATCTGCGCACAGCGTTTGAGCAGTCGACGGGCAGGAACTACAAACCGTTTTTCGATCAGTGGGTCTACGGCGCCGGGTTCCCGGTGTTCCAGGTTTCGTCTCTGTATGATCGTGCCGCGAGGCGCGTCGTCGTCAGCGCCAAGGAAGTTCAGTCGCGTGACAGCCTCACTGGCTACTTCGATGTCGATGCGGATGTCGAAGTCCGCACCGACAGCGGGATCGTGCGGTTCGTCGTACCCGTGCGCAACGGAGTCGGAGAAGCGGGAGCGAACGTCAAGGCCCCGCCCCGCTCGATCCGCTGGGACAAGGGAAACTGGATACTCGACATCACGGATTTCCCGCGCTCCACCGCCATGATGCGGTATCAGCTCGTCAACGACGACGATGTGCTCGGCAGAATAGAAGCCGTCGACATCCTCGCGCAGCGTCCAGGCGATCAGCTGGCGCTGGACGGGCTGGTTCGCGCCACCCGCAATGATCGCTTCTATGGCGTGCGCGCACGCGCAGTGGATGCGATCGGAGTGTGGGCGAGCGACCCAACCCGCGCTGACATTGCGCCGATGCAGAACGTGAGGTCGGCTCTCATCTATGCCACGCGCGATCCCGATGCGCGCGTACGCCAGGCGGCTGTTACCGCGCTGGGGCGGCTGACGGTGAGCGGGCGCGCGGTGACCGAGGTGACTATTCGGTTGCGCGAAGTTTCCCGTTCCGATCGATCGCTCATCGTGCGTGGCGCGGCGCTCGGCTCGGACATCCGCCTCGAGAAGAACGCCGCGCTTCCGCTCGCCAAGCAGCTGATGGCGCAGGACGTCTGGCAGAACGTTATTCGGACGCCGGCGTTGAATGCGCTAAAGACAGTCGACACTCCGGAGGCGCGAGAGCTCCTCCAGCAATACACTCCCGCCAGTCAATAAAACGTACCACCGACAAGGACCAATGAAGATCAGCATCGAATATTGCGTTGTTTGAAACTACCAACCGCGAGCCGCCAGTTTGGCGGCTGAGATTCGCCAGCGTTTTCCCGATGCGGAGCTGGTAATGATTCCATCGAGGGGCGGACGCTTCGAGGTCCTCCGCGACGGAAAACCCGTGTACGAGAAATCAAAAACGGGACGTCACGCCAAGGCGGGTGAAGTCCTGTCACTACTCGAAACCAATACCTGAGATCATGAGAATAGCGTTATCCACCGGAGGTGGTGACGCGCCAGGGCTCAACGCGGTGATTCGCGCCGCCGTGCTCTCGGCGGTCAATCGCGGTTGGGAAGTCCTCGGCGTCAAGAAAGGCTACGCCGGCCTGCTCGGAGAAGAGGAAGTGATCCCGATGACCGCCGCGACAGTGAGGGGCATCGCACATCTCGGTGGAACGATCCTGCGTACGACCAATCGCGGCAACCCCTTCAGCTATCCTGTCTATCTTCCCGACGGCAGCTGCGTCGAGAAGGACCGGTCTGACGAGCTGATCCAGAACGCGCGCAAGCTCGGAATCGACGCGCTGATTTCAATTGGTGGAGATGGATCGATGAGCATCGCACATCAGCTGTGCGATCTCGGGATGAAAATCGTCTGCGTCCCGAAGACGATCGACAACGATGTGAGCGGCACGATCACGACCTTCGGCTTCGACACCGCCGTGAACACCGCGCTGGAG
>Ga0307277_10001188_pt1 | contig 10135 bp, 10 predicted proteins | sample ER_DNA_116_FD_194473 | JGI IMG/M metagenome (GOLD analysis project Ga0307277, IMG submission 194473) | Bulk soil microbial communities from the East River watershed near Crested Butte, Colorado, United States - ER_DNA_116 | ecosystem: Environmental > Terrestrial > Soil > Floodplain | place...
ACGTCGGGGTGGTGACCTCTGGTATTTCCGGCCGGGGATTCCGCACTCCATTCAAGGACTCAACCCCGACGGCTGCGAATTCCTGCTGGTCTTCGACGACGGCGACTTCGACGAAGAAAACACTGTCCTCATCACCGACTGGTTCAAGCATACGCCGAACGAGGTGCTCGGTAAGAACTTCGGCGTCTCGGCTTCGTTCTTCGGGCATACTCCGGACCCGAGCGAGCGCTACATCTTCCCCGCCCCAGTCCCGGGGCCGCTCGCGGCGGACAAGATCGCCGGCGCAGTCCCGGTCGCGCAAAGCTTCAGCTTTCGGCTGATGGAGCAGCAGCCGATCAAGACCAAGAGCGGAACGGCGCGAATCGTCGACTCCAGCACATTCCCGGTTTCCAAGACGATCGCCGCAGCCCTGGTCGAGGTCGATCCCGGCGGAATGCGGGAGCTGCATTGGCATCCCAACACCGACGAGTGGCAATATTACATCGAGGGCCAGGCGCGCATGGGCGTATTCGGCGCGTCCGGGCAAGCGCGCACCTTCGATTTCCGTGCCGGCGATGTCGGCTTCGTGCCGTTTGCCATGGGCCATTACGTCGAGAATACCAGCGACACGCCGCTGCGTTTTCTCGAAATGTTCAAGAGCAGCTACTTCGCCGACGTGTCGCTCAATCAGTGGATGGCGTTGACCCCGTCGGAACTGGTGGAAGCGCACTTGAAGTTGGATCGGCAGGTCATGGACGCGCTGCGCAAGACTAAAGCGCCCGTGGTGCCGGCGTAGCGATAGATCAGACCCGCCGCCAGCCGGGCTTGCTGGGGTCCACCAGCGTTAACTGAACCGGCGCGATTCCGAACAACGCGATCACCGCCGGTTTTTTGCCTGCGGGAGCGCAGGTTCAATGAATGGTGATCGAAGGATACGCGCGCGCAGCCGCCATTTGCGTCGCCTTCTGCACCTTCTGGAAGGCGCGCGCTTCGATCTGGCGCACACGCTCGCGCGAGATGGTGAACTCGGCCGCAAGCTCCTGCAACGTCGCCGACTCCTCCGCCAGACGGCGCGCTTCGAAGATGCGCCGCTCGCGCTCGGTGAGCACCGAGAGCGCTTTGCCCAGGGCCTTCCTGCGGCTCTCCCACTCCTCGCTGTCGGCGAGACGGGCTTCCTGGTCCGAACTCTCGTCGGCCACCCAGTCCTGCCACTCGTCGGAATCGCCGTCATCGCGCATTTGCAAGTTGAGGGACACGTCGCCGGCCAGGCGGCGGTTCATGTCCACCACGTCCTGCTCGCTCACGCCCACCCGCTTGGCGATGAGCTTGACCTGATCGGGATGTAGATCGCCTTCCTCCAGCGCCGAGATGCGGTTCTTCGCTTTGCGTAAATTGAAGAATAGCTTCTTCTGGTTGGCCGTGGTGCCGATCTTGACCACCGACCACGAGCGCAGGATGTATTCCTGGATCGCCGCCTTGATCCACCACATGGCATAGGTGGCAAAGCGAAAGCCCTTCTCGGGATCGAAGCGCTTGGACGCCTGCATCAACCCGATATTGCCCTCCGAGATCAGCTCGGAGATCGGCAGCCCGTAGCCGCGATATCCCATGGCGAGTTTGGCAGCCAGGCGCAGATGGCTCGTGACCAGCTTGTGCGCGGCGTTCCGGTCGCCGTGCTCGCGCCAACGTTTCGCCAGGAGGCATTCTTCGTCGGCCTGCAGCATGGGGAACCGGCGTATCTCCGCCAGATAACGGCTGGTGCTCCCGGAAACCAGAGTTGCGCCTTGCATTGTAGGCTCCATTCCCGCGACCGCGCGGCTTTCAGTCCAGAGTTCGTCGATATTCGGTCGGAGTGATCCCGGTCACATGGCGAAACGCCGCCGAGAAGGAGCTCGTCTCGCTGAAACCGAGCTCGAGCGCGATCTCGGTCACCGAGTGAGCCGGCTCCGCCAGCAGTGTCTTGGCGCGTTCGATGCGGCGACTGATGTGATAGCGGTGCGGCGGAGTGCCGAACGATTGTTTGAAGGCGCGGCAGAAATAGTAGGAGCTCAGATGCACAAGCTTCGCCAACGCATCGAGCGGTATCGGCTCGGCGAGGTGTGCCTCGATGTATGAGGCGACGAGACGCTGCTGCCAAACGGCAAGGCTGCCGCGCACCGGCGGGGCTCGCCGCGAAACGATACCATGGCTGCACAGCAGCTCATGCGCGACCACCACGGCAAGCGCCTCGGAATAGCGATCGGCATCGGAGCCCGCCTCGATCGCTGTCGCGAGCTTGGCGGCCGTGGCCCACAGCGTGTTATTTTCGAAGAACAGGCGCGGCGCGAGCGACGCCGGCTGCAGGCTCGCACCGCCCAGGGCGGGCATCTTTGCAGGATCGAAATAGAAGCAGATGACCCGGCTGCGAACGCGCGGCTGCTGCCACTCGCGATATTCATGACCGGCGGGCACGAAGGTGAGCTTGCGCCTGAGCGTCCGCAAGGTCGAACGGGGAAGATCACCCAGCTGCGTCTCTCCGTCGTCGCGAACGCCTTCTTCGTAGACGAGCAGCAAATGACAGGGCGCACGGAACCGGAATTCGACCTTGTCGTGGGTCGTGGACTGCACGAGCTCGACTCGGATGCCCTCCCAGGCGACCGCATGCCGAGTGACGACATGAGCGGGAGCGATCTCGAGCGTGCGGCCATTCCCGTCGCTGATCTTGGCATCACGTAGCCGCCGGACCCGGCCATTGGTCGTCTGGTCCTCGAGGCGGCCGTCGATCCGCAGAAGCTTTGCGCCTGGTCGAGGCCGCTCATCGTCGAACGCGCGGGAGTAAGCTGCATCGAAGTTGATGCGCCGCGTAGCGTTGGAAACTTGCGAGTAGGTCAGCATAGCCTTGCACCCCTTTTGTCGGGTCCGTGGAGCCCCTGTCCTCACCTGCGATTTGGTCACGCAGGGCCCAATTCCTCAATCGTATTGAGGTTGGTGCGGCTGACTCAGTGGTTTTGACCGTACATACCGCCGTTTTGTTACCCGCATACGTCGGTAGCTCCGCTCATACTTTGGTATGGGTTATGCGCGGCGCAGGCCGAGTTTGCGCCGGACCGCGCGCGAGATCGTGCCGTCGCCAAGACTGAGCGGCGCAGGCCATCCCGAAGGGATGATCAAGGCTGGCGCTGGCCGGTAACGTAAATTGAAAGATGGCGCCGCGGGGAGAATTTGGGGTCACCCAAAACTGTCCGCCGTGCGTTTGGATGATAGAACGACAGATCGAGAGCCCGAGCCCTAACCCCCCCGGTTTGGTCGTGTAGAAAGGCTCGAACAGGCGTTCGAGGTCCGTCGCGGGGACGCCCGGACCGGAATCGCGCACGGCCACGTGCACGTCGTCGGTTCCCACCTTGCCGCTGCTGATCAGCAATTCGCGTGGTCCCTCGCTCGCCCCGCCGATCGCCTCGACCGCGTTGATGATCAAGTTCAGCATCACCTGTTGCAGCTGCACCCGATCTCCTAGAATGAGTGGTAAGCCGTCCGCGAGTTCGGTCTGCACCGACACGCCGTTCTTCACGGTTTCACCACGGGTAAGTTCGATCACCTCGCGGATCGCTGGATTGATCTCCAAGCGATCTTCCCGTGGCGGCGCCTTTTTTACGAGATCACCGATGCCCCCGACCACGTCGCCGGCTCGTATGCCATCCTGAACGATGTGAGCGAGCGCCTGCCGCACCTCCTCCAGATCCGGCGGTTCGCAAGCGAGCCAGCGCAGCGCCGCTTGAGCGTTGGTGACGGTGGCGGCGATGGGCTGCTTCACTTCATGGGCAATCGACGCCGTAAGCTGACCCATGGTCGCGGCACGGTTCGCGTGCGCCAGGTCCATTTCCATCTCGCGATATCGGCGCTCGCTCTCGCGCGCTCCGGCTTCCGCCCGCTTGCGCTCGGTTAAGTCGAGCACAAAGGCGATGGCTTGCTCTGGCTCTTCGCCGACAGCAGCCCCACCGAACAGCACCGGCACGCGGCTGCCATCTTTGCGGAAGTATTCCTTCTCGCGCGGCTGCACCGTTCCGGCGCTCATCACTTCGACCATGCGGCGTGCGGTGTCGTCGCGCCATTCCGGCGGCGTCAACTCGGTCCAGCGCACGCGACCTGCGACCAGATCTTCGCGATTATATTGTATGAGGTGGAGAAATGCGTCGTTGGCCTCGAGAATCCGGCCTTCCACATCCCAGACGAAAATTCCAATGATGTTGGCATCCACCAGGCGCCGAATCATCGCCTCGCGTTGCTCGATCTCTCCGTGCAGCCTTGCCAATGATTCCAAGTCGGCCTGCAACACGTCGCGGAAGTGCAGCAGAAGCTTGAGATAGGCCTCGCTATATTCGTTCTTTTTGTTGTCGCGAACACAAATCGTGCCGAATATCTGCCCATCGGGCCAACTGATGGGGACGCCGAGGTAAGAGATCATCCCCGATTTGACGTGCGGGTTCGATCTCCACGCTCGGTTTTGGAGAGCATCAGCAACACGCAGCGGCCGGCGGGACTTCAGCACCGCCGCACAATAAGGTCCAGTGTCGACGGAGCCCGGTGCGCAAGGATTTCCTTCAGATGCGCTGGAGACTAGGACTTTGAGCTGCGCGGGCTCGACTCGCATGATCAACGCCGAAGGGACCTGCATGATTTCGGCAAGCAGATCGACGATCTCCTGCCACTTACGCACGACGTCCGAGGGTACTTGGATCGAATCGGGCGTGATCGCTGAACCACTTGTCGACCTCGCCGGATCCTTTGCTTGCGGCGGCGGCGGGCGTCGTTGCGTTGTCTCAGGCATGTTCTCCGCGATTTCGATCATCGCTGTCGAGACTACGCGCTGCCGGGCGGCTCAGCCGCCTTGTGGCGATTCTTCAATGCTTGCTCCACACATTCGAGCAGTCGCGACTGGTCGAAAGGCTTGCCCAAAAAGCCGATGGCGCCGGCGTTCATCGCGCGCTCTCGCAGCCGCTCATCCAGAAAGGCGGTAATGAAAATCGTGGGGATGGTATGGCCGGCGGCAATCAAATGGCCTTGCAGTTCGATGCCGCTCATGCCGGGCATCTCCACGTCTGCAATGAGACAGGCGGTTTCGCGCAGTTGAGCCGATGAGAGGAATTCCTTTGCCGAGGCAAAGGCGTGGGCGGAAAAGCCCATGGATCTGAGCAACCGTGCCGTCGCCGCACGCACCGAAGCGTCATCATCGACGATCGAGATTGCCGGGGCGTTTGCCACACAACCTCACTTTTTCTAGGCGTGCCGATACAAGGCCGCGCCCGGTCTCGTCGCCATAACGTAGGGCGGGATTCTCGTGTGGAGAACTATACTTAGGTTTCGAGGACGGCTGGTCGGGGCGTGGCCTATTGCGCCTTCTTGCGCTGCACTGCTTGCGCTGTTCCGCAACCAAGAGTCTCGGCGCGGGCTTGTGGCTTCGCGATGAGCGACCATCCTGATTAGCGAGTGCGCCTCACGCGGTGCAGGTCCGAACGCACCACCGAAGCGTGCGCGCGGAACTCGCGGAAGGACTGTTTCAGCCACTCCCCAGCCAGCGACAAGATGATCAGGGCTACCGGGATGTAAGCTGTCCAAAAGACCGAGAAGAACATGTCGTATCCTATTCACCATAGATGTTGGGGCCGGCGCTCGAGAGCGCCGTGCTCGAGATCCGGAATCGGCCGAAGCTCGTTCGCCGGGGCTTATCCGAGCGCGCCTCGATCAGGCCGCCATTGACCACGGCCTCTCGTATGATGCGCTGGCCGTCGAAATCGACCTGCGCAGGTTGCGCTGACGGCAAGCCTGCGAATGCCGGCGAGGCCAGCAGCGTCGCTACAGTCATCGACGTGAGCAGATTTTGCCGAGCATCGTTTTCTCCTACAGGGCGCACACTTTCGCTACGCGGCCGGCGCGAGGGCCGGCCGCGTCGTCGAACCCAGCCCGTCGCATGGCCTCGAACCAAAGTCCGCTTTACGGATAGCAGGGGGAGCTTGGTCCAAAGCCGTAGCCGTAACAGTTCCCTGCATCCTGCGCGGTCGGTGCGGTCTGAGCGAACGTCGGGCTGGCAACGAGCGTGACCAGCGCGAGCGCGGTGAGAAGGGCTTTCATGGTGCCTCTCCATTTGTACGGACGTCGTCCGTCGGGTCCTGCAACAGCGACGGGCCGACGGCCAGTGCTCAGCAGTCAGCGTGGAGATGGCGCCGCGCGCTCACCGGATAAATTATGTTTTGGGATTTGACGGCCGATCCAACTGGTTGGCGCGCTCATACCTTGGTTTTAGATCTGGGGGACAGCCGTGCAATTTTTGGTGACCGACGGTCGAGCCCGGTTCGATAATCGCGTATGAAAGTGCTATGTTTGCTGGTGAACCCGCCGTCCGGAGGGAACCCAGTGACTGAGCGTCCAGCTCGCCCGTCCGCCGTTGCCGAAGAACCGACCGTTTTCGTCGTCGATGACGACGAATCCATGCGCGAGGCGCTTAGGAGCCTGTTTCGATCGGTCAAACTCAAGGTCGAGACGTTCGGTTCGACCGCGGACTTCTTGCGCAGCAAACTTGCCGATGTGGCAAGCTGCCTTGTGCTTGACGTCAGATTGCCTGGGATAAGCGGGCTGGATTTCCAGACCGAGCTCGCCAAAGCGAACATTCATATTCCCATCATATTCATGACCGGCCACGGCGACATTCCGATGTCCGTCAAAGCCATGAAAGCCGGCGCGATCGATTTCCTGACCAAGCCGTTTCGCGATCAGGACATGCTGGACGCGGTCGCCGCCGCGATCGAACGCGATCGCAGCCGGCGAAAGGAGGAGCAGCGCCTAACCGACCTGCGGGTGCGCTTGGAGGCCTTGACCGACCGGGAACGGGAAGTGCTGGGCCTCGTCACTGCCGGGTTGATGAACAAGCAGGTCGCCGCGGAACTCGGGCTGAGCGAGATCACCGTCAAGATCCACCGCGGTCACGTCATGCGGAAAATGGCTGCCCGCTCGCTGGCCGACCTCGTGCGCATGGCGGAACTGCTGGGCGTTCGGCGGGTGAAGGCGGAGAGCGGCTAGGACGAACCGGCACACCGCGGTGGTCCGTATCACTCCGCGAGTTGGGATGGCAGCGACCGATCGTGCAGGTGCTTTTCGCGTCATTTCGAACCCCGGACCGGGCATGCACCGGCGCACGCACCAACCGCAAGTGCCGCGCTGCAGCACCGATTGAACGATAGGCCGCGGGCCAAAGTTTCAGTCTGATCGTAATACCTTGATATGATACTTGTGCCGTTCCCCACGACATATTTTTACTGTGTGAAAGAGTTCGTCGCCGCTTCTGATTTCCCGTCGCGGCCCTACCGAGGACCGGCAATTGCCCGACGTTCCCATCATTTCGATCATCGACGACGATGATTCTATGCGCTGCGCGATGAAAAGTCTTGTGACGTCGCTCGGGTTGCGCGTCCATACCTTTCGGTCGGCCGAAGAGTTCTTGCAGTCACCGTCTGTTGACGATACGTCGTGCCTGATCACCGACGTGCAGATGCCGGGCCTGAGCGGCGTCGAGCTGCAGAATCTGCTCTTGGCGCGAGCTCGCCACATGCCCATCATCCTGGTGACGGCTTTTCCGGAGGAGCGCATGCGCAACCGCGCGATTGAGGCCGGGGCGCTGGGCTTCCTGAGCAAGCCGTTCGAAAGTCAGATGCTGATCAAGCTCATCGAAAAGGCGATAGCAACCGGTCCTAAAAATTGAAGTTCCCCGCGATCGCGCAAAACGGCACGTCCCGCGACTCGCGAGCAGGAATGCCCGCCCGAGGCGCGACAGGAGCGTTGAACGAGCAGCAAGTCCTGCTGGCGACGCTGCCGCCGAGCCTTACCCAGAAGCGGTTTGTCCTTGCCGTCGTGCTGGTCTTGTTCGCCGCGTTCTGCGCCACGCTGCCCTTCGTCACGGTTCCGGTCGGGTATATCAGGGAGTTCATTCCCGCATATGCCACGGCCATGTTCGTGATTAGCTCGATCACCTCCGCTTTGCTGTTCGTTCAATTTTCCGTCGTCCATTTACGCGCTCTGCTTGCGATTTCCGGCGGTTATCTGTTCAGCGCGGTCATGACCGTCCCGTGGGCTCTGACGTTTCCCGACCTGTTCGGCGAGACGGATATGACCAGTACCACATGGGGACTGCTCTCTAGGCTGTGGCACCTTGGTTTCACTCTCTCCTTCATCGGCTATGCGCTTCTGAAAGACGACGACGCGACGGAGCAGTGGCCGCGCCGCTCAGTGTCTTTCCTCGTTCTGTTGGGTGCCGCCGGCGCCTTGGTCGTTCTCGATAATATCGCCTGGCTCGCGACCACCAGCCCGTTGATGCCGAGCGCCTTGCCGGTATCGATGCTCTTCGAGCGCTCGCAAAGCTATTGGAACGGCGCCTTGTTGCTCTTCACGTTGGTTGCGCTGGTTCTGCTGTGGTCGAGGCGGCGTTCGGTGCTCGACCTTTGGCTCATCGTGGCCATGTGCGGTTTGCTGATAGAACTTTGTCTGATCGCCTTGGTCGGCCGCCGTTATGTCGTTGGATGGTATGCTGGCCGCGCTTATTTCCTCGTTTCCTCGACGCTCGTGCTCGCCATCCTGCTTTCTGAAACCGCCCTGCTTTATGCGCGGCTCGCCCGCTCGGTGGTAGCGCAGAGCCGCGAACGCGAGGCGCGACTGATGACTATGGACATATTGTCGGCCTCGATCGCGCACGAGATGAATCAACCTCTGGCAAGCATCGTGACCAGCACCGATGCGGCTTCGCGCTGGCTCGGGCGCCCGACGCCGGATGTCGAGGAGGTAAAGGCGGCGCTCGGTCAAATTCGCAATTCCGCGTATCGCGCCAGAGACCTCATCGGCAGCATTCGGGCGATGGTGAAAAGGGATGGACGGAACCGGGCGCGGCTCGATCTCAATGATCTCGTGCGTGAAGTTCTCGCACTTCTCGGGCGCGACTTGCAGCGGAACCGAATTTCTGTCGAACTCGAATTGGACGAAAGCGTCGCTCCGGTGAAGGGCGATCGCATCCAGCTGCAGCAGGTGTTGGTAAACCTGATCGCCAACGCGATGGAAGCCATGATGGAGAACAAGCGGCCCCGCATCCTGCGCATCAAATCCGCAACCCATGACCCGCACGGCGTGATGGTGTCGGTGGCGGACACCGGGCCGGGAATCGATCCGGCGGTCGCCAATCGTATTTTCAATCCGCTGTTCACGACCAAATCCAGCGGCATGGGCTTGGGCCTGGCGATTTGCCGCTCGATCATCGAGGGCCACGACGGCCGGCTGTGGGTGTCGCCCGCCGCCGAAGACGGCTCCGTATTTCAATTCGTGCTGCCGGCCGACATCGCCCCGTAAAACGAACAGAGGCGCGCGCGCAAGCGCCGAAGGGATGCCGCTTATTCGGCGGGCTGCGCCTCCGGTTGCCCGGCCGCTTGCGCCTTTCTTTTCCGCGACATCCAGGTCTGCAGCCGGTCGAAGTAGATATAGATGACCGGCGTCGTATAGAGGGTCAGAACCTGCGATAGAGCCAGGCCTCCAACGATGGCGTAGCCGAGCGGCTGGCGGATCTCCGAGCCAGTCCCGGTACCCAGCATCATCGGCACCGCGCCGAGCAGCGCCGCCATCGTGGTCATCAGGATCGGTCGAAACCGCAGCAGGCACGCCCGGTAGATTGCTTCCTCGGCCGTCAACCCTTGGCTGTGTTCCGCTTCCTGCGCAAAATCCACCAGCATGATGCCGTTCTTCTTGACGATGCCGATCAGCAGGAGGATGCCCACGATCCCGATCACGCTCAGATCCAAGTGTACCGCCATCAGCAGTAACAGCGCCCCGAGGCCTGCCGATGGGAGCGTCGAGATGATGGTGACGGGATGGATGATGCTTTCGTAGAGAATGCCGAGGATGAGATAAATGACGACCAGAGCTGCGAGGATCAGCAGCGGCGTGCTCTTAATGGATTGCAGGTAGGCCTGGCCGTTCCCCTGAAAGCTGGTCTGCAACGACAGAGGTTTGCCCAAGTCCTTCTCGACTTTCTGAATGGAAGCGACGGCTTCTCCTAGCGAAGTTCCCGGAAGCAGGTTGTAGGAGATGGTTACCGATTGAAACTGGCCCTGATGGTTGACCACGAGCGGCGCCACTTTGACGGCGCTGG
>Ga0307277_10001189_pt1 | contig 10132 bp, 6 predicted proteins | sample ER_DNA_116_FD_194473 | JGI IMG/M metagenome (GOLD analysis project Ga0307277, IMG submission 194473) | Bulk soil microbial communities from the East River watershed near Crested Butte, Colorado, United States - ER_DNA_116 | ecosystem: Environmental > Terrestrial > Soil > Floodplain | place: USA...
CGTCCCGCGCGTCGAGGCGCTCGTCAGATCCGATCGATTGCTCATCGGCCCATGGCACGTGCTCGCCGACCTCCTGCTCGTCTCGGGCGAGTCGATCGTTCGGAACCTGCAGGAGGGGCTGCGGAGTGCGGGCGAGCTCGGGCGCGCCGCACGTGTCGCGTACGTCGCCGACCCGTTCGGCCATCCCGCGCAACTGCCGCAGATCCTCCGCGCCTTTGGCTACGACACCTACGTGTTCGCGCGCGGTATGGGAGACGAGGGCGAATCCGTCGGGAGCGAGTTCTGGTGGGTGTCGCCGTCGGGGGATCGGGTGCGCGCGGCACATCTCGTCGATCACTACTCCAACGCGCTCCCGCTCGTCGGTGCCGCCGATGAGGGCCCCGACGCCTTGCGCCGCCGGGTTCGAGCGAAGACGGCTCGCATCCTCGATCGGCTCACGCCGTACGCGAACGGGGACGTCCTCCTCCTGATGGTGGGCGACGACCACGTCGAGGCGTACCCGCGCCTTCCGGAGGCAGTGCGCGAGATGCGTCTGGTCTTCCCGAACGTCGACGCGCGGATCGCGAACCTCGAGGAGTTCGCCGCCGTGATGCCCCCGCTTCAGCACGAGGTGAGCGGCGAGATCGCGAGCGGCAGGTATCGCCCGATCCTCCGCGGCGTGAACTCGACGCGGGTGTGGCTCAAGCAAGAGAACGTCGCGTGCGAGCGCCTTCTCCTCGAGTGGTGCGAGCCGCTTGATGCGCTCACCGGCGGCGGCGCGCGCGACGAGCTCCGCGACCTGTGGCGGATGCTGCTCCAGAACCATCCGCACGACTCGATCTGTGGCTGCTCGATCGACGCGGTCCACGACGTCGACATGGCGCCGCGCTTCGCGTACGTGCGCGATCGCGGCGAGGCTCTCGCGAGTCGGCTGCTCGAACGGCTCGCCGGTCGGGGCACCACGCCGATGCTCTGGAATCCGCTTCCCTGGGCCCGCGATGCCGTCGTGCCGATCGGGGAACGCCTGACTCGCGTGCGTGCGAATGGGCTCGGACTTTCGCCCACCGCCGCTGCGGACGGCGACGCCGCCGTCACGGCACAGGGCGACGCGGCGATCGAGAACGGCGTCCTCCGCGTCGAGATCGAGGCCGACGGGAGCTTCTTCGTGGTCGACAAGGCGACCGGGGAACGCGGTGGCCGGCAGAACAGGCTCATCTCGGAGGGCGACCGCGGCGACGAATACACCTATTCGTACGCTGGGCCGACCGTCGGATCCGAGGGCCTCCCGGGCGCGCGCGCGACGTCCGTGTCAGGCGACCGCGTGACCGCGACCGTCGAGCTCGTCCTCCGCCTCCCGGCTCGGCTGCGGGACGATCGCCTCGCGCGCTCGCCCGACCTCGTGGATTGCCCGGTGCGTGTGGAGATCTCGCTCGACGCGGGCGAGCGGCGTGTCGACGTCAATCTTCAGGTCGACAACCGCGCGAGCGACCATCGGCTGCGCGTGCTCTGCGAGACCGGGACGCGCGCGCTGACGCACCAGTGCGGCGCGGCGTTCGCGCTCCTCGAGCGGTCCAACCGCTTCGAGGTCCGCAAGCGCTGGATCGAGCCGCCGACGTCCGAGGCCTGCGTCCACGACTTCATCGCGGTGAAGGGCGCGACCAGGGGTCTCGCCGTCGGCGTGGATGGCCTGCGCGAGTACTCGGTCCTGCATGACGGCGCGACGATCGCGCTCACCCTGTTGCGCGCGGTCGGATTCCTCTCGCGTGGCGACATTCCGGAGCGCCACGGGCACGCCGGTCCCGAGCTCGCGACGCCGTCGGCGCAGTGCATCGGCACGCGCTCGTATCGATACGCGGTGGTCCCCCTCGACGAGGAGACCGATGTCACGCGAGCCGCGCGCTCCGTCCGCGAATGGTTGTCGCCCCCGGTCGCGATCTCGGGCGATGGCCGTTCCCGTTCCTTCGTCTCATTCGTTGAATCCGCCACGCCCCTCGTGCTGACCGCGCTCCGTGCCGGGCCAGATGGCGGGCTCGTCGTGCGGATCGCGAATCCACAGCGCGAGGAGGTCTCCGGGACACTCCGCTTCGATCGAGCGATTCGCGCTTCGCGTCCGGTCGACCTGCGCGAGGGGGACCTTCGTCTTGGCAACACCGGACTCGACGTGATCCGAACCGCGGCCCCGCTCGATGTCGACGGAGACCTCGCGCGCCTGCGACTGCAGCCTTACGAGATCGGTACGTGGGTCGTGCAGCTCGCATGACGTCCGTGCGCACAAATATGCGACGGCTCCCGCACGAATGTGCGACGTCTTCGCACGAATTGAGGACAGACACGGCGTCGTTCACCGTCTAAGGTCTCGCGCGTGCCAAAGGTCATCGCGAGTCTGCTGTGCGCGCTCGGTGTCGCCGCCGTCCTCGCCATCGCCGCGAGCGCCGAGGGCGGGCCTCCGTATCGCCGGACGACGCCGCGCGGATCGTTCGGCACGGATGGTCCTGAGCTCGTCGTCGGTGTCCCGGGAGGTCGCGCGTGGGGCATCGAGAGCGCGCTCATCCCCGTGCCCGACGAGCGCACCGGGCTCCGCGCCACGGTCGAGGTCTCCGACCCAGAGGTCCGCGAAGCGTTCATCCGCGTCGCCTGGTATGACCGAGCGACCGGGAGACCGCGGCAGTTCGCGTTGACCGACGCGCGGCTCGTGCGCGCGGGCGAGACGGCGACTCTCGAGGTCGCGCTCGATCCACCCGCTGGAGCGGTCGCCTACCGGGTCCGCGTCCTCGCCCGGCTCCGCACCCCGCAGGCGCTGTCGGCACCCGATGCGGTGAGGGTCACGCTCTCCGCCCCATTTGCCCTACCTGCGGGCTTTCCGGCCACACGGCTCATGCCATAGGCCGATGACGCTCAGACAGGCCGATGTGCCCGCCGAGCCGGGCTGGGACATACTTGCGGCAGATGGCAACGGTCACCTACGACCACGTCACGAAGCGCTTCGGCGACTTCATGGCGGTCAACGACCTGAACCTGGCGGTGCGGGACTCGGAGTTCCTCGTCCTGGTGGGCCCGTCCGGTTGCGGCAAGACGACCGCGCTCCGGATGCTCGCCGGCCTCGAGGAGCAGACGACCGGCGACATTCGCATCGGCGAGCGCGTGGTCAACGACGTCCCGCCGAAGGATCGCGACATAGCGATGGTCTTCCAGAACTACGCGCTGTACCCGCACATGAGCGTCTACGACAACATCGCGTTCGGTCTGAAGCTTCGCGGCATGCCCAAGCAGGAGATCGACCGCCGGGTCAACGATGTCGGGAAGATGCTCGGCATCGGTCAGCTCCTCAAGCGCAAGCCGAAGGAGCTCTCCGGCGGGCAGCGGCAACGCGTCGCCGTCGGCCGCGCCATCGCGCGTGAGCCAGCCGTCTTCCTCATGGACGAGCCCCTTTCCAACCTGGATGCGAAGCTGCGTATCCAGACGCGCGCGATGCTCCAGCAGCTCCACCAGCGGATTCGCCGCACGACGATCTACGTCACGCACGACCAGGTCGAAGCGATGACCATGGGCGACCGCATCGCGGTGATGAACGAAGGCAAGCTGCAGCAGCTCGACACGCCGGAGACGCTGCACGAGCGTCCGGCGAACCTGTTCGTTGCCGGATTCATCGGTTCGCCATCGATGAACTTCTTCCCCGCGAAGGTGACGGGATCGAACGGTCAGGTGGTCGCCGACGCGGGCTTCTTCAAGGCGCCGCTCAGCGGCAAGGCCGCGGAGGCGGTCGGACGCGACGTGATCCTCGGCATCCGACCAGAGGACATCAACGACATGGCCACCGAAAGGCAGGACGGACAGCTGCCCATCGACGCGAAAGTCGAGGTCGTCGAGTTCCTTGGCAACGAGCTCCAGCTACTTCTGTCGGCCGACGCGACGAACTTCATCGCTCGGGTCGGTACCCAGACCCAGACCAAGCCCGGCCAGACCCTGCGCGTGGGGCTGAATCTCAAGAAGCTCCACGTCTTTGACAAGCAGACCGAGGCAGCATTGCGGTGACCCTTCGGGGTTCCACGAGCGACTTTCCGCTCGAATCGGTCATAGGGCTCCTCGCGGGAACTTCGAAGACAGGGGAGCTCCAGGTACGCGGTGACTCGAAAGTCGGCGCGCTCGGCTTCGCCAGCGGCCGTCTGGTCGCTGCGGTCATGGAGGGCGAAGGCGGTGAGAACGCCCTCGGCGCGATCTTCGCGATCTCGCAAGCCGAGTTCGAGTTCACGCCCTGGGAGTCGGCGCCGGAGGCGAACCTCGAGGGCGGCGATCTCGTCTCGCTGCTGAAGCGCGCTGCCGAAGCGCGCGATCGCATCTCGACCATCCGCGCGTCCATACCCGACGACCGCATGCGCTTCCGGCTCTCGGAGAAAGCTGCGGATCAGGGTGCCGTCACCTTCACACCGGACCGTTGGCGCGCGCTGCTCGCGGTCAATGGCGAGCGCGACGTCGCGGCAATTGCCGAACAGCTCCGCCTCGGGAAGATGCAGACCCTGAGTCTTCTTGCCGGCCTCGTGAAGGATGGCGTCATCGAGTCGCTGCCACCAGCCGAAACCAGAGCTCCGGACGTGCGCCCCGCATTCACGGCGCCCGAGCCGACCGTGATACCCGAGCCGGAGCCGGCTCCGCCCGCGGAGGCATGGTCGCCCCCTCCGGTCGCCGAGGAGGCGCACTGGCCAGAGTCCGCGCCTGCGACGGAAGAGCGTGCCCAACCCGCGCAGGAGTGGCCGACCAGCGCGCCTGACTGGACGGCGAAAGAGACCGAGACGCCCAAGGAGTCCGCGCCGCCGCCACCTGCGGTCCGCGAAGATCTGCAGGCCGAGATCGCGGAGCGCATGGGTGGGTTCGAGGCTCCGCCCGAGCCGCCCGCCCCAGAGGTCGAGGTTCCGCCCGCAGTCGACGACCGGCTCTCCTCGCTCTCGGGCCTCTTCGCGCCGGGCCCCGCCGCGAACGCGCCTGCGCAGCCCCCGCCGACGCAGGAAGCCAAGCCGAAGGAAAACGATTGGTGGCGTGCACCCGGTGGCGGCGTGCCCGCCCAGCGCGCACCCGCTACGGGCGCGCCCCCGGAATCGTGGATGACAGCGACGCCGGCCTCGAAAGAAGCGCCCGCGAACGAATGGGCGCCCACCGCGAAGCCGAAGGAGCCGCCGCCGCCGGCCAATCCATGGGCACCGCCCGCAGCGCAGTCAGAGGCGCCGGCGAAGGCCGCTGCGCGCGCCGATGAGTGGGCGCCCCCGCCGTCGCAGCCAGCCGCCCCAGAAACGGCGGCGGAACGAGACAAGAAGAAGAGCGGTGGATTCCTGAGTCGTTTCCGCAAGGAGGAGACGGCCCCGACGCCGATCGCGCACATCCAGCCGGCATCGGCGGGCGCGAGCAAGACCGGAAAGCTCGCGTCGCTCTCGAACGCGCTGCTCATGGAATACAACAGCGGCGGGTACGGCAAGGGAAAGATCGAGACGCGGCTCTCGAATCTCCTGATGCGTGTCGACGAGCAGGCCGACCCGATCGATCGCCCGCTGCCGGTCGTCGACGATCTCATCGACGCGGCCGCGCTCGAGCGCGAGGGATTCGACGAGCAGCAGTCCGTGCCATACCTGGCCACGCTGGTGCGACAGATCTACGAAGATGCCGAGCGCGCGTTCGGCAAGGACAAAGCGAAGAAAGGGTACAAAGCGGCGCAGCAGCAGGTGTTCGGCGGCGACGCCAACGCGCTGCAGGCGCCGGAGCTCGCCGGCAAGCTCCCCAAGGTCTGAGCCTCTATCTCGGCATCGATCTCGGCGCTTCGAACATCCGCAGCGTCATCGCGCGCGACGAGCAGCCGATCCCGCGGATCCTCGCGCGCCACGAGCGGCCGACGCCGCGGAGCGGCGCTGCCGACGTCATCGCGGCGATCGCGCAGAGCGCGATGACGGCGCTCGCGACAATGGGAACGTCCCCTCGCGACCTCGCCGGCGCCGCATGCTCGGCGCCGGGGCCGCTCGATCACGTGCGCGGAGTCGTCCACGACGCCCCGAACATCAACGGCTTCGCCAACGTCCAGCTCGCCGCGGATCTCGCGAAGGCGCTCCGGATCGACGCGGTCTTCGTCGATCGAGACACCGTGATGGCGGCGATCGGCGAAGGCGTCGCCGGGGCGGCGAAGGGCGTTCGCGATTACGTCTACGTCACGATCTCGACCGGTATCGGCGGCGGGCTGGTCAGCGGCGGCCGGTTGCTTCGCGGAGTGACCAACATCGCGGGCGAGATCGGTCATCTTCCGGTCGCGCTCGAGGGTCCGCGTTGCGGATGCGGGAGCTTCGGCTGCGTCGAGTCGCTCGCTGCAGGGCGATTTCTCGCCGAGGCGTACGGCGTGGACGACGCCGCGCGCGTGTACGCGGCCGCGGCCGCGGGGGAGCCCAGGGCCGTCGCGGTCATCGCGCGCGCCGAGGCCGCCCTCGGCAACCTCGGGATCATCCTCACCAACGGCCTGAACCCCTCGCTCATCGTGATCGGCGGTTCCATCGCCGAACATGAGCCCGCGCACACGATCGAGCCGATGCGGCGGGCGATCGCCGCGCGCGCCTTCCGCGTCGCCGCGGACGCCGTGCGCCTGGTCCCTCCGGGTCTCGGCCGGGACGTCGGCATGCTGGGTGCGGTGATCAGCGTCCGAGAACGGCTCGCTGGCCGGGCTCAATGGTTCCTCTAGTCTTCTGACACCGACGCGCTCGATCCTGGGGAGGTCACGAATGAAAGCTCGTGTCGCTATTAATGGGTTCGGCCGCATCGGCCGCCAGTTCCTCAAGGCGTCGCTCGAGCGGCATCCCGAGGTCGAGATCGTCGCGCTGAACGACCTCGCCGACCCGAAGATGAACGCTCACCTCTTCAAGCACGATTCGAACTACGGCAAGTACCAGGGCGAGGTCTCGGCCACCGCCGACTCGCTCGTCGTCGACGGCCGCAGCATCAAGGTCCTACAGGAACGCGACCCGGCCAAGCTCCCGTGGAAGGATCTCCAGGTCGACATCGTGGTCGAATCGACCGGCTTCTTCACCGACGCGACGAAAGCGAAGGCGCACATCGACGCCGGCGCCAAGTACGTGATCATCTCCGCGCCCGCCAAGAACGAGGACAAGACGATCGTGCTTGGGGTGAACGAGAAGGAGTTCGATCCGGAGAAGCACCACATCATCTCGAACGCGTCCTGCACGACGAACGGGCTTGCTCCCGTGGCGAAGGTCTTGAACGACGAGTTCGGCATCGAGAAGGGGTTCCTTACGACAATCCACTCGAAGACCCTGAGCCAGCGGCTCCTCGACACCGTCGCGAACGATCCGCGCGATGCGCGGGCGGCCTCGGAGAACATCGTGCCGGCCGAGACCGGCGCCGCGCGCGCGGTCGCGCTCGTGATCCCGGAGCTCAAGGGCCGCTTCACCGGCATGGCCTTCCGCGTCCCGACACCCACCGTATCCGTGGTCGACTTCACGGCGACGCTCAAGCGAGAGGTCACGAAGGAAGAGGTCAACGCCGCGTTCAAGCGCGCGTCCGAGGGATCGCTCAAGGGGATCATGGATTACACCGAGGAACCGCTCGTCTCCAGCGATCTCAAGGGCGACGCGCACTCGACGATCGTGAGCGCGATGGACACGATCGTCCTCGGCAACATGGTCAAGATCATTTCCTGGTACGACAACGAGTGGGGCTACGCGTGCCGTCTCGCCGACATCACCGAGTTCGTTGCCTCGAAGATGCGCGTCCCGGTTGCCGCCGGCCGCTAACACGGGCGTGACCTTCGACAAGCGGACCATCCGGGACGCGGCCGTCCGCGGAAAGCGCGCTCTCGTGCGCGTCGACTTCAACGTACCGCTCGAGAACGGCAACGTCGCGGACGACAGTCGTATCCGGGCAGCGCTACCGACGATCGGCGCGCTCCTCAAGGGCGGCGCTGCGGTCGGGCTCGCCTCGCATCTTGGACGTCCAAAGGGCCGCGACCCGAAGCTCTCGCTCGCGCCGGTGGCGAAACGTCTCGCCGAGCTCATCGGCAAGCCGGTGCGTCTTCTCGATGAATCGATCGGTCCCGATGTCGAGAAGGCGGTCCGCGCGATGAAGCCCGGCGACGTCGTCATGCTCGAGAACGTCCGCTTCCATCCTGAGGAAGAGAAGAACGATCCGACATTCGCGAAGCAGCTCGCGGCCGGCTTCGACCTCTACGTGAACGACGCGTTCGGCACCGCGCACCGCGCGCACGCCTCGACCGAAGGCGTCGCGCACCTCCTGCCGGCCTACGCCGGACTGCTCCTCGAGAAGGAGCTCGTCGCGCTCGGCGGAATAGTCGACCGTCCCGCGCATCCGTTCCTGGCCATCATCGGCGGAGCCAAGGTCAGCACGAAGATGGACGTCCTGCGGTCGCTCGTCTCTCGTGTGGACACCCTCGCGATCGGCGGCGGCATGGCGAACACGTTCCTCTTGGCGACGGGCCGTCCCATCGGACGTTCTCTCGCGGAGCCCGACAAGCAGACCGAGGCCCGCCTCGTCGCCGACGAGATCGCCCGAAACGGAAAGCAGCTCCTGCTCCCGGTCGACGTCGTCGCCGCTCCCTCGGCTGATGCCGATGGCGCCTCGGGTGCCGCGACCTACGACGTCGACGAAGTCCCGAGCCGCCTCGCGATCGTGGACATCGGCCCGCGGACGATCGAGCGCTACGCGAACGTCATCCGAAACGCGAAGACGATCTTTTGGAACGGCCCGGTCGGCGTGTTCGAGGTGCCGGCGTTCGCGAACGGCACGCGGCGGATCGCCGAGCTCATGGCCGAAAGTGGCGCGACCACGGTGGTCGGCGGAGGCGAATCGGTTCAAGCGGTCGAGGAGGCCGGGCTCGCCGACAAGATGACGCACGTCTCCACCGGAGGCGGGGCGTCTCTCGAGCTCATCGAGGGCAAGACCCTGCCCGGGGTCGCGGCGATCCCAGACCGATGAGCGACACCCGGATCGCGTCCGTCACCGCCCGCGAGATCCTCGATTCGCGCGGCGATCCGACCATCGCGGTCGACCTGACGCTCGCAGGGGGCGCGCGCGCGACGGCGATGGTGCCCTCGGGTGCGTCGACCGGCGCGCACGAGGCGGTCGAGCTGCGCGACGGCGACAAGAAACGCTATCGCGGCAAGGGCGTGCGCAAGGCTGTGCAGAACGTCGAGCAGACGATCGCGCCCGCGATCAAAGGCCGCGATGCGATGGACCAGCGGGGACTCGACGAGGCGTTGATCGCGCTCGACGGCACACCGAACAAGGCGAAGCTCGGCGCGAACGCCATCCTCGGCGTCTCGCTCGCGGCCGCGCGTGCCGCTGCGGTCGCGAAGGGCGTTCCCCTCTACCGCCATCTCGCCACGGGTCCGGCGACGACGTTGCCGGTGCCGCTCATGAACATCCTGAACGGCGGCAAGCACGCAACGGATTCCGCCGACATGCAGGAGTTCATGGTCGTGCCGATCGGCGCGCCCACGTTCAGCGAAGCGATTCGGATGGGCTCCGAGATCTTCCACGCGCTCAAGGACGTCCTGCACGAGCGTGGGATGTCGACCGGAGTGGGGGACGAGGGCGGTTTCGCCCCGGCCGGACTCGCGACGAACGAGCAGCCGCTCGAGCTCATCCTCGTGGCCATCGAGCGCGCCGGTTATCGCGCGGGCGAGGACGCGGCGATCGCGCTCGATCCCGCGGCGACCGAGCTCTACCGCGAAGGCGACTACGCGCTCGCGCGCGAGCAGCGCTCGCTCGACTCCAAAGGCATGGTCGCGCTTTACGCGGGCTGGGCGAAGCGCTTCCCGATCGTGTCGATCGAGGATGGCCTCGCCGAGGACGACTGGGATGGCTGGAAGAAATTGACGGCCGAGCTCGGCGATCGGATGCAGCTTGTCGGTGACGACCTCTTTGTGACGAGCGTCGAGCGCCTCGAGCGCGGCATTAAGGAGAAGGCGGCGAACGCGATCCTCATCAAAGTGAACCAGATCGGCACGCTCACCGAAACGATCGACTCGGTCGCCGTCGCGAAGCGCGCGGGGTTCGCGTCGGTGATCTCTCACCGTTCGGGCGAGACCGAGGACACCACGATCGCCGACCTCGTCGTCGCGCTCGACACCGGCCAGATCAAAACCGGCTCGCT
>Ga0307277_10001193_pt1 | contig 10110 bp, 8 predicted proteins | sample ER_DNA_116_FD_194473 | JGI IMG/M metagenome (GOLD analysis project Ga0307277, IMG submission 194473) | Bulk soil microbial communities from the East River watershed near Crested Butte, Colorado, United States - ER_DNA_116 | ecosystem: Environmental > Terrestrial > Soil > Floodplain | place: USA...
TGGCCCGCTCGTCGTTGTGCTCTTCGAAGACTTGCTACTGCCACCGCAGCCGGCTGCGGCCACGGCAAGCGCTCCGGTCAAAAGGGCGAAGACCGCCCACGCCAGGTAGCGCGGTTTAGGACTCATGCCTCTCCTCCGTTTCGGGTTTGGTCTCGATTGCGTGCTCCGGCTTCCATTCCAGGAGCACCCGGCGCCCGCGCGCGTCGAGTGCCTCCGTCGACGACGTCTCGAGGTTCTGGCGGACGACGACGAGCTCGCCGCCGTCGTCGAGGTCGACGACGTACCGCGTGAACATGCCCGCGTAGACGACATCGCGGATCCGGCCCGTGGCGGCGTTCCGATCGTCGCGGCGCGTGCCGCCGTCCGCCGTCATGCGGATCTTCTCCGGCCTGACGGTGAAGGTCCGGCCAGCGCGCTGGAGGACGTTCGACGCGCCGACGAAGCCGGCGACGAAGGCGTTCTCGGGGCGCTCGTAGACGGACGCCGGGGTGCCGATCTGCTCGACCCTGCCCTCGTTGAAGACCGCGAGGCGGTCGCTCATCGTCAGCGCCTCCTCCTGGTCGTGCGTGACGTAGACGAAGGTGATCCCCACCTCGCGGACGGCGCGCTGGATCCGCTTCAGCTCGATCTGCATTTCCTGGCGCAGCTTCAGGTCGAGGGCGCCGAGCGGCTCGTCGAGCAGTAGCACCTGGGGGTGGTTGACCAGCGCCCTCGCGAGCGCGACGCGCTGCCGCTGGCCGCCCGAGAGCTGGACCGGCTTGCGGTCGCCGAGGCCCGGGAGCTGAACGACCTTCAGGATCTCGTCCACACGCAGCCGGCGCTCGCGGCGCGGGACGCCTTTCACGCGGAGGCCGTAATCGATGTTCTCGGCCACGGTCATGTGCGGAAAGAGCGCGTAGTCCTGGAAGACGGTGTTGACGTCCCGCGAGTACGGCGGCAGTCCGGTGACGTCGCGCCCGGCGAGCTCGATCCGGCCGTCGTCCGGGCGCTCGAAGCCGGCGATCAGACGCAGCGTGGTTGTCTTCCCGGAGCCCGAGGGGCCGAGCAGCGTGAAGAACTCGCCGGAGGCGATCTCGAGGTCGACGCCGTCGACCGCGACCACGTCGCCGTACGCCTTCCGGACACCGACGAGCCGAACGTCCGGCACGTCCACACCGGCGCTCGGGACGGCCGCAGCATGTTCCTGGATAGCCACTACTCAGCGCCGATTATCAGCATGCCCGGCGGCGCGACACAACGACGTGCCGCTTCTGACTAACGCGGCTGGCAGTCCTCGCCTTCGCAGCAGCCAAGCTTTAAACCGCATCGAGCGCATTGCCACGTCTGGTGTCGCCAGTCCATCAGGGAGCCGCAGCGCATGCAGCGCTCGACGGCGGTTTCGGTTTTCGCGGCGCCCACAACCCGACTCTACGGGCCGCGTCTGACGGCTCCTATTCCGGCTTGGCCGGCGCTTCTTGACCCGGCGCGTGGAGCAGGTTCTCGACGTCCAGGACTCCCTGGACCTTCCGCGCCTGAGCTTCGAGGTCGTCGATCAGGTCGCGTTGCTCGAGCTCGCCGCGGAGATAGACGACGCCGTCCTCGACGTTGACGTTGATCTGGCCCTTGGGCACGTCGGCGTCCCGGAAGATCTCGCTCTCGACCTTGCGCGCCAGCGTCACGTCGTCGGGCTGCGGCTTCTCCTGCTCGGAGGGATGGGTCGCCTTCTCTTTCAGGCCCTGAGCCTGGGCCGCGACGCCCTGCGCCTGCTGCCCGGCCTTGCGCGCGAGCTTGCCGGCCTTGTCGACAGCGATCTTCCGGCGCCGGCGGCCGTTGTCGTGGTCGAAGAAGTACGCGAGTGCGGCTCCAATGGCTCCTGCCAGGGCGAATAGCGGCATCAGTCAGTCTCCTTGCGTCGAGAACGGGTCCGCGTGGGGCTACCCGGAGGCGGCCAGGCCAAACTCTCTACCGAGCGCGGGCGTGGGTACAAGCTCTTTCCGCGGAAAATCCGCAGGATTCTTCGCGGGTCAGTCGCCCCAGTCGAAGTCGCGCGAGCGAGTCCAGAGGCCGTCGTGGGCTTCGGGTTCCACGGCAGCCGGCTCCTCCGCGTCGTCTTCCCCGGGCCACTTGAGGGCGATCGTCGGCTCCGCCGGGATGGCCGGCTCCGTGCCGTCCATCGTGTCCTCGATGCGGGCCTGCTCCTCGGTCTTGAACAGCGGGTGGTTGTCGAACGGATCATCGTTCTTGTAGCGATCGAGTGGCAGCTGATTGTCGAGCTCCGAGTTCCGTTCCTTCAGCTCGAGATGATCCTGGATGACCTGAGAGAAAAGCGTAGATGTGTCTACGGGCATAGTCCTCCTCCGGGCAATTGGGGCCGTTCCCCCGAACGGGGCGGGATTCTAGCGGGATCGGCTGACGAATCAACTTTAGAGCCACTTTCACAATGAAGCGCTGAGCCGCCGGGCCGCGCTGGACGGCCCTGGCGACGAGGCCTCATCATGAAAGGGGCTCTTTGCCGCTCGCGGGCTGTACGATCCCGCGCGTGGTGCGCATGGCTCGCATACTGACACGGCGGGCGGGCCCCGTTGGGTTCGCGCTGACGGCCTGGGACATCTGGCGCCGAATTCCGCCCAAGCATCGCAGGACGATCCTGAGACAGGCGCGAAAGCACGGCCCGACGATCGCCAAGCACGCGGTCAACTATCGGCGCCGGCGCCGAAGCTAGGCGAGCGCTTCGCGGACGATCCGGTCCTGCTCGCGCAGGTGCGCGGTCGGATAGCCCTCGCTCGGACTCGCGCGCCAGGGACGGCCGACGTAGCGGAGCCTGACGCCCTCGGGCAGCTTCTCTTCCAGCCGGTGGCGGATCGCCCGCCACGGGCCCATGTTCTGGGGCTCCTCCTGCGCCCAGACGACCTCGGCGAGACTCGGATACGAGGCGAGAAGCGCATTCTTCTCCTCGACCGGGAACGGATACAGCTGCTCGATGCGCGCGATCGCCACGTGTCCGGCACTCGCGCGCAACTCGTGCCCGGCGAGGTCGTAGTACATCTTTCCGGAGCAGAGGACGAGCCTCCGCACCTGCGCCTTGTCGGCGCCCGTATCGTCAAGCACCGGCTTGAAGGCGCCCTCGGCAAGCTCCGCCAGCGCTGACGAGGCCTGCTTCAAGCGCAATAGGCCCTTCGGGGTCATCACCACGAGCGGACGGGCGGCCGGATCGAGAGCTTGGCGGCGCACCAGGTGGAAGTACTGCGCGGCCGTCGTCGGGTTCGCGACGCGGATGTTCTCCTGCGCGGCGAGCTGGAGGAACCGCTCCAGCCGCGCGCTCGAATGCTCCGGCCCGTTCCCCTCGTAGCCGTGCGGGAGCAGCAGCGTCAGCCGTGAGGTCTGTCCCCACTTGGACAGGCCCGCGACGATGAACTGGTCGACGATCCCCTGGGCGTTGTTGACGAAGTCGCCGAACTGCGCCTCCCAGAGCACGAGCGCCTCCGGCGCGGCGACCGAGTACCCGTACTCGAAGCCCATCGCCGCCGCCTCGGAGAGCGGCGAGTTGTAGAGCTCGAAAGAGGCCTGCGCCTCCGCGAGGTGCTGGATCGGTGTGTAGGTCTCGCCGGTCTCGACGTCGTGGAGGACATCGTGCCGGTGCGAGAAGGTCCCGCGCTCCGTGTCCTGCCCCGTGAGGCGAATTGGGATCCCGTCGACGAGCAGACTCGCGAACGCGAGCGATTCGGCCTGACCCCAATCAATCCCGCCCTGCTCGAGCGCCTCCACCCGACGGTCGAGCTGCCTCTTCAGCTTCGGGTGGATCGTGAACCCCTCGGGCGCGGCGACGAGCGACCGGTCGAGCTCGCGCAGACGGTCGGCGGCGACGGCGGTGACGACCTCGGCGCCGGTGCCGAACGGAATCCGCCCTTCGCTTCCGACCGCGGCCTGGGCGAAGGACTCCTTCAGCCGCTGGTGCGCCTCCTTCAACTTCGTCTCGACTTGCCGCGCGAGCGCCTCAGCATCCAGCTCGGAGAGCACGCCTTCCTCGACCAACTCGGCCACATACTGCTCGCGCGCAGTGTGCTGCTGCGCGATCCGGGCCGCCATCAGCGGCTGGGTGTAGGCGGCCTCGTCCTGCTCGTTGTGGCCGTGACGGCGGTAGCCGACGAGGTCAATGACAACGTCGTTCTGGAACCGGCGGCGGTAGGCCATTCCCAGGCGCACCGCGGCAATGCACGCTTCGGCGTCGTCGGCGTTGACGTGGATGATCGGGAAGTCGAATCCCTTGGCAAGGTCGCTCGAGTAGCGCGTTGACCGTCCTTCAACCGGATCGGTCGTGAAGCCGATCTGGTTGTTCGCGATCAGGTGCAGTGTGCCGCCGGTCGAGTAACCCTCCAGCTCGGCGAGGTTGAGCGTCTCGGCGACGATTCCCTGTGCCGGGAACGCGGCGTCGCCGTGGATCAGCACCGGGAGCGCGACGCGCGGGTCGTGCCGGCCCTCTCGCGTCGAGCGGTCGGTCTGCTCGGCGCGCGTCCTGCCCTCGACGACCGGGTCCACAGCTTCGAGGTGGCTGGGGTTCGCGGCCAAGGTGACGGTCAGGTCGCCGGCGGGCGTCGAGCGGATGCCTTCGGCGCCGAGGTGGTACTTGACGTCGCCCGTTCCGCCCTCGGGATCGGAGGTGACCGCCTCGATCGTCCGCTCGCCTTCGAACTCCCGCAGGATCGTCTCGTAGGGCCGACCGATCACGTGCGCAAGAACGTTCAGGCGCCCGCGGTGAGCCATGCCGATCACCACCTCGTGGGCTCCGGCCTCAGCGGCGAGGTCGATCGCCTCGTCGAGCATTGGGATCATCGTGTCGAGGCCCTCGACGGAGAACTGCTTCTGGCCGAGGAAGACGCGGCGGAGATAGCGCTCGAGGCCCTCGACCTCCGACAGCCGCGCGAGCAACCGCTTCTTCTCGGCAGAGGTGAGCTCGCGGCGGTAGCGGCCCGACTCGATCGCCTCGCGCAGCCAGATCCGCTGCTCGTGGTCGGAGATGTGCTCGATCTCGTAGGCGCTCGTGCTCGAGTAGGTCTCCTGCAGCTTCGGCAGAACGTCGGCGAGCGTCTCGCCCGGCGTGTGGACGCGTAACAGGCTCGCGGGAATGCGTGCCTGCAGCTCCGACGTCAGCTTCGGTTGCAGGCGCTCCGGCTCGAGCGCGGGGTCGCCGACGGGCTCGCTCCCGAGCGGATCGAGACGCGCAGCGAGGTGGCCGTGCGTCCTCAGCGCCTTGACGAGCGACATCGCCGCCGCAACGCCGCCGAGCAGCTCATCGTCGGCCGGTGCGGCCGCCGGCTCGGCCGGCGGTGCAGGTGCAGGTGCAGGTGCCGGCGCTGGTGCCGCATGACCGTTCGTCTCGCGCAGGGTCTCCAGCAGGCGCGCCAGGCCCGGCAGTGCCTCGATCAGGTCACCGTTACCGCTTTCGAAAAGGGCCCGCCACTCGGACGGGACCGCCTCGGGATTCTCGAGGTACTCCTCGAGCAGGACCCGCGCGTAACCGGAGTTGACAGCGTCGACGTCTGGCATAGACACCCTTCTTTGTTGTACCAGCGCTCGCTCCTCTGGGAGCAGCTAGAAAATCGGGTGGTTCGTGATGATCGCGAAGAAGGTGCCGACGATGAAGCAGGCGCCTGAGATCACGAGGGCGTAAGCCGCCAGCCGCTGATTGCGGCCACCGATCCCGGCTGCGATCAGTGCGATCAGGATCGTGAAGGGCATGATCCGAACCGGCCGGTACGCCAGCGCGATGCAACTACCGAAGATCGCGAGCGTCGCGAGTAGACCGGCAACCGCGTCGGCCGGGCGGTCGGCCGTTCGGGCAGGGGTGCTCACGAGACGGCGCGGCCCGCTCTCGTACGCTGCCGCTGACCGCGAGGTGTGTGCGGTCCGCCGCGGGAGGGACGGCGGGGCGGCCGTCGTGCGGCCCATCTCGAAGGCTGGTCAGGCCGCGGCTCTGGCAGGACCGGGAGAAGCGCCGGTTCCGGAGGTCTGGGCTCGGCCTTTACGGCCCAATAGACGACCAGGCCGAGGTAAACGATCGGAATCTTCAGGATCAGCATCATGAAGATCAGCTCCCACATCTCCTGGCGAAGTGTAGCTTGGTGCGGTGGCCGATTCGGTGCGCGGCAGCTGCCTCTGCGGAGGCGTGACGTTCGAGGTCGAGCTTCCCTTCCGCCGTGCAAACCATTGCCACTGCTCGCGCTGCCGCAAGCACTCCGGGACGTTCGGGCTGACGCAGGGGCGCGTGCCGCGATCTCAGTTCCGGTTGGTGTCGGGTGACGAGCTGATCCGCTTCTTCACGCCGGAGGGCGGCAAGGTCAAGGCGTTCTGCGGCCGGTGCGGCTCGTCGCTTTTCGGCGGCGACTGGCCGGGTGGCGAGGAGATCTCGGTGCGGCTCGGCTCGCTCGACGACGATCCGCAGATCCGCCCCCAGTACCACACGTTCGTCGGCTCCCGCGCGCCTTGGGACGAGCTGCCCGACGATGGCTTGCCGCGCTACGAAAAGTGGTCTGGTCGGTGACGTTGCCCGCTTCCTGGGTCGCGAGCACCAAGCCAGAGGCCGCGATCGTCCGCAGGCAAGGCTGGCAGCCTTGACAAGGGCGAGCGTGGACTCTGGCGCAGCGTGATCGCGGGCCAGGGAGCCGGCGAACGTTGCCGGTCAGGCCACTAGCTCAATCCCGGCGAGGCGTAGCCGCCGCCACCGGGCGTTTCGATCCTGACTACATCCACGGGCTCGAGTTCGCGGGTGACCTTGGCCGGTAGCTCCTCGCCGTTCAGAAGGTTCCGGCCCAGGGCACCCGGATCGCCGCCGCTCCGTCCTTGCGGAGCGTGCCGGCGACGTTCGCTCACGATCGAGAGCCGACATGGCTCGAGCACGCGCAGCTCACGGACGACGCCGTCGCCGCCGCGGTGTCGGCCGGCTCCGCCGGAGCCGAGCCGCAACGCGTGCCGCTCGACCCGGATCGGATACCCGAGCTCGAGAGCCTCCGTCGGGGTCGAGAGCGTGTTCGACATTGCGACGTGCACGGCGGACGGCCCGTCGGCGTCGGAGCAGGCACCCTGGCCGCCCCCGATCGTCTCGTAGTAGGTGAAGCGGTCGCTGCCGAGCGTGACGTTGTTCATCGTCCCCTGGCCCTGCGCCGGCAAGTCGATCGCCTCGCCGAACGCCAGAAAGACGACGTCGGCGATCCGGCTCGAGGTCTCGACGTTGCCGGCTGCGACCGCGGCTGGCGGACGCGCGTTGAGGAGCGAGCCCTCGGGGGCCCGGACCGTCACCGGAGCGAAGGCGCCGCCTGAGGCAGGGGTGTCGGGGTCCGTCAGGCAGCGGACGACGAAGTAGCAGGCCGAGCGTGTCACCGCGAGCGGGCAGTTGAGGTTCCCCTCGTGCTGGGACGCGCTGCCGGCGAAGTCGATCTCGAGCTCGTCGCCGTCGATCGTGACCGTGGCCCGAAGCTCGAGGTCTTCGTCCTCCGCTTCGAGCACGTCAGTCGCCTCGAAGCGGCCGTCCGGCAACAGGGCGATGGCGGCTCTGACCCGACGCTCGGCGTACGCGTGCAGCTCGTCCATCGCCGCGAGGACCAGCTCGCGTCCGCGGTGCGCGCAGAGCTCGTCGAGCCGATGTCTGGCGAGCCGGTTCGCCGCGAGCTGGGCCCGCAGGTCTCCGCGCCGCTCGTCGGGATTCCGCATCCGCGCGGTCAGGGCGTCGAGCGTGGCCTCGTCGAGCCGCGTCGGCGGGATCACGACGCCTTCGTCGTCCAGACGTCGAGAATCGGCGGGAAGGCTTCCAGGCTCGGCGGCGCCGACGTCGGCATGGTGTGCCCGAGTGGCCGCGAAGCCGACCGCCGTCCGGGAGACGAGCGTGATGTCCGGCAGGTGCGTGCCACCCGCATACGGGTCGTTGAGGATGAACACATCGTCCGGCCCTGGGTCGTGCCCGCCCACGGCGGCGACCGCATCGGGCAGGGCGCCGAGATGGACCGGGATGTGCTCCGCCTGGGCGATCATCCGGCAGCGCTCGTCGAAGAGCGCCGTCGAGCAGTCGCGGCGCTCCTTGATGTTGGCCGAGAATGCCGAGCGGACCAACGCCGCGCCCATCTCCTCGGCGATCGATCTCAGCGCACTGCCGAGAACCTGGAGCTCGATTTTCACTCTGTTTTCACCCTCTCGTCACGCTTTCGTCAGCACCAGCGTGCTATCTCCATCCCTATCCCCCACCCACCTGGGGGCAACGAAGCAGGTTGCGCCGTCGAGCTCGACCGTGGCCGGGCCGTCGACGTGGCGCGGGTCGCCCGGCGGGAGGTCGAACTGCGGGCCGGGCCTGGTTTCGGCCGTTCGCACGGCGACGAGCTCCAGCTCGCGGTTGCGGTCGGCGTAGCCGTAGCGTTCCTCGTGCGCGCGGTGGAACGCCTCCACAAGGTCGGCCTGGATCGGCACCGTCAGCTCAAACGACTGGCCCGCATATCTGAGGTCGGCGGCACCATCGGCAGGCAGGTCGTCGACTTCTGCCAGAGGGCGGACGTACGGCACCACGCGGTCGCGCCGCTCTTCGCTCGCGACGAGACCGAGCGCCGAGAGGACGCCCGCGGCCGCCGGCACGAGCACCGTCCCGATCTCGAGCTCCTCCGCGAGCGCACACGCGTGCAGCGGGCCCGCACCGCCGAAGGCGACGAGCGCGAACTCGCGCGGGTCGTGGCCGCGCTCGACGGAAACGACGCGAAGGGCCCGCAGCATCTCGGCGTTGACGACCTCGATCGCGGCGGCGGGATCGATGCCCTCGAGCGCCCGACGGGCCGCCCCCGCATCGAGCTCAATGCCGCCCGCGAGCGTCGCCGGCAGCCGGCCGAGCAGCAGGTTTGCGTCGGTCACCGTCGGCTTCGTCCCGCCGCGCCCGTAGCAGGCGGGGCCCGGATCGGCACCGGCACTCTCCGGGCCGACACGGACCGCGCCGCCGCTGTCGAGCCAGACGATCGAGCCGCCGCCCGCTCCGACCGTGTGCAGGTCAACCGACGGAAGTCGCAGCGGCAGGCCGGCGACCTCACGCTCCGCGGCGAGATCGGCCTGGCCCCCCAAGACGAGCGAGACGTCGGTGGAGGTGCCGCCCATGTCGAAGGAGATCGCGTTCTCGAATCCGGCGCGCCGGGCCAGAAGCGCAGCGCCCACAGTTCCCGCGGCCGGTCCCGACAGGAGCGCGACCGCAGGATGTGCCGCCGCCTCCTGAACCGTCGCGACGCCCCCGGACGACCCCATCACAAGCGGCTCGGGCAGACCTCCGGCCACCGCTCGCTCGCCGAGGGCCTCCAGGTAGCGTGCGACGACTGGCCCGAGATAGGCGTCTATCGCTGTCGTCGACGCCCGCTCGTACTCCCGAAACTCGGGCGAGATCTCCTGCGATGCGACCACGCGCGCATTCGGCAACCGGCGGCGCAACTCCTCCGCCACGGCGCGCTCGTGATCGAGATCGCGAAACGAGAACAGCAGGCAGACCGCGACCGCCTCGGCCTCGAGCTCCGGTAGCGAGTCCAGCTCGAGCGGCGCGATCACCCTCTCTGGCCCGACTCGCTCGCGCACCCCGAAGCACCGCTCGAGCGGCACGAGCGGCTCTGCATGCTCGGCGCAGAGCCGGTAGAGCTCCGCCCGGTTCTGGCGGCGCAGGTGGAGCACGTGCTCGAAGCCCTCGGTGCCGACGAAGGCCGTCCGCGCGCCCTTGCGCTCCAGGAGGGCGTTCGTGGCCACCGTCGTCCCGTGGGCGAAGCGCTCGACCTCGGCCGCGCCGACCGATGCCACCGCCGCGAGGACCGATTCCTCCTGCCGTCGAGCGGTCGGAATCTTGGCCGTCCGCAGCTCGCTCTCGTCCGTGAGCAGGACGGCATCCGTGAAAGTGCCGCCGACGTCGACGCCAAGGATGGCCACGTGGCGAAACTACAGCCAAGGCGTCGCTTGCGATGCCGTCTGGAGGCCGTGGCGGCTTTGCCGGCGCGGCCAGCTCAGCCCGGCTGAAGGAGCGAGACGCCACACTTATGGGAGAGATGCCGCCCAACCGCACTTGGAGCACCGAGATCCCGCTCGTCGGAGCCGGCGGCGAACCCGTCGACCTGAGGCGCACGCTGCTCTCGC
>Ga0307277_10001194_pt1 | contig 10100 bp, 9 predicted proteins | sample ER_DNA_116_FD_194473 | JGI IMG/M metagenome (GOLD analysis project Ga0307277, IMG submission 194473) | Bulk soil microbial communities from the East River watershed near Crested Butte, Colorado, United States - ER_DNA_116 | ecosystem: Environmental > Terrestrial > Soil > Floodplain | place: USA...
CTCAACCCGAAGACCGGGCAGTACACGCCGACGCACCCGTACTACGCGCGAGCGTGGAAGTGGATCCCGGATCTGCGGCCGACGTCGTTCTTCGTCAAGGACCTCGGACTGGACATCGAGCAGGTGCTCGCGATCGGGAACCCGATCATCTTCTGGGCGAGCGTGGTCGTGATCCCATGGGTCGGGTTCATGTTGTACCGGCTCCGCGACTGGCGCGCGGGCTTCATCTTCGTCGCGTTCGCCGGCCAGTTCCTGCCGTGGTTCCTGGTGACCCGACCGACGTTCTTCTTCTACGTGCTGCCGCTCACTCCGTTCATGGTGCTCGCCATCACGTACGCCTGCCGGCAAGCGTCCGACGCGACGATCGTGGTCCGGGACCGCGAGACCCGCGACATCGCGATCAACCCGGAGACGGGCGAGCCGGCGATCTCGAAGGCGTACGTCTATCGGCCGTTCGTCGTCGCCTACGTGATCGCGGCCGTCGCGGTCTTCATCTGGTTCTGGCCGGTGCTGACCGCTGGTCGCATCAGCGATCTGCATTGGCGCACGATCGTGTGGTTCAACGCGTGGATCTGAGCGTAGCCTTCGCGCCACGATGACCCGCCGAGAGCTCGTGGCGATCCCGATGGCCGACGGCGTCGAGCTGTCGGCCACGCTCTTCTTCCCGGAGGGAGACGGGCCGTGGCCCGCCGTGATGGAGGCGCTCCCGTATCGGAAGGACGACCTCACGGCCGCCTACCGGCCGGGCTACGCGGAGCTCGCGGATGCCGGCTACGTCGTCTGCTGGCTCGACGTGCGGGGAACGGGGTCCTCGGGAGGGATCGCGACCGACGAGTACTCCGACGCGGAGCGCGCGGACCTCGTCGCCGTCGTGGATCACTTGGCGACCCGCGATTGGTCGACGGGCGCGGTCGGCATGTTCGGGACCAGCTACGGCGGGTTCACCTCGTTGCAGGTCGCGGTCGAACGCCCGCCGGCGCTCAAAGCGATCGTCCCGATCTTCGCGAGCGATGACCGCTACACCGATGACGTCCATCACTTCGGCGGGGCGCTCAAGCAATTGGACGTCGTGGACTATCCGACCTACATGGTCGCGATGAACGCGCTGCCCCCCGTCCCGACGATCTGGGGTGAGGGATGGCGCGAGGAATGGGACCGTCGTGTCGATGCGCTGGAGCCGTGGGTGCTCCCGTGGTTCGAGCACCAGCGGCGCGATGCGTACTGGCGCCGTGGTTCGGTCCGCGCGTCGATCGAAGACATCGAGGCCGCCACGATGATCGTGGGCGGATGGGCCGACGGATACACGAACATCGCGTTCCGCTCGTTCCCCCGGTTCCGCGCGCCGGTTCGCCTCCTGATCGGTCCGTGGGCGCACGCCGCGACGGAGACGTCGCTGCCGGGGCCGAACATCCGCCTGAACCCCGAGCTCGTGCGCTGGTTCGACCGATGGCTGAAGGGGATCGACAACGGTATCGACCGTGAGCCGCCGATCGTCGTGTTCGCACAGCGCTCCACCGTGCCCGATCCCCTCCGCCGCGAGGTGCGCGGGGAATGGCGATCGGAGCCCGGCTGGCCGCCGGCCCGCGCGGTACCCACGGAGCTCGCGCTCGCGAAGGCGGTGCCGGGCGGCCTCGCTTCGGCGGACGGTGGCGACGAGCTCTCGATCCGCGGCGACGTCGGTGCGAGCGCGTGGATCTCCTGCGCGGGTGTGATGCCGTGGGTCCAACCGGCCGATCAGCGACCGGACGAGGAGCGATCGCTCACCTATACGTGGGAACCCCTGGAGGAGGAGCTCGAGATCCTCGGGCATCCCCGGCTCCAGGTCCGGGTCGCCTCCAGCGTTCCGGTTGCCTATCTCTCGGCGAAGATCTGCGACGTGTTCCCGGATGGGAGCTCATCCCTGGTGGTGCGCGGGCTCCTGAACCTCACCCACCGGGACGGCTCAGAGCACCCGACGCCGATGCCACACGACGCGGTCGAGGAGATCGAGCTGGAGCTCGAGGCGTGCTCGTGGACGTTCGAGGAAGGGCATCGGATCCGGCTGGATCTCGCCTCCGCGGATTGGCCGAACGCCTGGGCGCCACCGGCGCCCGGCGTCCTGTCGATCGATCGCGACTCGGGCGTCCTCCTCCTCCCCGCGCTCGAGGGCGCCGCACCGATCACCGACGTGCCGAAGCTCGTTCCCTCGGACGTTGAACAACGCGATCCCAACGAAGAGGATGACGGAGACTGGTGGCGCCGCGACATCCACGAGGCTGACGACGAGCTCCGCGCAGCGACCGGCTACGGCGGCGAGTCTCCCGGAGGGGAACATGGACCGTCGGTCCTCGAGCGATACGAGGGCGTGGTCGGGGTCTCGAGGGCCGATCCCGGTCGCGCGTTCGCCGACGGCGAGGCCGAGTTCGAGATCCGGTTCCCCGAAGCGACCGTTCGTTCGTTCACCCGCGTGCGCGTCGACTCCGACCGCGACACCTACCGGATCGCGATCGAGCTGGTCGTGGAGGAAGACGGTCACGAACGCCACCGGCGTCGCTGGGAACGGACGGTCCCCCGGGACCTGCAGTGAGGGTGGGCCCCCCTCCGGCGCAAGCGATGCGGCAGCCGATGGGCGCGGAGCACCCCAGAAACACGGAACCCCGGCGCGATGGCCGGGGCCGGTCTTGATGAGGTACCTCGCTGAGAAGGATACCGCAGATCGGGCTCAGAAGCCCGGGAGATGCTGCCGGAACAGCAGGTACCCCGCGCCGGCCGCGAGATCCAACAGCGCGTGGGCGACCACGAACGGCCACGTCCGGCGCCACCGTAGGAAGAGCAGTCCGAACAGCAGCCCCATCAGGAGGTTGCCCACGAACCCGCCCCATCCTTGATAGAGGTGGTAGCCGCCGCGGAGGATCGCGCTCCCAATCACGGCGGCGAGCGGGGCCCAGCCGACCTGTTGGAGCCTCGTCAGCAGATACCCGAGGACGATCACCTCTTCGAGCAGGGCGGCTCCGGTCGCGTCCATCAGCAGCACCGGCCAGGTCCACCAGTGTCCCGGCGGCGGCGCGGGGATCACGAACCGATTGATGCCGAGCCCCACCGCCGCGAGGTAGATGCCGAGCCCGGCGAGACCGATCACCGCGAACAGCACGATCCCGCGGAGCAGGTCCTCCCGCGGCCGGTCCCACGCGAGACCGATCACGCCGACCCCCTCACCGTCGCGACGGACGAGGTGCACCACCACGAGCACCGGCGCCAACCCGAAGACGAAGCCGAGCACCTGGTTCGCGAACAGCGGATCCGGGTTGGCGGCGGCGACCGTCACCCCTTTGACCGGAGCGGTGAGGAGCGAGACGATCGCGTAGGCGGCGCTCGCGAGGAGCGAGATCGCGAGGACCGCCACGATCTCCTCGTACAGGGTCCGGCGTGTCGCCGGCGCCGGTGGCGTCGGGGCGAGCTGCATCGTCCCAAGCGTAGTGGCCATCGGATACGGGTTCGCCCGGACACCGGATAGGGTTCGCGACGGGCCATGGCACGCGAACGCGCGGACCTCGTGATCGTCGGCGCCGGCACGATCGGTGGATGGGCGTCCGTGTTCGCACGCGAGGCGGGCGTGCGAGACGTGGTCGTGCTGGAGCGAGAACAGGTGGGCGCGGGTGCGTCCGGCCGCGCGGCCGGGATGGTGCGGGCCCAGGGCGGCACCCCCGACACGGTCCGTCTGGGCTCGTGGTCGATCGGCTTCTACGGGAGCCAGCGCGATCGCTACGACACCGACTCCGGCTTCATGCGACGCGGATACGTGATCCTCGCGACCACCGCTCGCGGGGAGCGCGCTGCTCGCGATCGCATCGCGATGCAGCGGGCGGTCGGCCTGGAAGCCCGCTGGGTCGACGTCCACGAGATCCGTCGCCTGATCCCCGCGATGGCCGGCGACGGCTATCGCGGGGGCTCCTACGTCGCGACGGACGGCTGGGTCGATCCGCCGCGGAACGTCCGTGCGTACTCGCTCGCGATGCAGCACGCCGCGGTCTCGCTGCGCGAAGGGGTCGGGTTCGTCGGGATCCGGACGCGCGCCGGCCGCCGGGGGCATCGCGAGGTCACGGCGGTCGAGACGACCGCCGGGACGATCGCGACGCCCCGCGTCCTGCTCACCGGAGGTCCGGCGCTCCAAGCCGTGGCGGCGGCGGCCGGCGCGCGCGCCTGGGTCGGGTACGTCCGCCATCAGGTCGCGGTCACGGAACGCTCGGACGCCCTGCGGACCGACACGACCGCGATGGCGTTCGACCTCGACGCGGGCCTCTACTGGCGGCCCGAGGAAGGCGGGTTCCTGTTCGGGATGTCGAACCCGAAGGAGCCGCCCGGCCCCGGGCGTTCGATCGACTGGCCGTACCTGCGCTCGATGCAACGGCGCCTGCACCGGTTCGTTCCGGCGACGCGAGGCCTCGGGCTCAAGAAGGCGTGGGCCGCGACGATCGAGTACACGCCCGACCATCTCCCCATCATCGGCCCCCTCGTCCTCGGCGACGGGACCGAGGTCGACGGCGCGTCGATCGCGTCCGCGTGTGGCCACGGCATGATGTGGGGCCCGGCTGTGTCTCGGATCGCGATCGACCTTTCGCTCACCGGCTCGACCGAGGTGGTCGAGCGACCGTCGGATCTGCGGATGGATCGGTTCGACGCCGACGGGCGATCGGCGCTCGTCGACCCGATCGCCCTCCCCTTCCCGGTCACCCTCAGCGACGACTGATCGTCACCAGACGTCGCCGGTGCGCCAGTCGCACACCAGCGCGGCGTCCAGGTCGGGATCCGGGATCGCCGGTGTCGGCAGGACGAAGATCGCTCCGGATTCCTCCGGCGTCGGGACGTCTCCGGCGGCGGTTCGCACGGCGAGCGGACCCCGCCACCGACGCCATCCGAGGCGTTCGTAGAACGAAGGCCTCCCGGTCGAGAGCCCGCCCAGCTGATGATCGCGCCGGACGATCTCGTCGAGCTCGCGCACGACCGCGGAGCCGTGGCCTCGGTCCTGATGCGCCGGCCACGTCGCGACCGCCTCCAGGTACCCGACGCGGAGCGGAGCGCCGTCCAGCCACAGGGTGCGCTCGGCGACCGCCCCGTGGGCCACGAGCTCGCCGTCCACCGAGCGGAGGACGTGCAGCCCGCCGAACGTGTGGTCCCAGTCCTCCTCGGAGAACCCTCGATCCCACGCCGCGGCGAACATCCCGCGCATCTGCGCCAGCTCGTCCTCGGTGAGCCCGTCGCTGGCGACGACGCGCTGCTCGATCACGGACGGCTACAGCTGCAGGATGGGACAGGTCAGCGTTCGCGTGATGCCATCGAGCTCCTGCATCGGCATCACGGTCCCCTTCGCCAACAGGTCCAGGTCCTGTGCCTCGGCGCGCGCGACGATGTCGTAGGGACCCGTGACGGGATCGACGGAGACGATCCCGTCGATCCCCCGGACCATGTCGGTGACGTGCCCGGCCTTGCCCTCTTGGGTCTGGATCAAGATGTAGGCGCTAACCATCGGTTCCCCTTTTCCCCAGGTGGGGATGCACATCCTGGGAGCGGGGATGGGTCTTCCGCAAATCGGCAGGTCGGAGCCACGTCAGTGACTCACGTCGGGCTCGCTGAGCGCGGGCGTCGCGAGCGCGAACCAGGCCACCAGCGACGCACCGAGGGCGAGCACGCACGCGCTGAGGTAGAGCGTCGGCGCCCCGAGGTGTTGGTAGACGAACCCCCCGAGCCCCGCGCCGAGGATCGGTCCGATCCCGAACGAGACCATCTGCCCGACCGCGTTCCCGGTCGAGTAGAGGGAGCGCGGGAGCAGCCTGCCCACGATCACCACGCCGGTCGTGAACAGGAGACTGAACCCGATGCCCTCGAACACCGCGAGCAGCGACAGGATCGTTGGATCGGAGACGGAACCCCACAGGAGGAAGGTCAGGCCGTACACGATGCACCCGGCCATGTAGACGAGCCGCAGCCCGAACCGGCGTTGCAGGCGGGAGGAGCTCCGCATCACGGGGACCTCGACGACGCCGCCGAGGGCCGTCCCCAGCCCGATCAGGAACGGCCCGCCGCCCTGATCCTCGATCCTCGGTCCGATGAAGTTCCAGGCGGCGTTGAACCCGGTCCACACGAGGACCGCCGCGACGAGGAACCCCCAGAACCGGGGCGCGTGGCGGAAGACCGCCCCAAGCGAGCCCAGCCGGCCATGCCGCTCGAGGCCGCGCGGTCGATCTCGGACGACCGTGGTGCTCCAGGCGAGCACGAGGAGGGCGCTGATCCCGTACAACGGCATCGCCCACCGGATGTCGAACCGCTGGAGGATCACGCCGAACAACAGACACCCGCTCGCGTAGGTGAGGCTCGACCATCCCCGGATCCGTCCGTAGTCGAACATCCGATCCTCGCCCAGGTGCTCCAGCGCGATCGCGTCGATGTTCGGCTCCTGGGCGTCCATGAAGAACGCCTGCACGACCATCAGCAAGGTGATCGCGGGGAGGGCCGCCGCGGCGTTCACCAGGAACGCGGCGGCGGCCGACCCCGCGAGCCCGATCTGCAAGGCGGTGAGCCGTCCGATGCGCGTGTCGGAGAGATGACCCCAGAGCGGGTTCGCCACCATGCGAGCGGCGGCCATGCTCGCCAGCACCAGGCCGATCTGGCTCTCGTCGAGCCCATGGGCGTCGCGAAGGTACAGCGCGAGGAACGGGAAGAACGCGGCGACCGCCAGTCCGATGGTGAGGAACACGCCCTGCACCGCGCTCGCGTCTCGGACCCGCGGTCGATGCATCGCGTCAGCCTAGACTTCGCGCCGTGGCGAAGATCGCGATCATCGGTGCCGGCAGCGTGGAGTTCACGCGGAACATCCTGACGGACCTCTGCTCGTATCCGGAGCTGGCAGGCGCGTTGGAGTTCGCGTTGCACGACATCGACGAGGAACGCTTGGGGTACGCCGAGCGCGCCGCGAACCAGGTCGTCGCCCGGCTGGACGCCGGCCACGTCGTCTCCGCGCACGCGGACCGCCGGTCCGCGTTCGACGGCGCCGACTACCTGATCAACGAGATCCAGGTCGGTGGGTACGAGGCAACGCTGCGCGACTTCGAGATCCCGAAACGCTACGGGCTGCGTCAGACGATCGCCGACACGATCGGGATCGGGGGCATCATGCGCGGCCTGCGCACGATCCCCGTGATGATCGAGATGGCCGATGAGATGGCGGAGCGCTGTCCCGATGGACTGCTCCTGAACTACACGAACCCGATGGCGATGGTCCCGTGGGGGATCTGGGCGGGCTCCAGGTGGCCTGCCGCGCAGACGATCGGCGTCTGCCACAGCGTGCGCGACACGCACGCGTTCCTCGCGTCCCTGGTCGGCGTTCCCGAGGATCGGATCGCATTCCGGACGGCCGGGTTCAACCACCAATGCTTCGTGTACGAGTTCCGCGATCGGGCGACGGACGATGACCTGTACCCGCGGCTCCGGGACATCGTCGCGGCCGACCCCGAGGGACTGGGTCGTCGTGTCCGCGTCGAGCTGTTCAAGCGGTTCGGGTACTTCCCCACCGAGAGCTCCGAACACAGCGCCGAATACGTCCCGTGGTTCCTCCCGCACGACGACCAGATCGAACGGTTCCGGATCCCCGTCGACGAGTACCTCCGCCGGAGCGAGGACAACCTGAAGGAGTGGGACGAGCTGAAGGCATCGCTGGATGCCGGAGCGGCGATCGAGCTCGAGCGGAACGACGAGCTCGCGTCGCGGTTCGTGTGGGCGATCGAGACGGGAACGGCGACCGAGCTCTACGGCAACGTGCGGAACGAGGAGCTCATCGACGGTCTCCCCGAGGACGCGTGCGTCGAAGTGCCGGTGTCGGTGGACGGGAGGGGCGTGCGTCCGACGCGCATCGGGAGCATCCCGTCCCAGTGCCTCGCGCTCAACCGCACATTCCTGAACGTCGTGGAGCTCACGGTTCGCGCGGTCGTCGAGGGCTCGCGCGAGCTGGTGTATCAGGCGGCGATGCTCGACCCCAATACCGGCGCGACCCTCAGGACGAGCGACATCGTCTCGATGGTCGACGACCTGATCGAGGCGCACGCCGAGCTCGTCCCGGACGACATCCGGTCGGCCGGTCCCACGCCGTCGAAACGGTGAACGGCGTTCCGCGAGGCGGAACGCATCGGATAGCATCCGGGACATGGGCGAACGCACGGCTCCGGCCGTCGAGAGCGTCGACCGCGCGATCCGCATGCTGGAGGCGCTCGGGCGGCATGGTTCGGGAGCCTCCCTGGACGAGCTGGCGACCTCGCTCTCACTGCCGAAGAGCTCGCTGCATCGCACGCTCGCCGCGCTCCGCGAGCGGGGCTTCGCGACCCAACGCGAAGACGGCCGATACCTCCTGGGCCCGGAGCTCCTGCGGATCGCGTTCGACTTCTACGGGCGGCTGGACGTTCGCGTCCTGCTCCGGCCCACGCTGGAGCGACTGCGGAGCGCGCTGAACGAGACGATCCACCTCGGCGTGCTCGACGGCGCCGACGTCGTCTACGTCGACAAGCTCGAACCGACGCAGCCGATCGCGCTGAGCTCGAAGGTCGGGGGGCGGAACCCGGCCCATTGCACCGCGGTCGGCAAGGCGCTGCTGGCGTGGACGTATCCGACCGGCGAGCGCCTCCTCATATGGGCGGCGGAGCACGCTCCGCTGGCGCACCCCACCGACCGGACGATCGATCGACCGGACGCGCTCGCCCGTGAGATGGCACGGATCAGGACCGACGGATTCGCGAAGGACATGGAGGAGTCCGAGTCTGGCGTCCGTTGCGTCGCCGCACCGGTGTTCTTCGGCGCGGACGGCCCGGTCGCGGCCATCTCGATCTCCGCACCGAAGGAGCGCCTCCCCGCGGCCCGGATGCGCGAGGTCGTCCGCTCGCTGCTCCGCGAGATCGCGGCCACGCCGGGCGCAGCTCAAGCTGTCGGCTGAGCGTGCCGCATCCGGTTGACCGGGTGGCATCCGTTCCGTGAAGATACGCGAGGATCGAACACCGCAGAACAGCGTTCCGTCTGACGGAACGCCCTTGATGGGGAGGCGCGTGGACCCGAACGCTGAGATCAGGACCGACGGGGCGCCCCGCGGGACCGGCGCCTACTCGCAGGCGATGCGCGCCGGCGACTTCGTCTTCATCTCAGGCCAGGGCCCGCTGGATCCGGCGACGCTCGAGGTGCAAGGCAACACGATCGAGGAACAGACCGAGCACACCCTGCGCAACCTCGCGGCGGTCGCCGCCGCGGCCGGCGGCGGTCTGGCCGACGTGGTCAAGGTTTCGGCGTTCCTGTCCTCGATCGATCTGTTCCCGGCGTTCAACGCGACGTACGAGCACATCTTCGCGACCGAACCCCGACCTGCGCGCACCACGACGGGCGCGGAGCTCCGCGACATCCTGGTCGAGATCGATGCCGTCCTCTACTTGCCGAACGGGCTGCCGAACGGGTGAGCATGGACCTCGACGAGCTGGATACGCCGTCGTTGGTGGTCGACCTCGACGCGCTCGAACGGAACATCGGCGAGATGGGTGCCGTGGCCGATGCCGCGGGCGTCCGGCTCCGACCGCATACGAAGACCCACAAGTCACCCGAGATCGCGCGGATGCAGGTGGAGGCCGGGGCGGCCGGCATCACGGTCGCGAAGCTTGGAGAAGCCGAGGTCATGGCCGACGCCGGGCTCGAGGATCTGCTGATCGCGTTCCCGCTCGTCGGTGAGCGGAAGCTGACCCGTCTTCGAGCGCTGCTCGAACGCGCGGATGTGCGTGTGAGCCTCGATGCAGTCGAGGTCGCCGAGGGCGTCGGTCGCGTGGGCAAGGACCTGGGACGCGACGTCCCCGTGCTCCTCGAGGTCGACACGGGGCTGAACCGGATGGGCCGCGCGGCCGGTGACCCGTCGGCGCGCCTCGCGCTGGACATCGCGTCCGTCCCCGGCGTCGAGGTGGTCGGGCTGTTGACCCATGCGGGTCACGCGTACCGGGCGAGCGACCCCGACGATCTCCGGACGATCGCCACACGCGAAGTGCTCGACATGGTCGACACGGCCGAGCGCTGCGAACGCGAGGGACTCCCCATCCGGGAGATCAGCG
>Ga0307277_10001195_pt1 | contig 10097 bp, 13 predicted proteins | sample ER_DNA_116_FD_194473 | JGI IMG/M metagenome (GOLD analysis project Ga0307277, IMG submission 194473) | Bulk soil microbial communities from the East River watershed near Crested Butte, Colorado, United States - ER_DNA_116 | ecosystem: Environmental > Terrestrial > Soil > Floodplain | place...
AGCAAGCGGATCGCGCCGCTGCTCGGGTCGTACGAGCCGGACCTCGTGGTGTGCTGCGGCTTCCCGTGGCTGATTCCGCCTGATGCGCTCGCCGTGCCCCGGCTCGGGGCGATCAACATCCATCCCTCGCTACTCCCGCGCTGGCGCGGCCCGTTTCCGGTTGCATGGGCGATCCGCTGCGGCGAGGACCTCGGCTCGACCGTGCACCGGATGGACGAAACGCTCGACACCGGCCCGATCCTCGCCCAGGGCAGCGTGCCCTTCGAGGACGAGTGGAGCTGGGACGAGCTCGGCCCGAAGCTGGAGGCGCTCGAATCGGAGCTACTGCGTCAGGCGCTGAACCGAATCGCCGCCGGCGATGAAGGCGAGTCTCAGCCGGCGACCGATGATCCATACGCCGGCGAGTTCGAGGACGACTACGTCTGGGTCGACTGGAGCAAGCCGGTGGACGAGGTGCTGCGGCAGATAAGGGCGTGGCAGTTCGTCGGCGTGACACGTAGGAGGGAGCGCGGACCGTTAGCAAAGATCCGCGGCGAGACGGTGCGCATCCTGCGCGCCGGCCGCGGTGGGCGTGGCGGGGTCGAGATCGAGTGCACGAATGGCTCAGTAAGCATTGAAGCGATCGAATCACCGACCGCGTGATTGGGCAGCCGGTTTCCCCGCTTCGCTCATGTGATCAGCTCAGCAGAAACGAGTCTGGAGGAAGCTCGGACTAACCGAGCCCACTGAGCTTCGCTGGATCGGCGATCACGTCGATCTCGGCGATGCGTCCGTCGGCGACCACGAAGCCGACCACGGCGACCGGCTTCTCGCGTGGGATGACGATGACGCCGGCGTTTCCGTTCACGATCGCAGGCCGCGCGAACGGGGCGAACGGCATCCCGCGCTCCAGGATCTGAGCGGCAACAGCCTCGGCGCCTTCGACTGGTGGGCGAGCTCGGGGGGCGACGCCGCCTGTATCCAGTCTGAAGACGACGTCCGGGTCGAGCACCTCGAGCAGGGCTTCGAAGTCTCCGGCTCGGGACGCGGCGAGGAAGGCGTCAATCACGCGTCGCTGCTCGCGGACGTCCGGATCCGTCTGCGGACTCGCGCCTCGTACGCGGCGGCGCGCGCGGCTCGCCAGCTGTCGCGTGGCGTCGGCCGAGCGGTCGACGATCGGCGCGATCTGGTCGAACGGCATCCCGAACATGTCGTGCAGCACGAACGCGAGCCGCTCAGCCGGGGTCAGCGTGTCCAGCACGACAAGCAAGGCGAGTCCGACCGAATCTGCCAGCACGGCCTCGTCCTCCGGCCCGTTCTCGATCGTGACCACCGGCTCCGGCAGCCAGCTGCCGGCGTAGTCCTCGCGTCGCGCTCGCCGCGAGCGCAGCATGTCAAGGGAGACGCGCGCGACGACAGTCGTCAGCCAGCCGGCCAGGTTCTCGACCGGTTCTGTGTCGGACCGCGAGAGCCGCAGCCACGCTTCCTGCACGGCATCTTCGGCCTCGCTTCTCGAGCCGAGCATTCGGTACGCGACCGACTCCAGGTGCTGCCGGTTGCGCTCGAACTCTTCGGTTTGCCAGTCGCTTCGGGTCACGTCACATCTCCGCGTTCGAATCCGTCATCTCCCTGACGAACGAAACGCGGCAGTTGTGACTGCCCGAAGGGAGCGACATGAACGCAATCGAAGTGACCAGGCTTAGCAAGACGTATCCGGGCGGCGTCGAGGCAGTGAAAGGCATCGACTTTGAGGTCGCCGTCGGCGAGGTCTTCGGCTTGCTCGGCCCGAACGGGGCCGGCAAGTCGACCACCGTCGGGATGCTGACCACCACGATCGCGCCGACCGCCGGCAGGGCCCGGCTCGCCGGCTTTAACGTCGCGGAGGACCCGCTCGCCGCCCGCAGGCTCAGCAGCGTCGTCTTTCAGGAGCCGGTGGTCGACCGGTCGTTGACCGGTCGCCGGAACCTCGAGATCCACGCCCGGCTCTGGGGCGTCGAGCCGCGCGAGGCGCAGGCCCGGATCGACGAGCTCGCCGCGACGCTCGGCCTGGCCCAGCTCGTCGAACGGCCCGCGGGCACCTACAGCGGCGGCGAGCGCCGCCGGCTCGAGATTGCCCGGGCGCTCGTCTCTCACCCACGCGTGCTCTTCCTCGACGAGCCGACCGTGGGCCTCGACCCGCGCATCCGCGCCGAACTCCTCGAGACAATCGCCGGCCTGCGCAGCCGCACGGAGATGACCGTGCTGCTGACGACGCACTACCTCGACGAGGCCGAACGCCTTTGCGACCGCGTCGCGATCATCCACGCTGGCCGGATCGTCGCGCTCGACACGCCGGCGGCGCTGCTCGCGCAGCTCGGTCGCGAGCTGGTGGAGCTGCACGTCGACGGCAGCGTTAGCTCCGCGCTCGCCTCGCTGCGCGATCGGGGCGTCGCCGGGCACGACGCGTTCGCCGTCGGCTCGCGCCTGACCGTACCGCTGCATGAGCACAGTTCGGGCGAAGCCATCGCCGCTATCCACCAACTCGGGCTCGCCGGCGCGATCAGCGCCCGACAGCCCACCCTCGACGACGTCTACCTGCGGCTGACCGGCGACTCTCTTGCCGCTGCCGCCTGAAAGGAGAGAATCGATGTCCACTGCTGAAATCGCAATCCCCGCACCGCCCGCGCGCTCGCGGGCGCTCAGCCCGCTCGCGACTCTGGCGCGGCGCCGCTTCCAGCTGACCGCGCGAACCCCGCGCGAGCTGTTCGTGCCGCTGCTAACGCCGATCATGTTTGCGCTCGTGATCGCGCCGGCCCTGAAGACGGCCCTGCATACGGACGCGAGCTACGAGTCCTTCGTCGCGATCGGCACCGTCGGCCTGCTGATCCCGCTGAACACGATGTTCTCAGGACTCGGCGTGATCGTCGACCGCGTGAGCGGCGCCCAGCGCGAGCTGCTCACGGCGCCGATCCCGCGCGGCCTGCTCGTGCTCGGCAACCTCGCCGTCGCGCTCGCGATCACCGCGCTGCAGGTTGGCGTGCTGATCGCGGTCGCGGTTGCGCGCGGGATCCACTTCCACGCGACCGGCACCGGCATTCTCTGGTTCGCAGGCGCCGGTTTGCTCTTCACGATCGGCATGTACGGGCTGGCGGAGATCCTCGCCAACCGCGTCCCGAGGCAGGAGGAGTACATCGCGCGCGTGCCGGCGATCGCGATCCTGCCGTGGTTCCTGGCCGGTGCGCTCTTCCCGATCACGGCGCTGCCGGCCTTCCTCGCCTGGGTCGCGAAGTTCCTGCCGCTGACGCACGGGCTGGCGTTGATGCGCTACGGCCTGCGCGGGGACGCCACTGGCCTGCACGCGATCTGGGGCCTGAGCAACCCGACGGCGATGGCAGCTCTCAGCCTGGTAGTGGTCGGCGGCTTCGCGCTGTTGCTGACCGCGGCGTCGATCCGCGTCTTCAGCCGGTCGGCAGTGCGGTGATGCTCAGCGCGCCCAGAGGCGGTCGCGGGCGGCTTCCGCCGCGGAGGGGAACTCACGCAAAGCCGCGGTCTCCCTGGAGCCGAACCAGGCGATCGCGGCGAGCCACGGAAGCGTGGCGAGCAAGGGCAGCCAGCTTCCGAACACCGCGCTCGCGGCGACGATCAGCGCGACCACGAGCAGCGGCGCGGCGAACCGAGGGATGCGGAGCCTGTCCACGGACTCAGTGTGCAGGTTTCGCGCGCTCGCCGTCCAGCTTTTCCGCCTCGTTACATTCGGCTAGCGCGCAGAGACTCGGCGTTGCCCCGCTCGCGCGATACGGTGAGGCTGTGGTTCAGAACCCGCCCGAGGGCTACCCCCGGATCAGTCCGTACCTCTACTATGAGGACGGCGCCGCCGCGATCGAATGGCTGACGCGGGCGTTCGGCTTTCGTGAGCGGATGCGGATGCCCGGCGAGGAGGGGCGGATCATGCATGCCGAGCTCGAGCTCGACGGAGGCATAGTCATGCTTGCCAATCCGCCGCGCGAAGCGTTCAAGAACCCAAAAGCGCTGGGTACAAGTACCTCATCCGTCTACACGTACGTCGATGACGTCGATTCCCACTTCGACCGGGCCAAGGAAGCTGGCGCTGAAATTCTGCAGGAGCCGGAGACGATGCCCTACGGTGACCGCCACTACGGCGCCAAGGACCCCGAAGGCCACGAGTGGTGGTTCGGGCAGCACGTCAAAGACGTTTCGCCCGACGAAATCGGGTAGCTCCGAGCTCTCCAAAGAGGCTACGTAGCGTCTCGCAAGCGCCGCAGAGCTTCTTCCTTGGTCGCGCCCTCTTGCGCGAGGCGGCGTTCGAGCAAACGCTCGAGTCGCTCCTGGTTCTGGCGCCAGCGCGCCCGCTCCTCAGGACTCCGCTTCCGTGAACCCTTCCTCGCCATTCTCGCCTCCTTCGAGCAGTTCGACGATGTGCTCGACGTTCGCGTTGATGTCCGCGATCGCGAACAACATAGCCGTCACTTCTTCGCGAGAGACGAGCGATTCCACTGCACGAATGGTGTCGGGACGGCGGCAACTGCACAAGAAGCTTGTTCCGGCATGTCCCTTTGCGGCGAGGTGGTTTACGACCTCGGTTCGAGCGGCGACGCCGACTCGGCGTGGTGCTTGAGCCAGGCGGTTCGCAGCTCCCGCGTCCGCTCTTCCAAGCCGGCGAGAAGCGTTCGTGCCTCCTCGAGCTCGCCGGACAGGGTCTCGGCGCGGCGGATCTCGGTTGCCATCTCGCCCAGCTCGCTCGTCGGGTCGGCGTTCAGCTTCGCCAGCCGCCGCTCGGCAGCGCGGAGCTGCGCCTCGGTCGCGCGCGCCCAGCCCCCGGCCTGGTCGGCCAGGGTGCGTAGCTCGCTCTCGGTCGCCGGCCGGCCGCCAACGACCTCGCGGAGGCGTTTGACGAGGGCGAGATCGAGCTTGTCGGGAAGGGAAGCCACCGGGCGACGGACGAGCTTGCCAGATCCCGGCGGCTCTCGCTAGCCGCCGAAACGGAACGTCTCGCGAACGCGCATGCGGTCGAGCTCGTACTCCTCTTGCAGAATCGCTTCGCCGACCATGCAGCGCACTGGCAGCAGGGGCTCGACCCGTTCTTTTGCCTGCTCGAAGGTCGCATTCTCAGGGTTCGCATAACGCGTCAGAGTTGCGTGCGGCGCCGGGTCGAACCCGGGGCGCCCGTATGGCGGCAGCTCCGGGTAGAGCGCCCAGAGGCCGCGCATGGTCATGCGCAGCTCCTCGTCGGGCTCGGGTTCCGCATACGCGACCATCCCTGGGAACTCAGTTACGCGCACGAGCGCAAACTCGAGCGGCGGACGTTCGGCGAAGTACGCGCGAACCCGCTCGAGGTCGGCTTCCGTGACTTCGACGGCCGGCACCCACGGGTAATGCAGCGTCAGGGAGAAGGGGATCCCTTCCGGAATCCGCTCCGGATAGAGCTCGCGGTGAGCCTGGGTCAGCGCAGGATCGCAGTGCTCGAGGTCGAGCGTGATCGAGGTCTGCAGCGGTCTCTGCGCCATGTTCATCTCCGAGCCGGAAGCTCGAGATCCGCGTAGACCCCGAAGTGGTCGCTCGCCCAGACGCCGTCGACGGGCTGGTCGAAAATCCGCTCGCACGCAGTGATCTCGAGCGTCGGTCCGCCGTGCTCGCCGCAGCGGACGAAGACGTAGTCGAGCCGGCGGAACGGCCAGTCCCAGTCGGCGACGAGCGGATTGTCCGGCGTGAAGGTCTCGCCCGGTTCGCGGGGATGCACGCTCTCCCAGGCATCTCGGTAGCAGACGCTCGTGCGGTCCAGGGACTGACGCCCCGCGATGAAGCGGACGTTCGCAGCCTCCGGGTCGGATGTGAAGTCGCCGGCGAGAACGACGTGCGCGTTGCGGGCGCCGACGAGCTCCTCGAGGAAGCGGGCCGCGGCGAGCGTCTGGAGCTCGCGCTCGCGCTCGAAGTCGAGCTGCCAGTTCGGAACGTGATTCGCGAAGACGAGCGGCGTGAACGGCTCCGGGGCGAGAATCTCGGCGACGAGCGTCGTGCAAGCGAAATCGGTCGTCCGCGGCGTCACGTCGAGGTCGACCTCGGTGAGCTCGCCAAGAGGCCACCGGCTTGCGATCGATGCGCCCTGGCCGTCCGGCTCGCGCTCGGTTTGGTGGGCCATCTGATACCCGGGACCGAGCAGATCGACGACCTGGTCGTACTGGTCGGTCTTGATCGCCTCGATGAAGGCGACGATGTCGGGCTCGAGCTCGCGGAAGCCGTCGATCAGGACTGCGCGTCGAGCTTCCCAGTCGCCGCGGATTCCCCAAAGGTTCTGCGTGACGACCCGCATCAGTCCGACGTCTCGGCGGCGACGACAAGCCGCTCGCGCGTCGGCGTCACGAGCACCGCTACGACGACACCGACGAGAGCAGCGACTGCGGCGATTGCGAATGCGACCTCGTAGCCGCGGACACCAGGGACGTTCGTCCCGGGAATCACGTGCGCGGTCAGGATCGCCGCGCCGACCTCACCGCCGATGACGCCGCCGACCGTGCGCATGACCGTGTTCATTCCGGTCGCGATTCCGGTCTCGCTCGGACTCACCGCTTCCGTGATCAGCGTCGCCATCGCCGCGAAGGCGAAGCCGACGCCGGTGCCGAGAACGGGCATCGCGACGAGCACCTGCCACGGCTCGTCGTGCCAGAGCGCCAGCATCCCGGCCGAGATTCCGGACAGCAGCATCCCGGCCGCGAGCGGCCACTTCGACCCGGTGCGCCGTCCGATCAGGCCCGCCGCTGGCCCGGCGAAGAGCAGCGCAAAGGAGCTCGGCACGAGGTAGAGGCCCGCCTTCGTCGCGGTCGCGTTGAAGCCGTAGTGGACGAGCCGCGCCGTGTCGGCGGAGAGGCCGCGGGGCGTCTCGACGAAATTCGGGATCAGCACGAACGTCCCGAACATCGCGAAGCCCGTGATGAGCGCGCAGATGTTCGTGAACAGCACCTGCCGCCGGACGAAGACGCGCATGTCGACCATCGGCTCGGGCACGTGCAGCTCGGCGACCACCCAAAGCGCGAGGAAGACCGCAGCCCCGGCGAAGAGCCCGGCGACGCGCGCAGAGGTCCAGCCCCAAGTCTCGCCTTCGGTCAGCGCGACCAGCAGGAAGACCAGGCCGGCCGAGAGCAGCAACCCGCCGAGGAAGTCGACCCGTGACGCCGTCTTGATCGGCGACTCGGGCACGAACCGGTGCACGAGCACCGCGGCGAGCGCCACCGGGAGCGCCCCGAAGATGAACAGCCAGCGCCACGAAAGGTGGTCGACGATCAGGCCCGAGAAGACGATCCCGAAGCCGCCGCCGACGCCGAAGACGGCCGAGATCAGGCCGATCCCGACGCCGACCTTCTCGCGCGGAAACTCGTCGCGGATGATCCCGAAGCTGAGGGGAAAGACCGCCGCGCCGAGGCCCTGGAACGCGCGGAAGAAGATGAGCGCCCAGATGTTCCACGCCGCCGCGGCGCCGACGCACCCGATGAAGAAGAGCACGAGCGAGATCACGAGCAGCCGCTCCTTGCCGTACTGGTCGCCGAGCTTGCCGAGGATCGGCGTGGAGACGGATGCCACCAGGAGAAGTGCCGTCAGCACCCACGTCACCCAGGTCGTCGTCGTGTGCAGTTCCCGCTGCAACGTCGGCAGCGCCGGAATCACCATCGTCTGCTGTAGCGCGTAGGCCGTGCCCGCGACCGTCAGGATCGCGAGCGTGATGTTGTAATGCTGCCGCTCTGCCTCGGCCACGGGGAGGAGGCTAGCGATGGGAGTAGGATCGGCTGGCGGAAGGCAAAGGAGGGGAGAGATGAAAGCGATTCGCTTGATCGTCTTGCCGGCGATCGCCTGCGCGTCGCTCCTCGCGGCAGGCCCTGCGGCAGGGACGACGCTGACGCCGGTAATGACCGGCCTCGACAACCCGCGCGGGCTCGCGTTCGCGAAGGACGGCGCGCTTTATGTTGCGGAGGCCGGTCGCGGCGGGGCAGGTCCCTGCCAGGTGTTGCGCGGCGTCAGCGCTTGCTATGGCCCGACCGGCCGGATCTCGCGCTACCGGAAGGGACACTTCGGCGCGGTCGTCACCGGCCTGCCGTCCTACATCACCGCGACGGACGCGACCGGACCCCACGACCTGACGGTGCACGGCCACAACGCCTTGATCACACTTGGCTGGGGCGAAAACCCGGCACTGCGAAACACGCCTCCGAGCAATGTCTGGCAGCAGTTCGGGCACCTCGTTCAGGCCAAGCTGAAAGGGAAGGGGAAGTGGAAGCTCGGCACGGACATCACCGCGTTCGAGGCGGCTGCGAATCCCGACAGCGGCCCGGTGGACTCGAACCCGTACGGGATCCTGGGACAGAAGAACAAGCGCGTTCTCGTCACCGACGCAGGCGGCAACGACTTGCTGCAGGTCGGCAAGAAGACGAAGAAGAACGGCGTCTCGCTTGTCGCGCTCTTCCCGTCGCGCTCGACGACGCCGGCGCATTTGGGGTGCGCGGCACCGCCCGGCTTCGGTCCTTCGTCCGACTCCGTCCCGACCTCGGTCGCGGTCGGCCCGGACGGGGCCTTCTACGTCGGCGAGCTGACGGGTGCGCCGTTCTGCAGCGGGAACGCGAATGTCTACCGGGTGCCGCCGGGAATGCCGCCGGGACTCGTGACTGCGCCCTACTGCTCCGGCTTCACGACGATCATCGACCTGACGTGGGGGCCGGACGGCAATCTCTACGTGCTCGAGCACTCGACCGGACCGGCGTTCTTCGCCCTCCCGGGCGACGTCGTTAGGGTCGGGCCAGGCTGCGCCAAGACCCAGGTGGTGAGCGGGCTGAACCGGCCCGGCTCGCTCGCTTTCGGGCGGGACGGCAAGCTCTATATCTCGATCAACTCCACCTCGGTCGGAAACGGCCAGGTAGTGCGCGTCGATCCTTAACTCGCATAAGTTCGACCCTGAATGGACGAAGCCCGCCTGATGGCGGGCTTCGTCGCGGGCGAGGGGAACTGGTCCGGAGCGCGAGCTAGTGGTCGTCCTCGTCAGACTGCGTGTGCGTGACGCGCACCTTCAGGACGACCTCACAGTTCTGATACGTGTCCTGCGTCTCCTTGACGTTGACCCAGACCCTGTCGTAGCCGGGTCCGCAGTCGGCGGAGTCGGGCTGATTGTCGTGGGCGAGCATGAACAGCCGGTCGTTACCGTCGCCGCCCTGCAGGGTGTCGGCGCCGAAGCCGCCGTGGATGATGTCGTTACCGGCACCGCCGTCGAGCGAGTCGTTTCCATGACGCCCGCGCAGACGGTCGTTGCCGTCACCGCCGACGACCGTGTCGTTTCCCGGGCCGCCACGGGCGAAGTCGTTGCCGCCGCCGAGGTCGATCGAATCGTTGCCGGCGGCTCCGAAAACGTGATCGTTGCCGTCGAGGGCACTGACCTGATCGTCGCCGGCCCGAGCGAAGACGACATCCCTGCCGACAGTTCCCGTCAGAGTGTCGTTGCCGTTCGTGCCCCGGATCACGACGCGCTGCGCGCCGTACGCCACGGCGGACACGGTGAGCGCCGCGAGCGCTGCGAGAAGAATCACTTTGGCCTTCACCTGAGAACCTCCTGGTCGGATTCAGCGCTCGCATCGTCTCCTTCCTGCGTCAGGTCACCGTTCGCCGCGGGTAAGCCATCGGTAAAACCGACGCCTTCCGCCCTGGGGAGCCGAACCGTGAATCTCGTCCCGTGACCGGGCGTGATCTCCACGTCGACCGTCCCGTCCATGCCCTGAGTCAGCTCCTTGACGATCGAGAGGCCGAGCCCTGTTCCGACCGGCCGGTCCGACGAGTACCGCGAATGGAGATAGAAACGCTCGAACGCCCGCGGCAGATCCTCCTTGCTCAAGCCCGGCCCCGTGTCTTCGACGACAAGGGTCTCGAGCTCGGCGGAGACGCGAACGACGCCGCCGCGCGGTGTCAAACGGAGCGCGTTCTCGACCAGGTTCGAGGTCACTTGAAGCAGGCGGTCCGGGTCGCCGATCACGGGCGAAGGTGCGGGGGCGAGCGCCTCGAGCGTGACGCCGAAATCGCGGGCCTGCGCTTCGTAGCGGCGGACAGCCTCCTGCGCGATCGCCGCGAGGTCGACATGCTCGCGATGGATC
>Ga0307277_10001196_pt1 | contig 10096 bp, 7 predicted proteins | sample ER_DNA_116_FD_194473 | JGI IMG/M metagenome (GOLD analysis project Ga0307277, IMG submission 194473) | Bulk soil microbial communities from the East River watershed near Crested Butte, Colorado, United States - ER_DNA_116 | ecosystem: Environmental > Terrestrial > Soil > Floodplain | place: USA...
CCCCGCCGCCGCCGCCCCCCCCGCCCTCCCCCCCACCCCCCCCCACCCCCCCCCCCCCCCCCCCCCCCCCCCCCCCCCCCCCCGGGGGGGGGGGGGGGGGGGGGGGGGGGCCCCCCCCGAAATGTTCTATCATGTTGCCTGCCCCTCCCTGTCCCTCCCCCGCAAGCGGGGAAGGGGACGATGTGGCACCGGCTATCGTAACGGCACGCGTATGACCGATCTCCTTCTCGGATTGGCGAGCCCCGAATTCTGGCGCAACTGCGGTTCCGCGCTGGTGGCGCTCGGCGTGATCGGCGTTGCCGGCGTCATTTTCCTTTCCGACGCCAAGCGCGGGATGCAGAAGGGACTGGCGCTCCTTTGCATCGCGACGCTGCTCGTGGGCCTCGCGCTCGCCCGCTTCGGCGAATCGGCGCTGCTGGCGGAGGCGCGCGAGCGCGCGAGCGTCGCCGAGCTCGAGCTCACGCGGCTGACCACGCCGCGCACGCTGGCGCCGGACGCGCAGCAGCGCGTCGCGGCGCGGCTCAAGGCCTTCGCCGGGCAGGAATTCGAGGGGCAAGTGGCGCCGGGGTCTGAGGATGCGCAGGCCCTGTGGCAGGTGCTCGACAATACGCTTGCCGCCGCCAACTGGGTGCGCGTGCCGCCCGCCGGGCTGGCCGTCGGCGATCCGCCCGCGGGCGTGCCGCTCGCGCCGAATTCCGGCGTGACGGTGTTCGTTGCCGCGAGCCGCGCCAACGAGTTCGCCACGGCGGCGCAGGCGCTCGCCGCCGCGCTGATGGCGGAAGGCGTCATCGCCGGGGTGAGCGCATCCGCCGGCCCGCGCATGGAGCAGCGGCCGAACGTCATCGCCATCGAGATCGGCCGCAAGCCGTAGCGATCGCGCTGCAAGCTCGTCATTGCCGGGCTTGACCCGGCAATCCATCATCTTTGCAAAAGCTTCTTACGTAAAAGATGGATGCGCGGGTCGTAAGCGCGTTCACGCGCGTCTTCGACGCGCTTCTGCCCGCGCATGACACGTGCTGCCATTAACGCTCCACCATCTCGCCCATGCGGCGAAGCGCGCGCGCGAGCGCAAGACAAGCAGGATGCTTCGCGACGCGATCCGTCAGGCGGGGAAAGCGTCGCCGCATCATGTCGAGTCCTTCGCCGTGCACCCACGCCGCCACCACGAGAAGCGTGAGCAGCCAGGTGAGATAGTAGTAGCGGCCCGCGCTCGCGTAGAAGAGCGCGACGCCGTGCTGCACGAGGGTGGCGATCGCGGTGAGGCGTAGCCACGGCATGGCGTTCCGCCAGAAGACGACGCGAATCAGCACCACGATGGCTGCGGCGTTGAGCGGGACCATGGCCAGCGATTCCGACGGGCCGGCGAGCCAGCCCGCGACCTGCCGCAGCGCGCGGATAACGTGCTCGCCGGCGAAATTGAGATGCGTGAGCTCGCCGAGCGCGGCGAGATAAGCCACGGGCGGCATCACCAGCAGCTTCGGAATTCCGGCGGTCGTGGTGAACAGGACCAGCGCCCCGCCGTAGACCCAGTTGTGCAGCGCCATCGCCAGCACCGCGGCAAAGCCGAGCGTGAGCCCGGCGACGCGGCGGAACTCGCGCGCTGCCAGCGCCATGATGCCGCCGCCGGCGAGCAGAATGCCCGCCGCCGGCGCGATGTTCGGCCGCACGCAGAGCGCCAGCGCGAACAGGAGCCCGGCGGCGAACGCGCGGGGGAATTGGTCGCGCGGCGCTTCGGCTCGATGGAATTCCTGTGAGAGGGAATGCGCATGGGCGGCAAGCTCGGTGTCCTCCCCTCCCCCCTGCGGGGAGGGGTTGGGGGTGGGGGTCGTTGTGCGAAGCGACGTCCGTGCATCACCGCACCACCCCCCTCCCCACCCCTCCCCCACAAGGGGGGAGGGAGCAGACCGAGTGTGTCGCCCGAGCAGCAGCGTCCGCGGCAGCAGCAGCACGTAGGCGGCGAGAAAGAGCACATAGGCGGCGGGATCGGCGAAGCCGCGTGAGGCCCACTTGACGTATTGCACCAGGCTCGAGCCGAAGCCGACGCCAATGGGGATAGCGGCGAAGATCGCGGTCAGCGCCAGCGCCCAGGCGAGCGGCAGGAAGCGCCGGAACAGCGCAAAGACGAGAAACGGCAGGAGCAGAATGAGCGAGAGGTAGCCGAGATAGCTCTCGCCGAACACGACGTGCTCGGCGGCGCGCAGGTAGCGCAGCCCCGGCGTGAAGTAGAACACGGGCTCGACGCCTTCGAGCGCGCCGGCGATGTCGCCGGCGACCAGTTGGCGCAGCATGATGCGCGCATAGCCGTCGTAGACCAGGCCGTCGTCGCCACTGTCGAACGGGCGCACGCCGCCGATAAAGCTTGCGTCGTTGAGGAGCGCGACGAGCAGCGTCGCGGCAACGAGCGCAAACGGCAGCACCAGGCGGCGCGCCCGCACGCGCACCAGAAGCGCGAGCACGAGCGCGCTGGCAACGAGCGCGAGGCCCGGCGGAACAAGCTGGTGCAGCCGGACCTCCCACGTGGGCACGAGCCGCATTGCCAGCTCGTGCGCGATCGCGACACCGAAGATTCGCCGCCCGATATCCTCGGGCGTCAGCGTGCGGCATTGCATCGACGCGTGGGTCACCGCATCGAACTTTTCCTCCGCGCCTTCCCACAGCACCTCGCCGCGCCAGCACAACGCGCTGCCGGCGAACGCGGCGGGAAAGCGGTACATGACGAACCACGGCATGGTGAGCCGCCACTGGTGCAGGAACGCGAGCGAGCGGCGGTCGCGTTGCGCGCGGGCGACATCGCTCGTCTGCGAATTCCAGTTGTAGGCGAGCTCGTTGATGAAGCCGAGGCGCAGCCGCACCGGGTCGGCGAAATCGATTCCCGTAACCCGCCGCGAGTAGGCCGGATGATCGAGCATGCCGTCGGCGGAGAAGGCAAAGGCCTGCGCGGGGAAACCTTGGCCGCGCCAGCAGCCGATCTCCTGCGGCGCGCAGCGCCGCGCCGGCGGATAGGTCGTGTCGAACTCCGCCGCCATCATGCGGAACGCCTCATGCGGCAGACCCGCTTCGAGCGCGCCACCCGGGCGGTCGACGATGAAGACGTTGTGGCCTTCCTCGATGCGCGGCGCCGGAAAGAGGATGTGCGCCACGATGCAGAGTGCAACCACCGCGATCGCGAGGCCCCACCGCGTGCCCGCCCTCATGCCGAGGAGCCCGCCTTGTTCGAGGCCCGCCCTCGTCCTGAGGAGCGAGCGAGAGCGAGGGTCTCGAAGGGCGACGGCGGGCACCTCACCATGAGGGGGCGTCTCGATGCATGCGCCCCGCATCGTGCCGGTGACCACGACCACCGTGGCGATGACGAGCAGCGCGTAGCGGAAGAGATCGTTGACGGGAAGCCCGAGCGCCGCGATCACGAGGACGAGCGCGGCGAGCTTGAGCCACGGCTCCATTCGCGCTGGCGCGGCTCGGCGATCGGCGGAATCTGCCTCGGTCACTGCTCGGCCCGGTTTTTCCGTAGGCGTCAACTACTCCAACCCGTCATGCGCGGGCAGAAGCGCGTCGAAGACGCGCGTGAACGCGCTTATAACCCGCGCATCCATCCCCTTCGCAAAAACTCTTTGCCAAGACGATGGATTGGTCCCCGGGTTAAACCCGGGGAGATCAAGCCCGGCAATGACGAGCTAAACTTAGCGCGCCCGGTTTTTGCCGGACGGTACCCACTCGCATCGGCATTGTCGAATACGCGCGCCGGCGTTGACGATGATCTACGGCTCGCGCCACAGCGTCCCCTCCCCCGCGTGCGGGGGAGGGACAGGGAGGGGGCATGCAGTAAGATTCGCGCGTTCACCCCCTCCCCAACCCTCCCCCGCAAGCGGGGGAGGGAGTAGACCGAGTACGCGGCACGGTCGTTCTATCGCGGCGACATTAGGTAGATGCCTTCCGCTTCGTTTCTACAGTTGTGATGAACTCGCCCCAACGGAGACTCGCCCATGCCGCCCGTGCTCGCGCTCTACGAAGATGTGTTGTCGAACGGCGCCGAGCTCGCGCTGCCGGCGGCGGCTCGCATGATCTTTCTCGTGCACGGTGGCGCGCGCATCGGCGAGCGCGCGCTCGCCGACGGCGAGACCTGGCACGGCGAGGCCGCAGTTACCATCGTCGGCGGCGACAGCGGCGCAACATTCTGGCGCTACGAGCTCGCGACGACGGCGGCGCCGAAGGCGCCCGCCGCGGCGGGCGTGCGCTCGCGCGAGAAGCTCACGGCGTCGCTCGACACCTTGCCCGCGGGCGAGCTTCTCCTGCGCGGCGACAGCGTCGCGTTTCCCCCCGGCGGCTGCGCCCTTCCGCACCGCCATCAAGGGCCGGGCATCCGCTGCCTGATCGAGGGCGGCATCCGCATCGACACCGCCGGCCGCTCGACCTCCTACGGCCCGGGCGGCGCGTGGTACGAGAGCGGGCCGGAGCCGGTGTTCGCGCAGGCCGCGCAGCGCCCGAGCCGCTTCATCCGCGTGATGATTCTGCCGCGCGCGCTGCTCGGCACAAGCTCGCTGCAGCTCGTCGATCCCGCCGACGCGGCAAAGCCCCGCGCGCAGCAGTACCAGATCTTCGTCGACGCCCCGATCGCCCGCCCGGCGGAGTAGCGGCTAATACTCTCGCCTAGCTCTTGCTTTTGAGCCGTCATGGCCGGGCTTGACCCGGCCATCCATCTTCCTCGTAAATATTTTTCCGAAGAACGATGGACCCGCGGGTCAAGCCCGCGGGTGACGCCTCGGTTTGCCGGTCGAGGGTCGCGCTATTGATGGCGCCGCTGCGTAAGCGACGATCGGCGCCCAACCAGACATGTACGCCGCGTAATATGGACGCGAATTAACTGGGCGAGGCGGGGCGGCGCGATAGAATTGCGGCGAGAGTGAGTGCGGCGTGATGCCGAAGCGCGGCAGCGCAAGGCGATGGGAGGCACGCGATGCGGATCACGGCTCGAGTGATAACGCTGGCATTCGCCGCTTCGGTCATGCTCTCCGCCGTTGCGCCGGCGCGCGCCGAAACCGACGCCGAGATCGAGCAGATCGTGCGCCGCCAGGTGCAGCCGATGCTGATCGCCGCCGGCGGCATGGCGGTCGCGCTCAACATCGACGGCCGCACGCTCCTCTTCAACTACGGCCTCGCCGACGTGGCGCGCAAAACGCCCATCACGTCGGACTCGCTGTTCAACCTCGCCTCCGTCGGCAAGGCCTTCACCGCGACCTTGCTGGCGCAAGCGGTGAAGCAGGGCGAAGTCGCGCTCGACGACCCCGTCGCCAAATACGTCACCGAGCTAAGCGAGGGCGGCGACATCCGCAGCGTGACGCTTCGCCAGCTTGCGAGCCACACCTCCGGGCTCGACCGCTCGCCGCACCAATCCGAGCCGTGGCACCGCGGGGCGTACACGCTCCCCGACTTCATCCGCTACCTCAATGCGTGGAAGGCGGACGAGGCGCACATCCCCGGCAAGCAGGACATCTATTCCAACTCGGGCTACGTGCTGCTGGCGCTGGCGCTGCAGCGGCGCTTCGACACGCCCTACGCGCAACTCCTGCAGACGCGGCTCTTGGCTCCGCTCGGCATGACCTCGACCGTGCTGCCGGTGCCGCGCGGCACTGCGCGCGGGCAGCTCGCGGGAGAATTTCGCCGCCGCGCGGTGCAGGGCTACAACGCCGATGGGAAGCCGGTGGGCGAGCCCGGCAACGAGCAGGGCCCGTTCAACTGGCCCGGCACCGGGCAGATGTATTCTTCGCCCCGCGACATGGCGCGCTTTCTTGCCGCCAATCTCGGCGCGCTCGGCGAGCAGCCCGAGCTGCAGGCGGCGATGGCGCTGGCGCAGGAGGGCGTGTTCCAGGTCAATCCGCGCTTCACCCAGGCGCTCGCCTGGCAGCGGGTGAAGAACGACGACCTTCTCATCGTCGACAAGAACGGCGGCCTCAACAACACCGCGACCTATGTCGGCATGATTCCGCAGCGCCGCGTCGGCATCGTCATCCTCTCCAACTGCGGCGGCGAACCGGCGACCCGCATCGGCCGGCAGATCATGCTCGCGCTCACGCGCAGCGGTGCCACCGTAAGCGAGCACGGGCACGCGGGGGATTGAGCGAAGGCTCTCCGTCATGCCCGGCATACTGGGCACGTCACCCGCGGGCTTGACCCGCGGGTCCATCATTCTTCGCAAGAAGTTTTTTGCGAAAACAGATGGATGGCCGGGTCAAGCCCGGCCATGACGAGTCACGTTACTCCGATCGCTCTCTTCGGCCCCTACCCGCGGTTGCGCAGCACGAAGCAGGCGCCGCCGGCGCGGCGGATGTTGCCGCACAGCGACTCCGCCGCCGCGCGCGTGTCGGCGCCGACGCGCACCTGGTAGAACGTCTGCGTGCCGCGGCTGCGCAGAAGCGTGCTCAAGAGGCTCGGGTCGTGCCCTTGGAGAACGTTGGCGTAGCGCTTGGCGAGCGTGGCGTAGTTCGAGAGCGCGTGGTCGCGCGAGAAGCCGGCGGCGAGCTGCACGCCCCACGGCGCCGCGGCGACGACGTTCACGCGCTGCTCGAGCTTCTCGATGAACGGGTTGGGCGCGCGATGCAGAAGCGCCATCAGCTCGCCGCAGCCCGCCTTCGGCACCGGCTTGGGCTCGCGCTTGCCGCTCGCCGCCCACTCGTCGACCGGGATGCCGGTGATGGCGAGCACGTAGTTGCGCGTCTCCGCGGGCAGCGGCCGCCGCGCGGAGAGGAACTCGCGCACGCGCCCCGGCCCGGCGTTGTAGGCGGCGGCGGCAAGCCCGAGATTGCCGAACTGGTCGGCGAGCTCACGCAAAAATTCCGCCGACTTCGGCAGCGCCTGCACCGGATCGAACGGATCGAAGAGGCCGCGCTCGGCCGCGGTGCGCGGCATGAACTGGGCGATGCCTTGGGCGCGATCGCCGCTTCGCGTGCGCGGGCCCACGACGTTGGGCTGGAAGCGGCTCTCCTGCCAGATCACGCGGGCGAAGAACTCGAGCGGCAGGTTGTGCGCCCGCGCCGCCGATTCGATCATCAGGCACACGGATTCGCGCAGGTCCGCGTCCCCCGCGCGTTTGGGCGGGGACGGCGGGGACGGCGCGGCCGGCGGCGCTTCGGCCGATGGTGGCGCGCCATCGGGTGACGCTGCATCCGCGGGCGGCGTATCCGCTGCCGGCGTGTCGGTTGCTGGAGTATCGGTGGCCGCCGGCGGCGGTGTCGTAGTGCCGCCGGGCGCGGTCGGCGCCGGCGCCGGCGCGCTCGGAGTGCCTTGCTGCGCGAGCGCGCCCACTGACGCGAGCAGCATCAGCGCGATGATCGCAATGCGGGCCATGCGCGGTAACGGCGAAGCCGGTGGCATCGTTGCAGGGGGAAGATAGCAGCGGAGGCGCAACCCGCGAAGCTACCCCCTCGTCCTGGCCGAGTGATGGATGGCCGGGCTTGACCCGGCCATCCATCACTTCGCAAAGAGTTCATGCGAAGGGCAATGGACCCGCGGGTCTTAAGCACGTCTACGCGCGTCTTCGACGCGCTTCTGCCCGCGGGTGACGTGCCAGTTTGCCGGACGAGAACTGCTGACTCCAGGTCCCTCAGCCCGTCATGGCCGGGCCTGACCCGGCCATCCACCACTTCGCAAAGAGTTCATGCGAGGACGATGGACCCGCGGGTCAAGCCCGCGGGTGACGACAGAGGCAAATGAGAACTGAATTGGGTTTCTGGGTCTACATCCTCGCCAATCGTCGCGGCGGCACGCTGTACGTCGGCATGACCAACGATCTGATTCGCCGGGCCTTTGAGCACCGGGAAGGCCTAATCCCCGGCTTCACCAAACGCTACGGTATTAAGATGCTGGTCTATTATGAGCGCCACGACACGGCCGCCGCTGCGATCCAGCGGGAAAAGAACATCAAGCACTGGTCGCGAGAGTGGAAGATCGATCTCATTCTCTCGATGAACCCGGACTGGCGGGACCTGTACGACGAAATTGCCCAATAAGCTCCCAGTCCGTCATGGCCGGGCCTGACCCGGCTATCCATCCTCGTGGGCAAAAGTTTCTTGCGAAGAACGATGGACCCGCGGGTCAAGCCCGCGGGTGACGCCCTCAGTTTGCTGGTCGAGATGGGGACACCGCGACTCCCACCCCGTCATGGCCGGGCTTGACCCGGCCATCCATCTTCTTCGAAAAAAGCTTTACGCGAAGAATGATGGACCCGCGGGTCAAGCCCGCGGGTGACAGTTGCAACCCCCATGCCCCTTCCCCTCTCAGGCCTGCTGGTGGTGTCGCTGGAGCAGGCGGTGGCGGCGCCCATGTGCACCTGCCGCCTCGCTGATGCCGGCGCGCGCGTCATCAAGGTCGAGCGGCCGGAAGGCGACTTCGCGCGCTACTACGACAAGCTCGCCGTGCCGCACACTTGCGTGCCGCGCACTCGGTCTGCTCCCTCCCCCCTTGTGGGGGAGGGTTGGGGAGGGGGGTCGTTGTTGTCGCGCGAGACGTCTCACCTAACCCCGACCCCCACCCCTAACCCCTCCCCACAAGGGGGAGGGGGACGCACCGAGTTTGTGGAGCGAAAACACGCCGAGCTCCCGGCGTCAGCTTCAGCTTGCAGCGCGCCCGAAGGCCAGAGCGCGTATTTCGTCTGGCTCAACCGCGGCAAGGAATCCCTGGTGCTCGATCTCGCGCACGCCGACGACAAGGCGCTCCTTGCGGCGATCCTCGCCAAGGCCGACGTGTTCGTGCAGAACCTCAAGCCCGGCGCGATCGCCAAGCTCGGCTTTCCGCTGCACGACTTGCGACGCGCGCATCCGCGGCTCGTGATCTGCTCGATCTCGGGCTACGGCGAGGAGGGCCCCTACGCGCAACGCAAGGCCTACGACATGCTGGTGCAGGCGGAATCCGGCCTTGCCTCCGTCACCGGCGGCTCCGAAGCGCCGGCGCGCGTGGGCGTCTCCGTCTGCGACATCGCCGCCGGCATGAACGCCTACGAAGCGATTCTCGAGGCGCTTTATGCGCGCGAGAAGACCGGCGACGGCGCCGCGATCTCGATCTCCATGTTCGACGCCATGGCGGAGTGGATGGCGGTGCCGCTCATCCAGTACGAGGGCGGCGCGCCGCCCAAGCGCATCGGCCTCGCGCACACCTCGATTGCGCCCTACGGCGCGTTCAAGACCAAGGACGGCGCCGACATTTTGATCTCGATCCAGAGCGACCGCGAGTGGCGCGTGCTGGCGGAGAGGGTTCTCGGCGACAAGGCGCTCGCCGCCGATCCCGCCTTTGCCACCAACGTCGCGCGCATTGTGCGCCGCGGCGAGACCGACGCGCGCGTCGCCGCCGTGTTCGGCGCCACCGACGAGGCCGCGCTGACGCGCAAGCTTGCGGAAAACGACATCGCCTTCGCCCGCGTCAATGCCACCGGCGACCTCGCCTCCCATCCGCAGCTGCGCCGGATCGATGTCACCACGTCGTCGGGCGCGGTGAGCTACCCCGCCCCGCCCGCCCGCTCCGATGCCGCGCCGCGCCGCTACGGCGCCGTGCCCTCCCTCGGCGAGCACAGCGCCAAGATCCGCGCCGAGTTCCTGCCGGGGGCGAAGCCGTCGCGCGAGTGATTCGCTGCCCGCGCTGCGCGTAACGCGATGGTCGCGCGCCACGCTCGGTGTGTCCCCTCCCCCGCGTGCGGGGGGAGGGCTAGGGAGGGGGCCGGCACCACAAATTGGCGTCATGGCCGGGCATAGCGCGTCGGAAGACGCGCGTGAACGCGCTTATGCCCGGCCATCCACGTCTTCGCTTGAGGCACAAAAGACGTGGATGCCCGCGCCAAGCGCGGGCATGACGGAAGAGAGAGTGATCGCCTTAGTCATGACACGCTCTAGGAAGGTGCAGGCAAAAAGATAAAGCCTGCGCGCACACCCCCACCCCACCCCTCCCCCAACGCAAGTCGGGCTTGCCCGACTTGCGCAAGATAAGACGCGACCCGGGCAAGCCCGGGGCGCGCCGGGAGAGGGAGCAGACCGAGTCCGCGGCACGCGTTATCCTCAGCCCCGTCATTGCCGGGCTTGACCCGGCAATCCATCCTCTTCAAATGAACGCGTTTTTC
>Ga0307277_10001197_pt1 | contig 10096 bp, 11 predicted proteins | sample ER_DNA_116_FD_194473 | JGI IMG/M metagenome (GOLD analysis project Ga0307277, IMG submission 194473) | Bulk soil microbial communities from the East River watershed near Crested Butte, Colorado, United States - ER_DNA_116 | ecosystem: Environmental > Terrestrial > Soil > Floodplain | place...
CGACGTGCCCCAGTACTGGGACTTTGCGGTGAAAGGGCCCGACCCACACCGCCTTGATGCCGACGGGAACAGCATTGCCTGCAAGCGGTGAGAGGGCGAATGGCCGTCCTTCCCCAGAGCAATGTCTAATGAGGCACCCAAAGGACCGCCATCAACCGGTCTGAGAAATCGGTGTCCTGGTTGTTTGGGAGGGTGAGATTTACACGCTGGTCGGCATCGATCCGGCCGGGGTTCGGCAGCCCAGTGTCTATCTCGAGAATCCCGCGACAGCCGAGACCTCGCGCGTCCCGCTGAGTGCAATCTCGCCGGTCGAGGATGGAAGCAACTTCGCCCGCCCGCCGATCGCATTCGCCGGCGACGCTTTGCGAGTGGATCGCGGCCACAGGCCCGGCAATGGTGGCCGGCCATCTCCCCGGAGGTCTCGGACGTCTCGTGAGCGGCGCTGGAACCAGGTACGGGTGGGAGGAAGCGTGACTGATCGGGCATTGTTTCAGGTGGCACAACCCTGGGCGGTGGCCTTAGTGGCGCCCCGCCATCCAGGCGGCCACGCGAGAGCCAGCCGCGGGCCGATACGTTGCCCACTGGCCCACCATCGCCGTGCTCCTGGATTGCCACCGTGCCGTCTGCCATTGATAGGCTCAGCAATGGCACTGACGGACTGAGAGCCGTTGCCGGGACCCTCCCCTTGCCTCTCCCCCTCACAGAGGCTCTATGTTCCCGGTGGGGGTCCAACAGAAGGGGCGGCGATGCCGCCCCTTCTGTTTTGACGGTACAGTGCCATTGTATACCGGGAAGTCAGCAGGAGAGCTCGCGGTGAGGGCGACGGCGCACTGACAATCCCTGCCTCGCGGGGCTAGCTGCCTGAGGGGGCGTCTAAGCAGCCTCGCGCTCAATGTCTGCGCACACTTCGTGTGCCACTGAAACAAGCAATCGCATCGACAGACTCGGCTCACGGTCGCGATGCCACATGAGCGCCACGGTGCGCGGCGGTGGCTTCGTCTCTAATTCAACCTGAAAGACGTCAAGTCGCGAAAGGTCGACGGCGAGACGAGGTAGCAAGGCCGCACCCCTGCCGGCGGCGGCGAGGCCGACCAGCGTCTCGTTATCTTCGATCCGATAACGAATTTGCGTCAATATGCCGTGCGACCGGCAGAATTCCTCCGCATCCGCGCTTTGGCTGCAAACGATGAGCGGAACGTCGGCGAGCACATCGAGTGAAAGTGGTGTCTTGGCCGCGGCCAACGGCGAATCGGACGCGACCAGGAGGATGTAGGGGTCGTCGAGCAATTCGACGAATTCAAATGGACGTCCTTGCGGCGGGGGAGAGGCGAACGTCAGATCAAGCGCACCTGACTCAAGCCGCGCCCACAGCGTGTCGTCCCAGCCGTCCTCAACTAGCTGCACATCAATGTCGGGTACCCGACGGGCGAAGCGCCGCAGAAGATCAGGCACGATGCGTGCCCCGACGCTCGGGATCGTGCCGAGGCGAATGTTACCCACCACACCCCGTTCGAGGGCTCCGAGATCGGCCTCAGCCGCCCGCGCACGGACAAGGATCGCCTCCGCATGCCCGAGAGCCCGCTCGCCGGCTTCGGTCAACCTCACGGTTCGTCCCCCCGCTCGCCGCTCGACGAGGCGCAGCCCGACTAAGCGCTCGAGTGCCGCGAGCTGCTGACTGATGGCTGGCTGGCTGTACCCGAGTTGGCGGGCCGCTCCAGCCAGGGACCCCGCCTCAGCCACCGACTTCAGTGCGAGCAGGTGCCTGAGCTCGACGCCGGCCCAGCCCAATCGCTCGTCTTGTTTGCGCACGCTTAGAGATTACGACTTCACGCAGCGCCCACCGGCCCTCTTTCCGCGTCGCCCGTGTGGCTCAGAGGGAAGTGCACCGCTTGACCGCGGGCGCTTCGACCCGATCTATAACTAGCGCTTATCACTGCCAGTGCAAACACGAGAGAGATCGTGGCTCCGCGTCGGGTATTGAATGGAGCGTGCTCCATGTCATTGAAGCGAGGCGCCAGGCGGGGCAGTCTTATCCGGTGAGGGTCGCCACGCGGACTCCCGTGCGTCCACGTGCGCAGGGCGAGTCTCTACAGACGCGGGCGCATCCGGTTCCTCGCTTGGGACGGAGCGCTGCGACACGCTTCATGTTTCTCGCAAGTGGCCTCTTCCTCTTTGCGGCTGGAATTGTCGCGATGCTTGAGTCGCGCTTGGGCTTGTCACCGTGGGACCTGTTCCATCAGGGGGTTGCTGAGCATACGCCCTTAAGTTTCGGCCAAGCCAATGTCGTGGTAAGCGTCCTGGTCGTCTCAGTCGCGTGGCTTTTGGACGCTCCCATTGGGATTGGAACCTTGGTCAACGCGGTCCTGGTGGGAACCTTCGTGCAAGTCCTAACGGCTCTCGCCTGGGTGAGCGCGCTCGCCAACCAGGCGCTGACGGCTAGGGTCTTCGTAATGCTGGCCGGCGTCCTTCTCATTGGCGCCGGGACCGCTGTTTACCTCGGTGCCCACCTGGGCGCTGGGCCCCGCGATTCGCTCATGGTCGTAGGTGCCATGCGAACTCGACTTCGTATCGGATTCGTGCGAGCGGCGCTCGAAGCGAGTGTTCTAGGCGCCGGGCTTGCCCTAGGAGGGACCGTCGGCCTCGGAACACTGCTGTTCGTGCTGGCAATCGGCCCCGTAGTCGAACTGTCTTTTTGGGCGATTGCGCGCTCTCCCTTCGCCCGAGACGCGCATTTTGGTGACCGGTCTAGAAGTGGCTTGCACCCAGGCAAGGGAGGTTCAGGCGGCCAATGAAAGACGGGGAGCGAGCGGCGCAGCCGGTTCAAATTGGTCTGAATGTTCCGACCGGTGCCGTGCCCGCGGACGACCCCCTCGGACTTGCGGTAGCGGCGGAAACCCTCGGCTTCGACTTCGTTTCCGCTTCTGACCATCCGGCTGGGCGCGACCCAAGCTACGAGACGTGGACGCTCCTCTCCTGGATAGCGGCCGCGACATCACGCATCGGAGTGGCTACGCGCGTCCTCGGGGTCCCTTATCGGTATCCGGCGATGGTTGCGAAAATGGCGGAGAGTCTCGACCGGCTTTCGAACGGTCGTCTCATCCTCGGCCTCGGCGGCGGTTCAGCTGATGACGAGCACCGCGCCTTCGGCATGGGGGTCCGGAACCCGAAGGACAAGACCGACGGGCTCGAGGAGGCCGTCAGCATCATCCGCGGCCTCTGGACGCAGCAGAGCTTCACGTTCGAAGGCCGCCTCTACCGCACGGAGGCTGCGGATCTCGAGCCTAAGCCCCAGCGGCCGATTCCAATTTGGCTCGGAACTTTCGCTCCGCGCGCCTTGGCGCTTACCGGCCGCCTCGCCGACGGGTGGATCCCGTCGCTGAGCCACGCCCCGCCAACCGAGGTGATTCGTATGCGGGAGCAGATCATGAAGGCGGCGGACCAGGCAGGCCGGGATCCAGCAGACATCACCTGCATCTACAACGTCGAAGTCCGCTTGGCGGAAGGGTCGCTTGATGAGTCGTCAATCGTCTCGGGCCCCGCGGGCGTGGTCATTGATCGCCTTAGAGAACTCCTCGCCCTTGGGTTTGACGGATTCAACCTGATGGTGAGCGGAAGCGACATGATCGGGCAAGTCGAACGACTAGCCGTCGAAGTCCTTCCCTTCTTGCGTCGGTGAGATCTCCCAGATGGTGCCCGGGCCAATGACATTCGCGTCATGCACGAGGTAACTGGTGAAACAGGCTCAATGACACAACAACTTCTCAATAACGGATAAGCTGACTGACAAGGAGGGCCAGGTGCACGATCTGTGGGTCGCCGAAGACTTCGAGGCAGTTTCAAGCGATGTCATTGGGTTCTCCATCCAAGCTCGAGACGGTGGAGCGGGGAGGGTGGATGACGCAAGCTCCGACGTCGGCGCATGTTGTATTGTCGTCGCAACCGGCCGCCTGTTCGGTGTCAAGGTCATCCTGCCGGCAGGCATGATCGATCGCGTAGACCACGCGAAGAAGCGTGTCTATGTGAAGGTCACTCGAGACCAGCTGAAGAGCGCGCCCGAGTACGAGCCCATCGGCCTGAAGGACGATGCTTACAAGGCTCGCATCGCTTCGTACTACCTTAGTCTCGTCCTCGACCCCGGGGTGGACACGGATGGCTCCAGCTCAGTAGCGCCCCTCAATGGAAGGTAGTAGGTAAGAAGCGCCGGAGGGCCGGGGGCCACAAAATCTGAGGCGGGACGCTCAGTAGCTGCCTGGTGCCTAGGCAGAGCCGCCCTACTGGACCGCGCGACTCTTCCTCACTACCGCTGGAACGTCACCTCCACGCGCACGCGAGCAGGTGGGCGTGACCTCTTGATGACGACGACCGTCCATTCGCCCGGTCGTTGTGCCTCCAGCCGCGGGAAGGCGAGCTGACAGACGACATGGCGCCCTCGAATTGAGCACGAGGTGCGATCGCGGGTGGATCTGAGTACAGACAAGCGCTGTCCATACCATGTGCGCATTCGAACGCCAACATCTGCTGTGGCCGGAGCTTCAACGTAGACGTCAAACGTGTGCTCGGGCGGCGGAAGGGCCGTTATCGGAAAGCGGACGGACGACCGACCGCGATTCATCTCCAACGAGTGTCCCTGCGCCTCGCCCACAAGCTGGCGGTCTTCGCGAGCCGCTGAGGAGTCAGCCAAGGAGCTGCTGCCTGACTCGCCGTTTTGGCATGCAGGAATGACAACGGAAAGCGCGAGGAAAGCAGTAGCGCTCTGGCAGAGAGTCAGCAGCGTTCGCTTGCTCATCGCGTCAGCGCGTCGCTTATGATGATTCGGGAATTAACGAATAGAGGGCTAGAAGAAGGAGGTCGGGTGAGTCCACGGCGACGGAGTACTGAGAAGGAGGCACCGGTTCAAGAGCGGAAATGTCCTGAGTGCGGGCGCATCTTTGGGCGTGCACAGGCGCTGGGCGCCCATCGTCGCCAGGCCCATGGTGTCGCCGGTGCATCGAAACGTTCACGAGCCCGCGCAACGGCGAATCGCCGCTCTGGCCAGCGAAGGTCTCCTGCCGGAAGGGCCAATGCCGCAACTAGTCGCGGAGCGCGCAATGGACGGCCACTGGATCGCGACAGACTACTTCAGACTCTGTTTCCCGAAGGCATTCCGGCTCGAGAGGATGTCCTCCGCGCAGCGGATGCCTGGCTCGAGGAAGCCGAACGAATGATGCAGATGCGGTAGGGGCGCGGCCCAGAGCTCGTAGATCCACCCGGGTCGTTCGAGCCTCGTTTTGGCCGCGTTCTTGGCGTCTCGGGCGTGGCGATGCGCGCTCATGAGCCGTCGACGGCTTCAACGAGAGCACGGCCAGTTGAGTTGAGGCGGTAGTAGACACAGCGGCCGCGCCGCACGCGGTCAAGGACGCCGGCGGAATCGAGCGCACGTACATGCGCCGAAACGGTACTCGGTGCTAGGCCTAACTCAAGGGCGAGCTCCGCCGTTGTTGTGGGCTCGCGGAGCGCGAAGAGGACCCGGCTTCGACTAGCACCGAAGAGAACCCGCAAAGAGCGCTCGGCTGTCCGCCGAACGAGCTCCCCCCTCTTACGGTCCGTAATCTCGTGCACTGATCCCGTCCCTGCCGTGCGTTTGCTCGGGCGCGATGCCACCGCCTTCTGGCAACCCCGGGTCGTGCCGTATTGTCCGGCCTCGCCAAGTAAGTGGCGCTGAAATCCTCTTAATGAGTCTGAAGAGGATCTTCATTCGCGAAACGTCTCGAGTTACCTCGAAAGCATCGGGCCGCGTCTCGCGGCTGCTTCGGCTACGACCGACGGCTAATGGCTAAGGGCAATGCGTCGGCAGTCCGTGTGCCCGAAGCCACAACATCGAACTGGCACTTGTGAAAGAGGCCCGCCTGAACACTGAGGGGCTCGCCTGAGCACTGGCGCCACGAGGCACATCATCAACTGCACGATGGGCACGAGGACGAGAAGCGGTCCTTAGCCGGCTCCCAAGCGCACGTCGGCGACATACTGGTTCAGCGCGGCCGCGATCTGCCCCCTAAGATCGCTGTAGGTCTTCGCGAAGCGCGGCGACCAGTCAAGTAGGCCGAGGAGGTCGTGGTAAACGAGGACTTGACCGTCACATCCTCGACCAGCGCCTATCCCAATCGTTGGGATGGCCAGACCACGCGTTATCTGCTCGGCGACTGGTTCGGGTACCGCTTCGAAGACGAGCGCGAAGCAGCCCGCCGCTTCAAGCTCGCGCGCCTGCGCGACCAACTGCAACGCAGCTGCTGCCGTACGTCCCTGCACCTTGCGTCCGCCGAGCGCTGTCTGAGATTGCGGGGTAAGTCCGAGGTGGCCCATGACGGCGACACCCGCGCCGGTGATTGCCCGGACTTGAGATGGCCTCGGACCCTCCAGCTTGACTACGTCCGCTCCGCCTTCTTTGACGAGCCTGATTGCGCTTCGGACCGCATCCTCATCCGAGAACTCGTAGGCGCCAAATGGCAAATCACCGACGATCAGGGCGCGGGAGACGTGACCGGAGACGGCGCGTGTCATCATCAACTGGCCGTCAATCGTCGCCGGAACCGTCGAGCTGTGGCCTTGCATCATCTCCGCGCCAGTGTCACCAACGAGGATGATGTCGATGCCAGCCTCGTCTGCCAGGCGACCGCCCTCGGCGTCGTAAGCGGTCACCATTGCGATCGGAACGCCACGCCGCTTCAGCGCGCAGAGCAGCGGAGGCGTAATCTTCCTGCGCTTCTTCATTGCGTACGAATCTCCATGCGATTTAGCGGTCGGGGACATCTCGTCAGCTCGACCTATCGTTCGCCTCCGTAGGCGGATCGTGCCAGAACTCATCCGCTGGGCGCGCCTAGCGTAGCGGCGCCCTTGCGTCCATGAGCAGGCCTTCAACCGGCGACCAGCAAGCGGGCACCGAGATCAGCCTCCTCAAGCTCGAGCAAGGCGGCGTTGCGCGCCTGCCAGCTTCCCGACGCGAGGTCGTGCGCGAGCTGGCGGACGGCGCGTTCCTCAACCCGTGGCCCGACTAAGGCCCACGGCGAGGCCGCGCGCCGCACCGGTGCCTCGAGATAGGCGCTCGGACGGCGCCAGTAGGCGTGGAAGAACCCATCGGTGCAATCCCAGGGAATTGGAACGGGCTCCGCGCGTGCACCCAGAACGTCAGCACGTGCTTGGATGCTCGGGCCCGCGAAGCAAAAGGACGCGAACTCAGGGAGATAGTCACGGACGAGCCAGAAGTCCGGCACGCGTTCGCTGTCCCATTGGAAGACGACGGTGCGACGGGCGACGCGCCGCATCTCGCGAAGCCCTGCCAAGGGATCGGACCAGTGATGGTCTGAAAGAACGGCCATCGCGGCATCGAAGGACTGGTCCGGAAACGGCAGCGCCTCGGCAAAAGCCGCGATGACCGGCGCGGCACCCGCCGGGCGCTGCTGCCGCATTACCTCGGATGGCTCGACCGCGGTCACATCCCGAGCCGGAGGCTCATAGGAACCGGTACCGGCCCCAATGTTGAGAACAGTCTCGGCGTCACCGAGCGCAGCCCAGATGCGCGCCGCGATCCGCGGCTCGGTCTTCCGTAATCTTGAGTAGCCACCGCCAATGGTGTTGTAAAGCGGATCGGATCGGTCCATCGCGCACATGATGGCTGATTATCTCGCCTCTCCTGGCGGGCAATCCAGCCGCGGTTCGGGAGCTAGTAGACGGATGCTCCGAGAGGCTCGGGCGCCAGCGCCCTCCGCAACTCTTGCCGCAAACTCCCGCCCGAACCGAGGACAAGCCGATCATCGAGATGCTCATACCGGGAGAGGAACGAAAAGCCGGCGGGCTTGACGAGGGTATGCGTAATGAGCCCGCGTCTTCGACCGCATTTTCCATGGTCACGGTTTCGCAGCTCGGCGAATGTCAGCCTATCGGGCAGCCACTGACATTCTGATTGGCCTACCGCCCGTCTCGTCGTTTACATTGTCCCTTCTACGAGCTAGGAGAGAGATCTGGTCATCCCGCCATTGACTGAGATGGAGATGGCGATGCGCGGGCAAGCCGACGAGCTTGCGCGGCTTGTCGCTGACAGCCATGTGGTCGAACAGGCGGCTGAACGAATCGGCTCCGGGCGGATCTACGTCGTTGGCACCGGCACGAGTTTCCACGCTGCGAACCAGGGCGCCTATCTCCTCCGCCTCGCGGGTGCCGACGCAATGGCCGTATCCGCGGCCGACAGCGCGCTCTGGGGTCCAGCACCGGCACCCGAGGAGGCTCTCATCCTCCTCAGCCACCGCGGGACTAAGCGCTACACGTCTGAGGTTCTCTCTCGCGCGCGTGATGAAGGCGTCAAGACGGTCTCGATCGGCGGGGTTGGCTCCGGCGCGGACATCGAGACGGTCGCCCAGGAACGCTCCGGGACATTCACGGTCAGCCATCTCGGGGCACTTGTGCGCCTCGCCCAACTCGCGTCTCTTTTCGGGGCCCCCCTTGATCTCGATGCGATTCCGCACGCAGTCGCCGCGGCTCTTGCCGCACCGAGCCCGGCCGTCGAGCTACCGAAGCGCGGCATCGACTTCGTCGGCTCAGGCCCGAACCAATGGACGGCTGCCGAAGGAGCGCTCAAGGTTCGCGAGGCAGCACGTGTGTTCGCCTCCGCCTTCGCCACCGAACAGCTGCTGCACGGCCCCGGCTTCGCGCTTGAGGAAAACGATGCGCTCATCTGCCTGGACGGAGGCGGTCCTGGCGCCGAGCGCCTCACTGAGCTTTCGGCGGCGATCGAGTCGCGCGGCGCTCGCGTCTACCGCTTCCGCGCTGCCGATCTCGGTGAACCACTCTCGATCTTCCCACTGACTGTCATCGTGCAGCGGATCGCCCTGGAATTCGCGCTCAGGCTCAACACTGACCCCGATGATGTCGCTCCGCCGGTCTGGAAGACCATGCAGCGCTAGAGACACGACCACCGACTCTCCGCATGGGCCGACGGCCTCGCCCCCGCTCCGCCGCGGTACGCACCTAATCAGGAGGGCGGTGAAACAGCCAGGACCTCGACGTTATTGCCATCGGGGTCGAAGACGGACGCGCTGTAGTGCCGGGGGCGGTGACGCCGCTCGCCAGGACCGCCGTCGTCCCGATAGCCGGCGCGGATGGCGATGTGGTGAAACTCGATGACTCTCGCGCGCTCGGGTACTGGGAACGCAAGGTGAACGTTCTCGCTCGGCTCGCCGCGCACAGCGCGAACGAACGGTCTCGCCCGGCGACGTGGAACCGCTCCGGGAGGACCTTCGCGATCCGCAGCCCCAGGCTAGGCACGATCGTCTCGTAGAACCGCTTCGATGCCTCGAGGTCGGCCACGCGGATCCAGAGATGGTCGATGACGTTGCGCCCTTCGCGGTCCCGCCCGTGGTAGACGGCCTCGACGCTATTGCCGTCGGGATCGAGCAGGAAGGAGCCGTAGTAGTGGTCCTCGTACTCAGGACGCAGTCCTGGCTCGCCGTCGCTCGCGTAACCGGCACTAGTGCCCACGCGCCAGAATGCATCGACCTCTGCGTGCGAACGCGCGACGAAGGCAACATGCAGGCGGCGCGTTAGTGCGCGGCCTGCACGCGCCTGTGCGATGTGAAAGTCATTCCACTCACAGAAGTGGCCGCCCAAGGAGGAGATGCGGTGACCGAGTGGATCCAGCACAGCCTTGTAGAAGCGCCTGCTCGCGTGATGGTGGAGGACCCGCACTGTAACGTGGTCGAACAAAGCCGGATTCTTGCAGCCCCAGTCCGCTTGTCTCTCCACTGGGTTCAAACGGCGCGAGCGGTTGACAGAGGCGCGCGATTCGTTGAAGGGTTACGCGGGACCACGGCCGCGCCCCCGTCCTCCACGACTGAAATGAGTTAGGGGATGCCGGCTTCGCAGTCGACGGCGGCCCGCTCCTCCGGTTTAGGGAGCGACCCCACCGGGTTGATCACTCGTAATAACTGCAGGCGTGCACGATGCAACCGGATCCGGACTGCATTCGCCGATGTACCCATGGCGATCGCGATCTGCTTCGGGGTCAACCCTTCCCACGCCGTGAGCGTAACGATTTCGCGATCCCTCGCAGAAAGGTCGCTAAGCGCTT
>Ga0307277_10001198_pt1 | contig 10093 bp, 8 predicted proteins | sample ER_DNA_116_FD_194473 | JGI IMG/M metagenome (GOLD analysis project Ga0307277, IMG submission 194473) | Bulk soil microbial communities from the East River watershed near Crested Butte, Colorado, United States - ER_DNA_116 | ecosystem: Environmental > Terrestrial > Soil > Floodplain | place: USA...
GCCGTCGATGCCGGTTGCCGTCGTCGAGAACGCGGCCGCCGGCAACCGCGCATTCGCGACGCTGAACGAGGGTCTCGGCAAGGTGCTCCGGTTCGGCGCGTACGACGACTCCGTGATCGAGCGCCTCCGCTGGTTCGTCACGACCCTCGGACCCGCGCTCTCGAAGGTCCTCCAGATCGGCGGCCCGATCGACCTCCGGGCGATCACCGCCCAGGCGCTCCAGATGGGCGACGAAGGACACAACCGCAACGTCGCGGCGACGTCCCTCTTCACGCGGACGATCGCGCCGACCGTCGCGACGTCGCTCGGCGGCGAGATCGCGGCGGAGGTCTTCACGTTCCTTCGGGCCAACGACCACTTCTTCCTGAACCTCTCGATGGCGGCGTGCAAGTCCGGGCTCGATGCGGCGGCCGGGATCGAGGGCTCGACGGTCGTGACGGCCATGTCGCGGAACGGCGTGGACTTCGGGATCCGTCTCAGCGGCACGGGCTCCGCCTGGTTCACCTCGCCGGTCGGGGTCCCGGACGGGCTGTACTTCCCGGGCTACGGACCCGACGACGCGAACCCCGACCTCGGCGACAGCGCGATCACCGAGACGTTCGGGATCGGCGGCTTCGCGATGGCGGCGGCTCCGGCGATCGTCCGGTTCGTCGGCGGAACACCCGCCGATGCGATCGCCTTCACCCGGCTCATGGAGCGCATCACGCTGGCGAAGAACTCGGCATACGGGCTGCCGTCGCTCGGCTTCTCCGGGACGCCGACCGGGATCGACGCGCGGCTCGTCGTCGAGACGGGCGTCGCGCCGGTCATCAACACCGGGATCGCCCATCGCGAGGCCGGGGTCGGGCAGATCGGGGCCGGGATCGCGCGGGCACCGCTCGCCTGCTTCGAGCTGGCGGTCCGTGCCGTGGCGCGCGGCTTCGGAATCGAGGCCGCGGCATGAACGCGAGTCGCGGCACGGACGCGGGTCGCGCCGTCGTCGCGATCGGCGGCAACGCCCTGATCCTCGACGGACAGCGGGGGACGATCGCCGAGCAATACGAGAACGCGGTCGAGATGGCGCGCCACATCGCGACGCTCGTGGCCCAGGGCTGGGGAATCGTGCTGACCCACGGCAACGGGCCGCAGGTCGGCTTCATCCTCCTCCGCTCCGAGCTCGTCGGCGACACCGCCCCGGTTCCCGCGCTCTCGCTCGAGATGTCCTCGGCCGACTCGCAGGGCGGGATCGGCCACATCCTCGCGATGGCGCTCCTGAACGAGCTCGGCGCGCGCGGTCTTCCCGATCGCGTGGCCTACGTCCTGACCCACACCGTGGTGGATCGGGACGACCCGGCCTTCGCCGACCCGACGAAGCCGATCGGCCCGTTCTACGACGCCGACCAGGCCGCCGTTCGTCAACAGCGCAATGGGTGGCGGATGATCGAGGACTCGGGCCGTGGCTACCGCCGAATCGTGCCCTCACCGAAGCCACTGCGGATCGTCGAGTCGGACCAGATCCGGACGCTCGTCGACGCGGGCTTCGTCGTCGTCGCCGTCGGTGGCGGCGGGATCCCGGTCGTCGAGACGGACCGTGGCTACGAGGGCGTCGAGGCGGTCATCGACAAGGATCGGGCGTCCGCCCTCCTCGCCGCCAGCCTCGGCGTGCCGCTCCTCGTCCTGTCGACCGGCGTGGAGCAGGTCGCCTGGCACTTCCGCCAGCCGGACGAGCGCCTCCTGGCGTCGATGACCGCCGAGGAGGCGACCCGATATCTCGCCGAGGGGGAGTTCCCGAGGGGCAGCATGGGACCGAAGGTCGAGGCGGCGGTCGACTTCCTCGCCCGCGGCGGCAAGGAGGTCCTCATCACGACGCCGGCTGCGTTGGAACGCGCGATCGCGGGTCAGACGGGAACCCGGATCGTGCCCGACTCGATCCCCGCCCCCATCGGATCAGCCTGACTCAAGGAGGACGCACCATGGCGACCGTCGAGGCAGAACCCTACGGCTTCGAATTCGAGCCGGCGACGACTGCCCTGCTGATGATCGATTTCCAGCGAGATTTCGTGTATCCGGGCGGCTTCGGCGAGGCCCTCGGCAACGACACGTCGCCGCTGCTGAATGCGCTGCCACCGGCCGAGCGCGTCCTGAAGGCGTGCCGCGATGCCGGGATCTTCGTGATCCACACGCGGGAGGGCCATCGGCCCGACCTGTCCGACCTGCCGCCGTCGAAGAAGGTGCGGGGAAGGGGCAAGATCACGATCGGAGACGTGGGACCGATGGGCCGGATCCTCGTCCGCGGCGAGCTCGGTCACGACATCGTCGAGGAGGTCTACCCAGTCGATGGCGAGCCGATCGTCGACAAGCCAGGCAAGGGCGCCTTCTACGCGACGGACCTCGATGCGATCCTGAAGATGAAGGAGATCAAGCAGCTCGTCGTCTGCGGCGTCACGACCGAGGTCTGCGTCCACACGAGCGTCCGCGAGGCGAACGACCGCGGCTACGACGCGCTCGTCCTGTCCGATGCCGTCGGCTCGTACTTCCCCGAGTTCCAGCGGGTCGCCCTCGAGATGATCAAGGCGCAGGGCGGGATCTTCGGCTGGGTGAGCGACTCGGAGCGGTTCCTCCGGGCTCTGGCGACCGCAACCGGCAGGCAACCGGCGGCGGCGGGAGCGGCCGTTGGTTGACCGTCCGGAGGTGAAATGAGCGATCGCGGAGGAGTGGAGGAATCGATGCAACAGCAAAACAGCGCCTACAAGCCCCGCCTCTGGGTCCCCGGAGATTGGAACGCGTTCTTCGGGCTCGGGACGAACGTTCTCCTGAACGTCCTCGTCCTGTCGGGGCTGGTCCTGTTCGTCATCAAGCTCCCGAACGACATCGTCTTCGGGCGCATCCTGCCGGCCCTCGGGATCGCCCTCCCGATCGGCAACCTGTACTACGCCTACCTCGCGTACAGGCTCGCACGCAAGGAAGGCCGCGACGACGTCGCGGCGATGCCGTACGGCCCGAGCGTCCCGCACTACTTCTTCGTCACGTTCGTGATCATGCTGCCGGTCGTCGGCAAGACTGGTGACGTGCTCAAGGCTTGGGAGGCAGGCCTCGCCTGGGCGTTCTTCATCGGGATCGTCGTGCTGATCGGCGCGTTCATCGGGCCGACGATCCGGCGCTACACCCCGCGGGCCGCGATGCTCGGCACGCTGGCTGGCATTTCGATCGCCTTCATCTCGATGAGCGCGGCGTTCCAGATGTGGAATGCTGCCTGGATCGCGCTGGCGACGTTCGCGATCGTCCTGCTGTCGTGGACGGCCGGAGTGCGGCTGCCGTTCGGCATCCCGGGCGGGCTGGCCGCGATCATCGTCGGCACGATCCTCGGCTGGCTGTCGTACTTCGTGTTCGGCTGGCACGGCCTCGACCCGAAGACGGTCGGCGACTCGTTCGCCCAGTTCGGGATCCACCTGCCTCGCCCCGGAACCGAGGTCCTGAGCGGCCTGAGCGACGTCGCCCCGCTCCTCGCCACCGCCATTCCCCTCGGCGTCTACAACTTCACCGAGGGGATGAACAACGTCGAGAGCGCCTCGGCAGCCGGCGACAACTACAACCTCCGCCACATCCTGCTCGCCGACGGCATCGGAGCGGTCGTGGGATCGTTCCTCGGCAGCCCGTTCCCGCCCGCGGTCTACATCGGGCACCCCGGCTGGAAGGCCGTCGGCGGCCGGATCGGTTACTCGCTGGCGACCGGCGTCGTGATTGCTGCGATCTGCTTCTTCGGGGTGGCTGGCCTCCTGCTCGCAGTGATCCCACCGGCGGCCCTGTTCCCGATCCTGTTGTTCATCGGCCTCGTCATCGGCGCGCAGGCGTTCCAGACGTCGAAGGCGAAGTACGCGCCGGCGATCGTCCTGGCCTTGATCCCGAACATCGCCCAGTGGGCGGGAACGCTTGTCGACAACGCGCTCGTCTCGGCGGGCACGAATGCCGGAACGGTCGGATTCGACAAGCTTGCCGGCAACGGCGTCCTCTACAGCGGGATGTCGATCCTCGGGTCGGGCGCCGTCCTGGCGGGTCTGATGCTCGGCGCGATCGGGGTCTTCGTGATCGACAGGCATTACAGCCGGGCGATTGTCTACTCGGTGATCGCCGCGATCCTGGCCTTCGTCGGGCTGATCCACAACCCGGCCGGGCTGATCCTTCAATCCAGCGGCGGCGGTTGGACGCTCGTCGCTCCGAACGAGGTCTGGATCGGCTACCTGCTCGGTGCCCTGGTCATCTGGGCCGTCGCCTATCGCGAGGGCCACGCCACGGTCGCCGAGCTCAGGGCGGCGGTCATGACCCCACCTGAGGCTGAGCCCGAGGCGGCTCCGATCTGAGCATCCCCCTGCAGCCGGGCGGGCTCCCCCGAACCGCCCGGCTGCCCATCAACCCGGAGGGCCCATGGCATCTGACCTGCTGTTCGTCAACGGAACGCTGATGCGGGGGCTGGCCCTGCACGCCAACCTGGACGGCGCCGAGTTCGTCGAGGAGGCTCAGACCGCGCCGATCTACCGGATCCATTCGATCGGCGACGTGCATCCGGGGATGTACGTGGTTCCCGAGGGCGGCGTCTCGGTTCCCGGCGAGATCTACCGCGTGCCGGACGACGTCAGGCGCCGGGTGGAGGCGGGGGAGCCGCCCGGCCTGTACCGCGGCCCCGTCAGCCTCGCCGATGGGCGCGTCGTGCCGGGCATCCTCTATCCCCGCGAGCTCGCGAAGGGCCACCGCGACATCTCCGACCACGGCGGCTGGCGGGCGTACTGGGCCACCCGGACCGCCTCGGGCGCCGGCGAGGGCTGAGCCGGTCTGAACCCGGCTGAACCGGGCCACCACTGAGGGAGGAGAGGGATCGTGCCGAACCTGGACACGGGCAACACGGGCTTCATGCTCCTGTGCACGAGCCTCGTGATGTTGATGACGCCCGGCCTCGCGTTCTTCTACGGCGGGCTCGTCGGCCGCCGGAACGTGCTCGGGATCATGATCCAGAGCTACGTCTCGATGGGCTGGACGACGGTGCTGTGGTTCGTCGTCGGCTATTCGCTCTGCTTCAGTGGCGGCAAGGGCGGCATCATCGGCAACCTCGACATGGTCTTCCTCAACGGCGTGACGCTCGACACGCCGTCGACGCTCAACGACACGATCCCCGCGATCGTCTTCATCGCCTACCAGATGATGTTCGCGATCATCACGCCGGCCCTGATCACGGGGGCCTTCGCCAACCGGGTCACGTTCAAGGCCTACATGCTGTTCCTGACCGGGTGGCTCCTCCTCGTCTACTTCCCGTTCGTCCACATGATCTGGGGCGGCGGGTTCCTGGCCGAGCGGGGCGTCCTCGACTTCGCGGGCGGGATCGTCGTCCATGCGATCGCAGGCATGGCCGCGCTCGCCTCTGTCCTCTACGTGGGACGCCGCCGCGGGGAGGACAGCGGCGCGCACAGCATTCCGCTGGTGGCTCTCGGCACAGGCCTGCTGTGGTTCGGCTGGTACGGCTTCAATGCCGGCAGCGAGTTCCGCGTCGACTCCGTGACCGCGGTCGCGTTCCTCAACACGGACGTCGCCGCGTCCTTCGCCGCCATGGTCTGGTTGGCGATCGACTGGCGGGTGACCGGCCGACCGAAGTTCCTCGGGCTGCTGACGGGCGCCGTCGCGGGCCTCGCCACGATCACGCCGGCCGCGGGCTACGTGTCGCCGGTGACCGCGGTGATCATCGGCTGCGCGGCGGGAGCCGTCTGCTACCTCGCGGTCGCCGCGAAGAATCGCCTCAAGCTCGACGACGCGCTCGACGTCTGGGGCGTCCACGGCGTCGGCGGGACGCTGGGCATCGTGATGCTCGGCCTGTTCGCGACGAAGACGTTCAACCCGGCCGGAGCCGACGGCCTCTTCTCGGGCAATCCGGGCTTCTTCGTGGCCGAGGTCGGGGCCGTGATCCTCGCGGTCATCTGGGCGTTCGTGTTCACGTGGGGGATGCTCTGGCTGATCAACCGCGTGACGCCAGTCCGGGTCGATGAGGCGGGCGAGCTGGCCGGTCTCGACGAGTCGATCCACGGCGAGCAGGCCTACGTGGGGGCGCTGTAGGCGCGGTCGCGCCCGACGCTCGCCGGACCAGGCGCCGAACCTTGACGGGTCAGTGCACCGCTTCGAGGAAGCGGCGCGTCCGCTCGTGGCGGGGGTTCGCGAAGAACTCGTCGGGCGTGCCGTCCTCGATGATCTCGCCCTCGTCCATCATCAGCACGCGGTCGGCGACCTTGCGGGCGAACCCGATCTCGTGGGTGACGACGACCATCGTCATCCCCTCCCGGGCGAGCTCCTCCATGACCGCGAGGACCTCGCCGACCAGCTCGGGGTCGAGCGCCGACGTCGGCTCGTCGAACAGCATGACCTTGGGGTTCATCACCAGCGCCCGGGCGATCGCGACGCGTTGCTGCTGACCGCCCGACAGCTCGCTCGGATAGAAGTTGGTCCGCGGCCCCAGGCCGACCCGCTCCAGCATCGCCCCGGCGATCTTGCTCGCATCCGCCTTCGACCGGTGGCGGACCTCGGTCAACCCGAGCATGACGTTGCCGAGCGCCGTCAGGTGAGGGAAGAGGTTGAAGCGCTGGAAGACCATGCCGATGTCCGAGCGCTGGCCGGCGAGCTCGCGCTCGGGCAGCCGGACGGTCCGCGCGCCGGCCCGGCGAACCCCGATCGTCCGACCCTCCAGTCGGACCTCGCCGGCATCGATCGGCTCGAGCAGGGCGAGGCAGCGGAGCATCGTGCTCTTGCCCGAGCCCGATGGCCCGAGGACGGCCTTCACGTCCCCCCGCTCGACGCCGAAGCTGACCCCGCGCAGGACCTCGTTCCGACCGTATCGCTTCCGGATGTCGACGGCCTCGAGCAGAGACCCGCCGGGCGAGCCCGGGGCTGTGGCACTCGGACCCACCTCGGCGGGGCCGAGCAGATCCGGATCGAGGAGGAGCTTGTGGTCCGGCTGATCCGTCATCGAGCGCCCAGTCCCCGGAGGGTCGTGCTCAGCCGCCCGCTCTCGCCGCGCTGCGATGTCCATAGGAAGCGCCGCTCGAGAAGCGCCTGGAACACCATGAACACGCTCACGATCACGAGGTAATAGATCGCCGCGGCCGCGTAGTACTCGGCGAAGCGGAAGCTGATCGAGATCGACTGCTGCGTGTACGAAAGGAGCTCCTGGAGCGAGATCGCGCTGGCAAGGCTGGTGATCTTCAGCATCGTGATGAACTCGTTCGCGGTCGGCGGGATGATCACCCGCATCACCTGCGGCAGGACCACCCGCCGGAACACGCTCCGCGGCGTCATCCCGAGGGCCCGCGCGGCCAGCTGCTGACCCTCGTCGACCGCGAGGAGGCCGCTCCGGACGATCTCCGCCATGTAGGCGCCCTCGTTGAGGGAGAGGGCCAGCCAGGCTGCGAGGAACGGGCTGAACCAACCCTCGATGAGCGCAGGGAAGAGCTGCGGCAACGCGTTCCAGACGAACAGGAGCTGGACGAGCGTGGGGATCGCCCGGAAGATCCAGACGTACGTCCAGCCGATCGCCCGCAGGATGCGGAAGCCGCTCCCGCGCATGAGGGCAACGACGAGCCCGATCACCACGGCCGTCAGCTGCGCGACGACCGTGAGCGCGATCGCGATGATGGCGCCGTCTCGGAAGCCCTGGGACGTGAGCGCCTGCCAGAAGGTCGCGGGGTCGAAGTTCATCGGCGGTCCGCGTGCTCCGTGCGGCCGCCGGCAGAGCCGGCGGCCGCCACATGGTCGGTTACTGGATGACGTCCAGGTTCGTCGGATCCAGGTTGTACTTCGTCGCGAGCCCAGCGAGCGTCCCATCGTCCTTGAGCGCCTTCAAGGCCGCGGTCAGGGCGACACCGACGTCGGCCTTGCCCTTCCCGAAGTAGATCCCGTACTTGGAATCCCCGCCAACCGTGAACGCGATGTCGTACTTGCCGGGGTTCTTGAGCCGGAAATCGGCGACTGCGGTATCGGTCTCCCAGACGGCATCGACCCGGCCGATGACGATCTGCTGGAGCTCGTCGGCAACCTTCGGGTACCCCTGGATGGCAATCGCGGGTTTGCCCGCCGCGACGCACGCGTCGCTGGCGGCCGTCGACACCTTCTGGACGAGGCCACCGCTCTGGATGGAGATCTTCTTGCCGCAGAGGTCCGTTTCGGCCTTGATGCTCATCGGATTGCCCGTCGGAACCATGACCTGGTGGCTCGACTTGAAGTACGGCACGGCGTCGGCGACCTTCAAGCGGTCGTCGTTGATGTAGAGCGCCGTCCAGACGATGTCGCATCGACCCGCCGTCAGGGCCGGGATCAGCCCGTCGAACCCGGTGTTCACGATCTTCTCGGTGAGGCCGAGCTTCTTGAGGACCGCCTGGTACGACTCGACGTCGAACCCGACCGGCTTGTTCGGATCGCTCGGCGCGAAGAACTCCATCGGCGAGTACTCGATGTCGACGCAGTTCGACAGCTCGCCCGGCTTCAGGAGCGAGGTGGGGGCGGCGATCGCGCTCGCCGACGGCGCCACCGACGCACCCGCCGCGGCGCTCCCTGGCGCGGACGCCGGTGCCGCCGCACTGGCAGAGGCCGGAGCCCCACTGCCCCCTCCGCCCGTGCATGCCGACACGATCAGCCCGGCCGTTGCCACCAGCCCGAGCAGGCGCTTCGAACGTCCAGTCACGGTTTCCTCCTCCATCGGTGGGCCCGTCGGGCCTCGCCGCAGGGCACACTTGTATCACCTTTGGAATCGTTGGCAAGGTGGGCGATGGACGGTTCGGACCTGTCACGCGTCTTCCGGAACGCGCGAGTCCTGACCTGCGACGCGACGCGACCCGAGGCCACGACCGTCGCCACCAGGGACGGCCGGATCGTGGCCGTCGGCAATCTGGACGAAGTGCTGGCTGCCGCGGGGCCGAGCGCCGAGCAGATCGATCTGGCCGGACGAACCGTCGTCCCGGGCTTCATCGACGCCCACAACCACTTCGCCTGCACGGCCGAGACGTTTGCCGCGATCGACGCGCGACCGTCGTCGGCCGGCTCGATCGCCGAGCTCGTGGCCCTCGTCGACCACGCCGCGGAGCGGACGCCCCCGGGCGGCTGGGTCCGTGGGTTCGGGATGGACTACACGCGGTTCGCCGAGGGCCGTCGACCGACGCGCTGGGATCTCGACGAGGCGACGACCGCGCATCCCGTCGTGATCCTCCACGTCTCGGGCCACTACGCGCTCGTCAACTCCCGGGCGCTCGCCGAGCGCGGCATCGGCGATGACGTCGGCGACCCGCCTGGCGGCTCGTTCGAGCGCGACGCGGCCGGCCGGCCGACCGGGCTGCTGCTCGACAGCGCGACGAACCTCGTCCTGCGGAGCTCGGTCGACATCGGTGGGCATGGGCCGAACATCCACACGGCAATCGAGACCGAGGCGCTCGTCGCGATGCTCGATGAGGCCTCACGGCGGTATCTCGCCGCCGGCCTCACCACGGTCTGCGATCCGCAGGTCACGTCGCGCGAGCTGAACGCGTATCGGGAGGCACGGGCACGGGGCGTGCTCCGGATCCGGACCGTGGCGATGCCACTCTCGCATCAGCTCGACGAGCTGCTCGCGATCGGGCTCGTCGGGCCGTTCGGCGACGACTGGCTGCGGATCGGCGGCATGAAGTTCTACACCGACGGCGCGATCACTGGCGGAACGGCGATGTTCAGCCGACCGATGGGATCGCGCGGCCAGTACCCGGGTACGCTGTATCACGAGCCGGTCGAACTGGCCTCGCTCCTCCGGACCGCGGCCGCGGCCGGCTGGCAGCTCGCCATCCACACGATGGGCGACCGGGCGATGGGGATCATGCTCGACGCGGTCGAGGAGGCAGTCGCCGCGGCGCCGGCGTGGGACGCCCGTCACCGGATCGAACACGCCACATGGCCCACGCCCGATCAGCTCGTCCGGATCGCCCGCCTCGGGATGGTGCCCGTCACGCAGCCCGGCTCGATCGCGGAGCTCGGCGATATCTGGCGGGACCACCTCGGCGAGCGGGTCGAGCGGGCAACCCCGCTCCGTGAGGAGCTGGATCTCGGGATCCGGCCGGTGATC
>Ga0307277_10001199_pt1 | contig 10084 bp, 11 predicted proteins | sample ER_DNA_116_FD_194473 | JGI IMG/M metagenome (GOLD analysis project Ga0307277, IMG submission 194473) | Bulk soil microbial communities from the East River watershed near Crested Butte, Colorado, United States - ER_DNA_116 | ecosystem: Environmental > Terrestrial > Soil > Floodplain | place...
CTTGCGCTCGTTCGCGATCAGTACACGCAGATGCTCGGTTTCGCGGTAGCTCACTTTTGGGCTCCGAGGGTCCCATACCCTCTCCCGGCCTTACATAACGAGCCCGTTTGCAGGGGATTTTAGGCCGGATCTCGACCGTTGCAGGAACATTCGTGACTTCTCGGGGCGTCCATATCGGCAACGTCGAGCTGGAGCAGCGAGCCCTGGGCGATGAGCAGCTCAGCCGGTATTCAGCGTCCTAGCGGGCAAAGCTCGGGGCGAAACTTCAACGGGCCGCGAGCTCCTGAGCCGAATCCTCCCGGTTTCGCAAACCGGGCGACCGCCTAGCGGGCTAGGTCAACGGGACGAGGGCTACCTCATCACCACGATGCTGTCGATACGGCCGACGTAGTAGTCGCACCCGACCGTTACTCCTCCATCGCACTTCGGCTTTCCACCGATGGAGACGGGCCACGTGTTCGCGATGCTTCCGGTCCATACCCGGTTGGTCTTGGGTGTACCGCCGTCGACTGTGATCGTGACGCCCGTGGTTGTGCGATCACAGCGAACGGTATGCCACTTGCTGTCCGCCACGATCTCGCGCGACCAGACGGCCGACCGGTGGACTGACCCCTTGAAATTGCAGCCCACCTTGCCGTCGAAGAGGGGGATCTTCCACATGCCGCCGCTGGTATTCGCCTGTCCCTTCTGGATGATGTTCTGATCACCGAAGGAGCCGGTGTAGAAGCGCATGATGACCGTGAAGTTCTCGGTGCCCGGGTTGAGCTTCGAGCTGGTCACATTGATGAGCCGCTCCGGGTGCGAGGTGACCCACCTGTTTTCGGACGGCCAGCGGTAGCCGACCGCGCCGTCCGTGACGACTCCAGTCACGACTGCGGATCCGATCGATCCGGACAGGCCCGAGCCGCTGCTGTCCGTCATCGTCCTCGCGCCGGGGGGCTCGTTCATCTCCCAGTCCGCGATCACCGCGCCGAACGCCGAGGCGGCACCGAAAGACGCGGTGACGAGCAGTAGCACTGCCGTCACCAGACCCCAACGGCGCAGACCGGCCGTTCCACTCAGCAATCCCATCTACAAGGGATACCCGAGCGGTTGCCGATTTCCTTACAGCCGCGCGGCAACAGCGCCTATGATCGGCCTCGTCGGGAGGCCACAGTTCGTCGCGTTCACGTGCCCGGAGCCGCCGCCGAGCGCGACCGCCACCTGAAGGCGAGCCGGACGAAGCCCTGAAGGCATCGCCCGGCTCGTCCAAGAGATCGTTACGAGTTGTCCTTCTCGACCGCGTTGCCGGCAGGAGAGACGGCGTCCCAGGAGCCGCCGAAGTCGGCTTCACGAAGGCGTAAGAATTCCGGCACCGAAGGTTCCGAGATTTTGACGCGAAGAGCAAGACAACTTCGGCTGGTCGCTATCCCCGCGCCCGGGCAACCTCGGCTTGCTCGCGCTTCCCTAACCATTGGCCTTGCAGGTGCGCCGTTTCGGCGCCCTGGGTAGTTTGGATGCGTGAGATTGCGCGCCGGGACGCTCGCGGCCTTCAGCCTGGCCATCGCGCTCGCGGGCTGTGGATCGAGCTCGGAGACCTCGACCGGGCAGCCCGCGCTGCCGCGCGCGCTCGCGCACACGCTCGCGGACAAGAGTGACGAGATCGCCTCCGCTCTGGAGGGCGGCGACCCGTGCGGGGCCGCGCACCATGCCGACGAGCTGAAGAAGGCCGTCGACGCCGCGGTCTCGGACGGCCAGGTCCCAGCGGTGTTCCGTGGCGAGCTCGAGCGCACCGCGACCGACCTTCAGAACGAGGTCAACTGCACGGAGGAGCACGGGGACAAGGGAAAGGGCGAGGGCGAGAAGAAGGGTCACAAGGACAAGCACGGGGAAACCACGACGCTCGGAACGACCATCTCGACCACGACCGAGGAGAGCGGATGAGCGTCGAGGCACTCGCCGAAGGCCGCTACCGCGTGGAGAACGTCCTCGGACGCGGCGGCATGGCGTGCGTGTATCTCGCGCGCGACGGCGAGCTCGAGCGCCCGGTGGCGGTCAAGGTGCTCGCCGAGCACCTGGCCGACCAAGCCGCGTTCCGTGACCGCTTCCTCCGGGAGGCTCGCCTGGCCGCCCAGCTCTCCCACCCCAACATCGTCCAGGTCTTCGACGTCGGCGAGGAAGAGGGGACGCCCTTCATCGTCATGGAATGCGTCGAGGGCTCGACGCTCGCGGACGAGCTGCGGACGCGCGGGCCCCTCGAGCCCGACGAGGTCGTGGACCTCGCCTTGCAGATCTGCGGCGGCCTCGAGCATGCCCACGCAGCCGGGCTCGTCCACCGCGACATCAAGCCACAGAACCTCCTCGTTCGTCCCGACGGGACCGTGAAGATCGCCGACTTCGGGATCGCGCGCGCCGCGGAGACGACCAAGCTGACTCAGATGGGCAGCGTGCTCGGAACGGCGGCCTACCTCGCGCCCGAACAGGCGCTCGGCGAGGAGGTCACCGCCTCTGCCGACCTCTATTCGCTCGGCTGCGTCCTCTACGAGCTCCTGACCGGGCGTACGCCCCATGTCTTCAAGACGCTGCCGGAGCTGGTCGTCAAGCACCGTGAGGAGGCGATCACGCCGTTGCGCGAGCTTCGCCCTGAGGTGCCCGAGCGCGTCGAGGCGGCGGTCATGCACGCGCTGGCGCGCAACCCCGAATACCGGCCGGAATCGGCCGCGCTCTTCGCCGAGGACCTCGCCGCCGCCTCGCCCGAGCCGCCGACGAGGCCGCTGCCGCAGGCAACGGGGACGGAGGCGACGCAGGTCCTGGGGTCACCCACGCAGGTGCGCACGGAGCCGCTTGCACCGAGTGCGCCCGCCGCCTCGCCCGCGAGACGAACACGCGCTACGCGCTGGGACCGCCGCCTCATCCTGGCGCTCGCCGCGGTCGTCGCGGCTGTCGCGATCATCCTCGGAATCGCACTCGGGACGAACGGCGGGGGAAGCGGCGGCGGCGAACCGTCCTCAGGCACGCAGGCCGTCGAGCCGGTCCCGCCCGCGTCCGATCCGGCGACGCAGGCGCGAAACCTCTCCGACTGGCTGCGCAGCAACTCCCGCTAGAACTGGGAGAGCTGGCCGATCCGCGACTGGAGCGGCCGCAGCTCCTTGAGCTGCGCGTCGGCGAGCTCGAGCTCCTTTGCGAGCGCTGCGACCCAGCGCTCGGCGATCACCAGGTCGGTCTCGAGCTCTTCGCGCTCCTTGCGCAGGGTCGCGAGGTGCTCCTGCAGCAGCATCAGCTGCTCCTCCCGATACTCGAGTCGGTCGACGAGCTCGGGGACGACGGCGTCGTCCTCCCATAGGGTCTTGCGTCTTTGCGGCTGCATAGCTCTCCCTTCGGTAACCCTTACTCCCGCGTCTCATCTTCGTGAAGAACGCCGACTTGTAAAGAGCCGCGTCAGCCGCGGACGATCTCGACGCCCTCGACGCGCTCGAGAAAATCGAGCGCAAGCCGCTCGTTCTCGGGGTCCACGGTGGCACAGGCGTCCGCCAGCACCGTGACCTGGAAGTCCGCACGGAGAGCGTCCTCAACGGTCTGGAAGACGCACATCTCGGTGGCGGTGCCGGCAACCGCGAGGTGATCCGACTGGAGCCGCTCGCGCAGGATCTGTTCGAGCGGCGTGCCTTCGAAAGCCGAGTAGCCAGGCTTGAGGACGAAGACGTCGCCCTCACTCGGGGCGATCTCGGCGACGAGGTCGCCGGCTCGGCCTTCCTCCACGGCCCACCGAAGGAGGGCGCGCGTGTCCGAATCCCAGGTGCCGGCGATGTCGTTCGCGTAGACCACGGGCTCGGATGCAGCTCTTGCGGCCCGGAGCGCGGCGACCAGAGCGGGGTGACGCTCACGATAGGACTCGAGCAAGCGGTCGCCGTCCTCGTGGAGGAAGTCCTTGATCACGTCGACGAGCAGCAGCGTGCGGCCCACCTTCTCCATGTACCCGCAGAGGAAGGTCGACAGACGGCCGGAATATGTTCGTAACCAGTGGCGCAATCCGGCGACGTGCTCTCCTTCGCGGACGACGACTTCTCGTGGGTGGACCCCGCGCTGGAGACGGCGCCGACGATGCCCGTCACCGTGCCGGCCCGGGTGCGCCCGCGCAGGCAGAACCGCACGCTCAAGAGCGACCTCGAACGGCTCCGTGCGTGGCTGGCGGCACGCGCCCTTGCGTCTCCGTACCGAAACCGCGTCCTGCTCGCGGGTAGCTTCCTCCTCGCCCTCCTCGTGCTCGCCCTCGTGCTCGTCCGCCCGCTCGTAGGCGGCGATTCGACTGCTCCCCAGCGGTCCACCACGAAGGAGAAGAAGCTCACCGAGGTGCCTGCTGTGAAACCTCCCCCCAAGCCGCGCGCGCTCGAACCGGGAGACCGCTCACCAGCCGTCGCCGACCTCCAGACCGCGCTCGGAGCGCTTGGCTTCTACTCCGCGGGAATCGACGGCGACTATGGCGACAGCACCAGCGCGGCAGTTCTCGCCTTCCAGTCCGCCCACGGGCTCGCCGCCGACGGAGTGGCCGGGCCGGCGACGATGGAGGCGCTCGCAGAAGCGGTCAGCGCCGGCACGCGGACCGATGCGACGACCGCACAGCAAGGCCTCGAGACCGCCTCGGGGGCGGGGCGAATTCCTTCCGCCACTCTTACGCGCGCGAAGAAATTGCTCGACGATTCGGTCTCGCGGCTAGGCACGATGCCGCCCGGCCGCATCGCCGCCGTCGGCCCGGTCTTCCACGACGTCGCGGCGCAGGCGGCCGACTACGACGGCCCGCGTGCGCTCGCGCTCTTCTCGATGCTGAAGGCGAACGTCGACTTCCGCGCGACGCATGCTTCATCTGCTCGGAAGGACATTCGGGACGGCGACGGGATCGTCTATCGCTCCTTCGAGAACCACGGCTACCAGTTCCATCCGATCGCGGCGTTCGCCCACCTGAACAGCCTTGCTCGCCGGGGCAAGCGGGAGGCCGTGGCGCGCCTGGCACCGGCTCTCGTCGAGCGCGGAGTTCACTCCCGTGGGGCGCTCGTGTGGGAGTACTACTTCCCCTTCGGCGGGCCCTCGCGCTGGTCGTCGGGATTCGCCCAGGCAATCGCAGCCCAGGCGCTGGCGAGGAGCGGCAAGCTCCTGGGAGACGATGACCTCCTCGCGCAAGCGCACGCGGCCTTCGAGGGAATCGGCCATGGTCTCTACCTGGAGCCGGGCGGCGGGCTCTGGATTCGCGAGTACGGCTTCAGCGACATGGCCGTCCTCAACGCGGATCTGCAGTCGCTCGTCTCACTGAGCGAGTACGTACGCATCTCCGGGGACTCCCAGGCGAAGACAACCCTCGCCCGGCTGGACTCCACGGCCCGCTCGCTGCTCCCGCAGTTCGACACGGGCTGCTGGTCGCTCTACGCTCTCGGGGGGTCGCCCGCCTCGCTCCACTACCACACCTACCACGTCGACCTCCTGCACCAGCTCGCGGCAGAGACCGGCGATCCGTTCTGGAAGCAGACCGAGGACCGCTGGCGCGGCTACCTCTCCTCCGGCGGCCCTACCGCCTGCTAACCGACTCGACCGAGCAGCTCCGCAGGACGCTGCTCAATCCAGGCCTCCGTGTTTTGCGTAGGTCCGTTCGATGAACGCTCAGGACGGCGCACACGCGTTCTGGCTGCGCGCGCCCGGCCGCGGGGAGATCCGGCCGGTGACGTTACCCGAGCCGGGGCGGGACGACGTGGTGGTGCGCACCGTGCGATCAGGCGTCAGCCGCGGCACCGAGACGTTGGTGTTTCGGGGTGGTGTGCCGCCCGGCCAGTACGCCGCGATGCGGGCACCCTTCCAGGAGGGGAATTTCCCGGGGCCCGTCAAGTACGGCTACCTCAGCGTCGGCGTCGTCGAGCAGGGCCCGCCGGACCTGCACGGCCGGACGGTCTTCTGCTTGTACCCGCACCAGACGGCCTACGTGGTGCCGGCCGGCGCCGTTACGGTCGTGCCGGAGGACGTGCCACCCGCGCGGGCCGTGCTCGCCGGCATCGTCGAGACCGCCGTCAATGCACTGTGGGACGCCGCGCCCCTGCTGGGGGACCGGGTCGCGGTCGTCGGTGCCGGGATGGTCGGGTGCACTGTCGCACGCCTGCTGAGCCGGTTTCCGGCGGTGCAGGTCACCCTTTTAGACGTGGTTGCCGGCCGGGCCGATGTGGCGGCCGCGCTCGGCGTCGACTTCGCGGCTCCGGCCGACGCCGCGGGCGATCGCGACCTGGTCGTGCACACGAGCGCGACGTCCGCAGGGCTCCAGCGGTCGCTGGACCTGCTCGGCCCCGAGGGCACGGTCATCGACCTCAGCTGGTACGGCGACACCGACGTTCGGCTGTCTCTCGGGGGCGCGTTCCACTCGCGCCGCCTCGGCCTCCGCGCCAGCCAGGTTGGCTCGATCTCCCCGGCCCGAAGCGGAAGCCGCACGACGGCGGACCGGTTGGCACTCGCGCTCGACCTCTTGCGCGATCCTGCCTTTGACGTGCTCGTCACCGGGGAGTCCCAGTTCGGCGAACTGCCCGACGTGATGGCTCGACTGGCGGCCGGGAGCCTGCCCGCGCTCTGCCACACCATCACGTACGGCGAGGGGTAGATCGTGTTCAGCGTGACAGTGCGCGACCACATGATGGTCGCTCACAGCCTCCGCGGTGAGGTGTTCGGGCCCGCGCAGCGGCTGCACGGCGCGACGTACGTGGTCGACGCAACCTTCCGGCGTCGCGACCTCGACGCGGTCGGCATCGTCGTCGACATCGGCCGAGCGACCGAGGAGCTGCGCGCCGTCCTGGCCGACCTCAACTACCGCAACCTCGACGACGAGCCGGCGTTCGCAGGGATGAACACCTCGACGGAGGCGCTCGCCCGGGTGGTCGCGGATCGACTCGCCGAGCGCGTACAAGGGGGCGGCCTGGGCGACGCCGCCGGGGAACTAGAGTCGCTCTCGGTCACGCTGCACGAGTCCCATGTGGCGTGGGCCAGCTACGAGCGAGCGCTGTGACGGCACTGCACGTCGTCGTACCGGACGGCATCGACGATCCGGCCCGGCCCAGCGGCGGCAACGCCTACGACCGCCGGGTCTGCCGCGCGCTCGCCCAGATCGGCTGGCCGGTTCACGTCCACGCTGTGCCGGGCTCCTGGCCGCAACCCGACGCATCGGCGTACGCAGCTCTCGCCGGCGTCGTCCAGCGGATCCCCGACGGCGCCCTGGCGCTGCTCGACGGACTTGTCGCCTCGACGGCCGCGGAGGTGCTGGTGCCCCACGCAAAGCGGCTGCGTCTGGTCGCGCTCGTACACATGCCACTCGGCCAGGACACGGCAGACAGCGAGGCCCGCACGCTGGAGGGCGCAGTCCTCTCCGCTGCGGCATCCGTGGTCACGACGAGCGCGTGGAGCAGACGAACGCTGGTCGAGCTCTACTCGTTGCCGGGCGACCGGGTGCACATCGCCGAGCCCGGCGTCGATGCCGCCCCTCTCTCACCGGGGACGACGACCGGCGGGGCGCTGCTCAGCGTCGCGGCGGTGATCCCCGGCAAGGGCCACGACGTGTTGCTGGATGCGCTCGCGACGATCACAGACCTGTCCTGGGACTGCCTGTGCGTGGGCAGCACAGACCGTGACCCGGCGTTCGCAGAGAACCTCAGGCGCCGCGTCTTGGACGGCGAGCTCGCTGACCGCGTGCGCTTCGCGGGGCCGCGCATCAACGCGGATCTCGATCGCAGCTACGCGTCCGCCGACCTGCTCGTCCTGCCGTCGCGCGCCGAGACCTACGGCATGGTCGTCACCGAGGCGCTTGCCCGTGGCCTGCCGGTCCTCGCAGCCGATGTCGGCGGGGTTGCGGAGGCCCTCGGTCACGGAGCCTGTGGGATCCAGCCGGGGCTGCTCGTTCCCCCCGGCGACCCTGCTGCGCTCGCCGCGGGCCTGCGGGCCTGGCTCGGCGATGGCGAGGTGCGACTCGCCTGGCGCCGCGCAGCGCGCGAGCGGCGCGCGTCGCTCAGTGGCTGGTCGACCACGACATCCGTCCTCGCGGGTGTGCTGGCAGAAGCGGCGCGATGATCGTCGAGCCGATCCGGGTCAGCACCGAATGGCTCGACCTCCGCGAGCCCGCCGATGCCGCGGCCCGTGACCGCGCGCTTGTCGAGCACCTCCGGCGGAACCTCTCCCCGACCGGCTGCCGGGTGATCCACGATCTCGCCTGCGGGACGGGGTCGATGGGCCGCTGGCTCGCCCCGCTCTTACCGGGGCCGCAGCGCTGGGTCCTGCACGACCGGGACGCGGACCTGTTGCACGTCGCCGCTTCCGAGCTTCCCGGCCCGGCCGCCGACGGTGCTTCCGTCGCCGTCGAGACGCGGCGGTCCGACGTCACCCAACTGCGCCCCGACGATCTCGCCGACGCGACCCTCATCACCGCCTCGGCGCTCCTCGACCTGCTGACGCAGGACGAGCTGACGGGCCTGATCGACGTCTGCGCGAAAACACGATGCCTTGTCCTGCTGAGCCTGTGCGTCGTCGGTCGCGTCGAGCTGGCCCCGCCCGACCCGCTGGACTCCAGCGTGGCTGCCGCGTTCGACGCCCACCAGCGCCGCATGACGGTACGCGGCCGCCTGCTCGGCCCGGATGCCGTCGTGGCCGCAGCCGAGGGATTCCGGCGGCTGGGGACCGAGGTGCTCATCCGGCCGGCCGCGTGGCGGCTCGGCGCCGCCGAGGCCGACCTGGCGGCGGAGTGGTTCAGCGGGTGGATTCGCGCCGCATGCGAGCAATCCGTCGACCTTGCCTCCGAGGTCGGTTCTTACGTGCGTCGGCGTCTCGAGGAGGCCCGAGCAGGGGAACTCACAGTCACCGTGGGCCACGCCGACCTGCTGGTCCTGCCCGTGACGACGGGTTTTGGCGAAACCGGTGGCGGGTTTCACACGTACCGCCGGACAGCACAATGAGGGGGACCGTTCGGGCATGGGCGCGGCCTGTAGCCGCGGCGGCGACGCTCACCGTCGTCGTCTGGCGCGTGGGCTTCGGCCCGTTCCTCGACGGCGTCCGCGAGGTGGACGGGGCGGCTCTCGCGGCAGGAGCCGTGATCGGCCTGCTGACGACCGTCTGCTGTGCCTGGCGGTGGACGATCGTGGCGCGCGGCCTCGGCCTCCGTCTGTCGTTCTGTGCTGCCGTCGCGGCGTACTACCGGTCGGTGTTCCTCAACCTCACGCTCCCCGGCGGGGTGGCCGGCGACGTTCACCGCGGCGTCAGCCACGGCCGTGACGTGCGTGATGTCGGCCTAGCCCTGCGAGCCGTCGCCTGGGAGCGCACCGCCGGACAGGTCGTGCAGGCCGTCGCGACAGTCGCCGTCCTGGTAGCGCTGCCGTCGCCGGTGCGACCGTCGATCCCACTCGTGATCGTCGGGTTCGTCGCGACGGCGATCGCCGTCGTGCTCGTCAGCCGGGCTCGACCCGGTGAGGGGCGTTCGCGGTGGGCGCGGGCAAGACGTGCGCTAGCCCGCGACGTTCGCGACGCGCTCCTCGCCCGGAGGGCCTGGCCGGCGATAGCGCTCGCATCCGCACTGGTCGTGATCGGCCACGCGACCACGTTCGTGATCGCCGCGCGGACGGCGGGCACGGAAGCGCCACTCTCCCAGCTCTTGCCACTGGCCCTGCTCGCCATGCTGGCGATGGTGCTGCCCAGCGTCGCCGGCTGGGGGCCGCGAGAGGGTGCGACGGCATGGGCGTTCGCCGCGGCCGGCCTGGGTGCGGCGCTAGGCGTCGCCACCGCGGTCGTGTATGGCGCCATGGTCCTCGTCGCCAGCCTGCCCGGTGCGCTCCTCCTCGTGGCCGCCTGGGTGCCCCGCGCCGCGGTCGCTCAGCCCGATGGAGCCGCGGATGCATGACCGCCCGTACACACTGCTTTCCTGCAGCGTGTCGATGGACGGCTACATCGCGAGCGCGGCCTCGCGCCTGCTGCTGTCGAACGAGGCCGACTTCGACCGGGTCGACGCCGTTCGCGCCTCGTGCGACGCGATCCTGGTCGGCGCGACGACGGTGCGGAACGACAACCCCCGGCTTCTCGTGCGCTCGCAGGCACGCCGCGACGT
>Ga0307277_10001201_pt1 | contig 10077 bp, 7 predicted proteins | sample ER_DNA_116_FD_194473 | JGI IMG/M metagenome (GOLD analysis project Ga0307277, IMG submission 194473) | Bulk soil microbial communities from the East River watershed near Crested Butte, Colorado, United States - ER_DNA_116 | ecosystem: Environmental > Terrestrial > Soil > Floodplain | place: USA...
GCACGACGTAGCCGCGGCGCACCTGCTCGGGCCGCGCGAGGCCGAGCTGCTCGAGCTCCTTGGTGGCGAGGGCGACGAGGTCGTCGTCCTGCATGGTCCAGAGCTCGTCGCCCTTGAAGGCGAAGTACTCGAGGCCGACGCACGCGGTGTCCGGGTCGGGGACCATCCACGGGCTCCACGAGCGGTAGTTCTGAATGCGGCCGACGTGCACGTCGGGCTCGTGGATGTAGATCCAGTTGTCGGGGAACAGATCCTCGCCGTCGAGCACGAGCGCGACGGTGAGGAAGTCGCGATAGCGCAGGCCCTTGGCGGCCTCGGTGACGCGCTCCGGCGGAGCGGGGTCGGTGATCCCGGCGGTCGCGCGCAGCGGCAGCGACGAGATGACGGCCTCCGGCTCGATGATCTCGTCGGGCGTGTGGACGGCGACGCACTCGTCGTCGACGAACTCCAGGCGCGTGGCGGGCGTCTCGAGGCGGACCTCGCCGCCGAGCTCCTCGATGCGGGCGGTCATGGCCTCCCACATCTGGCCCGGGCCGTAGCGCGGGTACTGGAACTTGTCGATCAGCGACTTGATCTTGTTGCCCTTGTTGCCGAAGAAGGCGGCCTTGGCGGCGCTGAAGAAGCTCAGGCCCTTGATGCGCTGGGCAGCCCACTCGGAGCGCACCTCGGTGGCCGGGACGCCCCACACCTTCTCGGTGTAGCTATTGAAGAAGTGGGTGTACAGGCGCTTGCCGAAGCGGTTGGAGACCCAGGTCTCGAGGTCGTCCTCGCGGCCCTTGGGCTTGATCGCGGCCCACATGTAGCTCAGCGTGCAGCGCACGAGCTCGACCGGCCCGAGCTTCTTGATGACGTCGGTGCCCTTGAGCGGGTAGTCGAGGTAGCGCCCGCGCCAGTAGATGCGCGACATGCGCGGGCGCATCAGGAACTCGTCGCCCATGATCTCGAGCCAGAGGTCGTTGACCTCCTGGCTCTTGGTGAAGAAGCGGTGCCCGCCGAGATCGAAGCGGTAGCCCTCGGGGTCGACGACGGTCTTGGCCAGGCCGCCGACCTGCTCGTCGGCCTCCAGCACGATCACGTGCCGGCCGGCCTTGGCCAGCAGGTAGCCGGCGGTCAGCCCGGCGGGGCCGCCGCCGATGACGACATAGGGACGGTCGCTGCCACCGTCGCCGGAGCGCGGGGCGTCGATCTCGAGGAGGGTCATGGCCGACAGCCTCCCCCCTCGCGCGGGGTTTGCAGTCGCCCTGCTAATCGTCGCTAACGATCCTTAACGGCGCTCATTTGCGCTCGTAGAGCACTGCGCGAACGCCCTTGGGCAGGGGCCCGCCCTCGGTCACGGGCTCGGCGAGCGTGCGTGACAGGCGCTTGTCGCGGTCGAGCACCCGCTGCCACTGGGCCGAGCGCTTGCGCACCTCGCTCGTCCACGGCGCGCCCCAGCGCGCGGTGCGGATGATCGGGAAGATCGCGAGGAGCTTCTCGCCGGGCTTCAGCGTGGCCACCAGCGCGTCCTCGGTGGGCGTCGGCCTGGCCGCCTTGAGCCGGTCCAGCGCGTCGCGCCAGTCGAAGACCAGCGGGTCCTCCACCGGGCCCATGGCGTCGGCCCAGCGCAGCCCGATGTTCTTGGGCAGGTAGTAGTGCATCACCGGCCCCTGCTCGGGGTGGATGGCGACGACCATGTCGCCGCGCTCGAGGCGGTCGCGGGTCAGGATGGCGACGGTGTGGGCGTCGCTCTTGGTGTCGAGCACCCCGGTCCGCGGGTTGAACCAGAAGGCGACGAGGATGGCGATGACGACGAGGCCGAGTCGGCCGCCGCGGGCCAGCCCGGCGGCCCCGAGCAGCAGCACCGGACCGACGAAGACCGAGAAGTAGCGGTTCGACCACGCCGGCGAGACCTGCGACGCCAGCCACGCGACCGCCAGCGTCGTGAGGCCCATGATCGCCACCGACAGCGCCGCACGGGCGCGCGGCGACCGTCGCGCACCGGCGAGGATGGTGCTGAGGCCGAAGCCCGCGCCGAGCGCGAAGGCCATCGCCGGCGCCGCGCCGCCGAGCAGGTTGGCGAGGCCGTTGAGGATCGCCTGGAACGTCGGCCGCTCAGCCCACGGCGCGCCGGTGTGCTGGACCTGCGAGATGAGGATCGGGATCCACGGCAGGTAGAGGACCGCGGTGATGGCGTAGGCCAGGAGCGCGTCGCGGACCACGGCGCGCCGGTCGGCGGCCTGGCGCCAGATCGGGACGAGCGCCGCCACGGTTCCGATGGCCAGGAACAGGCCCCAGTTGTGCGCGTAGGCGATCAGCGCCAGCGCCACGGAGAAGACGGGCAGCCACGCGCGCCGGCCGTGGACGAAGGTCATGACGAAGGTCGCCGTCACCATCGTCGAGAGCAGGGCGACGAGGGCGTACATCCTCGTCTCCTGCGAGTAGTACGTCAGGAACGGGTTGATCGCGGCCAGCAGCGCCGCGATCCAGGCCGCGCGGTCGCCGAAGAGCGCGCGGCCTCCGAGCCACGCGGCCGGCACCGTGAAGATCGCGAAGGCCACGGAGAGCGCGTGCGTGTCGGCCTCGCCGCTGCCGAAGACGCTCGTCCACAGCTTGAGGATCAGGTAGTACAGCGGCGGCGAGCCGTCCTTGCGCAGGACGCCCGGGATGTCGCCCAGCGGGTGCGAGGAGATGCCGACCGAGAGGCCCTCGTCGATCCAGAAGCGCGCGTGGATGGCCTGGGTGCGCAGCGCGAGCGACAGCCCGACGAGGAAGGCCAGCACGAGCAGCGACTTGGGGAGGCTGACGGCCAGTCGCGCGGTGCCCAGGCGTGCGATGCGCGCCCGTGGGCGCGCGACGGTCGGTGCTGTGGCGCTCATCCGCAGTTCCCCACGATGCGCCAACCGCCGGAGATCGCGAACGTCTTCACGGCCGCCTCGCCGCCGATGCTCTCGATCCCGGGAACCGGGTGGCTGCCGCTCGTCGTCCGCGACCGCAGCACGACGGCGGGAACCTGCGGCGGGACGTCACCCGGCGCGCTGGCCGAGCGCACGGCCGTCGTGTGCTCGTTGAGCAGCCAGGCCACCGACGGCACCTGGAAGGCGCCCGTGTAGGCCGTGCCGCACGCCTTCAGGCGATCGGGTCCACCGGCCTTCGCGATGGCGCCCGCGAGGCCGTCGGTCAGCCGCGCCTGGTAGTAGACCGACGCGCGGACGGCGTCGAGGCGGTTGACGCTCGGCGCGGCGAAGGCGATGGCGGCCGCCACGGACAGCGCCGCGACGGCCATCCCGCTCGCGAACCAGCGCGCCGGCAGGGCCCGCACCAGCCAGCCGATGCCCGTCCCGGCGAGCACGCAGGCCACCGCCGCCGGCATGATCAGATAGCGGGAGTTGCCGCTGAAGCCGTCGTTGGTCATCACGGCGACCTCGCCGACCCACACGGCGCCGGCCAGGGCCAGGCCGATCGCGGCGCGGCGCTCGCGGCGGCCAGAGCCGAGTCGCAGCGCCATCATCGCGACCAGCGCCCCGAGGCCGGTCCACAGCGCCGGCGTGAGCATCGCGCCGAACTGGCGGACCACCTCGCGGATCGGGTCATCCGAGAAGGCCGCGCTGTTGGCGCGCGGGTTGTGCGCCCGGTGGGCGGCGCGCAGCAGGTCGCCCGAGCCCCACAGCTCGGGCAGCAGCCACAGCACGGGCAGCGAGACGAAGGCGGCCGCGACGAGCTTGCGCGCACCGGGGTCGCGCCAGAACAGCCACAGCCCGTAGAGGCCGATCAGCGGCCAGGCTTCAGGGCGCAGCAGCGCGGCACCGATCCCGAAGAGGAAGGCGTGACGGGTGCGCCCGGCGAGGTGGCGGTCGACCGCAGCCAGTCCCAGCGCCACCAGCAGGCCCTCGGAGTTGCCCAGCGCCGAGTTGCGCAGCATCCAGGGGGCGACCGCGTAGGCACCCGCCGCGGCGGCGCCGGCCGGCATTCCGCCGAGGCGCCGCGCGACCCGGAAGGCCATGACGACGCCGGCGATGGCGCCGGCGCGCGCGACGAACAGCCACAGGTCGGGCGCGAGGCTGCCGAAGAGCGCGAACGGCGTGGTCAGCAGGACCGGGAGCGGCTTCCACGACGGGCCGTCGACCGTCGAGAGGTCGAGGTGCAGGATCTCCCGGCCCCACACGATCCAGGCCCACGGGTCGTAGGTCGGCGCGGACGGGATGAGGAAGGTCAGCGCGGTGAGCGCGAGGACCGCCAGCGCGACCCGATAGCGCACGGCGACGCGCGGCACGGTGAGCGCCGGCACTCGGGGACTGGGTGCTGTCAGCTCGTGTGCAGGGGGCATTGGAGCGGCGACCGCGATTGTTGCGGAAGCGATGTTGCCCGCCGTTAAGACGATGCAAGCGCTCGTGTGCGCAACTCCGGGCTTGCGCCATCCGTTGCAGAGCCATGATTCGCCGGCTCGTCGCGCTTGCCTGGCTCGTGGCCCTCGCGCTCCCCGCTGTCGCCCTGGCCGACCCGCCGTGGTCGCCCACGCAGAATCTGTCCACGCCGCACCTGTTCGTGGATCCGGTCGACGTGACGGCCTCCGGCGACGGGACGGCGCTTGCGTGGTGGACGTCGTCGGAGGGCGTCCCGGGCCGGCCGCCCGCCTCGACCCTGGCCTCGCGCCCGCCGGGCGCGACGACGTTCGACCCCGAACGCGTGGCGCCGGCCGGCACCCAGGACATTCAGGGCTACGCGCAGTCGCGTGCCATCGCCCTCACGATTCCCCCGGTCGCGCTGACGGCTCCCGCGCGGCTGGCCGTCGCCTTCGGGAGCACGAACGGCGCCTTTGGATCGGCGCGCCGCATCGTCGACGAACGCTCGCTCGGCGGCATCCCGAAGCTCGCGGTCAACGCGCGCGGCGACGCCGCGATCGCCTACTACCGCAACCTCGGCGGCACGGACAACCGCGTGATGGTGAGCCTGCGCCGAGCCGGCGGCAGCTTCGGGGCGCCGTTCCAGGTCGCCCACGGGCGCATCCGCTCAGTGGCCGTCGCGGTCGGTCCGCGCGGCGACGTCCTCGTGGCCTGGGACGCCCGCGGGACCATTCAGGCTCGCTACCGCAGTCCGAGCGCGTCGGGCTTTCAGCCCATCGAGACGATCTCCTCCGACCCCACCTTCTTCGCGCAGATCCACGCGGCGGTCACCGACGGCGGGCGCTGCTATCTGGCCTGGAGCGCGAAGTTCCTCAGCGAGGGCGGCTCGCAGGGGCCGGTGTTCGACGAGGTCGCGGTGCGCCCGGCGGGCCATCGCTTCCGCACCGCCCAGCGCCTCGAGCGCGACGGCGAGAGCTTCGCGCAGCGCCCGGTCGCGCTCGCGCTGACGGGAAGCCGCGACGCGACCGTCGCCTGGACCGGGTTCGATGGCGCGAACGCACGCGTGCGCGTCGCGTCGACCGACCCGACGGCGCGCTTCGGCGCCCCCCAGGACGTCTCGCCCGCCGGCCGCGACGGGGTGGTCTCCGATCTCGCGGCCGCGGGCGGGACGCGCCTCGTCGCGTGGGACAACGGCAGCTTCGACGCCAACCAGGTGTTCGCCGCGCTCGCCCCGCCCGGCGCGCCCTTCGGCGCCGCCGAGGCCGTCTCGGCCGCCCAGGAGGCGCGCGCCGGCCACGCGACCCTTGCCGGCGTGCCGACGGTCGTGTGGACCAACCGGCCGGCCGGCTCGCACCCGCCGGGCGGGCTGGCCGCCGTGCAGACCTTCGCCCAGGCGGCGACGCGCACCGGCTAGCCTCCGCGCGTGTCCGCCCCCTGGTCCGCGATCGGCGTGCCGATCGACTCCGTCGGCCGTGCCGGCGGCACGGAGCACGCCCCCGCGGCGGTGCGCGAGCACGACCTGCCGGCGCGACTCGGCGCCGAGGACCGGGGTGACCTCGACGTGCGGATCCACGGCGAGGAGCGCGACCAAGCCACCGGCGTGATCGGGATCGCCGACACGCTGGCGACGACGACCGCGGTGCGCGCCGCTGTGCGCGACGTCGTCGCGGACGGCAGGCGGCCGCTGGTGCTCGGCGGCTGCTGCGCGCTGGTGCCAGGCGCGCTGGCGGGTCTGCGCGACGCCGTCGGAGCGCTCGGGGTGGCCTACGTCGACGGCCACGTCGACGTCTACGACGGGACGACGTCGCCCAGCGGCGAGGGCGCCGACATGCCGATGAGCGTCGCCTTCGGCCGCGGCCCGGACGCCTGGGTCGACGTGGCCGGCGGGGCGAGCGCGGCGCCGGCGGACGTCGTCGTGCTCGGCGCGCGCGATCCGGAGGAGGCCGCCGACATCGCCGACCTGCGCGCGGGGACGCTCGCGGCCCTCGAGGTGCTCGGCCCCGACGAGCTGCGCGCGCGGGGCCTGGGCGCCGCGGGCGCGCAGGCCGCGCAGCGGCTGGGCGCCCACGGCCGGCCGTTCTGGATCCACCTCGACCTCGACGTGCTCGACGAGCGCGCGATGCCGGCGACCGACTACCTCATGCCCGAAGGCCTCGAATGGGACGAGCTGGCCGAGCTCCTGGCGCCCCTGGGCGCGTCGCCCGGGCTCGCCGGGCTGAGCCTCGGGTGCCTGAACCCCGAGAAGGACCCCGGCGGGACCTTCACCGAGCGGACCTGCGCGCTGCTGGCCGGCGCGCTGGCCGGGGCCTGATCAGACCTCGAGGCGGGTGTCCTCGAGGTCGAGGTCGCGCTCGAGGCGGCGCATGATCTCGTCGTTGATCTTGCCCACGTTGCGCAGGCGGATGATCTCGGCGCGCTCAGCCTCGAGCACCTTGCGGCGCAGGCGCTGGTAGGCGTAGGACTGCTCGTCGATGGCCCCGTCGTCCTCGTCGTCGAAGCGCGCCGAGAAGCGCCGGATGCGGAAGTCGTACAGGCCGCGCATGCGATCGGCGGTGTCGTCGCGCACCCAGTCCAGGCCGCGCAGCTCCTCGATCCGGTCCAGCGCGGCGCGCGCGGCCAGGATGCGCGCCTTGGACTCGCGCTGCTCGAGGTTGCCGTCGTCCTCGACGCCGAGGACCTTAATCAGCCCCGGCAGCGTGAGGCCCTGCAGGATCAGCGTGGCCAGGATGACCGCGTAGGTGAGGAAGATGATGAGATCGCGCTGGGGGAAGTTGCCGCCGCCGTCGATCGTCTGCGGGATGGCCAGCGCCGCGGCCAGGGACACCGCGCCGCGCATGCCCGTCCACGCCACGATGGCCGGGAACTGCCAGTCGACCGCGGGTTCGCGCTCGCGCACCCGGCGCGAGAACAGGCGCGGCGCGTAGGTGGCGGGGAAGACCCACAGGAAGCGGATGACGATGACCGCGGCCGAGACCACGGCCGCGTCCTCGACGATCGATGTGGTCGACAGCCGGCTGATCCCGTCGATGACGGTAGGCAGCTGAAGCCCGACGAGCACGAAGAGCACGGCGTTGAGGACGAAGACGAGGATCTCCCACACCGAGAAGGCCTGGATGCGAGTGGCCGGCGTGATGAGCTCCGGCGAACGCCACCCGAGGTAGATGCCGGCCGTCACCGCGGCCAGGACGGCGGAGACGCCGAGCGCCTCGGCCGGCAGGTAGGCGAAGTACGGCGTGACCAGGGAGATCGTGATCTCGGTCGGGGCGTCGTCGAGCGCCTTGCGCAGCAGGGCGATGACGTAGCCGACGGCGATGCCGATCGCGATGCCGACGATCGCGTTGAGGACGAAGCGCCCGCCCGCCTCGGCCATCGAGAAGCTCCCGGTCACGGTGGCCGCGACCGCGAACTTGTAGGCGACGAGGGCCGTCGCGTCGTTGACGAGCGACTCGCCCTCGACGATCGACACGTAGCGCCGCGGGGCGCCGACGCGGGAGGCGATGGCCGACGCCGCGACGGGATCGGTGGGCGACACGACGGCGCCCAGGACGAACGCCGCCTCCCACGACATCCCGTCGATGAGCTCGTGGGCGACGACGGCGACCCCCACCATCGTGAAGATGACCAGGCCGATCGCGAGCAGGGTGATCTCGCGCAGGTTGTCGCGCAGCTCGCGCAGCGAGGAGAAGAAGGCCGCGGCGTAGAGCAGCGGCGGCAGGACGATGATCAGGACGACGTCGGGGTTGAGCTGGACGTTCGGGATGCCGGGGATGAAGCCCAGCGCGGCGCCGCCGATCACGAGCAGGATCGGATACGGGACCTGCCAGTGGTAGGCGACGATGAGCAGGACCGACACGGCGCTCAAGACGGCGAGCAGCACGAGGTCCAGGTGGGCCTGCGCGAGCACGGTCACCCGCTGTGAAGGGTCGCCACCGCCAGCGCCGCGACGCCCTCGCCGCGGCCGACGAAGCCCATGCCCTCGCCGGTCGACGCCTTGACGTTGACGTGCTCGGGCACCACGCCGAGCCCGTCGGCCAGCGCGGCGCGGATGGCGTCGCGGTACGGCGCGAGCCTCGGGCGCTCCATGACGACGGTGGCGTCGACGTGTGTCACGGCCAGCCCGCGCTCGGCGAGCGTGGCGACCACCGTGCGCAGCAGCAGCATCGAGTCCGCGTCGCGGTAGCGCTCGTCGGTGTCGGGGAAGTGCTGGCCGATGTCGCCCATCGCGGCGGCACCCAGCAGCGCGTCGATGATCGCGTGCGTCAGCGCGTCGGCGTCTGAATGCCCGACGAGGCCGAGCTCGTGCTCGATCGTCACCCCGCCGAGGATCAGCGGCCGCCCGGCCACGAGCCGGTGCGAGTCCCAGCCGATGCCGGTCGTCGCCGTCATCCGATCGGCTCCAGACGGCGCGCGCGGCGCTCGAAGACGGCCAGCTCGGTGACCCCGAGGTCCTCGAGGGACTCCAGCGCCTTGTCGTAGTCGCGGCCGAGGTCCTCGGGCGTGTGCGCGTCGCTGGAGAGCGCGATCGGGTTGCCGGCGTCGAGCACCATCTCCAGGAAGGCCCGCGCCGGATAGAGCTCGCCGACCGGCTTGCGCAGCCCGGCCGTGGAGAGCTCGACGGCGATGCCCGACTCGGCGATGCCCTCCATCGCGACCTCGTAGTAGTAGCGCAGGTCCCGGCTGGGCCACGGCCGCTGTTCGGGCCCCCAGTACTTGACGAGGTCGGGGTGGGCGAGGATGTCGAACATCCCGCTCGCCGCGGCCTGCCCGAGCCACTCGAAGTACGTCTGCCACACCTTCTCGGGCGAGCCTGCCGACGCCCAGATGTCGTACTTGTCGTAGTCGAGGGCCCCGTCGCCGACGAAGTGGATCGAGCCAACGACGAAGTCGAAGTCGCGGCCGGACAGCAGCTCGGCCATGCGGTCCTCGCGACCGGGGATGAAGTCGGCTTCGATCCCGAGCTTGAGGTCGGTCTCCTCGCGCACGAAGCCGCAATAGGCGTCGAGGTCGTCGCGGGCCGAGTGGCGCCACAGCTCGTGCTGCCAGACCTCGAGCGCCTCGGTGAAGCGGTAGACGTGCTCGGCCACGCCGAGCTCCGCGATGCCGCGTTCCTCGGCGACCTCGCGATAGCGCTCCGCGTTCGCGGCCGTCAGGTAGCGCTCGGCCGGCGTCGCGTCGACGTCGTCGGGGCGCAGGTGGACGTGGTAGTCGGTCAGCACGCGGCGCGGATTCTCGCAGGCCGCGGGCGCGCCACCGCCTACGTCCCGGGCTTCCCGCGCATCCGAGCCTCCAGCTTCGCCGCCTCGCGCTCGTTGAGCTCGCGGCCCTCGCGGGTGAACTCGAGCAGGAGTCCCAGCTGCTCCTCGCTGTAGCGCCGGAACAGGCGCTCGCCGAGGGCCATGTGCTCGCCGTAGTAGTCGCCGGCTCCGCCGCGCGCCTCCGGCGCCAGCTCGACGAGCACGCGGCGGCGGTCGGCAGGATCGCGGGTGCGGCGGGCGAAGCCGGCCCGCTCGAGACGGTCGAGGACGGTGGTGATCGCGCCGGTCGTCAGCCCCGTCTCCTCGGCGAGGCGCCCTGCGGGCACGGGGCCTTCGCGCTGGATGACATCGAGGCAGCGCATGTCCGTGCGGTTGAGCCCGATCGCGTCCGCGACCGCCTGGTCGTAGCGGTCGGTGGCGGCCTGCGAGCGCCGGACCTCGTAGACGAGCTCCTCGAAGATCTGTCGTTTCCTGCTTGCCAATCTGATATTTCGATCATTAAG
>Ga0307277_10001202_pt1 | contig 10068 bp, 6 predicted proteins | sample ER_DNA_116_FD_194473 | JGI IMG/M metagenome (GOLD analysis project Ga0307277, IMG submission 194473) | Bulk soil microbial communities from the East River watershed near Crested Butte, Colorado, United States - ER_DNA_116 | ecosystem: Environmental > Terrestrial > Soil > Floodplain | place: USA...
GACGTCCTACTAGGTGTCATCGACAGTTCTGAATCGACTCTATCGTCGGTGGCCTCGCCGTCGGTCTCCCCCATATCAATGGGCCACACTACACATGAGGCCGCCTCTAAGTCCTGCTTCAGGGTCACCGCTCCTGGGTGGTTCGGAGTCTCTGCAGGTCGGCGGCTTGCTCTAACCCAGAGCATCATCGCCCTCTTGATGAGTGGATCGTTTGTCCACAAGAGCATCGTTGCCGGTTGTAGGCACTTCAGAGGTCACTTACCATCCGGCCCTCACGAAGAGGGGCACCATGTCGATAGATGATCATTCTGGGAGTTCACGGCCATCCACCCGGACACGAGGATTCATACTGGCCGGTCTGATAGGTGGTCTCGTTGCTGTACAGACTGCCCTTGCTTACGCGGTGATAGGAGTGCGATAAAACAACTCCTTCAAGATGATGCCGTTTGGGTGGGCGCTTCGACAACAGTGCGGATTAAGAAAATTGAGAAAGTAAACGATCGACTGTGGATTGTCATGGCGAACTTTGTTGGGTCACCGTTTAGAATTGAGACAGAGTCGGGCGACCTGATACGAGCCATCGAGGGACGAACCGAGCTATTCAGGTTCGCTCTGGTGAGGACAACTGGCTCGCATCGACTCCTTGGCTTCGCAGCCGCTGTTGACGATACCAACTAATGATGTTGAGTAGTTCGGCCGTGAAGATCGTCCTAGGAGCACTAACTCTAATGAGTTTCGCCCTCATGACGCGTCCAGTTGAGGCTGCAGGTGGGTGTGATGAACATCCGACCTTTGGGAACATTTCTGGTTCGCAGGACACAGTTGTTCTGTCAGGCGCGCAAGCCGCCCAGTGTAATCTCGATAAGAAGGCTACAGCAACGACTCAAATCCCAAGACCCTATTACACCGAGCAGATCGTGTGTTCAACTGATCGGACGCAGGCAACTGCCGGAGTATGTTCAGCGACTCCCTGTCCGACCTCTTTCTTCGCGCTCCGAACCCTTCATTTTCCGGACGGAAGAGCGGAGGCGGCAGGTTTCCGATGCGTCACTCTCGAACAGGCGGTCGCCACCCCAGGTGTGACCGTGGCGCAGGTGTTTGAGGCGGTGCGGAGGGTGAGGCTTCCGGGTGGGGAGATTGGGGTGGAGCCGGGGGTGCGGGGGTTGGCGAACCTTGAGTCGTTCTTTTGGGTTGAGGGGGTGGAGCAACCGCCGGTCGACCTGGAGGTGGGTGGGTCGACAGTGCATGCGGAGTTCCGGGTACTGGAGTACCAGTGGACGTTCGGGGATGGGGAACCGTTGGTGACGAGGGGGCCGGGGAGTCCGGGGTTGGAGAGTGAGGTTCGGACGACCTTTGCGAGGAGGGGGTTCTATCGGGTTGGGGTGACGGTGATGTGGGCGGCTGAGGCCTTCCTGGATGGGAGGAGGGTTGGGGAGGTCGACGATCTGGTGTCACGGGCGGAGACGACCTATCCGGTGGCGGAGTTGAGGACGGTGCTGACGGGGTAGGGCGGGCTTCATCGGTTGGCCCGGGTTGGGATAGGCTGGCGGTGGATCGATCAAGTTGTGGCGTCGGGACGTTCGGCTTGGTCGGGTTGAAGCCGTGGTCCCTTCTGGCCGGTGAAAGGACTGCTCGTGGCCGCCGCGCTCATCGTCCTCACGGTCGTTGTGGTGGTGCTGGGCCTTTCGGTGCTCGGCTACAACGGGCTGGTGCGGCGGCGGATCCAGGTCGACAGCGCCTGGAGCCAGGTCGACATGCAGCTCAGGCGGCGCTCCGAGCTGATCCCGAGCCTGGTCGAGACGGTCGATGGCTATGCCGGTCATGAGCGGGGGACCCTGGAGGCGGTCACCGAGGCGCGGGCGAGGGCGATCAGCGCCCATGGGCCGGTGGAGCAGGCTTCGGCGGAGGGCGCGCTCACCGGGGCGCTGAAGAGCCTGTTCGTGGTGGTCGAGTCGTATCCGGACCTGCGGGCCAGCCAGGGCTTTCTGGAGCTGCAGCGGGAGCTGTCGGTCACCGAGGATCGTGCCGCCTACGCGCGCCACTACTACAACGACGCCGTGCTGACCTATAACAACGCCGTCACGACGGTGCCGCGGCGCATCCTGGCGGCGGTCCTCAAGTTCCGGACCCGCGAGTACTTCCGGGCCGGCGGGGAGGAGCTGGGGCCGGTCCGGGTCTAGTCCGGGGCGGCCGGGGACGGCGAGCCGCCACACGACCTCCCGGGTCAGCGCCGGCGGTCGTCGTCCTCGTCGGAGCCGAGGCGGGCTCGGCGGGCCCGTTCGGCGGCGTCCCGGTCGGCGGGGGAGATGTCCTCGGCGTCGGTGTGTTCCTGGCCGACGCCGACCAGGCGCTCGAGGCGGCGCCGGGCGCGCTCGAGTGGGGAGCGCTCCTCTGGCGGGGTGGCGGACTGGCGGGCGATGCGTTCCCGCTCGGCGGCCAGCTTCGCCTCGCGCCACCGGTCGCTGGATCCCACGGGTCGGTCGAGGGGCACCTGCTCCTCGAAGCTTCCGGCGGGGGCCGGTGGCCAGGTGGCTTCCTCTGGTGGTCGGCCGGGCTCATCCGCGGGTTGCTCGGAGGGGTCGGCGTCCTTGTCGATCGTGGTCGGGCCGGGTCCGTACGGGGCGGCCGCGGTCGAACCGGGGAGCCCTGGCTCCACTGGTGCGGTCCGGGAGAGATCGGGGTCGTGCTCGGTCAGGTCCTCGGGCCACTCGGCCGCCGGCCCGGGCCCGTCCGGCTCGACCACCTCGGACCGTAGCCCTTGCTGATCGGCCCGGGTCGCGTCGTCCGAGTCGGCGGTGCCAGGCTCGTCTGGCATCCCGCCTTCCGCGTCGGTGCCGGAACCCTCTTGGCCCCCGGTGGCCTCGTCCGTTCCGGGCTCGGCCGGGACCGGGCCGGGGCCTTCGACGGCCTCAGGCTCCGGGTGGACCGGGTCGGGGTCCTCGGCTCCGGGCTCCGTCGCCACCGCGGCGACCTCGGGCTCCATCGGGACTGGAGTGGGTCCATCGGTCGCCGCGGGCTCCGTCGGAACCATGCCGGGCTCCTCGCCCGTCGCCCCACGGTCCGTCGCGACCGAGCCGGGTGCCGTGGCGGCCTCGGGGTCCGTTGCGACCGGGGTGGATCCCTCGGCTGTCTCGGGGTCCGCTGTGACCGCTTGGACAGCTCCCTCGGTCGCTTCCGCGTCCGCCGGTTCCTCGCCTGCGGGCTCGTACTCCACTCCGTAGTGGGCGAACAGGGCGGCCTCCTCGTCGGGGCTGAGCTCGTCGTGGAGGTCGACCCGGGGGGTGTCCTTGATGTGGCGCTTCTCGTAGGGGACCTGGAGGCCGTCGGCGATCTCGGTGGCGTGGACCAGGGGCACGAAGGTCTGGGTGGTGCCGAACAGGCCGGTGTTGACCAGTGCCCAGGTCGGGTGGCCGGTCTCGCGGTCGAGGTAGAACTCGCTGATCGTTCCCACCGTGCTGCCGTCCCGGTCGACGATCGCCAGCGCCCGCCAGCGGTCCAGCGTCGCCGGGTCGAAGGCCGCCATGGTCGTCCTCCTTGCGCTCGCCATCCGCGCCGCTCGGGCGACGCCACCCCTCACTGCCCGCCGAGCAGTCCACGTAACCGGGCAAACCCGCAGGCCGCAGGATATCCGGGCGGCGCCTCAGTCGGGAGCCGACTGCTCCAGCTCCAGGCCGCGGGTCTCGGGCAGGCGGGCGAACAGGACGCAGGTCAGGACCACGGGCGCGCAGATCAGCACGGCGGCGGTCGAGAAGCTGTCCAGGGCGTCGGTGAGCAGGCCGAACGCGACCAGCCCGGCCACCGCGCCGACCACCCCGGCGGCCACCAGCCAGCCGGCCACGGTGGCCCGGACGCTGGTCGGGAACAGCTCGGAGCCGAGGGCGCCGAACGCCGGCGCGTAGGCCGAGGCGACCAGGATGGCCAGCAGGTAGCCGGCGGCCAGCGCGGCCCGCGAACCGCTGTAGGTCAGCATCCCGGCCAGCGCGACCATGGCCTGGGTGCCGGCGGCGGTGACCCGGCGGCCCAGCCGGTCCGCCGCCCACCGCCCGATCACCAGCCCGACCAGGCCGAGGGGGCCGGCGGCCAGGACCATGGCGGCGGTGGAGGAGCGGGACATGCCGAGCGCGTTCTCGGCGTAGACGAACAGGAAGGTGTTCATCGGGCCGGTGACGAACGCGATCGAGAAGGCGAGCACGGCCAGCAGCCGCAGGCGGGGACGGAGCTCGGCCCGGACCCTGCCGAGCACGGCCGGCCGGGCGGCGGCCAGGCCCGGGTCCGCGGCGGCCCGGAGCCGCTGGTAGCGGTCGGGCTCCTCGAGGCGGCGGGCGAGCAGGGGCATGGCGGCCAGGGGGACCAGGGCGAGGGCGAACAGGCCCCGGAACCCCAGCTCGCCGCCCGCGACCCCGCGGATCAGGGCGGTCAGGCCGGCGCCGATCCCGTACCCGGCCGTCATCAGGGCGATCGCCTTGGCCCGGTCGCGGGTCTCGGTCTCCTCGGCCGCGACCACCACGGCGACGGCGTTGGTGGCCGACAGCAGCGGCCGGCCGAGGGCGAACAGGGCCACGAACCACCAGTAGCCGGGGCTCAGGGCGGCCAGGGCGGTGACGGCCAGGCCGCCGGTCACGCAGCTGAGCAGCATCCGGCGGCGACCGTGGCGGTCGGCCAGGGCGGCCAGCGGCAGGCTGGCCAGGGAGGCGAGCCGGACGATGGCCAGCCCGATGCCCAGGGTGGTGCCGGACAGCCCGACCCTGGTCACCAGCGAGGTGCCCTCGCCGGCCTGGCCGAAGGCCCGGGCCACGTCGCCCAGGGCGGTGGTGGCGCCGAACTGGGCGAAGCCGGCGGCGACGGTGGCCGCGGCCACGGCCAGGATGGCCGGATGGCGCCAGCTGTGCAGGCGCACGCGGCGGGCGGAGGGTTCGTCGGCGCCAGGGTCGCCGGCCGGCGACGGTCCCGGCGCCCCGGTCGAGGTCACGTCGCTGATGGCCCTGGAGGTCGGCTTGCCGTCAAGGCACTCTAGCGCCTCGCATCGGCATGGCCGCCGGGCATCGGGCCTGTGGACAGCCCGACGCCCCCTCGTCCCCGCTCGGCTACCCTCCCAGAAGGGGCCCCGACAGCGGGGGGTGGGGGTCTGGCGTGCCCGGGCTCCCGGAGGGGCGGGGCACCGGTGGGTGGGGGTCGGGCGTGCCCGGATTGCCGGAGGCATGGCCACAAACCATTCGGGGGATCTTGACACGGTTTGCCCGGTACGGAAGCGTTACCGCGTCTCCGGGTTCAGCTCCACCACCTGCATCCAGCGCCGGTTCCAGGAAGGTGCCCATGCTTGCTCGCCGCCGCCCCCGCCCGCTTCCCGCCGTCCTCGTCGTCGCCGTCCTGGCCGCGCTGCTCGCGACCGCCGCCCCCGCCCCGGCGAGCCCGTCGCGGGCCGTGGCCGCCCCCCACGAGCAGCCGGCGATCCTGTTCGCCTCCGACGGCATGCGACCCGACCTGGTCGACCGCTTCGCGGCCAGCGGGGACATGCCCAACATGCGTGAGCTCATGCGGCGCGGGGTGGAGGGCCGCAACGGCCTCACCCAGGGCTTCCCGCCCAACACCGGGGTCGGCTGGTACTCGCTGGCCACCGGCGCCTGGCCGGGCAAGCACGGCTCCACCAACAACACCTTCCACCAGACCGGCACCGACTTCTCCCGGGCCACCAGCTTCACGTCCCCCGGCGTCCTGCAGGCCGACTCGATCGCCTCGGCCGCCGAGCGGGCCGGCCGCAAGGTCGCCCAGCTCGACTGGGTGGCCGGCCGCCAGGCGAGCATCGCCGGCCCGACGGTCGACTTCACCACCTTCTTCTCGACCCGGGGGGTGCTCGCCGCGCCGGCCGATCCCGACGAGCAGGCCGGCGCGGCCCGCTTCGGCCTGTCCTACCAGCTGGCCTCCTTCGCGCCGGCCAGCGGCTGGAGCAACGTGCCCGCCGGCGACCCGGCCACCCCACCCCAACAGACGACCCTGACCGTGGCCACCACGTTCGCCGCGCAGAACCCCAACCGGGTCTACGACGTCTACATCTTCGACTCCCGGGCCGACGCCCGGCGCGCCTACGACCGCGTGCTGCTGGTCCCGGCGGCCGCCGCCAAGGACGCCAGCAAGGCCGCGGCCACCCTGCGCGAGGGCCGGTTCGAGGAGGTCAAGCTGCGCGGCGCGGACGGCCTGATCGGGGCCAGAGCCGGCCAGAGCGCGGGCTTCTACGTGAAGCTGACCGACCTCGCGGCCGACCTGTCGAGCTTCAAGATCTACTTCACCTCGGTGGCCAGGGCCAACGCCACCTGCCAGACCGCCGCCTGCGCGGCCCTGCCGGCCGGCGGGGCCGGCGAAGACCGGCTGGAGAAGTACATCGCCGACAACCTGCCGTCCTGGATCGCGGCCGACTTCGCCCCGCTCGAGGCCCACATCATCGACGAGGACACCTATGTCGAGCAGGCCCGCGACCTGGAGGCCCGCTACGGCGACGCGGTGGTCCGCTACGTCCTCGGAGAGCTCCAGCCCGACACCGACCTGGCCATGGTCGGCTACCCGGCCACCGACGAGCTCAGCCACCAGTTCCTCGGCCTGATCACCCCGACCGACCTGGACGGCCGGCCCAACCCGTTCTACGACAACGTCGACGGCCAGGGGCCACGCGACGGCCGGGTGCGGATCCGCTCCGGCTACATCCGCAGCGCCTACCACGAGGCCGACGCCAAGCTGGGGCTGACCAGGCGGCTCATGCCCGACGACGCGGTCGTGATGGCCAGCTCCGACCACGGGTTCGGCGCCGCCTGGCAGGCGATCAACGCCGGCAAGGTCCTGACCGACATCGGGCTCCAGCCCAGCGAGCAGCCGGGCAACTGCCGGCTCGACGCCGCCGCCGCGACGACCACCAAGGCCAAGGCCTGCTACGCCGGCGGGACGGCCCAGATCTACCTGAACCTGGCCGGCCGCGACCAGCCCGGCCTGGTCCCGCTGGCCGACTACGACAAGGTCCGCGACCAGATCATCGCCGCGTTCAAGGGGCTCGAGGACCCGAGGGCGCCCGGCCGCCAGGTCGTCCTCGACGTGCTCAAGAAGGAGCAGCTGACCGACGTCGACGGCAGCGACTCCCAGCACCCGACCCGCTCGGGCGACGTGGTCGTGATCGCCCGTCCGCCCTACCAGTTCGACGCCGCCACCCCGGGCGTGACCATCGCCCCGTCGGAGTTCTTCGGCCAGCACGGCTACCGGCCGGAGTCGGTCGATCTCGCCCACAACCTGAACATGCACGGCAGCTTCGTGGCTGCCGGGCCGGGCATCCGGCACCGGGGGCCGGTGTCCGGGGTCAGGTCGGTGGACGTCGCCCCGACCCTCGCCTTCCTGATGGGCATCCCGGGGCCGCAGACGGCGCAGGGCCGGGTCCTGTACGACATCCTCAAGGGCGGCGACCGCTATTTCGACGCCCACCTGCTGGGGATCAACGACTTCCACGGCAACCTCACCGGGGCCGGCCAGATCTACACCGACCCCTACAGCGGGTTCCGCGGGGCGGCCGGGGGCGCGGCCGTACTCGCCCGCTACCTGCTGGAGCGCAAGCGGGCCAACCCCGACACCACCCTGCTGGTCCACTCCGGTGACATGATCGGGGCCAGCCCGCCCGAGTCGGGCCTGCTCCAGGACGAGCCGACCATCCGCGTCCTCAACCAGATCGGCTTCGACGTCGGCACCCCCGGCAACCACGAGTTCGACGAGGGACTCGAGGAGCTGCTGCGGCTGCTCAACGGCGGCCCGTCGCAGTTCCCGCCGGGCAGCACGTTCGAGGGCCAGGACTTCCCGCTCGTCTCGGCCAACATCGTCGACGCCGACACCAAGGAGCCGATCTTCAAGCCCTACCTGATCAAGCGGGTCAAGGGCGTCCCGGTGGCCTTCATCGGCGCCACCACCATCACCACGCCGACGATCGTCGAGCAGGGGGCGGTCGACGGCCTCGAGTTCCTGGACGAGGCCACGGCGGTCAACCGCTACGTGCCCGAGCTCAAGCGCAAGGGCGTGGAGGCGATGGTGCTGCTGATCCACGAGGGCGGCACCCAGGACCGGTTCCCCTTCGGCACCATCTCACCCCGGATCAGCGACATCACCCGGGCCCTCGACCCCGAGGTCGACGTGGTCATGGCCGGCCACTCCCACACCGCCCTGAACTCGCGGGTCGACGGGCGCCTGGTCGTGCAGGCGTCGTCGTTCGGGCGCGCGTTCGAGGACGTCCGCCTCACCCTGGACCGCAAGACCAGGGACGTGGCGGCGGCCTCGGCCACCCTGCAGGGGGTCTGGACCTACAACCCGCCCGACATCGCCGACCCGGCGCATCTGGTCGCAGGGGACCCGGGGGTCCAGGCGATTGTCGACGACGCCGTCGAGCAGGTCGCGCCGCTGGTCAACGAGGTCATCAACGTCGCCGCCACCGACCTGCTGGCTGGCCGCGACGGCGGGGCCAACGCGGCCGGCGAGTCGCCGCTCGGCAACCTGATCGCCGACGCCCAGCGGGCCGAGATGGACACCCAGTTCGCGTTCATGAACCCGGGCGGCATCAGGGCCAGGATCCAGGCCGGCGAGGTCACCTGGGGCGAGCTGTTCACGGTCCAGCCGTTCGCCAACGACCTGGTCAAGATGGACCTGACCGGGGCGCAGGTCTGGACGCTGCTGGGCCAGCAGTTCCAGACGCCGTCGAACCGGATCCTGGAGATCTCGGGCCTCCACTACCGCTACCACCTGACCTCCCCGACCACCGGGGTGATCGACGCCGTGTTCGTCGGCCCGCCGGGTGACGACTCCACCCCGGTGCCCAACGACGCCAGCGTCACCTACACGGTCACGGTCAACTCGTTCCTGGCCGGCGGTGGCGACGGGTTCACGGTCCTGCGCGACGGCACCAACCGCGTGGTCGGCCCGGTCGACCTCGACGCCCTGGTCGAGTACGTCAGGGGACTCCCCAGGCCCTTCACCAGCGAGATCCAGGGCCGGATCGTGCTCACCACCTAGCCCGGCGGCCGCTGGTCAGGGGAGACGGAGGAACCAGGTGATGGAGGCAGCGGCGCCGAGGAGGAGGAGGATGGCGGCTCCGCCCATGAAGTAGGAGGTGAGCTCCCGCTTCTCCTCGACGTAGGTGAGGCGGCTGCCGAGGTCGCGGTAGACGGCGTTGAGCTGCTCGGCGGTGGGGGCGGTGAAGGACTGGCCGCCGGTGATCTCGGCGATCTGCTGGAGTTCGGGCGGGGGCTGGGAGGCCAGGGCCACGGTGAAGACCGGCACCCCCTCCTGCTTGGCCTGCTGAGCGGCGGCCAGCGGGGGCACGCCGCTGCGGCTGGCGCCGTCGGTGAGCAGGAGGATGGCGGTCGGCGGGCGCTCGGCGTTGGCGGCCGCGTTGCGGGGGCGGCTGGCCGCGAGGGCGCGGACCAGCGCGTCCCCGACGGCCGTGCCGTCGCGGACCGGGGCGTTGCCCAGGGCGGTCCGGATGGCGTCCTTGTCGGTGGTCGGGAGGGCCTCGACGCTGGGCGCCCCGGCGAAGGTGACCAGGCCGACCTGGAACCGGTCGGGGATCTCGCCGAGGAAGGTGTCGGCCGCCTCCCTGGCCGCCTGGAGGCGCGTCGGGTTCACGTCGGTGCTGGTCATCGACTTCGAGGTGTCCATGACGAGCATGATGGTGGCCTGGTCGCGTGGCACCTGGGCGGTCGCCTCGGGCCGGGCCAGGGCCACCAGGAGCACGGTGGCGGCCAGCAGGTAGAGGAGCACCGGGGCCACCCGCCGCCAGCCGGGCCGGGCGGTGACCACGTTGGGCAGCAGCGCCGGGTTGCCGAACACCCCGGCCCGCTGGGTGCGGCGGCGCTCGCCCCGCAGCCACACCAGCAGCACGAGCGGCACCAGCAGCACCGCCCAGAGCAGCTCGGGCCAGCGGAAGCTCATGCTGGTTGTTCTCGGGCGAGGTCGATGCGGGGTGGGGGGATGGCGGCCAGGACGGCGGTGAGGAGGCTGTCGGGGTTGACCTGTTCGGCCAGGGCCTGGTAGGTCAGGACCAGGCGGTGGCGG
>Ga0307277_10001203_pt1 | contig 10063 bp, 9 predicted proteins | sample ER_DNA_116_FD_194473 | JGI IMG/M metagenome (GOLD analysis project Ga0307277, IMG submission 194473) | Bulk soil microbial communities from the East River watershed near Crested Butte, Colorado, United States - ER_DNA_116 | ecosystem: Environmental > Terrestrial > Soil > Floodplain | place: USA...
GGCCATCAGCGTGACCTGGCCGGCGGCGGAGGGGTCCCAGGTGTAGCGCCAGCTCTCGCGCCCACTGGCGGGATGCCAGCTCGTCCCGCCGTCGAGCGAGACCTCGACGCCGCCGACGCGCCCGCCGCCCGCGTCGGTCGCGGTGCCCTGGATGGTCACGGTGGTGCCGGGGGTGACCGTCGTGCCAGTGGCCGGTGAGGTGATCGACGCCGACGGCGCCGCCGTGTCGGTCGAGGCCGAGGCCGCGGTCAGGCTCGGATCGAGCGACCCTGGCTGGCTGTGCATGTCGGCGAGCAGGTTGACCGTCGCCTGCTGCATGCGGGGGTCGGCGGCCGAGGTGTCGCGGTCGTGGTTGGCGTCGAGGCCCCACGACCACTGCACGGTGCCGGCGCCGAAGACGAGTGCGCCGCTGGGCGCGCGGTAGAGCGTCAGGCTGTGCGTCGCGCTGCCGTCGCCGTAGGTGGAGCCGTTGTCCTGCAGGACGTTCAGGCCGCTCTCGGTGGTCGAGGACAGGTCGACCAGCCCCGGCGGGCGCGCGCCGTTGTCGAGGTCCGAGTCCCATTCGTAGCCCAGCGTGCCGTCCGACAGCGTCGCTTCGGCCCCCGCCGCCAGGTTGGCGACGCTCGTGTTGCGCCAGAAGCGCAGCTTGCCGGCGTCGGACGGGACGCGGATCGCGCGGGTGCCCGCGTTGACCGTGAAGATCGTGCCGGTGAGCGCGTTCTCGGGCTGCGGACCCTGGGGGTTGAAGGAGCGCTTGTCGCGCCACGTGCCCGTCCACTCACCGGACGGGTCGACGTGGGCGTTCTCGTGGGTCTCCTTGTAGGAGACGAGCGTGCGGTACGCGGTGTTCGAGCCGTCGATGCTCGCCTGCCAGCGCGTCCTCCAGAACACCTCGTTGCCGCTGAAGAAGGCGAGGTTGACGCCCGCGTTGCGCGCGGCCTCGACGTTGGCGCGCTGGGCGCCGGACCAGTACTCGTCGTGGCCCGTCGCCATGAAGACCTTGTGGTTCTTGATCAGCGACCCGAAGCGATCGGTGTCGACCCCGGTCTCGTAGCTGACGTCGTAGCCGTTGCGCTCCAGCCAGCGGACCATCGGGTACTCGGCGTTGAAGACCCAGTCCTGGCCGCTCGAGACCGCGCGGGTGACGAACGGACGGTTGTAGCTGACCATCGCGGCGCGGGAGGTGCTGCCGCCCGACAGCGGGCCGCCCTCGTAGAGGCTGTTGCCGCCGTAGTCGTTGTAGGCCTGCCAGGTGGTGTCGGACGTCTGGTAGTAGACGTCCGACTGCGAGGCGTCGTTGCGTACGACGAAGAAGACGTGGCTGCCTTCGGACGACGACACGTCGGTGCGCACGAGGTGGGCGAAGTAGATGCCCGACACCGCCGAGGCCGGCACCGCCCAGGAGGCGGACACGCCCCAGTTGCCGCAGTCGATGAGGCCGCTCGGGTTCGTCAGGCAGGCGGGCTGGTTCTGCGGCAGGCTCGCCGACGGACTGATGGTCGCGACCTTGCGCGCGCCGTCGCCGCCGTAGTAGCCCATCCGGTAGATGTCGATCCGGTAGCTCGTGGCCGGCGTGCTCACCTTGAAGCTGACCGACGTGCCCCGGTTGACCGACATGTTGGTCGCGAAGCCCTGGATGCTCGTGTCGCCGGCGCCCGTGATGTCCCACTGGCTGCGCGGCGTGCCGGTCTGGCAGTTCTCGACGACGATCTCGTTGGAGCCGGCCGGCGCCGGGCACGCCGCACGGGCCGCCGGCGCGAGCGCGAGCCAGCCGGCCGCGAGCACCGCCGCCACCGCTGCGTACACCAGCCACTGTCGCGCCGCCGGACGCTCCTCGGCCACCAGTTGTCCTGACCCCATGACCGGTCAACGTTCCGGAGTGTTCGCTGCTCGCGCGGGTGGGGGAAAGTCCCCCCACAACGGGTGGGGCGCTCTTTACGCCCGATCGCGGCGCCACGGGCTGGCGCGGGCGCCCAATCCGGCGGCGTCGAGCGCCTGCTCCCAGTTCCCGAAGGCCACCGCGAGCGTGTTCCGGGTGGGCCATTCGGGATGGCTCGCGCGCGCGAGCGTGTAGGCGGTGCACGTGAGCCTGCCGTCGGGAAGCTCGTCGGCGAAAGCGCGCAGGACTTCGATGTACGCCTGGGTCGGCGGGTCGCGTGCCGGAAGCTCGACTGGGCGCTCGGTGTACGCCCGCGCGCGGGACAGCGAGTCGGCTGCCGCCGCAATGACGGCGTTGTCGCGATCGCGCCCGCGCGCGTACTCTGCGGCGCCGATCCGCCATGCCTCGAACTCGCGGCGCTTGCGACCCCGGAGCACGGCCGCTTCGAGGATCGCGATGGCCTGGGGCAACTCGGCGCGCCGGCAGACGGTCCACCGGACCGAGGGGCTGACACCGAGCGGCGCCGACACGCTCACGCGCCCGACGGCGAAGACGTCGCGGAAGGTCCGCACCAGGTCGGCATCGTCGGCGCGCAGATGGATGCCGGCCACCGCTCGACCACGCAGCGAGAACGACCCCTCGCCGGTGAAGAAGCCGCCGAGGAACGCTGACAATCCGTCGCTCGGCGGTTCGGGAACGCCGTCTTCGGGGGCGCCGGGGTGCCCAGGGTCTACATAACGTCGCAAAGCGCGAAGTTCGGCCGCGGCGGAGCTCATGAAGCCGTCGGCCGTACGGCTGGACCCGTGCAGCGACTCCGACCACCGATCCACCGCCGCCGACCACACGGCGAACTCGCGGCGCTTTCGACCGCGCAGCGGATAGCGCTGCAGCAGCCGCACGAGCTCGCGGCATTCGAGCTTGCTCGCCACCGACCAGACGACCTGCGGACGACTCGTCCGCCGCGCCGGTACGGGATAGAGCCGACCCAGTCCGGTGACGCGCACGACGTCGCACAGAACGTCCGCGTCGTCGGCGCGCTGGTTGAGCGACATCCCGCACAGCCAGCTGCGCCCGCCGTTGTTCGGCACGATGCTGAACGAGCCCTCGGCCTCGATGAACCCGGCCAGCGCGTGCCCATCGACGTCATCGACGCCTTGCGCGGCCGCCAGGGCCCGCACCTTCTCCGCCGCTCCTCCGACCGCTCGTCCCATCGTCATTCGACGGTAGGGCGCGTCGCGGACACTTTCTCCGTTTCAAGTTGACCGAATCGGTGTTATCAGGCATTGGATCAGGCTGGCGGCGGTCGTAGGCCCGCTTCACCCGCCACAGCTCCCCCGCAACCTCGTAGAGAACGACCGGGAACGGCGCGAGATCCGAGTCGAGGATGAGGTTGGTCGGCGGTTCGATGTCGACCTCGAGACCGAAGTCCGACAGCTCGGTCGTGTGCCACAGGCGATCGATATCGCGCAGGTCGCGCCACGGCGCGCGCGGACGGCGTGCCGCCGAGGTCGTCCACGTCGCGCGCCGGATGCGCCCGGTGGCGTCGATCCACACGTCGCCAGCGAGGTGCGGGTCGCCGCCCGCACGCCGAGACGGCAGCCCGAGGCGCTCGCGGTGGCCGCGGAGGTCGATCCCGAACCCGAAGCGCCTGCATGCCGCACCGCCCAGCTCACCGAGACCGCGCGGCTGCGCGGCGTCGACCCGGCATAGGACCTCCACGATCCACACCGGATCGGCCCGCTGACGCCCGGGCGCGTCGACATCGCCTGATCGCTTGGTCGCCAGCCGCCCTCATCGGTCCCGAAGAACCGCTTGGTTCCGATGTAGACCATGTCCATCGTCAGCGGCTCGTCGTCATCGTCGTCGTTGGCGACGTCTTCGAGCCATGGCCAGCGCCCGACGATCCGCTCCTCGAGCGCCCCCCACCAGCCGTTGAGGTCCCGATACACGACGCGCGTGCGCCAGCGCGCCAGGTCGGTCACGCCCTCGTACGCCGAGCTGACGTCGCGCTCCGGCGGTCGCGGCCGGATCGGTGAACACTCGCGCGTGCACGCGCGCGGAGCCCGCGGCGCGCGTGGTGCGCGCAGCGGCGGCGATCTCCGCGACGGCATCGGTTCCCACCGCTCGGAAAGCTAACGCGGATACAGTCCGCCGCATGCTCGCGCGGGACAACCGCGGCCCGGGACGGCTGCGGGAGCTGCTTGCCGGATCCGAGCCCGTGGTCGCGCCCGGCGCGTACGACGCGCTCTCCGCGCGGCTGGTCGAGCAGGCGGGGTTCGACGCCGTGTACATGACGGGCTTCGGCGCGTCGGCCTCGCTGCTGGGACAGCCCGACGTCGGGCTGCTGTCCTTCGCCGAGATGGTCGACCAGGCGCGCCGCCTGGCCGAAACGATCAGCGTCCCGCTCATCGCCGACGCCGACGACGGCTACGGCAATCCGATCAATGTCACGCGCACCGTCCGCGCGTACGAGGCTGCCGGCGTGGCCGGACTGCACCTCGAGGACCAGCTCTCGCCGAAGCGGTGCGGGCACCTCGAGGGCAAGCAGCTCATCGCCGCCAGCGAGATGGTCGAGAAGGTCCATGCCGCGGTCGAGGCCCGCCGCTCGGCGGACCTGGTCATCATCGCGCGGACCGACGCGCGCGCGGTCGAGAGCCTCGATGCCGCACTCGAGCGCGCGCGGCGCTACCGCGACGCCGGCGCCGATGTGCTCTTCGTCGAGGCGCCCGAGAGCGAGGCCGAGGTCGTGGCGGTGGCCGAGGCCTTCCCGGAGACGCCGCTACTGTTCAACGCCGTCGAGGGCGGCCGCACGCCGTTGCTCGAGCTCGCACGCCTGCGCGAGCTCGGCTTCCGGCTCGTCATCTGCCCGCTGACCGGCCTGCTCGCGGCCACCGGTGCCCTCCAGCAGGCCCTGTCGCGGCTGCGCGGCAGCGGAACGCCGCGCGACGACGGCGCGCTGTCCTTCGCCGGCTTCACCGACCTCGTCGGGCTGCCGGACATCGAGCGCCTCGAAGCACGCTTCGCGGCCGCGCCGGGACCCACCTAGCTCAGCGCGGCGGCGAGCCGGTCAGCACGTGGCTCTCGCGCCACTGCACGAGCTTGCCGCTCGTGGTCGCGCAGTAGTCCGGGCTGCGCTTGCGGAAGCAGTGATAGCCCGAGACGATGCAGCCGGTCGCCGGCGGCGGCCGGTCGGCCGCGCGACGGCACGCCGGGCTCGACCCCACCCTGGTCAGCAGGCTGCGGATGACCGTCTTGCCGGCTGTGCACGAGACCTTCGTCGTCCTGATCGAGCGGGCCAGGACCGAGTGCACCTTCACCGAGCCGTCGCAGCGCTTGGCCACCGGCACGCCTTCGGCCATCGACGCCGGCGCACACAGCGCGGCCGCGCAGGCCAAGGCGAGGAGCAGACGTCCCATGGGTCCTCATGTGTCCCCCTCGGCGAGGGCGCAAACGCACGTCCGCTATCGTCGTAAGCGGAATGGCGAATCCGTTTGTGCTCAGCGTCCTTGACCAATCCCCCGTCTCGGAGGGCTCGACCGGCGCCGACGCGCTGCGCAACACGCTCGACCTCGCGCAGCTGGCCGACGAGCTCGGCTACCACCGCTACTGGCTGGCCGAGCACCACGGGGGCACGATGCTCGCCGGGCCGAGCCCCGAGGTCCTCATCGGGCCCGTGGCGATGGCCACCGAGCGCATCCGCGTGGGCAGCGGCGGCGTGATGCTCCCGCACTACAGCCCCCTCAAGGTGGCCGAGAGCTTCAGCATCCTCGCCGGCCTCTTCCCGGACCGCATCGACCTCGCCATCGGCCGCGCGCCGGGCACCGACCCGCTGACGACGTTCGCGCTGCAGCGCGACCGCCGCCAGGCCGCCCCGGACGACTTCCCGAGCCAGCTGGCCGAGCTGCTGGGCCTGCTCGAGGATCGCCTGCCGCACGATCATCCCTTCGCGCGCCTCTCGAACCTTCCCGGGCTGCCCCACGCCCCCGAGCCCTGGCTGCTGGGCTCGTCCCCGCAGAGCGGCATCTGGGCCGCCGAGCTCGGTCTCCCCTACGCCTTCGCCGACTTCATCAACCCCACCGGGGCGCAGATCGCCGAGCGCTACCGAACGGACTTCGTCGAGACCGGGCGCGCGCCAGCGCCGCGCCTGGCCGTCGGCGTGTGGGCCATCTGCGCCGACACCGACGAGGAGGCACAGCGCCTGGCCGCCAGCGCGCGGATGGCGATGATGCTCCTGCGCCGCGGCCGCCTGATCCCGGTGCCGGCGCCGGACAAGGCGCTGCGCTTCCTCGAGTCCGAGGGCGAGGCGCTGGACGCCATGCCGCCCGGCCGGCGCACCATCGTCGGCTCGCCGCAGACCGTGGCCGACGGCCTGCGCGCGGCGGCCGAGGAGTACGCGGCCGACGAGCTCATCGTCGTCAGCATCACCTACGACCACGAGGCCCGCCGGCGCTCCTACGAGCTCATCGCCGAGGCGTTCGACCTCGCCGGCGCGCAGCGCCAGACGCAGCAGATCGCCTCCTAGCGGGTACCGTCAGGGCGTGGCCGACGCCCCCGCTCCGGCGCCCGGCGTCCGTCGTACGCCCCCCGCCCGCTTCGTCCCGCGCCTGCACTGGGAGCTGCTGGTGTGCGGGATCGCCGGCCACGAGCTCATCGGCCTCGACGCCGCGCAGGTGCACTCCGAGGACGCGCTGGTCGTGCGCGAGATCGACGGCGCGCGCTGGCACCGCTGCCTGCGCTGCGACAGCTGGCTCCCGCTCGCGCCGCCGACGGCTGCCGCGCGCGAGCGTCCGCCCGACCGCCACGAGATCGAGCTGCCCCTGCGCGGGCGCCCGCTGCGCGACAAGATCGTCCTGCGCCTGATCGCCGTCAACCGGGCCGTGCACTTCGTCGTCCTCGGGCTCCTCGGCTTCGCGATCCTGCTCTTCGCCTCGCATCGCGCGGCCTTCCGCGACCGCTTCTACCGCGTCCTCACGGATCTCCAAGGCGGCGCCGTGGCCGGCGGCGGCCACGCCCATCACGGCCTGCTCGGCGAGATCGACAAGCTCTTCACGCTGCAGTCCTCGAAGCTGCACCTGTTCGCCGTCGTGATCCTCGCCTACGCCGCGGTCGAGGGCATCGAGGCCGTCGGCCTGTGGTACCAGCGCCGTTGGGCCGAGTACCTGACCTTCCTCGTCACGGCGTCGCTGCTGCCGGTCGAGGTCTACGAGCTGGCCAACCGGCTGTCGCCGCTGAAGATCCTCGCCTTCATCATCAACGTCGCGGTCGTGGCCTACCTGCTCTACGCCAAGCGGCTGTTCGGCCTGCGCGGCGGCGCCCGCGCCGACGAGGAGATCCGCGAGCACGACGTCGGCTGGGAGGCCCTGGAGCGCACCGCGCCCGAGGCCGAGCGATAGCGATGGCCCGGCGCGGCGGCCGGCGCAGGGCGCGCGGCGCGGGCGGGCCGTCGGTCCGGGTCGTCGGCGCCGAGGGCGGGCGGGCGCGAATGCTCGTCGACGGCCTCGAAGCGTCCGTCGTCGACCGTGCCGACCCGACCCACCTCGACTTCCCCTACATGCGCTGGATCGCCGACGTGCTCGACCTCGGCTGGCGCGCCGACGTGCCGCTGCGCGCGGCCCATGTCGGCGCCGGCGGCTGCGTCCTGCCGCGCTACCTCGCCGCGACCCGGCCCGGCTCGCACTCCGAGGCCTACGAGAGCGACCCGGCCGTCCTGCACGCGCTGGGCACGCTGATCGACCTGCGCGCCGAGCCGGGGCTGCGCGTGCGCGAGGGCGACGGACGCGAGCTCTTGAGCCGGCACCCCGCCCGCAGCGCCGACGTCGTGGTGACCGACGCGTTCTCGGGCCCGGTCGTCCCCGCCCACTTGACGACCGTCGAGTACCAGCACGACGTGCGCCGCGTCCTGCGCGCCGGCGGCGTGCACCTCATGAACCTCATCGACGCGCCCCCGGGGCGCGCGGCGCGCCGCCAGGCGGCCACGCTGCTCGACGCCTTCGCCGAGGTCGTCCTCATCGCGCCGCGCGCCGTGGTGGCCGGACGCCGCACGGGCAACGTGGTGCTGGCCGGCGCCGACCGGACGCTGAGCCTCGCGCGCCTGCGCGCCCGCGCGGGCTCACAGCACGAGGTCCTGGCGCCCGCCGAGGTCGCGGTGCTGGCCGAGGGCGCGACCGTCCTGCGCGACCGCTGACTACGCGCTCGCGTCGTCCAGCGCCCGCAGCTCGTCGGCGCTCAACTGCAAGTCGGTCATCGCCATCAGCTCGGCGAGCTGCGCGGGCGTACGGGCGCTCGCGATCGGGGAGACGACGGTGGGCCGCGCGGCCAGCCAGGCGAGGCTCGTCGCCGCCACCGGCACGTCGTGCGCGGCGGCCGCCGCGTCCAGCGCCGCGAGCACGCGCTCGCCGCGCTCGTCGAGATAGGCGCCGGCCCCCTGCGCGCGCTCGCTGCGGACAACGTCGGCGCCGGGGCGGTACTTGCCCGTGAGGAAGCCCTTGGCCAGCGCGAAGTACGGCAGGCAGCCGAGGTCGTGGCGCCGGCAGACGTCGGCCAGCCCGTTCTCGTAGCCGCGCTCGACGAGGTTGTAGTGCGGCTGGAGCGCGACGTAGCGCACGAGCCCCTCGCGCTCGCTGGCCTGCATGGCCGCCTCGAGGCGCTCGGGCGAGACGTTGGAGGCGGCGACGTGACGGACCTTGCCCTCGCGGACCAGCGCGTCGAGCTCGGCGAGCGTCTCCTCGGGCGGCGTCACCTCGTCGTCGCGGTGCGTGTACAGCAGGTCGATGCGGTCGGTCTGCAGCCGGCGCAGCGACTCCTCGGTGGCGACGCGGACGTTCTCGGCCGTCAGCCCCTTGCGGTCGGACTTCGACCCCACCTTGGTTGCGACGACGATCGCGTCGCGAGCGCCTCGCCTTGCCATCCAGCGCCCGATGATCTCCTCGCTCTCTCCCCCGCGGTTGCCGCGCACCCACTGCGAGTACCCGTCGGCGGTGTCGACGAAGTTGCCACCAGCGGCCCGGTAGGCGTCGAGCACGGCGAAGGACTCCGACTCGTCGGCCGTCCAGCCGAAGACGTTCGTGCCCAGGCAGAGCGGGTGAACGGCGAGGTCCGTGCCAGGGATGTTGCGCACGCAAGCAACGTAGCGGGCGCGCAAACCCAACAAGTTCCCGACTTTCGGTTCGTTTAGGCCACCGTGGGAAAGTCATCTGCACACTCCTGCTGCTCGCCGCGCTCGCCCCTGCGGCGAGCGCCGCCGCGGCCGATCGCGTCCTGGTGGCCAACGTCCCACGCGCGGTGACCCAGGCGGTGCGCATCGGCCCGGCGCCGGCCACCGAGCGCCTGCGCCTCGGGTTCGTCCTCGCCCATCCACATCCCGCCGCCGAGGACGCGCTCCTGCGTGGCCTCTTCGATCGCTCCAGCGCGAGCTACCACCGCTTCGTCACCCCCGCGCAGTACGCCCAGCGCTTCGGCGTCTCCGAAGCGACGCAGCGCGACACGCGGGCCTGGTTGGCCGGCGGCGGCCTGCGCGTCGAGCACGTCACGGGCGCGGGCGACTACGTCCTGGCCTCCGGGACCGTCGCCCAGGTCCAGGCGCTGCTGAAGACGACGATCGGCCGCTACCAGGCGGGCGGGAGGATCTTCGACGCCAACGACACGGCGCCGGCCGTGCCCGAGGCGCTGCCCATCTGCGCCGTGCTCGGCCTCGACACGTCGCGGCGCCACCGGACGATGGCCGACCTCAGCGCCAGGCAGGGCACGCCCAACGTCGGCGTCCAGTCGCCCGAGGATCTGCGCTCGGTCTACGAGCATCCGCCCGGCGTCACCGGGCAGGGCACCTCGGTCGCCATCCTCGGCAACGGCGCCACCGACTCCGTGATCGCCGACCTGCACGCGTTCGACGCCGAGCACGGGACCGACGCCGCCGGCAACGTCGCGCGCAAGCTCCCCAAGACGGCCATCCGCGCCTTCCGCGTGCGCTGAGCTCAGGCGTGCGCCGCCACGCGCCGCGCGATGGCCGCCGCGGTGGCCGGGCGCAGCTCGGCGAAGCTCAGCCGGCGCCCGCCGGTGGTCCGCACGCGCAGGACGGCCGAGCGGCGCAGTGGCCGCCCGAGGCGCTGCTGCACGTCGGCGACGTCGCGGTAGCGCAGCGAGCGCACGCGGTGCGTCGGCGCGTCGTCGAGCAGCCACAGCAGGCGG
>Ga0307277_10001204_pt1 | contig 10063 bp, 11 predicted proteins | sample ER_DNA_116_FD_194473 | JGI IMG/M metagenome (GOLD analysis project Ga0307277, IMG submission 194473) | Bulk soil microbial communities from the East River watershed near Crested Butte, Colorado, United States - ER_DNA_116 | ecosystem: Environmental > Terrestrial > Soil > Floodplain | place...
CCATTCCAGGGGAGCTGCTGGCACGGCCAACCGTGGCGGTCGGAGGTTTTCCATGGCGCACGGCAAAGGCGTGGTGCCCGCCGCCCCTGCCCCGCGCCATCCACGCCTGGACCGAGCCCATGACGACTGCGGCGATCGCACCGCCGGCGAGCCCAGCGATGAGTGCGACCGCGATGACGTCAGGGGTCACGACTTCGGTCCGTCGACGATCTCACGAATGCGTTGCGCGGTCGCGCCGAAGGAAGCGAGCACCTGCGCGCCCGCGCCGCCGCCTTCATCGGCGAGCGCCATGAGAAGAAGCTCGGGCGGGACCTCTTCGCGCTTGCGCTCGGTCGCCAGAGCGGTCGCCATGGCGACGATCCTTCCGAAGCGTGGCGTTGCCGTGCCCTCCGTCGGCATGGTCCCGAGGGTTGGCGGGACCGCGGCCTCGATGCGCCGCCGCAGCGTTGCCGCGTCGATCGCGAGCTGGCCCCAGATCCCGTCGAGCGTCGGCGTCGAGTACAGGCGCAACGCCATCGCGAGGTTCTCGCTGCCTACGTACGAGTGGCCGCTCTGGATGGCCTCCTGGCGTGCGAGCGTGATGACCTTTCGCGAATCCATGTCGAGGCCACCGAACGCGATCGCGGGTTGGGGCTGGCCGAGCGTCGCGATCACCTGCTGGGCAACGCGCTCGGGCTCGATCTCGAGCGTGCGCAAGAGCCCCATCGCGATTCCGCCCCCGCGGATAAGACCGAGGAGGAGGTGTTCGGTTCCGATCTCCGTGTGCCCCAGCTTGTGCATCTCGTACCGTGCCTTGCTTATGGCGGACTTCGCCGTGTCCGAGAGATCGATCCGCTCCACCGTGGTCTCGCCTCGGCCGATCACCGCTTCCGCGGCCGATCGCAGCCGTGGCAGCGTTGCACCGAGTGACTCAAGAGCGCGCGCCGCGACCCCTTCGCCTTCGCGCGAAAGGCCGAGGAGCAGGTGCTCGGGACCGATGTACGGATGGTTGAGGCGCCGGGCCTCATCTTGGGCGAGCGCGAGGACGTGCTTCGTGCGGTGGTTGAAGTAGTCGAACGGCGTGCCTGCGCGAGCGCGGTCGGTCGATCTGTAGGTCCTCATCGAGGCGGTCCAGCCGCCACCGTACGTGGCCGACCCTCGCACGAGCTGCCGCTGCCGCAGGAGTCCTTCGACAATACCGACGAGCGCTGCAGCGATCGCCCCGCCGGCAAGGCCGGCGACGACGGCGATGATCGCGACCGAGCCGATATCCACGCCGCTATTGCGGCGGGCGGGCTGCCTCGTCGGTCTGAACGGGCGTGGCGGCAGGCTCCGCGTGCGCGAGGTGCCTCGCGAGAGGACCTGAAGGAGTGCGCCATTCGGTGCTGGGGTGAGGTGCGCCGACGGTCGTGCCTCCGAGATGGCGCTGTGCCCGAATGACACCGAGCGACACCACCGTCGCTACCAGCGCGCCGGTGATGCCGCCCGCGATCGCGGCGATGATGATCGCGCTGTCGAAGATGTTCATCTATCCACTCATCCTTTCGAGAATTTCGCGAATTTTCTGCGGCGTCGCGCCGACCGCGGTAAGGGCCGTCGCGCCGACGCCATCGCCGGCCGCGATCGCGAGCAGAAGATGGCCGCCCCGGATCAAACTGCGGTTGCGTTCGGCCGCGAGCGAAGCTGCTCGCGTGACTACATCGAGAAGCGCGGGGCTTTCGGTGATCGGCGTAATCCGGGGGGCGGGCCCCGCCGGCGCTGCCGCATGGATCCGAGCGGCAAGGTCCGACGGATCGATGCCGGCCTGTGCAAGCACCCGGCGCATCCACACTTCGTCATCGGCAACGAGTGCGAGGAGCAGATGGTGCGGCATGATCGTTTCGTGATTCGCACGGCCGGCTTCCCAGTAGGCGCGGGCGAGCGCGCGCCTCGAGGCCGCGTCGAGCCGGTCCAAGGGCGAGGCGGGGGAACCTGCCCAGTCCATCGACGCGGCGACGGTAGCGAGTGGCTGCCGAGCGTCGCCGCCCTGTTGCTGTCCGAGCGTGGCGATGACCTGGTGCCGGACCTTGTCGAGGCCAACGCCAAGCGACTCGAGGACACCTGAGGCGACTCCTTGGCCTTCGCGCGCGATCCCGAGCAACAGATGTTCGGTGCCGACGTGGCTGTGGCCGAGCTTGCGCGCTTCATCGATAGCGAGCTCGACCACCCTCTTGGTGCGTGGGGAGAGCGTGATCTCGCTTGGCGAGGTCGTCGCATCGCCGCGGCCGATGATGAACTCGACCGCCGTCCGTGCCTTCGAGAGCTCGACCCCGAGTGAGTCCAGCACGCGCGCGGCGACGCCTTCACCTTCGCGGACGAGTCCGAGGAGGAGGTGCTCGACCCCTATGTAGTTGTGGTTGAAGCGGATCGCCTCGTCCTGCGCGAGTGCGAGAACCCGCTTGGCGCGGTCGTTGAAGCGGTCGAAGGGGCCCATTGGTAAGCGAGGCTAGTCCTGGTCGGCCCTCTCAGTCGAGCAGTTTCCGATAATCCTCGATGCCGTAGCGGAACGTGTCCTTCGTGTTGTCGAGCGCCTTCACGATGACCCGCATGGTGTTGTGGACCGCCTCCATCTTTGAGGACACGGCCTTGTCCTTCTGCAGGACCGTGTTCAGGTCGTAGGCGGCGGCCGACTTGAAGAGCATCCGGAACATCTCCATCTCTTCGTTGAGCGTTTCCGGCTTGTCCTTCGCCTTCTGATACTCCGACCACATCCGCTCGACGCCCTTCGCCTCGATCGTGTCGATCCATGAGCGCTCGCTCTTGTCGTCGACCGCGCGGTACGAGTTGTAGACGATCTCCTTCGTGCCGGCCGGCGTGCGTCCGACCAGCAAACGCGCCATGAACTTGTCAATGGTCAGGCGCTCGATGACGACGTCTTCGTCGAAGTTGCGCTTGATGAGCATGACCGCGTGGATCCGCGCAGGCTCCATCGGATTCGTGAACACGCGCTCCTTCGGGAACACCGTCGTGATGTCGAGCATCGCCCGCGTGTTCTCGAACGCGAAGAAGCGGCCGACGGTGTCGCGCAGGGTCTTCTCGTCCATCGTGTTGAAGGGCGGCTTGTTCATGCCCTTGAGCTTCGCGGCGACCGCGTCGATCGTCGCCTTGTTCTCGCTCATGAACTCCGGCGTGACGTCGGGCGCGTTCTCGAGTCGCGACCGGACCATGTCGAACGCGGCCTGCGGGAAGTTCTCGACCAGATTCGAACGCAGGTAAAAGACCTTTTCGCTCGTGTACGCGTACGCCTCGGGATGGTCGACGTCGAGCTCGCGTGCGCTCGCGGTCACCTCGCGGTCGTCGAGCCCGCGGCCGATCACCGTCGCGTCGCTCGACCGATGCTCCTCGAGCCAGCTATAGGTCTGGTAGCCCTTCGCGACTTCGTCGCCGCCATCGAGGATGCGTGCCGGCGAAAAGACCTTCTCGTCCTTCGTGCGGTACGCGTAGCGGACGTAGACCCAGTCGTCGGAATGAAAGCGCGTCTCCGGGAACTCCATGACGCCGTACGTCGACGTCGACTTGCCCGTGCCGGTCGGTGCGATGTAGAGGATGCCCTTGCCGTCCTTCGTCACGACGGCGCCGTGGATCGAGTGGATGCCGTACTCGACCGCGAGCTTGCGCCCGACCGCGCCGAGCACCCACGACTTGAGCTGGCCGTAGTAGCTGGTGTTGAAGAAGATGACCGTGTCGTTCTGGCGCGAGTAATAGGCGGCCTCGGCTTCGCTCGGCACGCGGCCGAGAGCGACGACGAGCACGTCGGGAGTCGCCGCGGGCTTCTGACCGGTGATCCGCTGCCACTCGTCGACGCCGTACCAGTTGTCCTTCCAGTAGCCGATGAGGTGCTCGCTGTTGGTGATCGCGCGCACGCGCAGCCCGTGGATCACGACGTCGTGCGAGTACGTCGTCTCCTTCGCCGTCGCGACGTGCTCGAACGCGTTCGCGAGCAGCCGCTTGAAGAGCCCCGGCTTCGCATCGACGGTCTTGTCGTGGACGAGCGTGCGGCCCTTCGTGCGCGTGATCGTGTTCTTCGCGCCGATGGGCGTTCCCGGCCACTCCGGCGAAGTCGCGTCAGGCGCGGACGGAAACGTATACAGCTCTTTCTTTTCAGCGATCGCCACCGATGCAACTCCCCAGATGAATCGTGCCGATTCTAGGAGCGAGTTTCATGCCGCGCTGTCATGCTGGTGCGATGGCCGAACGCCGCGGCGCGACGGTCGAGCTGCGCGAGGTCACCAAGCGCTACGGCGACACCGTCGCGGTCGATCACCTCAGCCTCACGATCCCCGCCGGGCGCATCTGCGTCCTCATCGGTCCCTCCGGCTGCGGGAAGACCACGTCGCTTCGCATGGTGAACAGGCTCATCGAGCCGACCTCCGGCGAGATCCTCATCGACGGGCAGAACGTCCTTCATGAGGATCCGACCCAGCTCCGCCGGCGGATCGGCTACGTCATCCAGCAGGTGGGACTCTTCCCGCACCAGACGATCGCCGAGAACGTCGCCACTGTGCCCCGACTTCTCGGATGGCCGGAACAGCGCATCGGCGCGCGCGTCGACGAGCTGCTTTCGCTAATCGGATTCGACCCCTCGCGCATGCGTCATCGCTACCCGTCGCAGCTCTCGGGTGGCGAGCGTCAGCGGGTCGGAGTCGCGCGAGCCCTCGCGGCCGAGCCTCCGCTCATGCTTATGGACGAGCCGTTCGGAGCCGTCGATCCGATCGTTCGCGAGCGGCTCCAGAACGAGTTTTTGCAGCTACATGAGGCGCTCGCGATCACTGTCATTTTCGTGACCCACGACATCGACGAGGCGATCAAGCTCGGCGACCGCGTCGCGATCATGCGCACCGGCAAGCTCGTGCAGTACGCGCCACCGCAGGAGCTGCTCGCGCGCCCGGCGGACGACTTCGTCGCGCAGTTCGTCGGAAGCGACCGCGGGCTGAAGCGACTCGCGCTCCTCACGGTCGGCGGCGTCGAGCTGGACCCGCCGGTCGATCCATCGCGGCTCGATGGCGCTCCGGTCCTCAAGCCGTCGACGACGCTCCGAGATGCTCTCGCAGCGATGCTGTCGTCCGAGGCGCAGGTCGGGCTCGTGAAGGACGGCGACCGCTACGTGGGAGTTCTCACGCTCTCGACCATCGGCCGGATGCTGCGCAGCGAGCCGGACACATGACCGCCGGCGAGCCGCTCATTCGCTGGGACTGGATCGGAACTCATTTCGACGAGATCGCCTTCCGGACCGGCGAGCACCTGGAGCTGACGGTCATCGCGATCGTTGTCGGACTCCTCATCGCGTCGCTGCTGACTTTCGTCGGACTCCGCGTGCCGAGTCTCTATCCGCCCATCAGCTGGTTCAGCGGCATCCTCTACACGATCCCGAGCCTCGCCCTCTTCTCAGTTCTTGTCCCGTACACCGGCCTCACGGTGCTGACCGCAGAGATCGGGCTCGTGAGCTACACGCTCCTGATCCTCATCCGGAACATCGCAGCCGGGATTCGCTCGGTTCCGCTCGAGGTCCGCGACGCCGCGCGCGGGATGGGCTACACGCCGCGCCAGATCCTGCTTCGGATCGAGCTGCCCCTCGCGCTCGGGGTCATCTTCGCGGGGATCCGCGTTGCGACGATCACGACGATCGGTCTCGTCACGGTGACCGCGCTCATCGGTCAGGGCGGTTTCGGCTACTTCATCCTGCTCGGGATCCAGCTCTTCTTCAGCACGCCGCTCTTGATCGGAGCGCTCGGCTCGGTCGCGCTCGCGGTGATCGCGGACGGGGCACTGGTCCTGATGCAGCGCGCGCTCACTCCATGGACGCGCGTCCGATGACTCTCCTGGGCGAGGTCGCGCGGTGGTTCGCCGATCCGGCGCACTGGCAGGGGTCGCACGGAATCCCCGTCCGCGTCCTCGAGCACCTCGAGCTCTCGGGACTCGCGGTCGCGGTCGCGCTCGTCGTCGCCGCGCCGATCGCGCTCTACCTCGGGCACACCGGCCGCGGGGGCTTCATCGCGATCAATGTGGCGAACATCGGCCGCGCCCTGCCGTCCCTGGCACTGCTCGCATTCGGGCTCGTCATCGCGATCTCGCTTGGCCTGGGTCTCGGGTTCTGGCCGACGATGTTCGCGCTGGTGCCGCTCGCGATCCCGCCGATCATGACGAACACGTATGTCGCCGTCCGTGAAGTCGACGCCGACATCGTCGACGCGGCGCGCGGGATGGGCTTCTCCGAAGGCGAAATCCTCCGCCAGATCGAGATCCCACTGGGCCTGCCGCTCATGCTCGCCGGGATCCGGACCGCGGCTGTGAACGTTGTCGCGACCGCGACACTCGGCGCGCTCGTGGCCGGAGGAGCCCTGGGCCGGTTCATCGTCGACGGACTCGCGCTCCGCGAGTTCGACCAGCTCGTCGCGGGCGCGGTTCTCGTCGGCTTGCTGGCGATTGTTACGGAGATAACGTTCTCGGCCCTCGAGCGGGCCTCACGAACACCGGGAATGGCTGCGATCCACTGAGCGTTTGCGCTCGTAGCGGGGTATTAGAAGCACATACTCGCGTAGGCCGGAAGACTAAGCGCTACGGCCGGGGAGGATCCCACACATGAATCTTCGACGAGCTCTATTTGCCGCGTTCGTCGCGGTCTCCGTCGTGGTTACCGCGTGCGGCGGTGCCGGGGGCGGGGCGAAGCCCGCGGTCATCATTGGGTCCACGAACTTCTACGAGCAACTCACTCTCGGCGAGCTTTACAGCCAGATCCTCGAAAACAACGGCTACACCGTCACACGGAAGTTCAACCTGGGGAACCGCGAGATCGTCGAGCCGGCGATCGAGTCGGGCCAGATCGACATCGACGCCGAGTACCTGGCCACGCTCCTCGCCTTCGTCGACAAAGACGGCAAGATCGCAAAGCCGACGACCGATCCGAAGGAGACCCAGACCGGCCTGCAGAAGGCGCTGGATCCGAAGGGCCTCACCGTCCTCGACTTCGCCGCGGCGACGGACCAGAACGGGTTCGTCGTTACGCAGGCCACAGCAAGCGCCAAGTCTTTGAAGAAGCTGAGTGACCTTGCGCCGATCGGCAACACGTTGATCCTCGGAGGGCCGCCCGAGTGCCCGCAGCGTCCGTTCTGCGCGCTCGGTCTCAAGAACGTCTACGGGATCACGTTCAAGGACTTCAAGCCGCTGGACACGGGCGGGAACCTCACGATCACCGCGCTCGAAGGCAAGCAGATCGACGTTGGTCTTCTCTTCACGAGCGACCCGAGCATCGTGGCGAAGAACTTCGTCCTGCTCGATGACGACAAGCACCTGCAGCTTGCTGACAACATTGCGCCGGTCGTGAGAAACGCGCTTCTTCAGAAGGACGACGGCACCATCAAGCGTCTCCTCAACTCGATCAGCGCGAAGCTCACGCAAGGCGAGCTCAACGACATGAACAAGCAGGTTTCCGTCGACAAGGCGGACAGCAAGGTTGTCGCGGCCGCGTGGCTGAAGAAGCAGGGCCTCATCAAGTAGCGACGCACTGGACCTCGCTCGGCGGCGCGCTCCGCACGGGAGCCGCCGCCGCGGCGTGGGGCAACGCCGGGGAGACCGAGATCTTCGCCGTACACGACGACGGCCAGATCTGGGACCGTTACTGGGACGGCACGACCTGGCACGCGTGGGAGTCGCTCGGCGGCGCGTTCATCGGTCATCCGGCGGCCGCCGCCCGCGACGCGGACCGCATCGACGTGTTCGCGATCGGTGTCGACGGCATGCTTCGACACCGCTGGTGGGATGGAACGCACTGGGTCGAATGGCAGGATGTGACCGGCGCGCCGCGCGGAGGCCGCGGCGTCGCATGCGTCTGGAGCAACGGACGCCTCGATGTGTTTCTCTGGGGCGCCGACGGCGGCCTTCACTACGCAGATCTCGCATGACGGAGCGTTTCGATTTCATCGTCATCGGCGCCGGCGCATCGGGCGAGGCCGCGGCAAGCTATGCCCGCGCTCGCGGAGCGACAGTCGCGCTCGTGGAGCGCGATCTCTTCGGCGGCACGTGCGCGTTCTGGGGCTGCATGCCGTCGAAGACGCTGCTGCATGCCGCGGAGATCCGCGCCTGCGGCGGCGACTATCCGTGGAAGAAGGCCTCGGCCCGGCGCGACTACATGATCGTCCGCGAAGGTCGCGACTATCCCGACGACTCCGGGCACATCAAGGGGTACAAGGCCGCGGGCACGGTACCGGTGCGCGGTTCGGCGAAGATCGCCGGGCCGGGGAAGGTGGTCGTGCGCACCGATGACGGCGCGCGCGAGCTCGAGGCTCGCGACCTCGTGATCGCGGTCGGCTCGGTCCCGAAGGTGCCGAAGCTCGATGGCCTTGCCGAGGCCGGGTTCTGGACGAACAAGGAAGGGACGAGCCTTCGCGAGCTTCCGAAGAGCATCGCGATCCTCGGCGCCGGCCCATCAGGGACGGAGCTCGCGCAGGTGTACGCGCGCTTCGGCGTGCGCACGATCCTCGTGAGTCCCCGGCAGTTGAACCCCACCGATCACCCGCGAAGCTCCGCGCTCCTCGCGAAGGCGCTCCGCGCGTCCGGCGTGGACGTCCGCGAGAATGCGCGTGCGCAGCGCGTCCGGCCGCGTGGTGGCAAAGGTGGGGACCACGTCGTGGAGCTCGCCGACGGCTCGACCGTCGAGGCCGCGGTGATCGAGCTGAACGTCGGCCGCACCGCGGCGCCGGCACTCGCCAGCCTCGGCCTCGATACGGTCGGTATCGCTTACGACGGCGGAGACATCCTGAAGGTCGACGACGACACACTTCGCGCAGCCGATCACGTCTACGCGATCGGCGATTGCATCGGCCACGAGCTCTCTACGCATCTCGGCCACTATGAGGGTGAGACCGCGGTGAAGATCGCGCTTGGCGACAACGTCCGCGCCGATTTCAGCGCGGTCCCGCGCGCTGTGTACACCGAACCCGAGACGGCCGCGGTCGGGCTGCTTCTGGACCAGGCCAAGGAGCGCGGCATCGATGCCTTCGAGGAGACCGCGAACATCGCGACGAGCGCGAAGGGCTACGTGAGCGAGTCGGCAGGTCACGTGTCGATCGTCATCGACCGGAAGAACAAAGTCGTCGTCGGTGCGTTCATCGGCGGACCGGCGGCATCGGAGGCCATCCACGAGGCGGTGCTCGCGATCAAGCTCCGAACGCCGATCGCGTTGCTCGCGCAGACGATCCACGCGTTTCCGACCGTCTCGCGCGTGATGGGCGGGCTCCTCGCGAAGGCGGACCTCGCGCTCCGATGACGCACTTCGTCCTGGTCCATAGCCCGTTGGTCGGCCCTGCGACGTGGGCCACCCTGATTCCAGCGCTCCGATCGCGTGGCTTCACGGTGGCTGCCCCGGACCTATCGCCACCGGATCGGGCCGAACGCGGACCTTTCTGGAAGCGGCACGCAGAAGAGGCCGCAACCGCTATCGCGGCCCAGCCCTCCGGCGTTCGGCCCGTCGTGGTCGGCCATTCGGGCGCCGGCCCGCTCCTCCCAGCGATCCGAGATCTGGGTGGGCGCGCCGTTGCGGCGTACATCTTCGTCGATGCGGGCTTGCCGGACGGGCGCAGCCCGCGCAAGGGCGCGGGCGCCTTTGCCAAACGTCTCGCGGAACGCCAGGCCGGCGGTCACCGGTTTCCCGAATGGACGGATGCGGTCCTCCGCGACGTCATTCCCGACCCAGAGCTCCGTCGGGCGCTCCTCGCGGAGCTACGTCCTCAGCCTCCGGCTTTCTGGGACGAGATCGTTCCGGTCTTCGCCGGCTGGCCCGACGCGCCGTGTGGCTATCTCCGTTTCGTTCCGAATCCGTCGTATGACGAAGCGGCCGCCGAGGCTCGGGCCCGGGGGTGGGCCTATCGCGAAATGGCCGGTGGACACTTCGAGATGCTCGTAGATCCCGGCGCGGTGGCGGACGCGCTCATCTCGCTCGCGGGCGAGCTGCATGCGACGGTCCCGGTCCGATGACCGAGGAGTACCTAACCCTGCTCGACTGGCGTCGCCGTGTGGCGGACATGTACTCGGCGGTGCGTGGGAGGCTCAG